>Ga0307373_10011766_pt1 | contig 12610 bp, 9 predicted proteins | sample OX2MG_FD_202534 | JGI IMG/M metagenome (GOLD analysis project Ga0307373, IMG submission 202534) | Soil microbial communities from Risofladan, Vaasa, Finland - OX-2 | ecosystem: Environmental > Terrestrial > Soil > Coastal area > Acid sulfate soil | place: Finland: Risofladan, Vaasa | collected...
GCGGCACGGCGCGGGTCGAGCTGGGCGAGGTCACGGACGACCACGCTTTCGCACGATTGCGCTCCACCGACAACATCGTGCAGTTCACCACCCGCCGCTACTGCGACAATCCGCTGGTGGTGCAGGGGCCCGGTGCCGGCCCCGAGGTCACGGCCGCCGGCGTGTTCGCCGACCTGTTGCGCGTCGCCGCAGGCCTGAGGAGAGGTCCATGAACATCCACGCAGTCGCGCGCGCGCCGGCCGGTGTCGGCAACGTGGCGGTCGGTTTCGACATCCTCGGGCACACCTTCGCGGGCCCGTTCGACGAGGTCAGCGTGCGGCGCGTCGGCCCCCCCGGCGTGAGCATTGCCGCGATCCGCGGCGCCGACCGGCCGCTGCCCTTCGGGGCCGCCGAGAACACCGCGGGCGCTGCGCTGCTGTCGCTGTGCGCCGTACTGCGGCCGGATTTCGGCTTCGAGATCGAGATCGACAAGGGCATCCCATTCGGTTCCGGCCTGGGCGGTTCGGCGGCCTCGAGCGTCGCCGCGCTGGTGGCGGCCAATGCCCTGCTGGAGGCACCGCTCACGCGCGAACAGCTTTACCCGCATGCCATGGCGGGCGAGGCCGTCGCCAGCGGTGCGCGACACGGCGACAACGTCGGCTCGATGCTGCTCGGCGGTCTGGTGCTGGCGACTGCCGACCGGCTGTTGCGCCTGCCGGTGCCGCACTGGCTGCATGTCGCCGTGGTCCATCCGGGCTTTGTGCTGGAGACGCGACGCGCGCGTGAAGCGCTGGCCGCGCCCTACCCGCTGCACAGCTTCGTCGAGCAGAGCGCCCACCTTGCCATGCTTCTCACCGGCTGCTCCCGTGGCGATGCCGGACTGTTGCGCGCCGGACTCGTCGATATGTTGGTCGAGCCGCGCCGCGCGCCGCTGATCCCCGGCTTTGCCGCGGTCAAACAGGCGGCGATCGACGCGGGGGCATTGGGCGCCAGCATCTCCGGCGCCGGTCCCAGCGTGTTCGCCTGGTGCGACGGCGCCGCGACCGCAGGTGCTGCCACGGCCGCGATGCGCGATGCTTTTGCCGCCCATGGCCTCGACAGCGAAGGCTGGAGCGCGCCCGTCGCCGGCCCGCGCGCGGAGGTGATCCGATGCGCTACGTGAGCACGCGCGGCATTGCGCCGGCCGCAACGCTGCAGGCCGCGATTGGCGCAGGGCTTGCGCCGGACGGGGGTCTCTACATGCCCGAGCGCCTGCCCGCTCTCGACCCCGGACACTTCGCCGATGCGCATACGCCACAGGTCGTGACCGCGCGTCTACTCGTGCCCTTTTTCATCGGCACGCCGCTGCTGGCATCGCTGCCGGCCCTGTGCGACGAGGCCCTGGAACAGCCGCTGCCGCTGCGTGCGCTGGGCGCACCCGGCGATCACGTCCTCGAGCTGTTCCACGGGCCGACGCTGGCATTCAAGGATATCGGCGCGCGCTTCCTCGCCGCCGCGCTGGCACGCCTGCGACCCGCCGCCGCGCCGCTGCTGACCATCCTGGTGGCCACGTCCGGCGACACCGGCGCCGCGGTGGCGGCGGCGTTTCATCGGCGCGCGGGCTTCCGCGTGGTGATCCTCTATCCGCACGGCCGCGTCTCGCCGCGCCAGGCGCACCAGCTCGGCGCCTTTGGCGACAACGTGCTGGCCTTGTGCGTGGACGGTGCCTTCGACGACTGCCAGCGCATGGTCAAGAGCGCCCTGTGCGACCGCAGCCTGCACCTGCCGCTGAGTTCGGCCAACAGCATCAGCCTCGGCCGTCTGCTGCCGCAGATGGGCTACTACGCCTGGGCTGCGCTCGAACACCAGCGCGCGCAAGCGCGACCCCTCTCGTTCGTCGTCCCCACCGGCAACCTCGGCAATGCGCTGGCCTGCGTGCTGGCACGCAGGATGGGACTGCCGATCGGCGAAATTGTCCTGGCCACCAACGCCAACGGTGTGCTGCCGCGATTCTTCGCGGGCGATGCCTACGCGCCGCAGCCCAGCGTGGCCACCCTGGCCAATGCAATGGACGTGGGGGAGCCCAGCAATTTCGAGCGCCTGCGCTGGCTGTACGGCGACGCCGCTGCGCTGCGCCACGAGCTGCGGGCGTTCGCGGTGGACGACGATGCCATCCGCGACGTCTTGCGCCACAGCGCCGCGCAGCCGGGCTCGCCGCCCTGTCCGCACACGGCCACCGCCCTGCACGTGCTCACGCGGTTGCGGGCGCAAGGCGACACGCGCGACTACGCAGTCGTTGCCACCGCGCATGCGGCCAAGTTCGCCGAGGTGATCGAACCCCTGATCGGCCGCGTCATCGACACCCCCCCGGCGCTGCAGCGGCTGCTGTCACGGCCCGCGTCCAGCGAACTCCTGGCCGCGGACGACGCGGCACTGAAGACGCGCCTGCTGCGACTCGATGCCGTGTGAGACCGCATGCCCGGCGTGGCCCGGATTTCTGACTGCTGCGCAAACAGGCCTACGCGGGACGCATGCCCGATCGGAGCGCCGCAGGCCAGGAGACAAAGGGGACCCAACCCTGCACCCACGCCGCGATGTCGGCGGCTGCCATGGGCCTTGCGATCGCATAACCCTGAAGTTGCCGGCAGCCGTGGGAGAGCAGCGCCACGCCCTGTGCCTCCGTCTCGACGCCCTCGGCGATCAGGGTCACGCCGAGCATCTGCGCGGTCGTGATGATGCCGGCCGCGATCGCGAGGTTGCGCGAGCCGACCAGCAGATCGCGCACGAAGCTCTGGTCCATCTTCAGGGTGGCCACTTCCAGCTGCTGGATGTGGCTCAGCGACGAGTTGCCGGTGCCGAAATCGTCGAGGCTGACGAGTACGCCGCGCGCGCGACATTCCTCGATGACCCGTCGCGCCTGGGCGCGATCCAGCGAGGGGCCGGTCTCGGTGATTTCGAGACCCAGCCAGGTGGCGTCGACCGCGGGGTGCGCGGCCAAGGCGTCCTCGACATCGCGAATGAACTCGGGGTGCAGCAGGTGCCGCGAGCTGATGTTGACGGAAATCGGCAGTGGCAGGCCCTGCGCGAGCAGGCGCGCGCCGGTCTGCAGGGCCAGATCAAGGACTCGCCGTCCGATCGGCCGCGCAAGCACCGCATCATCGAGCATGGCGTGGAACGCCGCGGGCGGAAGCAGCCCGCGCGTGTCGTCCTGCAATCGCAGCAGCGCCTCGAGCCCGGTGACCCGGCATGCCCGCGGATCCTCGTCGATGGCGACAACCGGCTGGAACAGCAGCAGCAGGCGATCGTTCGCCAGTGCCGCGACCATCAGCTCGTGCAGGGCCCGGTGTCCGGAACCCGCCGTCTCGAGCGCCTCCGAATAGAACTGATCGCGATCCCGGCCCGCCTGCTTGGCCGCATACATCGCCAGATCGGCATGCCGCAGCAGGACATCCGGGGGCACGTCGTCGCGCGGATAGAGTGTCCAGCCGACACTCGCCGAGCAGAGCAGCCGTTCGCCCTGCCAGAGGACGGGAGCGCGGAGTGCTTCCAGCATGCGTCGGCTCACGCTGCGGGCCTGTTCCTCGCTCTCGATGTCGATCAGCAGGAGTGCAAATTCGTCGCCGCCGAATCGTGCCGCGATATCCCCTTCCCGCAGGGCGCTCTGCATGCGCCGTGCGGATTCGCGCAGCACCTCGTCGCCGGCCGCATGACCATGCAGATCGTTGATGCCCTTGAAGCCGTCGAGATCGAGCACCCCGATCGCGATGGAGTCCTGGTGCCGCCGCGACAGGCTTCGGGCGCGACCAAGCCATTCGAAGAACAGACGGCGATTGGGCAAGTCGGTCAGCGTGTCGTAATAGGCAAGGCGCTCGATCTGGGCCGCCTGGACCTTGCGATCGGTGATGTCGATGTGTTGCCACATCCGCCCCAGCGGCTGACCATCGATCACAATGGGTACGAAATCACGCAGGTAGGTTCTGCCACCGCGAATGGCCATCTCCTCACCCTGCACGGATTCGGCGCGCTCGAGGATCTCGTGGATGCGGCGCACCTCCCGTTCGGGATTGGCGTAGACAGGGCGGATCCGCTCGATGATGTCGGCCGCGCTCGTGCCCAGCAATTGTTCCGGAGTCCCGTCGATGCCGAACATGCGGCAAAACGCGGCGTTGGCGAACAAGACCTGACCCTTGGCGGTCACCACCAGCGTGGCGGCGTATTGATTCGACACGATCGCCTGGAACTGCCGCAGACTGGTCTGCAAGGCCCTTTCGGCGGTCTCGCGTGCGCTGCGCGAGCGCAGCCGTTCCCAGCCCAGCCCGAGTTCCAGCGCAATCTCGCCGAACACGTGCACCTCGGCGTCGGTAAAGGCGCCCTCGTCTTCGGCGCCGATCACCAGGACGCCTTCGATGTGCTCGGCGACGCGCAGCGGAAGACCCAGAATGGAGCCGAGGCCGATCGTCCGCGCGTCGCTCGCCCAAGGCTCACTGCCTGCCTGCCGGGGCCAGCGCAACTGCGGTGTACCGGTGTCGATCGTGCTTGCCGACACGCTGCTGGCAAAGACGGGATCGGCCAGGCGAATCCGGATCGTGCGGTAATGCGCCTCGGCGCGACCCGCATGGGCGATCAAGCGCAGGCTGCGCTCGGCATCCCCCTCCAGGACACCCATCCAGCAGACCGCGTAGCCACCCGTTTCGACGACGACGGTGCATGCTTCGCGGAAGAGTCTTTCTTCGGTGTCGGCATGGATCGCGATCTTGAGCGTCTCGCGCAACAGCCGCTCGGCGCGTTCCAGGCGCCCGGCTTCCTGCGTGGCGCGCTTGAGCTCTGCCCGCTGGAACTCGCCTTCGAGCGCCAGCCCGAGACTGGCGGCGGCGCGGTCGAGCAACTTCAGGAGCGGTGGCGAGAAGAACGACGGATCACGCGAACGCAGGATCAGAACCGCGTGTGCGTGGCCGAAGCGCATGATCGGCACGGCGGCGGCGGCGCGGATACCGTATTTCGCATAGGCGGGTCGCAGCGCTTCGCGACCCGGCGCGTCGACGAGGTTGGGCTCGACATCGATGTGGCCCTGCCAGAAAGCCGGGCGGGCGATGTGGATCGGCACGGTCGCGGGATAGATGTCCTCCTGGCCCTGCGGCGGCGGGTCCGGAGCGCGACGGTGCATCATGCCGGCGGCATGGTCGATTTCGCCGACGATCACCAGCCACGCACCGACGTGGCGCTCCAGGATGCGCACGGTCTCCGTGTACAGCCTGGAGAGCGGCGGCATCGTCGCCACCAGATCACCGATGTCGGCAAGCGCTGCGTACAGGCGCTCGGCGCCGTCGGGCGGAGGCTCTGGCTCTGGCAGAGGCGGATCCATCGTCATCCGGACTCTCGAGTGGACGGCCGCCGGATACCGGCGGCCTGTGACGCAGACATCGCAAGCAGCGCGCCCGGTCTGGCCGCGCCGCGCCGGCTCCTCACTCGGCCCATGACGACGGCCATGGGCCTCGCTACGGAACGGTGCCCGCCACGCCCATCCTCTCGCGATCGCTCTTCCGTTGCATCCGTTACAGGCCACTCGTCCGCCGGGTTCGGGTGTGATGATGACTCACGGCAGGCGGCTTGTGGTCCAATCATGCCCAAGCCAGGCAGGTGGTCGATGCCTGCTCCGGCGCCGATCAGCTTGGCGGCGAACCGGGCGTGCTCTACATTGCACCTGCTGAGGGAACTCCCAGGCGATTCACCCATCGAAAACGACGAGGATAGTCATGTCCAAGACGATGAACACGAGCAAGAGCAAGACCCCGGCGAAGGCAGCTGCCAAGCCGACCGCCCCGAAGCCGATCAAGGAAGCGCTGAGCAAGTCCGGGCTGGTGGCGCATCTCGCCGACGCGAGCGGCGTGGCCGCCAGGGACGTGCGCGCCGTGCTGGCGGCACTGGAAGGCGCCGTGGCGGGTTCGGTCAGCAAAAAGGGCGCCGGCTCGTTCACTCTGCCGGGGCTGCTGAAGATCACCGCCGTCAGTGTGCCGGCCAAGCCCAAGCGCATGGGCATCAATCCGTTCACCAAGGTCGAGCAGTGGTTTGCCGCCAAGCCGGCCTCGGTCAAGGTCAAGGTGCGGCCGTTGAAGAAGCTGAAGGACGCCGCGGCCTGACCGCTCACGGATGCGGTGCCCGATCAGGCACCGCATCCGTATCGGCGGGTACCGCTTCAAAACGGCTCGCTGGGCGGTGCACCTGCGCCTGCGCGCCCTTTCCCTTCCCGCTCATGGAGGGGGCAGCCTGACATCTTGATTGCGCGTGCTCCGCGCGGGTTCCGCGCGCGGACCGGCATGATCCGCGGCAGCGCCCCTCATCGGCAGGGCTCAGATTTCTTCGCCCGCCGAAAATACCCGTGTGGCCAGCCAGGTCAGCACGACGATGAAACCGCCCAGCACGGCGATGGACAGCAGCGGCGGATAGACCGTGTGGCCCAGCACGGCGCCGCGCATCAGGTCCACCGCATAGGCGACCGGATCGACGTGCGCCAGCAGGCGCAGCCAGGTCGGCGCGCGGTCCAGCGGGTAGAGCGCGCCGGAGAGGAAGAACATCGGCAGCAGCACGGCGTTGGAGAGGATCGGAAACACCGTGGTCGAGCGGAAGCGCGCCGCGGTCGCCACCCCCAGCGCCGAGAAGGTGATCGCCGCCAGCAGCATCGCGCCGACCAGTTCGACGAAGGCCGGCAGCGACAGATCCAGGCCCAGTAGCGGCAGCAGCACCAGCAGCACGGTGGCCGGTACCAGTGCCTGCAGCGCACCCGAGATGATCTTGCCGAGCGCGATGGCGAAGCGCGATACCGGCGCCACCAGCACCGCCTTGAGGAAGCCGATCTGGCGGTCGAACACGATCAGCATCGCCGCGAACACCGACGAGAACAGCAACGACAGCCCCAGCACGCCGGGATAGATGTAATGCAGATAGCCCTTGCCGCCCATCGTCGAGCTGGCGCCCAGGCCCGAGCCCAGCACGAACAGATACAGCAGCGGCTGGATCAGGCTGGAGATCAGCCGCACGCGATCCACCCACAGCCGCTTGAGGTCCAGCATCACCACTGCGAACAGGCCCCTCATGGCCGGCCTCCCGCCGCGCGCGGTGCGGGTTTGGCCGGGCCACCTTCGAGCGCGCGCCCGGTCAGCTTGAGAAACACGTCCTCGAGGCTGGGCTCGTGGACCTCGGCGCGGCGCGTGCGCACCGGCAGGCTGGCCAGCAGCGCGGGCAGCACCGTGGCCGGTTCGGGCTCGACCAGCAGCACGCCGCGCTCGCTGACCTCGGGGTTGTGGCCATGCTCGCGCAGCCAGACCGCGGCCTGTGCATCGTCCTCGGTCGCCAGCAGCAGCACGCCGCCGCCGACGCGGTTCTTGAGTTCCTGCGGGCTGCCCATGGCGATGATCTGGCCGTGATCGATCAGGGCGATGCGGTCGGCGGGCTCGGCCTCGTCCATGTAGTGGGTGGTCAGGAACACGGTGCCGCCGGCGCCGACATAGCGGCGCACCTCGCCCCAGAACTGGCGTCGCGCGTCGACGTCGAGCCCGAGCGTCGCCTCGTCGAGAAACAACAGCTCGGGCGTGGCGACCAGTGCGCGCGCCAGCTCCACGCGGCGCTTCTGTCCACCGGAAAGCTTCTGCGCCTCGCGGTCGGCGACCTCCTCGAGGCCCAGCGTGCGCAACAGCTCGATGCTGCGCGCCTTGGCCGCGCGCGAGGACAGGCCGTAGAACAGGCCCATCAGGTACAGGTTGTCGCGCACCGACAGCTTGCCTTCCAGCGCCGGTTCCTGGAACACGATGCCCATGCGCTGGCGAACCTGCACGCGCTCGCGTACGGCGTCGAAGCCGAGCACCCGCGCCTCGCCCTCGCTGGGCCTGAGCAGGGTGGCGAGGATCGAGAACAGTGTGGTCTTGCCGGCGCCGTTGGGGCCGAGCAGGGCGAACATCTCGCCGCGCTGCACGGTCAGGTCGATGCCGCGCAGCGCGTGCACCGCGCCGTAGCGCTTGTGCAGGCCGCGGGTTTCGAGTGCGGGCGAGGTGGCGGCGTCGGTCATGGGCGGTATCTGTCGCCGGGATCAGTGCCGGGTCGGTGCCGCACTCGGCGGCAGATATCGGGCAAACCACGCCAGCGCCCGTACCAGCACGTCGCGGCGGTGTGCCGGATTGACGAAACCGTGGCCCTCGTCGGGATAGACCACCAGTTCGGTCGGCACGCCCATCGCCTTCAGGCCATGCCAGAACTCGAACGACTGCGGCGCCGGGCACTCGGCGTCGTACTGGCCGACCACCAGCAGCGTCGGCGTCCTGTCGCTCCTGATGAAGTTGATCGCCGAGCTGCGCGCGTACACCGCCGGATCGTCGTAGACCGAGGCGCCGAAGAACGGCGTCATCCACTGGTCGATCGAGTTCTCGCCGGTGTAGCTCAGCCAGTCGGAGAGTCCGGCGCCGGCGACGGCGGCACGAAAGCGCTGGGTCTGCGTCGGTGCGAACATGGTCATGAAGCCGCCGTAGCTCCAGCCGGTGAGGCCGAGACGGTGATCGTCGACGGGAACGCGTTTCTCCACCGCGTCGACGCCGGCGAGGATGTCACGCAGATCGCCGTAGCCGAAATCCTTGCGGTTGGCCTGGGTGAACGCCTCGCCCTGGCCGAAGCTGCCGCGCGGATTGGGAAACAGCACGAAGTAGCCCAGCGCCGACAGCGGCGCGCCGCCATAGCCGACGCCTGGCCAGCGCGGCTGCACCGCATAGCTGGGGCCGCCGTGCACCGAGACGATCAGCGGGTAGCTCTGATGCGGGTCATAGTCGGCCGGATACAGCAGCCAGCCCTGCACATGGAAGCCCTGGTTCATCCAGTGCACCGACTCGGCCGGGCCCCACAGCGGCTTGATGCCGGCATTGATGCGGGTCACCGCGTGCAGGGCGTCGATGCGCGTCGGCGTGCCGGCGGCGTCGGTGGCGAGCGCGGCGGTCCAGATCTCCGGGGGCTCGCTGAAGGTGCTGTGCACGAAGGCGATGGCCGTGTGGTTGGCGGCCACGGCCAGTGACGACATCGCCGTGCCGGCGGTCAGCGCGGCAGGCACGGTGGTGAGGTCGTGTTCGCGCGCCAGCGGCTGGCCGTGTGCGTCACGCGCGATCACGAAGTCCGACAGCCGCGTCGAGCCGCCCGCGAAGGACGACACCAGCAGACTGTCGGCGCCGGCCCAGGTCAGCCACGACGGCGTGATGCCGATGCCGGGGGTGAGGTTCACCGGCGCGCCTCCGCTCGCCGGCGCGAGATAGATGTCGCCGCCGGTGACGCCCTGGTCGCTCATCAGACCGCCGATGAAGGCGATCGAGCGGCCATCGGGCGCGAACCGCGGCAACGCGATCTGCAGCCCGTGCAGCGGACCGGCGACGGTGTCGGGATCGACGACGACGACCGGTTTGGCGTCGGGCTGCGCGCCCTGTACGTAAAGCTGCGCGATCCACCAGTTGTCGTCACCCGGCGGTGGCGCGGCGACATAGGTGATGCGACGCGCGTGCGGCGACCAGCTGAACTCGTAGGGAAACAGCGCCGCCGGCGTCAGCAGGCTGACGCGACCGCTGCGCGCGTCGGCTGTGGCGACGCGCTGATGCGCCACGCCCGCGACGCCGATCACGCCCACCTGTGGCTTGGTCGCGGCCAGCGCGCCGACCCGATGCGTATCGCCGGGCACGTAGAGAAAGCCGATGCGTGTGCCGTCCGGCGCCCACGCCAGCGCATGCACATAGCCCTGCAGATCGGTCAGGCGCCGCGGCTGCACGTGCGCATCGGTCGTGTCGAGCAGATAGATGTCGCTCTGTTGCGCCTTGGGCGCGGCGCAGTTGGACAGGAAGGCCAGAGTGCGGCCATCCGGCGACCAGGTCGCATCGCTGTCGCTGCAATCCGCGCTCGCCGCGCGCGGCATGATGACCGGACGCGGATGGGTGCCATCGCCCGCGGCGATCACGATCCGCGTGCCGTGGCTGGTTTTCATCACCCATGCCAGCTGGCGGCCGTCCGGCGCGATCGCCACGCCTTCGAGGGGCTGCGCCTGCTGCAGCGTCTTCAGGACCGCGCCGACACGCGCATCGACCGCGGCGGGGACCACCGCGTCGGCTGCCTGCAGATGGACGCTGACCGTGGCCGCCGCCAGCAGCGCGGTGGCAACGAGCAGGAGGCGGGGCTGACGGAAGGCCATGACGGATCTCGGCGCATGAGGGCAGGCGGCATTGTAGTCACGGCGGCACGCCATCCGGCGTTGCGCGCACGCAGACATCACCGATTCAAAGGCGCGCCGTGGCGGCCGCGTGAGGGCATGTGCACAACGGTTGCCAGGCCTGATCCGCGGCGGCCTGCGGACTGCACTCGAAGCCGGCCGGTGCCCGACCGCTGGGTCCGGCGCCGACGACCGGCAGCGGCACGCGCATCAGAACGGTTCGCCGGCGGCGCGCAGGTCGAGTTCGTGTGTCCAGGCGCCCGGACTCTGCGCGGTGAGATCGAACAGCACCGCGGCGACCGCGTGCGGTTGCAGTCGCACCGCTTCGGCGGCGATCGCGCTGCGTTCGCTGCCGGCGAGGATGCCGTCCAGAATCACATGCGCGACATGCACGCCCTGCGGCTGGTAGGAGCGCGCCAGCGCCTGGGTCAGACCGCGCAGGGCGAACTTGGCTGAGGCGAAGGCGGCGAATTCGGCGCCGCCCCTCAGGCTGGCGGTGGCGCCGGTGACGATCAGGCTGCCGCCGCCGGCGCGCACCATGGCCGGCAGGCAGACCGCGGCGAGGCGCTGCGCGCTGAGCACCATGCTGCGCCAGCAGTCGATGAAATCGGCCTCGCTGAGCGTTTCGGGGCGACCGCGTCGAAACAGTCCCGGCTGGTGCAGCAACACGCGCGGAATCCCGTGTCGGGCCAGCAGGGCGCGCAGTTGTGCCGGAGCATCGTCGGCCAGCAGGTCGAGTACCCGGTGCAGGCCGCCCGGGATGTCCGCGTCCGGCGCGTGGCGCGACAGCGCCAGCACGCGGTAGCCGGCGGCGGCGAAGCGTGCGGCGACCGCCGCGCCGAGGCCGGGTGCGTAGCCGGCGATCAGCAGCAGCGGCAGCTCGGTGGACTCGGTGGCGGTGGTCATGGGGTCGGGACGTACGGGTCAGGGGCGAGCGGTGATCAGGAACACCGGGTACTGGCGTTCGCGGCCGTCGGCAGTGGTCTTGGTCACCGTATGCGCGGTGCGTGCGTGGACGTCGCGACAGCCGGCGGCGCGCAGTTCAGCCTGCAGCATGCCGCGATCGAAACCGTGATGCATCACGCCGGGCACGTCGGGGCGATGGAAGCTGCCGTCCTCGGCATCGAGATCGGCCAGCGCCAGCCAGCCGTCCGGCTTCAGCATGCCGTGCAGGGTATGCAGCAGCGCCGGCACGTCGGGGATGTGGTGCAGCGTCATGCTGCTGAAGATCAGGTCGAAACGCTCGGCGGGCGCCGGCTCGCGGGTCAGGTCGAGGACGCGTGTCTGCAGATGGTCGAGACCGGCCGCGCGGGCTTTCTCCGCCAACACGGTCAGCATGCCCGGCGAGACGTCACAGGCCAGCAGCCGCGCCACGCGCGGCGCCAGCGCGGCGCCGACCAGACCGGTGCCGCAGCCATACTCGAGCGCGTGCCAGTGCGGCTGCAGCGGCACCGCGACGGCGATCGCGGCAGCCACGCCGGCGGCCAGCGTGCGACGGGTGGGGCTGTCGTCCCAGTCGGCGGCGATGGCATCGAAACGCTGGCGGTTCTGATCCTGCACCGGTGCGGGCATGGCGGGTTCCGACGGGGCGTGAACGACCAGCATGGGCGCCGCCACGGCGAATTCAAGCCGCCGTTCGCAGTCCGGCAGCGCATTGCGCGAACGCTTTACCGCAGTGTCGCCGAAACGCTGACCCTGCTGCATGTGGCCCCCCGGACGCGATCGCAGCGCTGTGCGAAGTGGCGCGGCGGCTGGCCGGCGTGATCGCATTGCCGTTGCCGTTGCCGTTGCCGCGCACGCCAGATGGGCCGATGGTGCCGACACCGACCCTGGCCTGAGGACGGCGTCGCCACGCAGGCGCGACGATGGCTGAGTGTCGCTGATGCCGCAGGGCCCGGCTGAGGGCACGACGCCCGCGTTCCGCGGACGTCGTGTGTCAACCGCTCAGGCGCCGGTGGCTGCCGTGGTCGCCAACGGAGGCAGTGGCAGAGCCGGTTTGATCGTCACCGGCGTGCCGGTGGCCAGGGTCGATACGCCCGCAGCGTAGGCCGCCTGGTTCCAGGCCTTGACGCTGTCCATGAGCGGACCGTTGTAGTGCGCCAGCATCTGCTCGATCAGCGTGTGATCCGCCGCCACCAGCGCACGTACCTGCGCCCGCGGCGCCTCACCCCAGGCAAACGCGGTCAGGCCGTACAGCGTGGCCACGTGCTGATGCAGATGCGTGTAGTGGCGCAGGAAATCCTCCTCGACCGCGTGCTGGGTATGCGGATTCCACAGCGTGTCCTCGAAATCGCCCAGCTGCTTGTCGAGGGCCTTGGCCTGCGCAATCAAGGCGGTGTCCTGGCGTGCGAAATCGGTATCGCCATGGCTGCGCGCCAGCACGGCAGCGAGGCCTTTGCGCATGGCTGCGACGCGGTTGAGCACGTGGTT
>Ga0307373_10011767_pt1 | contig 12610 bp, 10 predicted proteins | sample OX2MG_FD_202534 | JGI IMG/M metagenome (GOLD analysis project Ga0307373, IMG submission 202534) | Soil microbial communities from Risofladan, Vaasa, Finland - OX-2 | ecosystem: Environmental > Terrestrial > Soil > Coastal area > Acid sulfate soil | place: Finland: Risofladan, Vaasa | collected...
CGAGTACAATAGGTATGGCGTTGAAGGGATGGTCAAAAGACTACCGGGAATTGAGCGATGCAGGAGGACCAATGAGCCCAAGGATTGGATAACACCCGACATTGTTATTCACAGAAGGCAATCGGAGAACAGAGATAATCTGGCGGTCTTTGAAATCAAGTCTTTTGGATCGCTCGATGCATGCGACAAGTTGAAGCTAAAGGGGATGACCAAAAGGACCGGCGCGTTCAGGTATGATTTTGGGATTGGAATTGAATTCCGCAGAGAATACTACAACTGGTTCCTCGTTGTGAATGGTGTCAAGCGAAAAGGGTTAGGCCGAGTTGACATCGAACAAGGAGAAAGATCCTCAATCACTAGGGTATGACTTTCGCTCTGAGCTTGGCGCCAAGAGCGCGTCTCAAGTCATCCATTCACTTTTCTGCGAAACCCGCGTGGCGAATCAGGGGCTATCTGAGATCCAGTAGAACATTATTTAGAACGCCGCAGGCGTTCAGAGCGTGATGCGCGTCCTCCTCGACACCAACATCTTCATCATAAGAGAGGCGGGGAGGCCGTTGCCAGAGAATCTTGTCGAGCTACTGCGGGTGCTTGACCGGCTTGGCTTCAAGATTCTAATTCACCCGAAATCGCTCGAAGATTTGACCCGGGACGAGGAATCAAGCCGCCGCGAAACTCACCTGTCCAAAGTGCGACTGTACTCCACCTTGGAGGTTCCACCGGACCCCGGCAAAGACTCGGAATTTCTCAGGCTTGTTGGAGCCAAACCCAACCCAAACGACATGGTAGACAACTGGATTTTGTACGCGGTCTCTAGGAACGCAGTTCACTACCTGATTACCGAAGACAGAGACATCCTCAGGAAGGCTGAAAAAATCGGCCTCCGACAGAGAGTACTCTCAATAGACGATGCTTTGAAACTCCTTCCTGATAATGAGTTAGGCGAGGGCCGGAGCCTGTATCCACCAGCAATTGCCAAAGTCCCGGTCTACGCTCTGAACCTGAAGGATCCCTTCTTCAATCCGCTAAGGAAAGACTACGCTCCATTTGACGATTGGTTCAACAGGATAGCCAGGGAGGGCAGGGATTGTTACGTGTATTTCGAGGAAGGAGGGACGATTGGAGCTCTTCTGATTCTGAAACCAGAGAACGAGGCAGTCAAGGATTCCGAGCCACCACTTCCTCCAAGACGCAGGATGAAAATCTGCACTCTGCAAGTCTCTCACCAGGGAAGCAAGATTGGAGAACTTTTCGTGAAACTGGCCGTTCATGAGGCGATCGCAGCGGATTGCGAGGAGGTCTATCTGACACACTTTCTCAAATCGTCGAGCGATGAGCTGGTCGAACTTATCACCGAATATGGGTTCACCAAATCAGCAGTCCTTAGGTCCACAAACGAGCCCGTCTTCTTGAAAGAACTGCATTCATCAGTTCCACCGGGCTCGACTTCCCCTCTTGAAATCGCGAGCAGATACTACCCCACATTCTACGATGGTGAAGGCGTCAAGAAGTTCCTGATTCCCATCCTCCCAGAATTCCACCAGAAGCTGTTCGTCGATTACGAGGGTAGGCAGACAACACTACCGGAATACGCGGGAAAGTTCATCATCGAAGGAAACACCATCAAGAAGGCCTACCTGTGCAACTCGAGGAACAAGTCGATATCCAGAGGCGACGTCCTTCTCTTCTACAGATCCAAGGATGTGAAGGCAATCACTTCGATTGGAACCGTGGAGGAGGTCCATCGCAACATACGAAGTCTGGACCGCGCAGTAAGTCTTGTAGAGAGGAGAACAGTCTACACGAACGAGGAGATCAAGCAGATGCTGCGAAAGCCGACAATGATCATTCTATTCAAGTGGCACTTTCACCTTTCCAATCCGATAGGTCAACGCGAGTTGAGTTCGCTTGATATTTCCCCGCCTCAGACAATCACCCGAGTATCCCACAGGAACTATACGAGAATGAAAATCATGGGCGTTGTCAATGAACGTTTTACTGTCCATTAAGCCTCGCTACGCGAACGAGATACTGGCGGGCCGAAAGAAGTATGAATTCCGCAAGTCGAGACCACGCTTAGCCAAACGGAACCAGAAGGCGTACGTATACGCGACTGCCCCAATGAGTCGGATTGTGGCTGCGTTCACGATCAATGACATTGTCCAGGACAGCCCTAGCCGCTTGTGGAACGATTTTGGCGATAACGCAGGAATCGACAAGAAGTCCTTCTTCGAGTATTACGGGAAGAGGAAGGTCGGGGTTGCCATAGAGATTACCGACCTAGAAGTGTTCGAAACCCCCCTCAACCCCAAGCGCCTCATCAAGGGCTTCACCGCTCCACAGTCCTTCACGTACTTGAGGCGGACACTGCGGCACCGTTAGGTGTCTACATCTCATAGAGCCTCCTTGACTTTAGGTACTCAGCCTCGCCGATTCCTTGTGATTCGGATCTAATCACTTCGATGAGCGGAGACTTTAGGCTTGATATATCGAGCAGACGAACCTCTCTTGCTTGCCGTCGAGCGCGCGAAGAAGGACCATAGAATTCGGGGTTGTTCAACTGATGCCGTTCGGAACAGTGCGAATTCTCGACTCTGTGCTGAACCTAGACTCGTTCGAGAAATACACGCATGACACGGCTAGAGAGCCGTTGCAGGACGACCTGTCACTCGGCTATTCTTTCCTGGTGACCCTGGTCTTGGAACGCCTCATTGATGCTGTGCTATTGGACCCTTCGATGTTCGGACTCAGGTGGAACGAGCTTGTCAACAGGTCGCACCAGAGAGATGTACCGTTCAGCCAATTCCCCGACAAGTCAAATCTGGGCAGGGCTGTTAGGAGTCTCACCACTCAATATCGGGAGTTCTTGTCCGTCAGGACTCTTGCCGAGTTGAAAGAGAAGGCCAATCGATTGCGCAGAGGCCTTCTACGTCCGCTCCTCCAGTGGAGTGAGAGAATTGAATTCTTTCAAGCGCAAGATGGCGCTAAGTTAGACACTCCGCAGGTTCGCGATGAACTCGCAATGATGTTCCTGCTCAACTTCGTCCAAGACATTCCATACGTCGTTGCAGCGCACAACAACACCTTTCAACGAGGTAGGTGGTTCGAGCCGCAATTCCAACCTCAACCGCTACCAACTGAGCTTCTCTCTCAGAGGTTCTTTGACGGCTTCAAGTTTGGAGCTTCGTACCTTTGGCACTCTATCTTGGGCGAAAAAGCCGAAGAACTCTTTACGCGCAGGATACTTTCCGCGAAAGACTGGGAGCAGTATTACTTCGTACATCCAGTCATAAGGAGGGTATTGACCGACGAGGTGTACGAGCGCATAGAGAAGATTGGTTCAATCGGGAAACGTTCCCGCCCAGCCTTCCAGGGATTGAAGAGGGAATCCGCATCCAACGTCGAGAAGGATTACCTCGATCGTCTCGACGAGATTTTCCGTATGTATGACGTTCGACTCGTGGGGGAGACGTTCACGGCCAGGATTGGGTCTAGCTTCTTGGCCTCCTTGATAGGCGCCATGACGTACCACCGAGGCAAGCTGAGAGTGCTCAGATTCGTCCATCCCGAGGCTCCAGGTCTGAACAAGTACAGCTATGCGATTTTCAGTTGGGTGCCAATTGCAATTGGAGACCAGTCAGAGTGGTTGCTCTTCTTCAATTTCTGCGACGACCATTCACCCAGAGGACTCTCCGCATTCGAACCAATCGAGTCCTTCCTTCGAAGGCATCAAGCGAGGCTTCAGGTCTTGACTTTCAGATTCACCTCGCTTCAGCTACTCAACTACGCCATGACCCGACCTGACTCGAAGAGCCTGATGTCCCCATTGGTGAAGGAGCACAACAATTTGGGGTCAGTAGCCGGACTGAGGCGGATTCTCGCTGCCGACCGCCTGGAAAAGGGGTTCGCACGAGGAATCATACTTGAGCTTCTGATGATGTTGGTAGTCACGAAGCTTGGGTATGAAGCGAGGTGGAGAGTAGAGACCTTTGGTAGGGAGATTGACGTATTGGGCCTGAAGGTCTCGAGTTCGGGCCAATCAGAACTTTTGATTGTCGAGTGTTCGACCCAATACTTACCGACCGACCTGGAGGAACTTCGTCAGAAGTTAGTGCTGTCAAGATCGAACACAGAAAAGCTCCTGGAACGGTTTGGCGTGAAAGACTCTAAACCGCCGAAGATCAAAGGGTGGTTGATCACGACTGACAGGAACTATCCCAGTGGGGCTGCGGAATCCGAACAGATTTCGGTCATAAGCTGGGAGTCTTTGAAAAACCAGCTCAAGAAGCACGGCATCGGCTTGCCGGCTGGCTTGGAGGAGCACCTCATGAGAGAGGAATTCCCCCCAAGGTATATTCTGGACCCGGATAGTGTCATCTCGGGTGCGACCCCACCTCCTTCGGAGGACGGAAGTCCACCGAAAGGGAGAATCATAATGCACGATGGGCTCTTACTGCCAAAGAACTGGCCGGATATTTTAGATGGAAATGCAAGATACTCGAAGACGAATGACCATGGACGTATCAAGCCAACCAAGCCTTGAGTTATCAACTTCTGGGGAGTATACGCCCTCGTTTCGTGGTTTGCTCAAACAGCGAAGAAGCGGTAGAAGTTAACTTCTACCTATCATGCGGGCACAGATGGCTTCGGACTTAACTGATACTCAATTCAGGCTTCTCATCAAGGAATTGATAGCTGCGGACAAGTCCAATCTGCGTTGTTCCAAGAAACCATTGTAATTCTCCGGCTTCCACAAATCCTTGTCTTCAGGGATGAAGTGGGCCAGCCTCATCTCTGATGTGGTCTCGTTTTCGAGGTACTGCCAAGGTGATTGGCTCCCGATTGAGGCGTTTTTGCCTTGACTAAGAAAAGTAAGGTTTGCGATGTCGTTGACTTCCGCACGGTAATCTGGAAGCGAAAGGTCCTGCTCTTTTCGGTAACGCAGCGCCTCGTCATCCTTCATCATAAAATCGTATGGAAAGATGTGATGTAGCTGCAAAGGCTCTTGAATCTGGTTGAGCTTGAGGGAATCATGCAAGCCGAAGTCAGAAGCGTCGCGTTTTCTGCTCACCAAGTACATGAGTAGGACCATGACGTTCTTCGATGAAACGCCGTATATGTCGTCCGGCCTAATCTTAAGCGCTCTATAGTATTGCTTTGTATCGCCCACGACGACGTCCAGCAGCTTTCTGAAGCCTTGTTTCACTGGCGTGTTTGGCGCAGACATGTAGCGGAGATCTCGTCGTAGAACTGTTTCTTGCGCTCCACCGTAGCGCTCCCCAAGCTGCGAGACAAGGAAGAGCTTCATCATGGCCTTTTTGTCTAAAGGCTTCTTCCCTGATTTGGCTGCATAGTAGACAAGTGGGACTAACGCGTTTTTCGATACAACAAACTGCGTCCTGTCAAGAAGCAGATTCTTTCTCAAGCTATTGATTACTGAGCCGATGGCCGTTCTAGTTTCCGACCATAACCGATTAAGCTTCACCTTGCTCAACGTCCCGTCTTCTACCTCTTTCTTTATCTTGTCAGCGAGCTTCTTGATTTGCGGCACATTGCATTCAACAACCGTGATCGAACGCATTAGGAAGGTAAGATCAAGGTCATAGCCGTGATCTCTCAGCTCTTTGCGATAGTCGCGTAGCTCTCTTGATAGTCCTTTCCAATACGGAATGATTGTCGCCATGTGAATCTCGGCGCCGGTGAGCTGCGTACCTTGAGAATTCACAAGGGCAAATATTTTTCCGACGGTCGGGTAATCTTGTCCTTGTATGATTTGAACGGGGAACTGGTAGTCTCTGAAACGTTGAATGTTTCTTGTCAATCTCGGTTCTTTGGCTAGCGCTAAGCTTTGTTGAATATTCCGGACGATCCCTGAAACGTCCCAAAAAGAGATCGTTCATCAATACTGACGAAGGAAAATTGGATGCGTCGCTATCTGACGTAGCCTCTATTTCCTTCGGAAAACGTCTAAGGTTTACGTAGAGTGATGGCAGATCTTCCTCAATAGTGGGCTCCACCTTCTTCAGGAATCCAGGCTCTAGCATTACCGAGGCGAGGGTTGTAATTCTCTGTTGACCATCGATTAGGAAGTATCTCGGAGGTTGATTCTTGTAAAAGGCGAGTCTCTCCGGTCTGATAATCTCTTTCATCAGTTTCTCATCCTTCTGTCTTGGTTCCCAAATGATTAATGACCCGCAAGGATAATCAGAAAAGATTGAGTGAATTAGGTCTTTTACCTGATCAGGATACCAAACAACATCCCGCTGTATCTCAGGAACTGCAATCTGCCCCGACTCGAACAATTCCATCAATTTACTCATGGGCCAATTGGTCGAAATGAGAGAACCCATGAATAGGTATGCAAGAATCTCTTAATCTTAAGTATTTATATCAAATTCTCTATTGAGCCGTTGCATCAGGACATATGATTTTCATTCTCGGTCATCCAACAGGTTGACTAAGGCCTTTACACTTCGCTTAGGCCCGCCGAAGATACCACGATTTCAGTACCCAAAATGGGAGGTTGCACTTTGTCGCCATCAACGAAGGTTCGGAAAAGATCACCTCGTTCGGTATGTACAGGGACCACTGCTTTACCGTTTATCTGTTTAACGAGGTAGCCCACTTTATTCATTGGCGCGTGCCCCGACGCGTGAATCTGGTGGTAGCTGAAGCCAAAGTAATCCACCCAGTTCCTGATGACCTGCTCCTCCTGCTCTCCCTCCTCGTTGTATGCTTCGGTCGTTGCGTGGATGTATGACCCGCCCTTCGTGGGCTTTATGTCGATTAGCTCGGGGAGGTACCACTGGTCGAGGTGGAGGAGCAGGTCCTTCTGCGCTTTCCTGACCTGTTCGGCCGTGATTCCATGCTCAAGGTAACCCCTCTCCCACGGAAAATAGTCCTTGTCGTCGTAAGTGCCTCCCCTCTTTCTCCTAAGGTAAACCTGGAAATCCTTGCCGACAACAGGCACCTTCAGATGCTTGTCCTTGCGGAGCTTGTCCAGCAGTATCGCAATCTTTGGAGATACGACCAACTTTCTGCCCGTAGCCTTGCAGGCCTTGTCGAAGGAGACTATCCTATCGATGTCGTTCCCTCGGAACGAAGAGAAGACCAGATTCTTGGCAGTCTTCAGGACGTCCCGCGTTGCCAGGGCAACATCAGACTCACTGGATTCTTGTCCCTGTTTCGAATCTGATACCCTTGTCCCTTCGGTGATTAGAGCGACGGGCTTCTCCTTCGCCGCGCCTGCGATGAAATCCTCGGTCATCTTGCCCATCGGTCCGTGGAACCGAAAGTCCCCTGTGTAGGCCAAAGCGCCCTCCGAGGTGTGAATCACGAACCCGTATGCGCCGGGGATTGAGTGGTCCACGTGAATTGGTCTCACCTCGATGCTCCCAACGTTGAACTTGTCGCCGGTCCTGAAAGTCCTGATATCGTCGTGGCCGTCGAGCGGTGAGCCGTTTGATTCGCTGTATGCCTCATGTATCAATGCCGTGGTCTCGCCGCAGTAGATCGGAATCTCTGGGTCGGTGAACTTTATCCTTCCCATGTGATCGTAGTGATAGTGACTGAGAATGATGGCGTCGATCTCAGGGGTCTTGGTGTGTTTCAGCTTCGTGTTTTGAAGCGCTTCTTCCGAGTACAGCCCCTCTATTTCTGGCAGGAGGCCGAATTCGAAATAGTCTCCCGCACCATTCACGCCTCTGGGCTCAATCCCGCCTGAGAAGTACTTGGTCCCCTCCGAGAAGCCTGCCCCGAAATCGAGGAAGATTTTCGTATCCTTATCTTTGATGAGAATCTTGTTGCCGCCAATCTCGCCGACCCCACCGTAGCATGTGATTGTGACGGCCACGCGTTGGTTTCAGAGCAACGTTATCGTATAAAGATTGGTATGGAAGAAATCGGTGTAGATTAGGTAATTGTGCAGTCATCTGAGCAACTTGTGGACGAGATTATTGAGTTTATCAAGTTCTTCTTCGACGAGGATGTGGGAGGGTCGTATCTCAGCTATGCAAAGCCGCTAGATGAGGTTCTCCGCAAGGGGAGGTTGGAAGGATATGCAGATTTTGTCGAGGACTCTGTGAACTGGAAGCAAAGGCATACCGTTTCCTAGACATGGTGGAGATTTAGATGGAATAGAAGCAATTATACTGTTGATTTCCTTTGCTTGGTGCGAGTACTTCTTAGTTGCAAAGCGGTGGGTTCAGAGAAGAAGTTCTGAATGTTGCACTTGCATCTTTACTTGATAAACGCGGTCTAGTTTCGGTTCCGGAGGAGATTAGGCAGAGTTCGAAAGGGAAGAGGTTACCTGATGTAACAGTAGTTGACTATCTTGGAATAAGGACGACGATTGAGGGAAGAATTGCGGATGTTGCCGGCGTGGAGTCCTCTCTAGCTGCGGATGCAAGTCGCCGCGTAGATGAGGGCATTAGTCAGATATGTATTGCCGTAATCTATCCTTCGTCTTTGCGGAGCAGCACGACGTTCGAGCAACTTCAGGAGGCGATGCGGTCTTGCATGCTGAGATTGCGGGTCTTCACTGAGGGTGAGAGAGGTGATTGGACGGAAGCCTCAGTAGATGGTCTCGCCGATGTTCTTCGAAGGGCCTATGACTCATTGGTGCGGCAGGATGTGTTGGATGCGGCCGTGGTCGAGTTGGGAAACGCAATAGAGGATTCATGTGATGGTCTGTTAGAAAGCCCAGCGTCAGCTGAAATACTACGTGAGATTCTGGAGCTAAAAGCAACTAGCTCGAAAAGTGAGGAAGAAGACGATGAGTAAGAGCGATGATCGGCGGATTGGACGAATAGCGTCTTTGACTATTGTCAATGCTCTAATCTTTCAAGAAGTTCTGGCCGGCCAAAAGACACCGAAAGCTGGCGTACGGAGGGTTAGATCGATACGACAGATTCTCGCGACTCAGCGGCCTATCGACGAGTTTGTTTCTGAATGGACGTTCATTCTGGACAAGATTGACTATATTCCGATTTTCAGATTGGCTCGTGAAATTGTAGAACGACTGCCAAACTTTCCGGGACTGCTGCGCAGTATTGAGCGCCTGGCGAGCACCGCATTGTACATCACTGGAAATAGGGCGCTCCTACGCCATGACCTGATGGGCAGAGTCTATCATAGGTTGCTCGCCGATGCAAAGTACTTTGGGGCATTCTACACGAAAATTCCCTCCGCGACCCTTCTGTTGAAGCTGACCATGGATCCAAAGGACTGGGATATAGATTGGAGCAATCTGAAAGATGTTGGTTCGCTGAGAATAGCTGACCTGGCCTGTGGAACTGGAACTCTATTGAAGGCCTCGCTTCAAGCTATTGAGGATAACTACGTCAGGGGATGTGTAATTGAATCCAAAGAACCTGACTTGGCGAATCTGCACAAAGTTTTGGTGGAGAACTCGCTTTACGGGGGCGATGTCCTTCTCTTTGCTTTGCATTTGACAGCTTCAGCTCTTGCACTTCATGAACCTGATGTCCCGTTTCAGAGAATGCTTCTGTTCAGAACATTTCTAGGTGGGCCTCAGAAGCTGCTTGGTAGTCTCGATATGACTCCAAGCGGGGAGTTACCAAATCAGACGCTTCTTCTGGGAACAGAAACAACGACTGAGCAGGTTACAATGGAGGGTGAGAAAGCGGCGGCAATCGTAGTACCTAAGCTTGACTTGGGAGTGATGAATCCTCCGTTCACAAGGAGTGTCGGCGGGAACTTACTCTTTGGTTCTCTTTCCAAGAAGGAGAGAGAACCATTGCAGACGAAACTGAAGAATCTTGTGCGCAAGGAGGGAATGGAAGCGAATATCACAGCAGGTCTTGGTTCCGTCTTCGCAGCAATAGCTGATTGGCGGATAAAACCTGGTGGTCACCTATCATTAGTTCTGCCAAGAGCTCTCACCTCTGGTGCGGCTTGGGCACCGACTAGGCGATTAATCGCGAAGGGATATGAGGTGAGATATGTGGTCGCCAGTCACGAACCATTCTGCTGGAACTTTTCAGAGAACACCCAACTGAGTGAGTGTTTGGTGGTTGCAAGGAAGGTGCGGAGGAAACAACCCAGAGGTGCGAGGTGTGTTTTTGTGAATCTTTGGGAACGACCAAAAACAGCAGTGGAGGCAGTAACTCTTGCTTCGCTGATTCAGAGAACAAAAGCGCCTGATTTGAATGGAAAGGGAACCGGGGAATTGTTGCTGGGGGAACACAAGTTGGGCGAAGCCATCTCCCAGTCTGTTGAAGAAATGGGCATTGGACCGTGGGCATACCAGCTTGCTTTCGCACAGACTGATTTGTGTCGGGCTGCGTATTACGTGTCAAAGGGCAAGCTCTACCTTCCTGGTCAGGGAGTAGTGGGAGAATTTGCCACTTCTCAAATGGGGAAGATGATCACCTTGGGGCCGGACGTTCGCGATGTATTTGACGGATTCACGATGTCTCCATCGTTCACCGCATATCCCGTCTTCTGGAATCATGACGCTGGAGAGGTGCGGAAGGTAGAACAAAACCCGAACAAGCATCTCTCCCCGCTGACTGCTGCCCGCAAGGGAAGAAACCTGCGAGACTCTGAGCTGATTTGGTCCCGCGCCGGAAGTCTCCTCCTGGCTGAAAGGCTCTGGTTCAAGACACATCGGATGAGTGCTGTCGTAGTATCGAAACCGGTGCTGAGCAACACATGGTATCCGGTGGTCCTAAAGGGAGTTAAGCCAGAGTTCAAGCCAGTAGCTGAACGCTTCCTTGCTCTTTGGTTGAACTCTACATTAGGGCTTCTGAACTTATTCGCTAATAGATTAGAAACAAAAGGTGCTTGGACGAAATACAAGAAGCCAACATGGAATAGCCTTATGGTTCCTGACCCAGGCACGTTGAAGAAATTGGATTCGGCGAGGAAGGAATTGGACCGTTTGAGCAACTTAGAACTTGGCCCATTCGCGGAGATAGGTCAAGATACAGGGAGAGCGGAAATCGACGAGTTCATGGCTGAATTGTTTGGGATGCCGAGCTTTACAGTTCTTCGAGAAATGCTAGGAAAGGAGCCTCTCTTGACACTGAAGAAGATGGCCTAGTCAGATATGGGAGTGCCCATTTCGCATCCTGATCGCGTGCGGTTAAGAAGAGGGAGCGGGAGAAAATTGCCTCGCAATTTGTCGCCCGAAGCGCCGAAGGCACGAGGGGCGCACAAGCGATAGAGACAAATCTGATTATCGATGGCTCTTTTCCTGTAGCAATCTTTCGAGTATCTTGGTTTGTTTGAGGTCTTGAAGGGCTTGCATTCCTTATTACCTTCTCTACGTTCACCCTTCACAGTTAACGAATTACCTTGAAATTCGCTGGGCTCCGACAAGAACCGCGCGCTCTATAAGCGATCCAGGATTCCAATATTGGTGATAACAGATGCTTGTAGAGACGTTAGAATACGCGGTGAACAGCAGGGAAGAAATTCTCTCAAGGATCAATTTTGAAGAGCACGCGTCGATTCTCAAGAGGGCGGGGGAACTATGGACGAACCACAAGCCCTTGTCCAACCAACAATCCAAGAAACTGGTAGGCATCGACAGCAGCTGGAACTTCATCCCCTACCAGGGCTTCTACATCTACGCAGTCGACGCCGTATCAATGCTCGGTGATGGGATGTATCTAGTCCCTCCACTCTTTGATGTTGACCTTAGTACCCTCACTGTGAAATCCGGAGAGGAGTACGTCAGTAGTCCCGAGCTCGCCCTTGAGAGCATCGGCATGGAGTACGAGTTCGAGCAGGCCAAGTCCTGCATCGGGAAGGCCGACTACGTCCTCGTCGATGGCTCGATTTTGGCGAGGTACTACGACAGGAAGCAGAAGAGGGAGAGCTCGTTCTACGAGACGGCCAAGGAGCTGATGAGGCAGGAAGGCCTCCTTTACATCAGCAAGAAATCGTTCAGCAACCTCACTCTTCGAGGCGGCTTGGGCGACATGTTCTACTACAACAGGGCCTCATCACAACCGGGCTATTCCTCCCCGTTCCTCGACAATAGGTCCGGGGTCACCATCAGCTATGTCCGTCTCGCAGAAGACTCGCCCTGCACAAAGCTTGAGATACCGGGAAAGGCGACTGGACAAGACGTCGAGAGACTGATGGATCTCCTTGAGTCTGACAGCGTGGACGGATATCCGTATGTCCTGAGGCTCGCGCATGAGAAGGGGAAGGTCAGCCACGAGGAGATGGAGAAACTCGCCAACTTGCTTGGGTTGAACGTAGAGCTGGGAGGAAGGCAGGTCCTTGGAGAGTGACGACAGAAGCATGACCAGTATTCCAGAAACGTCCGGCCCTCTCCTCGGAATCGTTGTTGGCCAGACCAAGCCGCACTTCTTCCACTTCCTTGCCAGGAGGGCGGTGAGCATGGGCGAGTACGTCACCGTCGACTCCCCCGCTGGCCGAATCCTCGGATTGACCGAAGACAGCGCCACGAAGAGCGACCTGTTGGATAGAGTCAACAACTTCCAGACGGCACTTGAGGCAAGACGTGTCGCGGCGAAGAATGTGCGAGATAAGAGCTACATCGCAACGGTGAAGGTCGTGGGACTTCTCGAAGCTCTGAGGAAGGGAAACGTCGTTCTCCCCTCGCTCCCTCCAG
>Ga0307373_10011775_pt1 | contig 12604 bp, 10 predicted proteins | sample OX2MG_FD_202534 | JGI IMG/M metagenome (GOLD analysis project Ga0307373, IMG submission 202534) | Soil microbial communities from Risofladan, Vaasa, Finland - OX-2 | ecosystem: Environmental > Terrestrial > Soil > Coastal area > Acid sulfate soil | place: Finland: Risofladan, Vaasa | collected...
GAACTCGCCGTCGATCCGTACCTGTTGCGGCGGATCGCCGTCTACGCGAGCGGCGACGCGCGCTCGGCCTACAACACGCTCGAAGCGGCCGTGCTCGGCGCCGCACCCGACGCAAGCGGCCGCCGCACGCTCACCGAGACGCTCGTCGAAGACGTACTGCAGCGGAAGCTGCTGCTCTACGACAAGGCGGGCGAGGAACATTTCAACCTGATTTCGGCACTTCACAAGTCGGTCCGCAATTCCGATCCGGACGCCTCGCTCTACTGGCTGGCCCGCATGCTCGAATCGGGTGAGGACCCCCTGTATCTGGCCCGGCGCCTGGTGCGCATGGCGAGCGAAGACGTGGGCCTGGCCGACCCCGCCGCCCTCGGCGTCGCCATGGCGGCCATGCAGGCGGCCGATTTCATGGGACCGCCCGAGGGGAATCTCGCCTTGGCTGAAGCGGCGGTATATTTGGCTCTGGCGCCGAAATCGAATGCCCTGTACACGGGCTACGGGAGGGTCCAAAAGGATCTGGCCGAAACCCAGGCCGAACCCGTGCCGCTGCATCTGCGCAATCCCGTCACCGGGCTGATGAAACAGGCCGGCTACGGACGCGGTTATCAATACGCCCACGATTTCGAGGAGAAAACGACGGATATGCCCTGCCTGCCCGATTCGCTGCGCGGCCGGCGTTATTACCAGCCGACCGCCGAAGGTTACGAGTCCCAGCTCCGCCAGCGCATCGAAGAACTGCTGCGCCGCCGAGCCGCAAACCCGCGGAAGCCGCAATCATGAGGCGCCCGGCCCACCACCAACCGGCCGCCGCCCTGGCCGCCCTCGCCCTGCTCTTTCTGGCGGCTCCCGCCATCGCGCAGGAGGCCCGATTCACCGTCAACGACGACTGCACCGCCTTCGCGTTCTCCCCCGACGGCACGCGCATCGTCTACGCGGCGCGGCGGTTCGGCAACGCGAAAATCCGCGTCCGGGGCAAGCAGCAAAAAATCCCCATCGAGCACGACGACATCTGGGAAGTGAATTTCAAGGGACGCATGCGCCGGTTGGTCGATGGCAGCAAACTCGTCAAGAGCGCGACCCCGTTCAGCTACGCCATCGAGGCCATTCGCCTGGGGCCCGACAACGACCACATGACCGTGCAGATGACCACGCGGACGTTCTCGGCCAAAGAGACCGCCGCCGGTCAGGGCAAGTCGGGCGAATTGACCGACCTGATGAACGGCGAGGGCAAGGAGATCGACATCGCGGGGACGAAGAACAGCATCATCCAGGGGGCGCTGAACGCGGTCTGGCTCGCCGACGCGCAAACGGTTGTCTACATGAAAGAAGCCCCGAACAGCCTGCTCTACACCCTTGCCTACATTCGCCCGGCCAGCGGCGTGGGTGGTTCCATGCTTCCCGGCCATTCCTTTGCCGCCGTCGCCTGGAACCCCACCCACAATGTCGCGGCGGCCATCGAGCGAAATCCGGATCTGGGCGGGCCCATCCGCCTGGTCTGGATCGACCTGGTCCACCACACCGAACGCACCCTGGCCACACTCGGCGGATTCACCGGACATCTAACCGTTTCCCCGTCCGCCACGCAGGTCGCCTACTACCACGACGGCAATACCATTGCGATTCGTTCGGTCGCCCAGCCCGGCCAGGTGACACGAATCAAGGTTCCCTACGGCCGTTACGAATGGTCTCCCGACGGGACATACCTGCTGCTCAAGCCCGGACGCGACACGCAGAGCAATCTATTGATCTCCGTCAGCCTGCCGAGCGGCGAATACCACGATATTTATCACGGGCTCCTCTATCACGACTTCCACATTTCGCCCGACGGCCAGTCGGTCGCCGTCACCGAACCCGGGGAAGCAATCCTCAAGCTCTACCCCGCGCCGTAGTCTTTCTACGAACGCCCGTGCGACGGACGCCCTGGCGCCACTAGCGTAGTGATTCAGAAGTTCGTTGCGCGGTTTTCAGGGGGTCGGAGCTTTAGCTCCGACAGCAAGCCCCGCATTTTCAAGGGCTTTAGCCCCTGAAGCTCCGCCCGATTTGGGCAACCAATTTCTGAATCACCACACTAGCGTCAAGTTATGCGCGCTCGGGCCAGATGGCGGCCAGCGCCAAACCGACCGCGATACCGATCGACACCTCGATGAATCGGTGAATCGCCACCATCAACGCGTTGCCGGAACGAACGATCAGCATAACGATCGCCAGCGTGATCCCCGCATAGCGATACGCGTTTCTCTCCAATCGCAGAAGCGTGCAGATAAGGCCAAGCGAGAAGACACCCACGCCAAAAGCGAGCGTATTCCCACTCCCAAATGTCATCAACAGGGCCCCGCCAACAGCTCCCAGGGCGGTCCCTACGAACCGCTGGACGGAGATTGTCCATGCGGCACCGAGCGTGGATTGCAACACGATGAGGGTCGTGATCGAGGCCCAATAGGGCTTCCGGCAAAGCGACTGAACGAGCCACGAGAAGGGAAATAACCGCTCCTGTGGCCGTCCGGATGGAATGCTCGACCCACGGCCTCGTCATCCGTGCCGAGATCGTACCCTCGAGCGGCCTCATACATCCTCCTTTTGCCCGGAGCGATTCCGTGCGCTTTCTCGCGTGGAAAATCCTTTTCTAGCGGTACGGATAGAAAACGAAGAACAGCAACGAAATCAGCCCCAGCACCCACAACCCCCCGGCCACTTCCCTTCTCCGGCCCGCGACGACCTTGCAGAGGGGATAGAGAACCAGACCGGCCGTAATGCCGATCCCGACGTTGTAGGTAAAGCTCATCAGCGTGATCACGGCGAAGGCCGGGATCGATTCGGTGAGGTCGTCCACGGGCAGGCGCGTGATCGGCTCGAGCATCAGCAATCCGACGATCACCAGCGCCGGCCCGTACGCCTGGCGCGGGATGGCCGCGATGAGCGGGGCGAAAAACAGCGTCAGGACGAAGCAGAAGGCGGTGACCAGAGCGGCAAAACCCGTGCGCGCGCCGGCTTCGATCCCCGTAGCGGATTCGATGAACGCCCCGGCCGTGGTCGTGCCCACCAGCGGCGCCATCACGGTGGAGAGCGCGTCGGCCAGCATCGGGCGCTCGATCTGCGGAAGCTCGCCGCGCTCGTCGAGAAGTCCCGCCCGCGCCGATACGCCGATCAGCGTGCCCATCGTATCGACAAAGGCCATCACGAAGATGGTCAGCACGACGGGGAAAAATCCCCAGGTAAAAGCGCCGTGGAAATCGAGATGAAAGAGAAGCGGGGCGAGACTGGGAGGCGCGCTCACCCAGCCGCGGGGCAGCGGCACAAGCCCCGTCGCCATGCCCAAGGCCGTGGTGAGCAACATGCCGACCAGAATCGCGCCCGGGAAGCGGCGGATCATCAGCGCGGCGAGCAACAGAATCCCGCCCACCGCCAGAAGGACGGGCCCCGAGCTGATCAGGCCGGGCTTGACCGGCGCGCCGGCCGTTCCCAGCGCCACGATGCCGCACTCGTTCAGGCCGATGAAGGAAAGAAACAGGCCGATGCCGGCCGCAAAGCTGTAGCGCAACCCCTCCGGCACGGCGCGAACCAGCCACTGGCGAAGACGGAGCACGGTGAGCGCGAGGAAGAGCAGGCCGCCCAGGAAAACGGCGGCCAGCGCCTGCTGCCAGCTGTAGCCGAGCACGTGGACAACGGTGTAGGCAATGAAGGCGTTCTCGCCCATATACGGGGCGATCGCGAACGGGCGGTTGGCATAGAGTCCCATGATTACGGTGCCGAAAACCGCGACCGCGATGGTCGCCGTCATCGACGCCCCGGCCGGCATTCCGGCGGCGCGCAGAATCGCCGGATTCACCGCGACGATGTAGGACATGGTGAGAAACGTCGTGATGCCGCCGGCAACCTCGCGACGCAAATCGGTGGAATTTTCGGCGAAATGGAAGCGGCGCGCCAGGGCGGGCAGAAGCCCGCTCGATTCTTCGGGAATTATTTTCGGAGGGCGAGGGTCGTTTGATGCAATCATGGCGATGAAATCATGGCAGGGCCGTTTTCAGGTCCCGGCGCCGAAAGAGTATCATCTGGACGGCGGCTTCGTACCTGCCGGTTGCCGGGAAAGCACAACGAGCCCGCCGCTTTTTCCCCGCGCCCATGCCAATCTGGCCAAAACTGGCTCTCGCGCTTGCGATGCTCGTCCTGGCAACGCATTTGGCATTCATTTTATGGGTGATATTCGGCGCTCTGCTGACCCGGCGGCGGCGTCTGGCATGGGCGCACGGCTTCTGCTTGGTTTACGGCCTCATCATCGAAGTCGCTCCCTGGCCCTGCCCCTTGACCCTGGCGGAAAACTGGTTTGAGGTGCAGGCAGGAAGGACGCCCTATCGAGGGCCGTTTCTGCTGCATTACCTCGACGCGCTGGTTTACCCGCAAGTCCCGCCGCAGATCTTGATCTGGGGCGCGGCCACCGTCGTGGCGATCAATGCGGCCGTCTACTGGCGACGCGCACGGGCGCGGCCGGAACTGCCACCGGCCGAAAAACCGAAAACCAACCTTTGAAGGAAGATTCCAGCGAGAACTTCAATCCCGCGAACCAGCTGAGGATGTGTCACGGTTCCCATCCTGCAGGCCATTGCCGGGGCCGATAGAGTGCTAAAATGAAAAAACGGTGCGGAAAGTCCAGTCCATCGCGCTCATCCTGTCCTTGCTCCTGGCTCCGCTGGCTCTGGTGGCCAACAGCGCCTCCATGGCTCGCTACGAACAGCAGTTACGGATGATGGCGCATGACGATTATTGCGCGCACGCCGCTCCTCTCGGGATATGCGGCTGTTATCCCGGGAACGCCCCCGCGCCAATTGTCATTTCGCCTCTGCCCGAGATGCTGCTTTCCCGCCCCGTTTCAACTCCCTTGCTGCAAATCCGGCCGCAGGCGCGGCCGGCGCCCGATCTGATTTTCCCTGCCGGATTCTCTTCCGTCACCTTTCACCCTCCTCGCGGTTAATCGCTGAGACAGGCGATTTTTCAGGAATCAAGAGGAGAGGTGTGCATTGCTACGGACCAGGTACGTAATGGTCGCGTTGTTCCTGGCCGCGTGCTCGACCCCCGCACGCGCCACGATTTTCGGCTCGGTGCGCGGCGTTGTCCGCGACCCCCAGAATCAGCCGGTTGCCGGCGCGGAAGTTGCCATCCACGCCGTTTCGTCCGCATGGACGCAATCGACGAAGACCGACGCGAACGGCCAATTCATTTTTTCCGCCGTGACTCTGGGCGACTACACGGTCACGGTCAGCCAGCCGGGATTCGCGCCCGCGGAGCAAAGGATCACGGTTCTTTCCAGCACCTCGCCCCTCTATCGGTTCCGGCTGTCCCTCGCGGCGGTCGAGGGGAAAGTGACGGTCCACGCCGAGACGGAAGCGGCCACCGTCCAGACGGCGACGCCGACGACGCTTCTGAGCCGCGCCACCATCCGGCAGACGCCCGGCGCGACCCTCACCAACAGCCTGTCGATGATCACCGATTACGTGCCCGGCGCCTATATCACCCACGACATGTTGCATATTCGCGGCGGCCATCAGGTGAGCTGGCTGATCGACGGCGTTCCCATACCGAACACGAATATCGCCACCGATCTGGGCCCCGCGATCGATCCCCACGACATCGATTATCTGAGCGCGATGCGCGGCAGCTACAGCGCCGAATATGGCGACCGCACCTACGGCATCTTCAACGTCGTGCCCCGCACCGGCTTCGAATCGAACAATCAGGCCGACCTCATCACGACTTTCGGAAACTGGGACCACACGGACGACTATCTCGGCTTCGGCGGGCACACACGGCGTTTTGCCTATTATGCGAGCTTGAACGGGAACCGGAGCAATTACGGGCTGGAAACGCCGATCGGGCAGGTCTTTCACGACGCGGAGAACGGCTACGGAGGCTTCGCGTCCCTCATCTTCGACCCCAACACCGGGAACCAGCTTCGGCTGATCGCCTCGCTGCGGCGCGATTATTACCAGATCCCTTACGACCCCAACCCGAATTCCCCCGACAATCGGATTTATGACACCAGCCGGCTTCGGGACGGGCAGCACGAGACCGACGGCTACATCGCCTTCTCATGGGTCCACACGTTCAACCCCGACACCCTGTTTACAGTTTCTCCCTTCTATCATTACAACGACGCTTACTACCAGGGCGCCAAGACCGATTATCCCGTTATCTCCGACGCGCAACTGACCGCCAATTACGGCGGCATGCAGGCGGCCCTCAACGCGCACGTCCTGGAAAACGATATTCAGCTCGGGGTGTACGGATTCGCGCAGCGCGAGAACAATTTTTTCAGCAACACATTCACGGATGGCAGCCCGAACTTCCCCGCCTCCTCGGGAGCCCTGACGGGAGGGCTGGAGAGCGCCTTCATCAGCGACAAATTCCAGCCAACGTCATGGCTGACCCTCCTCAACGGCCTGCGCCAGTCGCACTTTTCCGGGCAAATTGCGGAAAACGCGATTTCCCCTCGCGTTGGCCTGGCCGTCAAGGTTCCCTGGTTGCACTGGGTCTTCCAAGGCTTCTATGGCCATTACTATCAGCCGCCACCGCTGCTGACCGCTACCGGCCCCCTGCTCGCCCTGGCGAGCAGCCAGAATCTGGCGTTCAGCCCCCTGCACGGCGAGCGGGATGAAGAGAGCCAGTTCGGCGTCACGATTCCCTACCGCGGATGGGCCTTGCACGCGGACACGTTTCAAACCCGGGCGAAAAACTGGCTGGATCACAGCAATATCGGGGAATCCAACATCTTCTGGCCGCTGACGTGGGACGGGGCGTTGATCCAGGGCTGGGAGTTGACGCTGCGCTCAGCCCGCCTCTGGAAGCGCGCCCAGCTCCATCTGGCCTATTCCAATCAGATCGCCCGGGATCGCGGACCCTTCACGGGAGGCCTGGTCTGTCCAGCCTCGACGCTCGCGCAGTGCGAGCCGCCGCCGGGATACGCCCCCGTGGACCACGACCAGCGAAACACATTGAACATAGGCTTCGACACCCATCTGCTCTGGCAGACGTTCGCCTCGACGAATATTTACTACGGCTCGGGATTCACAAACGGGATGCCGAACGCGCAATATCCCGGCGCCTATCTCCCGCCGCACACCACGTTCGATCTTTCGCTGGGGAAAACCATCTCGGAAAATCTCACGATCTCGGCGACCGCGCTGAATGTGGCGAACCGCCGCGTCCTGCTGGACAACAGCCTGACGTTCGGAGGGTTTCACTTCAACGATCCGCGGGAGATTTACGTGCAAATCCAATACCGGTTCCACTACTGAGCAATATCGAGCAGGCATCCGGAAAGCGTTCAGAGGCGGCCGGCGCGGAAATGCTTGACGTGCTCCTTCATGATGCAGGCGTCCATGACCACGTGCAGGCCGGCCTGGCGGGCTTCTTCGGCGGCCTCGTGGTCCACCACCCCTTCCTGCATCCATACGGAACGGACACCCATGGCGATTGCGCTGCGGACGATCTCCGGAACGAAGTCGGAGCGGCGGAAAATATTGACGATATCGACGGGAACCGGGACGTCCTCCAGGCGGGGATAGGCCTTTTCTCCGAGCACTTCGGTTTGGTTGGGATTCACGGGGATGATCCGGTAGCCCACCGATTGCATATATTCCGCGACGCCGCGGCTGGGCCGGTAGACCTTCGAAGAAAGGCCAACGACGGCGATCGTGCGGCCTCCCTTGAGTATCTCCATGACCGGATCGAGCACGGCCCGCTTGGCAGGCCTTGCGGCCTCGGTAGAATCCGCCATCACCACGCCTCCTTAGAACAGTATGAGCGCTGGAAACGCCGCTTGCCAAACCCGCCGATCAAGCCTTTCGCGGCTCCGGCTTGCGTCTTTTCTTCCCGCGCGAGCGGGACGGCAGGGCCTCCAGCCGGGTCAACTCCGCCTCCAGCGCGCGGATTTCTTCCGGCGTCAGGATGCGCCACCTGCCGGATTTGATCTCTCCCAGCTCGATCGGGCCGATCGCCACGCGTTTCAGCTTTTCGACCGGATGCCCGATTTCAAAGAGCAGGTTGCGCAGGCGGTCCTGGCGCGCCCCCAGCAAGCGCACCTCATACCACGGGTTCGGCCCGGGACGGTACACGCGAATCGGACAAACGCGCCGCGTGATGGTCTGCATCTCGCCGGGGGTCAGCGGATTTTTGATTTTGACCTGGTAGGTTTGCGGGAGCCCGCCGCGCAGGCCGCTAAACAGCCGCGCGGCAAAATCGCCGTCGCTCGTCAGCAGGATCAGGCCCGTGGAATGGTATTCCAGCCCTCCAACCGGGAACACGCGGCCGCTGACGCCGCGCAGGCAGTCCTGGAGCGTGGCGCGCCCGCTCGGATCGGCGAGCGAACTGACGCAGGCGTCCGGTTTGTTCAGCGCCAGGGAAACGCGCTGCTGCGGCAGGCGCAACGGCTTGCCGCCGACGCGGATCGAATCCCGTTCCGGATCGGCCTTGGTCCCCAGGACGGCGACGATCTTTCCATTCACCTCCACTTGACCGGAAACGATCAAATCTTCGGCGCGCCGCCGGGAAGCAATACCGGCCTGCGCAATTATTTTCTGGATTCGTTCGAGCATGGCGGCTGGACCTCGTCTCCGGCTGAGTCAACTCGCGTCACCACGACGCGTTTGGATCTTGCGGCAGGTCCTGCTCCGAAGCCGCTTCGGTATCCTGCGGCTCGGGCGCGGAAGACTCGACCGGCTCTTCCGGTGTCTCCGATGTTTCGGGTGTTTCCGGCGCTTCCGGCGCTTCGGGCGTCTCCGCCTCGGCGGTCGCTTCCACAGGCTCCGCTTCGGTTTCGGGAGGGGTTTCGGGAGCGGTTTCGGCCTCGGGCGCAATTTCCGCCTCGGGCGCGGCTTCGGCTTCGGGTTCCCCTGCGGGCCCGGATTCGAGGCCGATTTCCGGTCCGAGGGCTTCGCGGGCGAACTGTTCAAACTCTTTCAGGCTGGGCAAATCATCCATATCGTCCAGCCCGAAGCGAACCAGGAACTCCTTCGTGGTGCGGTAAAGGATCGGACGGCCGATCACCGCTTTACGCCCGGCGGTGGTCACCAGCCGCTTATCGAGCAGGGTCTGGATCACGCCCGACGCGTTGACGCCCCGCACCTCGTGGATTTCCGGGAGCGTGATCGGCTGCCGGTAGGCGATCACGGCCAGCGTCTCGAGGGCCGGCATGCTCAGCCGAACCGGCGGGCGCAGGCTCTTGATGAATTTCCGCACGACTTCGTGATGGCCCGGTTTGGTGGAATATCGATAGCCGCGCGCCACGCGCCGGATTTCAATTCCTCGATCGTCGGCGCCGCACGCGGCGATCATCTCTTCGAGGGCGGCGCGCACCTCGTCCGGCCCCGTTCCGGTCGCCTCGGACAGCTGTTCGAGCGTCGCCGGCTCGTCGGCCGCGTAGATGATGGCTTCGAGCGCCCCTTTCAATTCGGCTGGATTCATCGTCAGTTGTATTCCCTATCGAGAGCCCCGAGCGGGCTTTTTCCCGACTCCTCTTGAAACACTACGTCAAACATCTTGTGCTTGCGCAGCACGATTTCGTCAAAAGTTTTTTCCTGGACCACCAGAATCGCTTCCAGCCGCACCAGTTCCAGCACGGCCAGGAAAGCGGCAATCATCGCGCGCCGCGTCGGGCAGCTCTCAAAAAAACCGACCAGTTGCAGCGAATCGGTTTCGCTCAGCCGGGCGCAGAGCTGGGTCATCATCGCCGCCACGGTGAATTCGTCCCGTTCGAGCTCGATATCCTTCCGCTCGCTCCGCCGGTCGAGCACCTGCTGAAACACCTTCACCAGATCGACGACCGAAACCATGACATCGCGCTCGGATTCGCCGCTTTCGTACAGGCTTAGGTCGGGCCTGGTCCAGACGTGATCCTCGATCTGCTGGCGCTCGTGGAGCATCTGCGCGGCGCTCTTGAACTGCTCGTGTTCGAGAAGCCGGTGGACCAGTTCCTCGCGCGGGTCCCCGGCCGGGTCCTCGCCGGGCAGAACCGGCTCGGCCGGCAGGAGCATTTTGGATTTGATATAGATGAGCGTCGCCGCCATGTACAGGAAATCGGCCGATATGTCGATGTCGTGCCGGTCGAGGTGCCGTAGATATTCGAGGTATTGTCCCGTGATCGAGGCGATCGGAATATCGTGAATATTGATCTGCTGCTTGCGAATCAGGTCGAGCAGCAGATCGAGCGGACCTTCGTAGCGTTCGAGCTGAATCTGATACGGCAGCGAGGGCCGCAATGGGTCAGTCACTTTCGCTCCAGAGCGGCTCGGCCGGCTTGGACGCCGTGCGCGCCCGGAGCGTCTGAGCGGCCGCGGGGCCGAAAATGGCTTCGCGCACCCGTTTCATCGTTCCCCGCGCCACGCGGCCGGCCCGCTTCGAGCCCTTTTCCAGGATTTGCCGCACGCGATCGGGGTCGGATTCGAACTGTTTCCGCCGCTCCTGCACCGGCCCAATCCAGCGCACCAGGTTTTCACCCATGGCCCGCTTGCACTCGACGCAGCCGATCCCCGCCGAGCGGCAACCGGATTCGGCCCACGCAACCATGTCGGCGGGGGAAAACAGCTGGTGATAAGCGAAAACGGGGCAGATCTCGGGCCGCCCGGGATCGGTGCGGCGGACGCGCTGCGGATCGGTCATCATCCCCAGCACTTTCCTCCGAATCGCGTCGGGTTCGTCGCGCAGCCAGATCGCGTTGCCGTAGCTTTTCGCCATGCGCCGGCCATCGGTGCCGGGAAAGCGCGGCGTTTCCGTCAGCATGGCCTGCGGCTCGTGCAGGGGCACCCGAACGTCGAAATATTCGCGGGCTTTGCCGATCTTTTCCAAGAAATTGTCGGCGCCGACCTCCCTCACGGCAGCCAGAAAATCTGACTCGCTGGGCCGCATTACATATCCTCGCCTTGGATCCGGCAGTTCCGGGGTGACAGCCTCTGTCTTGGGCCAATCGAACTCAGCCCACAGAAGGCGCCTAGAGGGCAGCGCATTCATGACCAACTCCCTTGCCCACTTGGCACCCAGGTCATTAAACAGCTCATCCTTAACCCGCACTCTGAACAGGGAATTGAACCGGCGGACAACCTCGCGTGACAGCTCGATGTGCGGCACCTGATCCTCGCCGACGGGAACCAGATCGGCGTCGTACATGACGATATCGGCCGTTTGCAGCAGCGGATAGCCGAGGAAGCCGTACGTGCCGAGGTCTTTGTCCCTGAGCTGCGAAATCTGTTCCTTATAGGTCGGCACGCGCTCGAGCCATTCGAGCGGGGTAATCATGGAAAGCAGCAGATGCAGTTCGGCGTGCTCGGGCACCATCGACTGCACGAACAGGGTGCTCTTTTCCGGATCGATTCCCATCGATAGCCAGTCGAGAGCGATGGCCAGGGTATTCTGCGGCACCAGGCGCGTATCTTCGGCGTAGTGGGTGGTCAGCGCGTGCCAATCGGCAACGAAGTAAAAGCAGTCGTACTCCTCCTGCATCCGCACCCAATTCGACAGCGCGCCGAAGTAATGTCCCAAATGGAGCGGGCCGGTGGGCCGCATTCCGCTCAGCACGCGCCGGCGGCGCTTTCGCGTCTTCGCGGATACGATGCGCTGGACGCCTTGAGAATCCGAGCCTGTCACTCTACTGGCCCCTTTCGCGGCCGTCGTGGCCGCCGAGCAGATCCCGAGCGATCACGAGGCGCTGAATTTCGCTGGTCCCTTCGTAAATCGTCAGGACGCGGGCATCGCGATAGAAGCGCTCGATCTCGCTTTCCCGCGAGTATCCGGCGCTGCCATGAATTTGCACCGCTTGATAGACCACTCGATTCGCCATTTCGCTTGCGTACAATTTTGCCTGCGAGGAAAACCGCCCGAGCCGCCCCGCGCCCTGATCGCGAAGCCAGGCCGCCTGCCAGACGAGCATCCGGGCGGCGTCGATCTCGGTCTGCATATCGGCCAGCTTCCACTGGATGGCCTGGAACCCGGAAATCGCCTGCCCGAACGCGCGACGCTGTTTGGCGTAGCGAACCGCCATCTCGAGGGCGCCCTGCGCCACTCCCACCGACTGCGCCGCGATCCCGATTCGTCCCGAATCGAGCCCGGACAGGGCGATTTTCAGTCCTTCCCCCTCCGCCCCGAGCATCTGCCCGGCGTCAACCGCGCAGTCCTCGATCGCGATCTGGGCGGAATGAGAAATTCGCAAGCCCATTTTATCTTCGTACCGAACGATGTGAAAGCCGGGCGCGCCGGGCTCGACCAGAAAGGCGCTGACGCCGCGCCGTCCGGCGCCGGGATCGGTCTTGGCGAAAACAATGTAAAGACCGGCCTGGCCGCCATTGGTGACCCATATCTTCGTGCCGTTCAGCACGTACCGGTCGCCACGACGCTCGGCGCGCGCCTGGATGGCGCCGGCGTCCGAGCCCGCTTCGGGTTCCGTGAGGCAAAAAGCGCCCAGGATTTCCCCCGATGCCAGGCGCGGCAGCCAACGCTCCTTTTGCGTCTGCGTGCCGTGCCGGAGCAGGGGCCCGGCGACGAAATTCGTTACGCTGAGCGTTACGGCGGTCGAGGCATCGACGCGGGCAACTTCTTCCAGCATCGCGACATAACTGACGGTGTCGGC
>Ga0307373_10011776_pt1 | contig 12604 bp, 10 predicted proteins | sample OX2MG_FD_202534 | JGI IMG/M metagenome (GOLD analysis project Ga0307373, IMG submission 202534) | Soil microbial communities from Risofladan, Vaasa, Finland - OX-2 | ecosystem: Environmental > Terrestrial > Soil > Coastal area > Acid sulfate soil | place: Finland: Risofladan, Vaasa | collected...
GCAAAAAACACATCAACATATCATGATATGTCGGAAATATGCATACACGAATATTTATGCATTCTACCTACATATCATGATATGTTGATATGATTCTGGACGCCGGGACGATCGTCCTCAACTCAATACGTAATCGTCGCGGTGATGGTATCGGAGTAATTTCCCGGCGGCTGTCCGGTTTGCCCCGCCGGCACCTGGCCATAGACGGTGAGGGTTTGCACAAGGCCGGTGCCCGTTCCGGAGACGGTATCGCTGCCGGCGGTGTTGCCCCAGTTCAAAGTGCGATTGGAATCCCGGAAGAGCATATAGCCGAGCAGGTACGAGTTCGGCCCGGTCATGCTGCGATTGGTCACCGTTGCTCCGGCCGCGGCGCCGGCATCAAGGCCGACGTCATATGCTGTCGTGTTTGTGCAGGTGACTGAGATCGTGGACGAGGAATTGACAAGCGCGCCAGAGTAAACTCCAAAATTAAGCGAGCTGGCTGCGATGTTGCACGCCTTGGAGACCTTTGCATTGACATGGAAGTGATTGGTCGCGGTCGTGAAACCGGATCCGCTTACGTAAACGTTCACGGTCAGGTCGTGGTAATCGCCGGCCGGGGCGTACTCGTTGGAAGGCAGCAGGGCGTAGACCGAGAAGGTCTGATTTTTGCCGGTTCCCGTGCCGGACTCGGTATCGCTGCCCACCGTTTCACCCCAATTCACGGAATGGGCAGCATCCTGGAACAAGCCATAGCCCAGCAGGCTGTTGCCGGGTGGGGGACCGCCCGTCATGAAGCGGCTGGTCACGGTTGCCCCGGTTCCCGTACCGGCATCGATTCCAATGTTGTAGTCCAGATTCTTCGTGCATTTCACGGTGATTCTGCCTGTAATTGCGATGGCCGTGCCGGAGAAGGTTCCGAAGTTAATGTTGGTGGCGGCGACCGTGCAACTCGAGCCAGCGGCCGCCGCGGGCCATGCGCAGCAGGCGAGAGTCAGCCAGACCGTAAGTGTTCGCCCCCGCATCATGGCTTTGGCTCCGTGCAGCGCAGTGGTCCGATGGAAGGAATCTCTCCCGGAACGGGGTGGTAATCGAAAACCACCCGGCAACGGCGGCCGTCGGGGCGCTCGACCGACAGAGCATTGTGGGGGCTGAGGTCTTCCACGTACGCTTCCCCATCGTAGCCGACAGGTACGACGACTCCGGTAGCCTGGAGGCGGGCGGAACTGCCCAGGGGCACCGCGACGCCGGATTCGTCGACGAGGTGCAGCAGGGCGCCATGACTGATCTTCATGTCGAATTTGACCACCACGCCCGAGCGGTCCTGGGGGCGGACCTCGCGCGACGAGTCGTGAACGTTGACATCCGCCGGAAGATCGTCTGCCTCGATGGTGAGATGGTTCAGATCGAACGAGCGCATATCCGCCACCAGCAACTTGCCCGATGAGCCGGTTTTTCCCACGTCGCGGTTTTCCTGGAGCACCTCGACGTGGCGCATGGGGTTGGTATCGACAATGGCAAAGCTGTCGTAAATCCAGTTCGACAGGAATAGACCGCCGTCCGCAAAGGAAATCGCGCCCTGGGATTCCAATTGCGCAGTAGTGGCGCCGGCATTGCTGTCAATGCCGGCGATGAACAGGCCTTTCAGGGCTTTGTGAGCGCCCTGTGCGAATTCATGATTCGTCCCACTGCCCGCGGACACGTAAGCCTGGTATCCCCAATCGCCGACATCCGTCACCGGCTTTTGAACATCGAGCTGCCCGTAGCCGTCGGAAGACACGCTGACGTCCACCGAACTTCGCCTCCCGAAGGGAATCGTGAGCCCAACCTGAAGGCCCGTGCTGCCGGTGTCATCGAGTGTCTTGAACAGGGACGCGTAGAACGACATGTGATGGATCTGCACAGAGTAGTTGGCGGAGACGACATGAGAGCTCTGGGCCAAGGTGGCGCCGACAATGAGGGGGTGCGGCGATGGGTCCTGATTGATCCCTGCATAAGCCGCGCCCGCGGTGCCGAAGCGCCGCAGAGACAAACTGGTGAACGCGCTCAATTGTTTTCTCAGAATTCCATTGCCGTTCATGGCGGCAATATCCCAATAGTCGTGGGTGGCGAGGGTTGCCGATCCGCCCAGGCTGAATTCCCGGCCGATGCGCTGCGCGCCCAGAGAGACCTGCCCGCCCGAGCGGCCCGATCCGAAGCTGCCTGCGGCCGAGTAATTGAGAACCCCGATCGTGCCGATCTGGCTCACCCCACCGCCGCCGGCCACAAACGTGCCTGGAGTGCCTTCGGCAGTGGCTTCGATGGTGAAGTTCGGAGTGAGTCCGCGGCGATAATTGCCTACCCCCGCGAATTTTCCATAGTCGTAGCTGGCCGAGCCCCAGTTGCGCCGCACCGCGCCGGCCTGGACGGCAAAGGTCTGAAGACCGGGAGCAAGCATTGCAGAGCTGGCGTAGAACGGCTGGGTGACAATGACCTGCTGGCCCATCGCATTGGTCATGGCCAGCGAGATGGTGCCCGCGCCGGACATGACGGGAAGTTGCGGGACCTCGAAAGGACCGGAGCCGATCTGGCCGGAGGCGACGAGGTTGCCGTCGGCCAGCACATCCACCGTGGACGGCACCGCCGCGGTGCCCTGAATCGAGGGCATGGGGAACGTGATCAGATCCGGACGCATGCTGAAGTCCGAGCGGATCTGAACACCGGCGAGGCGAACCGGACGGGACCACGCAAGATCGCTGGTGATGAAGTCGCCGAGGCTGTAGCGGCGCAGGGTATTGACATCGGCAAACGTGTAAACCGAATCGAGGCGCACCGGGTTTCCATTTTGAGCGGCATTGGCATTGTTCCCCGCATAAGCCAGCCAATCCGAACTGACAATCCCAACTGGAGAAAACAACCTGGTGTCGAATGAGCCGGTGGCGCCGGTCTGGCCGCTCGCCAACGTATTGATTACGTCATAATTGAGCGTCACTCCTGTGCCGCTCTCGATCACCCGGTGACCTCCACCGCCCTGGTCTCTTGGCGGGGGCTTCAATATGGTCGGGGCCAGGCTGCTCTCGGCAACTGTGACATGGAGCACCTGATTGACCTGATCGACGGTAAAGGTCACGCCGGGCAAATCGGACAATGCGATGACACGCTCGGGATTTGCACCGTGCACGTCGGGAATCCTGAAGCCCAGATCCCGCAGCTCGCTGGCCCGCGCCATCAACCTGCCGCCGCGCATGACAAACTCGCCGATTTTGCCGGTGGATTGGCCATTCAGTTCCACTTCGAGAAGCAGGGTTTCGTCGGAGCCTGCAGCGACCGCACTGACGGCTGCGGGTTCGGCGTCAGCGGCGGTATTGGCGGCGCCGGTATTGCCGCCTAATTTGGCCGGCGCATGGGCGTCCGTTCCGGCGGCGATCTCCATAGCCGCTCCAGGAACCGGAATGGACGAAACCAGGAATATCGCCGCGAGGCAGAGCCATCGAGCACCATGGAATCGACGATCACGGCTTGGCAGCAACGACGACCTGCTCCTTAATCGGCCCGGAGTCCGCGTGCGCTGTCAATTGCAGGGTGTCGCCTGGTTTCGGCAATGCACCCGGGACGGCAATGTGCCAGCGCCGGGTAACCCCGGCCAGGATGTAGGGCGATACGCCGCGGTCCGTTGTGTACTTGGCGCCATCGCTCGTGGAAAGCTCAATATCGCGGATGGTTTCATGGCGAAGACCATCGTTTGAGCCCACGAGATAGAGTTGGCCGGCCTCGGACTCAACGTGAAACTGCAAATGGGAAACCGCGCGGGTCAGCGGTTGAGCAAAAATGGGGATGGACAAGCGAAGAACAACGTGCACAATGCCAGGTTCGGCGGGCGGCGGAATCTGGTCGATGAGAATGCGATAGGTGGCCTCCTGACCTTGCGCTGGTTTCCGCAGGATGAGGCGAACCACCTGGGTGGCTCCGGGAGCAATGGTCGCGATCGGCGGACTGACGACGAGCACATCGGTTGCATCGAGGCGATCTTCGCCAGCCGGCTGGTCCCAGACGAATGGCCGGATCTGGATGGAGGACTCAGTGGTTCCCTTGTTGGTAACCGTGAGGGAAGCTGCGTTCTGACCCGGCGCCAGGAAAATGTTCACCGGCAGGACCGCCAGGGCCTGCGCCCGAGCCGCCGAACTGGCCAGGATCAGCCAGCCGGCAGCCGCGAACACTGCGAAGCACCGCTTCCATCGACACGAATGGAACACCATCATGAGAGCCCTGTTGGAACACCGAGCGCACCAGGTCACGAGCCCGAACCTCCGGTCCGGGCACGCTCCGGGTTAGTAGGTCACTGTCGCGGTGATCGTGTCCTGGTAAGAACCCGGCGCGAGATACTGCGCTGCGGGAATCTGGCCGTAAACGGTGATCGACTGCGCCGAACCGCTGCCGGTTCCGGGCACGGCGTCAGTGCCGGGGGTGTTGCCCCAGTTGATGCTCCGGTTGGAATCAGAATACAGGGCGTAGTTCAGGAGGGCGCCGTTCGGTCCAGCCATCTGCCGGGTGGTTACGGCCGCGCCGCTCGCCTTTCCTGCGTCGAGGCCGACATTGTAGGCCGTGGTGTTGGTGCACGTCACGTTAACCTGCGATGTGGCGTTTGTCACCGCGCCGGTATAGGTTCCGAACGAAAGGGAGGTTGCCGAAACCAGGCAGGTTGCCTGGATGGTAGCAGAGACGGTAAAAGTGGTGGAGGTGGTGGCAGGCGTGGCAGCGGCCGGTTTGACGGCCAGGGCGAGCGCAATACAGGCCGTAGCGGCCATGCAGGACTTCAGTGTGCTTGAAAACTTCATGTCGATGACTCCTTCGAGGAATTGGTGATTTACCAAGGGGTCGGGCCGACTGGGATTCACACACCTTTGGGGTCCAATCAGGAATTTTGTGTCCTGATCATTCGGGAAATTCCGCAGTTCTGGGTGTGAAACGATCCGCCCCGCGCAGTCAAGCTATGGTTCCCGATCTCCGCTTCCTGCCCGGCGATTGAGATCGCTCTGAGGAGGCGTTGACCTTACAAACCCATTGACCTTTCGGCGCGTTGAATCCATAGTAGCGGAATGTTATCGATCAACAATTCGCGAATGGTGGTACAAGACAAATCGAAGGTGGAGTGCGTACCTGATTCGGCAGTAATCAGTAGGTGACGATCACGGTAATCGATTCGGTAGTTACCGACTGGGGAGGAGACGATCCCGGATGCACCTGGCGAGAGATGGAGAAATAGCGCGGCGACTGTTCTCGCGCGGCAATAGTGTATGGGCGCGATCCTAAGGTACAGCCCAAAAGTACCGGACAGGACGCAAGACCTTTGGGCGTGGTCAGCATGGCGCCAGGCATTGGGCGCTGAACGGACGCGATCGTATAGTTCGTGAAGGAGGTGCAGTCCACCGAGACGCTCGATTGGGTGTTGATTCCCTCTGCAACGTAGTCCGGAAGCATCATTGGCGAGGTGGACGCCAAGCATGAGGAAGCCACGGTAGCGCCGACAGCCATGGAGGCGCTGGTGCTCCCCGCCACGGCAGCGGATCTACACACGAGTAGCAGAAGGACGAGTGCGGCCGATTTGAACGCCATCGGAATCAGAGAACAGCCTCCGAATCTCTATCGGCATTCGCAGGCTCGAAGTTTAGCAGCATTCTGCCGGCCGCAGGAAGGACCCTGCTTCGGTCGCACATGACCGACGTTTCGACGGTGGAATACCTGCCGCTTTTGGATCGCAAAAGTGGTGTTTTCGGCAGGGCTGCGTGACGCCGGGCAGGTTGCATTGCTACGTTGCGTCATCCGCTGAGGTGGGGTGAGATTGAACGACGAGAGCAACGTATCTATCCCTGAGCCCATCGTGCAGTTGCAAGGTCAGTTGGAGCAGTTTCGCAGTTCCCCTGTGCATCGGGCCAGGCTGCCGGCGGCGCTGTGGCGGGTGGCGGTGGAACTGGCGCGTCAGCATGGTTTGTATGTGGTGGCCCATCTGTTGCGGCTGGACTATGTGCAGTTGAAGAAACGTCTGGGCGGAGTTGTGAAAGCTCCGAGGAAGGCAGCGGCGCCGGCAATTGTCGAGCTGATCGGTGCGCATGCGGCGGCGGCATCGGAGTGCATGATCGAGTTCGAGTCTGCGCTTGGCGGCAAAATGCGCATCCAGTGGAGGGGCGCAGCCAGCCCGGATTGGACAAGCCTTCTCCGCGCGTGGCGGGAAGCGGAGCGATGATTCACACCGCGGCGCAGATGCGGGTGCTGGCGGCGATCGAGGCCGTAGACGGACGTTAGGGTATCGGTTCTCTTGTGCGCGTTTGCCAGGAGAAGCTCTCTGAGTATCCGATCAGCGGCTGTGATTTTGTTTTTAGAAGCCGCAGGGGAACATCGATACGGGTGCTGACCTATGACGGTCAAGGGTACTGGCTGGGGCAAAAGCGACTGTCGCAAGGCAGATTCCGGTGGTGGCCGGAATCGAACTCGCCGGCCAAGGCGCTGGAGGCTTATGAGGCCCAGTTGCTGATGGCAGCCGGCGATGCATCGCGGGTGCGCGCCGCGCCGATGTGGCGGCGAGTGAACGCCGTCGCGTAGGCCGCATTTCCTCCTTACGCCCCAAGAGAGACTCGGTCATACTGCTCGCGAATTAGCCAGTTCCGATATCGCGGGCGGGAGATCAGTGCGGAAGACATCCTACTATATATATGTGCGTTGATCGACCGCCGCCCCTGGGAAAGCCGCCGTAAGCTGTCAGTCCGTCTGTATGAAGCCCGGCAGTGGCGGCAGGCTAACGGGGCGTTGCGCGACTTGGTATGCCGGGGCCTGTTGGTGATGCTGGAGCGTGCTGGGCAGATCGCGTTGCCTCCGGTCAGTTATGTGCGCCATAACCCGCACGTCCGGCGAGCCCGTCAACAGCCGGTGCTGATCTATGGCGCTCCTATCGTAGGTCCGTTATGTAAGCTGCAGCCGATGAAACTGGAGCAGGTGCGGCGCACGGCGCAGGAGCCGCTGTTCAACAGCCTTATGGAGCAGCATGACATTAATAGGATCAGTGAATTCTTACCGACTGTCTCTCTTCCCTTAGCACAGCGACAGAAAAGACGCCCTCCACGCACTCAAAGACGAGGCGCTCCCTGTTCCCTGACCTGCAAACACGCAGGTTGTGGTCGGCGCCGTCCACGACCGAGGGCATGGACAGCCTAAGTCCACCCGCCAAGACACACTTTAGATTGCCCCCGATCATGTTGGCCAGTTCGCCGAGCACATCCCGCACGACATCATCTACTACCTCGGGCTTCTCCATCGAAAGAAAGCGGGCTGCGAATGCGCATGCCTGCTTGTGGCCGCACTCCAGCGCCAGCACTCCCGGCCAATCGCCAGCCAAATGGATAGTCGCTGTCAACCGATCCCCGCTAGGGAACCAGGCCTGGTTGGATTCGCTCACTTCCAGGCACACCATGGTGCTGAACACGTATTCCACGATTTGTGCCAGTTCGCCCAGATGTATCTCAATGGTCGATTCGGTCGCCATGGGTGTCCTCTCAGCGTGCGACGTACACAGTTGCATTTCCCACTGTCAGTTTCTCAAAACACTCCTCGACTCCGAATGCCGTCTCAGCGCCTCCCAGCAGCAGCCAACTGCCTCGGAACATGGTGCCGTGGAGTTCTTTCAAGATGTTCATCTTTGTCTTTGCATCAAAATAAATCATGACATTACGGCAGAAAACCAGATCGAAGGGTCCAAGGGCGCGCATGCTCTTGCGCAAGTCGATGGTTTCAAAATGTACCATCCGGCGTACCTGTTCGCTCAAGTGCCATTCGGTGCCTGAGCGGCCAAAATATTTGATGAGGAGGGTTGCCGGCAGACCTCTGTTTACTTCGATCTGCTGGTACTTGCCGGATCGGGCACGTTCGACAACCGGAGAAGAAAAGTCGGTACCGAGAATCTGAATGTTCCAATCGCCCAATCCAGCCTCTATGAGAAGCATGGCCAGGCTGTACGCTTCCTGCCCAGTCGAGGACGCAGCCGACCAGAACCGCAACCTCCTTGTATCTCGCCGATCTTCGATCAACCGCGGCAGTAGAACAGTCCGTATAGCATCGTAGTGGGAAGGATCTCGGAAGAAGTAGGTCTCGTTCGTCGTCATGGCTTCCACCACCCGGTGGCAAATCTCCGGCTGAGTAGAGGACTGGATGAATGCACACAAGTCGTCAATGGACTCCAAGCCGAGTTGCCTGACAATCGGTGAAAGGCGGCTTTCGAAGAGGTAGTGCTTATCCCCTTCAAGCACGATGCCCGCATGAGTGTAGACGTGCTCCTGCAGAAACTTGTAGTTCTTCGGGTTGATCACCGCGGTTGAGGCTTCGCTAGACATCCGCCTTCTCCCTTAAACCCGGTCCGCCCTGCGCATTATCTCGGGCACGATCTCGTCGAGTGACAGCACACGGTCGGCAAGGCCGGCATTCACCACAGCGCCGGGCATCCCCCATACAACACTTGAAGCCTCATCCTGCGCGAGGATGCTTGCCCCATGTGCCTTGAGGATCTCCGCCCCGCGCAACCCATCGTGTCCCATGCCAGTCAATATGACGGCGAGGACGGCACCGCCATACACCTCGGCGATCGAGGGAAAAAGTGCATCGACGGCGGGACGGCAAAAGTTCTGTAGCGGGGATTGGTCCAAGTGGACGTGCACTTCACCGCCGTCGCCAGCCACCTTCATATGAAAGTCCCCTGGGGCAATCAGAATCTTGCCGGCATCCACTTTGTCGCCCTGGCTCGCCTCTTTGACGGGCAGCCGGCAAGAGGAGCAAAGACGTTCCGCAAGAAAGCGCGTGAACAGCGGCGGCATGTGTTGCACAATCAGAATCGGCAGAGGAAACTCGGCCGGTAGTTGCGGCAAAATCGAGCCCAGTGCGGTCGGCCCCCCAGTAGAAACTCCGATCGCTATGACTCTGGGCCGTACTTTCGTACTCTGCTGTACTGGCTTGCTGCTCCAGAGCAGCGGCGCCACTTGAGCCTGTGCCGGTTCCGACACGGCCGCAGCGCGGGTCCGTCCCGGCAGAAAGAAGAACTGCTTAATCTTTGGAATTAGCTCTTCCCGCAGGCGCGCCATGGAGCGATCGAGTGACCCTTCATTTGAAGCCTTAGTCACATAGTCGCTGGCGCCGAGTGTCAAGGCTTCCAGGGTAATTGCCGCCCCGCGCTCGGTGAGCGTACTAAACATGATGACCCGCAGTTGCGGATAGTCGCGCCGAAGGCGCCGCAATGTCTCCAGGCCGTCCATCTCCGGCATCTCGATGTCCAGGGTGAGAACGTCGGGATGGTACTGCGGTATCCGTTGTAGTGCGATGGAGCCGTTCGCCGCGACTCCTACCACCTCAAGGTCAGGGTCCTGCTCGAGGGCGTTGGTGACCAGGCGGCGGATGACTACTGAATCGTCCACTACCAGTACACGAATTCGCTCTCCAGGCTGGAGAATTCGCTTGTTCACCGCGGACATTTCGCACTCCTCAAGGATGGATGCCCGCAAGCTGGAGCTTCTCGACGAGAATGTCTTGAGTGAACGGCTTCATGACATACTCATTGGCGCCAGCCTCCAGGGCTTCCGCGATGTGTTCGATTTCGGTCTCGGTAGTCACCATGACCACCGCCAGCGAAGAGAGTGCGGGATTCTGACGCAACCTCTTCAGCAGATCCAGGCCGTTGATCTCCGGCATGTTCCAATCCGCCAGAAGCAGCTTTACCCCGCTGTTCCCGGCTTCGATCGCTTCCAGAGCCTCTCTGCCGTTGGCGGCCTCTTGGACCTCATACCCGAGTTGCTTCAGGGTCCTCACAAGGATCATCCGAACGGCTCTCGAGTCGTCCGCTACCAGTGCTTTCGTCACCGTCCCTCCCCGCAATCGTTCGTTGAAAAGTTGGGCGCGGCCTGGCGGATTCCATGCATCCAACAGGCCGCATCCGTGAGAGTCGATGCGATCAGAACGTGAACCTCGAGACGACTTTCTGCAGTTGAGCCGCCATATGGCTCAACTCTTGCGAAGCCTTCTGCGTATCGTTGGCGCCCTGCGTGGTGTTCTTCGCCGCCAGTGCCACGCCGCCAATGTTCTTGGCGATGTCGCCTACCCCTATGGCTGCTTCGGTCACGCTCTTGCCGATCTCATTGGTGGTCGCCGTCTGTTCTTCGACTGCCGTGGCGATGCTATTGGAGATGTCGTTGATCTGGTTGATGATCGTACTGATCTCCTCGATCGCCGTGACCGCCCCCTTGGTGTCGCCCTGGATCGCCTCGATCTTCTGACCGATATCTTCGGTCGCCTTGGCGGTCTGCTTGGCGAGTTCCTTCACCTCGTTGGCGACCACCGCGAAGCCTTTGCCCGCCTCGCCGGCGCGCGCGGCCTCGATGGTGGCATTGAGCGCCAGCAGATTGGTTTGCTGCGCGATCGAGGTAATCACCTTGATCACGTTCCCAATCTCCTGGCTGGACTCACCAAGCTTCTTCACGGTCTCGTTGGTGGAATGCGCCACACTGACCGCATTCTTGGCCACTCGAGCCGATTCATTGGCATTCTTGGCAATCTCGCGGATCGAGGCCTGCATCTCCTCGGAGGCTGAAGCGACTGAGGCCACATTCTTCGAGACCTCTTCGCTGGCTGCTGAAACTACGTTGGCCTGCGTTGCGGTCTCCTCCGCGTTGCCCGCCATCTGCTGGCTGACCGCTGTCAGTTCCTCCGACGAGGACGCAAGCGCCGAAGCATTCTCCGCGGTGACCTTCAGCGGCTCGACAACCATCTCGAGAGTCTTGTTGATCCCTTCGACGATCTTGCGGTAATCGCCCGTGTGTCTCGAGGCGTCCGCACGGGTACCGAGCTTTCCCTCGGCAGCAGCCTTGACCAATGTGTCCGTGTCGGCAATGAGGCCGTTGATATTGGTCTTGAGAAGCGCCAGCCATTCATGAATCTGGTCCTGCCCGGAAGCTTTCGCCATGGTGGCGGACATATCGCCATTCGCCACTTTGGTGACGTAAGCGATCAGATCGGTGAGCCAGCCGTGCACGCCGTTGATCGAGTCCTTCATCTTGGCGTGGTCGCCTTTGCAGTCGATGTCAACCTTCTCGCGCAGGTTGCCGCCGCGGATCAGCGTGAGCACGCGATTGCCTTCGCCGATGGGCAGCAGGATGGCGTCCAGCATGTCGTTGACGCCCTTCACGATGTCCGCGTAGGCGCCCTGGAACTGATCGGGTTTGCCGCGTTCCGAGAGTTGCCCCTCGTGCGATGCCGCCGTCAGCCGCGCCAGTTCCTTCTGCAACCCCTGCAGAACCGCGGCCACGCTGTTGACCGCCTGCTTCATCTTCTCGTGGTCGCCCTTGTAAGTCTGGGCAATCAGTTCGTCGATCTTGCCGTTGGAGACCTGAGCCAGAATGCGATTGCCTTCGCCGATGGGCAGCAGGATGGCGTCCAGCATGTCGTTGACGCCCTTCACGATGCCCGCGTAGGCGCCCTGGTGCTTGGCGACGTCGGCGCGTGTGCCCAAGTGGCCTTCCCTGGACGCCTCGATCAGCACGCCGGTCTCGGCGACCAGCGCGTTGACCGCGTCGATGCAGGCGTTGAGGTTGTTCTTGATCTCGTTGAAGTCGCCATTGTAGTTGTCGGTGATCCGGGGCGGGATGTCGCCCTTCGAGATCCGGTCCACGTACTCCGCCGAAACATTCAGCGGTCCGATCACCGCGTCCAGCGTGGCGTTCACACCCTCGACGACCTTGCGGTAGTCGCCCTGGTGCTTGCTGGCATCGGCACGCGTGGCCAGCTTGCCTTCCACCGCCGCCTTGGTCAGCACAGCGGTGTCGGCGACCAGCGCGTTCACCACGTCGATGCAGGTGTTCAGGTTGTTCTTGATCTCGTTGAAGTCGCCGTGGTAGGTGTCGGTGATCTTGGGCGGGATGTCGCCCTTGGAGATGCGGTCCACATACTCCGCCGACACGTTCAAGGGGCCGATGACCGCGTCCAGCGTGTCGTTGACGCCTTGGACGATCTTGCGGTAGTCGCCCTGGTGCTTGCTGGCGTCGGCGCGGGTGGCCAGCTTGCCTTCCACCGCCGCCTTGGTGAGCACACCGGCGTCCGCAACCAGCGCGTTGACCGCATCGATGCAGGTGTTCAGGTTGTTCTTGATCTCGTTGAAGTCGCCGTTGTAGTTGTCGGTGATCCGGGGCGGGATGTCGCCCTTCGAGATCCGGTCCACGTACTCCGCCGAAACATTCAGCGGGCCGATGACCGCGTCCAGCATCCCGTTCACGCTGTCGAGTAGCAGGCGATATCGCCCGTCGAAACCGTCGAGGCTGGCTCGATCTGCGAGCTTTCCATCCTTGGCGGACTTGGCCAGGCGCTGAATCTCATCGGATGCCTTTACTTCCGCATCGACCGGATAGATCAATTCCACGGCTCCAACCACCTGGTGCCGGTCGTCGAACACCGGAGCGGCCGTGGTCCGCACGGCGATCCTTTTTCCCTGCACGACGGGGAGCGCTTCTCCCGTGCAGATCTTTCCGCTGTTCACTGCCTGGGCCGCCGCGCAGGTGCCCGCTCGGCAGTCGGGATTGTCGAACAGATCCCAGAACTTTGCGCCCACGCACGCCTCGACGGACTT
>Ga0307373_10011777_pt1 | contig 12603 bp, 10 predicted proteins | sample OX2MG_FD_202534 | JGI IMG/M metagenome (GOLD analysis project Ga0307373, IMG submission 202534) | Soil microbial communities from Risofladan, Vaasa, Finland - OX-2 | ecosystem: Environmental > Terrestrial > Soil > Coastal area > Acid sulfate soil | place: Finland: Risofladan, Vaasa | collected...
TTTTTGAAGCGAAAGAAGCTGATATTTTGGGTGTCGGCATCGGCATGGCATAAACGCGGCGTAGGCATAACAATGTTGCACTTTCTACGATCGTAGAAAGTGCAACATTTTAGGTCGAAGTGCTAATATTGAATGATAAAAAATGATATGAGTAGTGATAAAGGTATAGATGTGAAAAAAATAAATATGAAAAAGATAGAAGTGTTCAAGCGGACGGTATGGAGTTATTACGGCGCCCATAAGCGCGATTTTCCGTGGCGGCGGACGCGGGATCCGTATCGAATCTTGGTTTCGGAGTTTATGCTTCAGCAGACGCAGACGTATCGAGTTGAGCCGAAATACTTGTGGTTTTTAGAGCGCTTCCCGAGTTTTCGGGCTCTTGCGAAAGCGCCGCTACGGGAGGTGCTGCGGGCTTGGAGCGGGCTCGGGTATAACCGCCGTGCGGTCGCTTTGAAGCGGACGGCGGAGATCGTCGTGCGCGATTATGGCGGCAAATTGCCGAAGGATATCGGCTTACTCGACGCTCTGCCGGGTATCGGGCCGGGAACGGCGGGCGCGATACGCGCGTTCGCGTTCAATTTGCCGTCGGTTTTTATCGAAACGAACATCCGCCGGGCTTTCATCCATTTTTTCTTTCCAAAGCGCGGAAAGATCGGCGACGACGAGATCCTCGACCTTATCGAAGAAACGCTTGACGCAAAGCGCCCGCGGGAATGGTATTGGGCGCTTATGGACTATGGCGCGATGCTTGGCAGATTGGAAAAAGAAAATCCCAATCGTAAAAGCGCGCACTATAAAAAACAGTCGAAATTCGAGGGATCGACGAGACAGCTGCGCGGGGCGGTGTTGAGAGCGCATCTCGCGAATCCAAAATTATCATTCGAAGCCATCGCCCGGAAGATTTGCGAATCCACGGAGCGAGTGAAGATGGTGATGGAGCTCTTCAAAGAGGAGGGAATCGTGTAGCTGTAATTCGACCCCAGCGAAATTTCATTTTTGACGGATTCATTTTTCTGTCATAAAATACTTTTGTGACCGTACCCCTATGGCTTTTGCCCGAGGGGCGGTTCAGGCGTTTTTATTAACGGACGTGGGTCCCGGCTTTCGCTGGGATGAAGGAGGATTTAGGGATGACGGGGGAGCATGGATCCTCGCCTTCGCGAGGACGACAATCTAAACGGAAATTTATGGATTTTGAATTGGTTTCAGATAACAAACCGGCAGGGGATCAACCGAAGGCGATTGCATCGCTTGTTTCGGGTTTGAAGAAAGGATACGCGCACCAGACGCTTTTGGGAGTTACGGGCAGCGGCAAAACCTTCACGGCCGCGAATGTGATCACTGAAATCCAAAAGCCGACGCTTGTGATCGCGCACAACAAAACGCTTGCGGCGCAGCTTACGAACGAATTCCGCGAGCTCTTCCCGAAAAATTCGGTGAATTACTTCGTTTCCTATTATGATTACTACCAGCCGGAGGCGTACATGCCGTCGAGCGACACGTATATAGACAAGGAAGCGCTCATCAACGACGAGATCGACAAGCTGCGCCATGCGGCGACGATGGCGCTCCTCACGCGGCGCGACGTGATCGTGGTCGCCTCGGTTTCCTGCATCTACGGCCTCGGCGCGCCCGAGGTCTATGCGCAGAATATCTTCCACTTCAAAGCGGGGGACCGGATCGACCGCCGGGCGTTCGCGAAGAAGCTCATCGAGCTGCAGTTCACGCGCACGAGCGCTGACCTGAAGCGCGGCACCTATCGCCTGCGCGGCGATAACTGGGAGGTGATGCCGCCGGACCGCGAGGTGATCTATAATTTTGAGCTCAAGAACGGCGTGATCGAGAAGATCTACGAAGTGGATCCGGTCGCGGGATTTCAGCCCGGAAAAACGCCGACTTTGCCGGAAATTTATATTGCCCCGGCTAAGCATTTCGTTACGGATGCTTCTGATCGCGAGCGCGCGATCGGGGCGATCCAAGACGAGCTCAAAGTGCAGCTCAAGTATTTTGAGAAAGAAAAGAAGTTCCTGGAAGCGGAGCGGCTTGAGCGGCGCACGAAGTTCGACGTCGCGATGATGCGCGAAGTGGGCTATTGCCACGGCATCGAGAACTATTCCCGGCATCTTTCGGGCCGCGCGGAAGGCGAAGCGCCGGATACGCTTTTGGATTATTTTCCGCGCACGAAAGACGGCAAGCCGGATTTCTTGACCATTATCGACGAATCGCACATGACCGTGCCGCAGATCCAGGGAATGTACGCGGGCGACGCGTCGCGCAAGAAGACGCTCGTGGAATACGGTTTTCGCCTGCCGTCGGCGAAGGACAATCGACCCCTGAAATTCGAGGAGTTCAAGGAGCGCGTCGGGCAGACGATCTATACTTCCGCGACGCCTTCCGATTACGAGCGCAAGGAGAGCGCGAAGTCCGATCCCGGGCCTGCGCACGGCATTGTGGAACAGATCATCCGGCCGACCGGCCTTATTGATCCGAAGCTTACGATCCGCCCCGCGCGCGGGCAGATCGACGACCTCATTCCGCGCATCGAGGAACGGGTGAAAAAGAAAGAGCGCGTGCTCGTGACGACCTTGACCAAGCGCATGGCCGAAGATCTCGCGCAATATCTTGAAGACAAGAAGATCAAAGTGACGTATCTGCACAGCGACGTGAAAACGCTCGATCGTATCCGCATTCTCACGAATTTGCGCAAGGGATCGGAGGTGAAGGGCGGCCTTGACGTGCTCGTAGGCGTGAATCTTCTGCGCGAAGGGCTCGACTTGCCGGAAGTTTCGCTTGTCGCAATCCTTGATGCCGACAAGGAAGGATTCCTGCGCAGCGAAGTGTCTTTAATCCAGACAATCGGCCGCGCGGCGAGGAACGTGGAAGGGGAAGTGCTTATCTACGCCGACCATATCACCGGCTCCATTGAGCGTGCGGTCGGCGAAACCGAGCGTCGTAGGAAAATTCAGATCGAATACAATAAGAAGCACGGCATTACGCCCAGGACGATCATCAAGAAAATCTCCGACATTCTGCCGAATGTCGATGCCGTACTCGCGCTCGAACTCGCGCCTATCCCGAGATCGAAGACCGCGATGCAGAAATTGATCGCGGACAAAGAACGCGAGATGAAAAAAGCGGCGAATGTGCTGGATTTTGAATTAGCCGGGATTTTGAGGGATGAAATCAGGGAATTATCGAAGAAAGCGGGCAAAGCGCCGGATGCTGATACGCGGCACAAGAGCGGGATGGAAGGATTAACGAAGGAGAAAGCAAAAAAATAGACGGGTTTTGTATACTTATACTATGAATATAGAGCACGAATCCGGGGCTCGAGCCGAGGAAGGGCCGAAAGAAAGCAAATGGTTCGAGGGCGACGTATGGCGTCTGCCGAGCGAGGTGGGGTTGATCGACGGGGCGGAAGCGGCCTTGAAGAAACGCTTGGAAAAGGAAACGGCCGCCACCGAAGACGAAATTTTCAAGATCGGCATGGCATTTCGCGAGGCGTTGGTGAACGCGATCGCTCACGGCAATTTAGGGCTCGCGAGTCCCGAAGAAGAAGGGGCTACCCTTATCGCGGCGGCGGAAAAGAAACATGGCGAACTGGCCGCCGCGGGCATGGCCGAAAAATACGTGATCGTGCATATCGCCATCTCGCCGGCGGAGGTGCGTATGACCGTAAAGGACGAAGGCGAAGGATTCTCGTGGCGCAAATTACCCGATCCCGGCGATCCGGAACATGTTTTACGGACGTCCGGAAGAGGGATAGTCATAACACGCAATTTTATGGATAGCGTTGAGTTCAATGAATCCGGCAATGAAATAACGCTCATGAAGCGTTTTTCCACCGCATCGTGAATTCCCGGTGCCGCGGCGGTTTGGCGGGAAGAAGCGTCTTCAGCGCATCTTTAAAAAACATGGTACCATAAGCAGCTATGTCCCTTCTTTTCGGTTATCTCAAACGGTATAAAAAGCTCCTCGTCTGGACGCTTCTTTTCGCGACCGTGAACACGGTGTTCTCGCTCGTCGATCCGCAGATCTTCCGCCTGATCGTCGATGGCTATATTGCAAAAATCGGGAGCATCACGCACGGCGCGTTTCTCCGAGGCGTGGGGCTTCTGCTCCTCGCATCCGTGACCGCCGCCCTCATTTCGCGCATCGCAAAGAATTTTCAGCAATACTACGAAAACGTCGTGACCCAACGCGTGGGTACGGAGCTTTACGCGCATAGCGTCGCGCATTCGTTTTCATTGCCGTACGCCGTGTTCGAGGACCAGCGTTCGGGCGAGCTGCTCCAAAAATTGCAGAAGGCGCGCCTCGACGGCCAGCAGCTCATCGTGAGTTTCGTGGATATCGTATTCGTGGCGCTCGTCGGCGTTGTGGTTGTGATCGGTTACGCCTTTTATGTGCATTGGATTATCGGCTTACTGTACTTCCTCATCATCCCGATCATGAGCACCGTGCTTTTCTTCCTCGGCCGCAAGATCAAGGCAATCCAGAAAAATATCGTGGTCGAATCGGCGAATCTTGCCGGGTCGACGACGGAGACTCTGCGGAACGTCGAACTTGTAAAAAGTCTGGGGCTTGAGGAGCAGGAAACGAAACGCCTGAACGAAGTGAACGACAAGGTGCTCAATCTTGAACTCTCGAAACTCAAGCTTATCCGCAAGCTCAGCTTCACGCAGGGGACAATCGTGAACGCCATGCGCTCCGCAATTCTTTTCGCCATGCTGTGGCTCATTCTTCTCGGCAATATTTCGCTTGGCCAGTTTCTCACGCTGTGGTTCTATTCGTTTTTCATTTTTAATCCGCTCGGCGATATCGGCACGGTCGCGTCGCAATATCAGGAAGCGAAAGGCAGCATGGAAAAATTGGAAGAGATACTTTCGATCCCATCCGAAAAAAAACCGGCGAACGCGCGTGAGATAGAATCGCTCACGTACATCGAATTCAAAAAAGCCGGATTCGGATACGGAACGGGGAAAGAGCTTGCCGTGCGGGATATCAACTTGCGCATCAAAGGCGGCGAAACGGTGGCGTTCGCGGGATATTCCGGATCGGGGAAGACCACGCTCGTGAAATTACTCGTCGGCCTCTATAAGCCGACCCGAGGGAACGTTTTTCTGAACGATATAGACGGAAGCGAAGTCGATTACGACGCGCTCCGCCGCAAGATCGGCTACGTTTCGCAGGAAACTCAGCTTTTCGCGGGGACGCTGCGTGAGAATCTGCTCTTCGTGAATCCGTCGGCCACGGATGACGATTGCTGGGAGGCGCTCCGGAGCGCATCGGTCACGGGTATTGCCGAACGCGGCGCAATGAGCGGCGCGGGCCAGGGACTCGACACGAAAATAGGGGAAGGAGGAATTAAAATTTCCGGGGGCGAGCGTCAGCGGCTCGCGATCGCGCGCGCCCTGCTCCGTAAACCGGATCTTATTATTTTCGACGAAGCAACTTCGAGCCTCGATTCCATCACCGAGCGCTCGATTACCGATACGATCCGCGAGATTGCGCGGTCGCAGCCCGACCTGATCCTCGTGCTCGTCGCGCACCGGCTTTCGACGATTGCGCATGCGGACCGGATCTATGTGCTCGAAAAGGGGAAGATCATCGAAGAAGGAACGCATGGCGCGCTTATCAAAAAACGCGGTCTCTATGCCGCTCTTTGGCGCGAACAAGGCGGCGGACTTGACGCGGAGGAGCTCGTGCTGGGCAAAGGCGGAAGACTCACTACGGGCAGGTAAAAAAAGAATCATTTATTATTCCAATATTCTTAAGAATATTGGAATAGAACGGCGTAAAAATAAAAAAGGCGTTCGCGTTTTCGCGTGCGCCTTTGTGTTATCGGCTATTCCGTGACTTTGACAGAAGCTTCGAAACTGCAGAGGATTTGATCTTTGAATCTGACCCTGAAAAGCAGGATTTTTTCGCCGAGCGAACTGTCCCGGGTGATCGGATATCCGAGTTCGAAATCAATCTTCTGATTGAGCCGGGTTTCGTGATCGAGGTAATTTACCTTAGCGCGGTTGGCGTTTTTTGCCACGACGGCGAACTCGAGGTGGCACGGCTCTTCGTTCCGGAATGGGCAAGGGCTTTGTTCGCCTTTGCGCAGTTGGATAGCGACCCAAAAGCGCAAGCTTTCGCCGAGTCTCGCGAATTGCTCCGGCGCGGTGGCTGTTGCCGTGGGCAGAAAATCGGGCCTGTTGACGTCTGTTTGCAGGTAGATGTTTCTGAGTTCAAGCGGGGATTCGTTTTTTTTCCGGCCGGCAAAGCACAGAGAACATGCGCACAGCAAAAGCATCGCGGTAGAGATTGCCTTCATCGTCTTCCTCCATTGGTTCGGAGCTGCTGCGAAAAGTATATCACCTCCGCGCTTCTTTGCAACAGGTTTGATTTTTTCTCCAGACCGCACTATACTTCTCGTGATACCCCCATGTGTTTCCGGAGCGGGGGCGTTTCGGTATTTATTAGAAATTTTGGAAGCATGGATCCCCGCCTTTCCCCCAGAGGAGGATCCGCCTCTGGGGGACGCGGGGACGACGGAATATTATGCGGGACAAAATCATCATCAAAGGCGCGCGCGAGCATAATCTGAAGAACGTGAATCTCGAGATCCCCCGGGATAAGATGGTCGTTTTCACGGGGCTTTCGGGTTCGGGGAAATCGAGTTTGGCGTTCGACACGATCTTCGCGGAAGGCCAGCGGCGCTATATCGAATCCTTATCCGCTTATGCGCGGCAGTTTTTGGGCCGTCTCGACAAACCGGATGTGGACGAGATCGAAGGCCTCTCGCCCGCGATCTCGATCGACCAGAAAAGCCATTCGGGGAATCCGCGGTCGACGGTCGCTACGATCACGGAAATTTACGATTATCTCCGCGTTCTTTTCGCGCGTGCCGGGAAGCCCTATTGCCCGAAGTGCGGCAAGGAGATCAAGAAGCTTACCAATGAAGAGATTGTCGACGTCGCGATCGATTTTTCGAAAGAGAATAAAACCGGAAAAAACATCGTCATCCTCGCGCCCGTCGTCTACGGCAGAAAAGGGGAGTATTACCAGATGCTCTACGATTTCCTGAATGCGGGCTTTTCGGAAGTGCGCGTCGACGGCAAATATTTTTCGCTCAAAAACCGCATTGAACTCGATCGTTACAAAGCGCACACGATTGATCTTGTCGTGGATCGCATGCCCGCGGGTCTGAATTTCTCGGGCAAAGGCGAAGGCGCCGCGAGTGCGAAGGACAACCGGCTCCGGCTCTCGGAAGCGATCGAATCGGCGCTCAAATACGGAAACGACGTCGTCACGATCATCACGGACAAAGAAGTTTCGCTTTCCGCGAAGTTCACCTGCCCGAACGACGGTTTTTCCTTCCCCGAGATCGAGCCGCGCCTGTTCTCTTTCAATAGCCCTTACGGCGCTTGTCCCGTCTGCCATGGCCTTGGCACGAAGGATCTCTGGTCGGATGAGATCTGCGAAGCATGCGCGGGAAAACGGCTGAAGGAAGAAAGTTTGAACGTACTGCTTGGCGGGAAAAATATCGCTTCCGTTACCGGGTTTTCGGTGGACGAGGCGTACAAACTATTTCAAAATTTGGATCTCAAATCTCAAAACTTGCGTGCGGTCGGCGAGACGCCGCTGCGCGAAATCAGGAGCCGCCTGAAGTTCCTGATCGATGTCGGGCTCGAATATCTCACGCTCGATCGCAGAGCGGGAACGCTTTCGGGCGGCGAATCCCAGCGAATACGCCTCGCTTCGCAGATCGGCTCGCGGCTCGTGGGCACGCTCTATATATTGGATGAGCCCACCATCGGTCTTCATCAGCGCGACAACGCAAAGCTCATTAAAACGCTCCACGATCTCCGCGATCTCGGGAATACCATCATTGTCGTGGAGCACGACGAAGACACGATTCGCGAATCCGATTATTTGGTGGACATCGGCCCCGCCGCGGGCGTGCATGGCGGAAGAATCGTCGCACACGGGCCGATCCCCGAAATTCTCAAAGATAAAACAAAAAATTCTCCGACTCTCGATTATTTGCGCGGAAAAAAGTTCATCGCGGTACCGAAAAAGCGGCGATTCGTGGATGCCTCGAAAAATACGAAACAGGAATTTCTGCAGATCAAAGGCGCGCATGCGAACAATTTGAAGAACGTAAATGTGGATATTCCGATCAAGCGCTTCACGGCGGTGACCGGCGTTTCCGGGTCCGGCAAGTCGAGTCTGGTCTACGACGTGCTCTACAAAACGCTGTCGGATAAATACAATTACTCCGGCTACAAAGCCGGCGGCCATAAAGGAATTCTCGGCATGGAGCACGTGAACCGCGTGATCAACATCGATCAGTCGCCGATCGGCCGTACGCCGCGGTCGAACCCCGCAACCTACGTCGGGGCGTGGACATTCATCCGCGATCTTTTTGCCGAAAGCGAAGACGCGCGCGTCCGCGGTTACAAGCCGGGTCGCTTCAGCTTCAACGTGCCCGGCGGCCGCTGCGAGAACTGCGAAGGTCACGGCACGATCGCGATCGAGATGCATTTCCTGCCCACGGTTTATGTAACCTGCGAGGTGTGCAAGGGGAAGCGCTTCGACCGCGAAACGCTCGAGGTTGAATACAAGAAAAAGAAAATTTACGAAGTGCTTCAGATGACAATCGAAGAAGCTACGAGGTTTTTCGAGGATATTCCCTGGCTGCACGACCGGCTCGTGATCTTGGAAGAAGTGGGGCTCGGCTACCTTACGCTCGGACAGTCGGCGACGACTTTGTCCGGCGGCGAAGCCCAGCGTGTGAAGCTCTCGGCCGAGCTCGGCAAGCGCGATACGCATCGCACGCTTTATCTGCTCGATGAGCCAACAACCGGCCTGCACTTTGCGGATGTTGACCAGCTTCTCAAAGTGCTCCAGCGGCTCGTAGATCGCGGAAATACGGTTGTCGTGATCGAGCACAACCTTGACGTGATCAAAACCGCCGACTGGGTGATCGATCTCGGCCCGGAAGGCGGCGAGAAAGGCGGCAAGGTTCTCATCGCGGGAACTCCGGAGGAAGTTGCGCGCAAAAAAGACAGCTTCACCGGAGAATATTTGCGGAAAGTGCTGAATTGATTTAGGTTAAGAGCAGCCGATTTGTTTCGCCGGAGGCACCTCATGCCATACGACGCAGCGTTCTATGAACAATATCGGGCGTATATCAACGAGCCGCAGGTCAGGCGCAACCACGATCGGATGTTCCGGTTGTTTGCCCAGATCATGTTTCCCGAACTTCCCGCCGTGATGGACCTTGGCGCACATGAATCGGTTGGCGAATACGCGATCAAAGACAAACTGCACGCCGATTATACAGGAATCGATATACATAACACGAATGGCGGAATTACGCATGGTTTCCGAAGAATGAGCTTTCTCCGGGCGGATTACATGGATCTGGACTTTACCGGGCGGTTGTCCTTCGAGCCGAACGCGTTTATAAGCTTGTTCTCCGTCGAGCCGTCCTATTCTCCGGCCGTGCGATACGGTTTCTATAACCGTCTCTTCGCCAAATTTTCTTCGGTGCGGTGGGGGCTCGCGAGCGGATTTTTTTATGAGTCCCGCCGCGCCGCCGAATCGGTTTCGGAAACGGGCGACATCGTGAGCTACCAGACGATTGAAGATCCGTCGCTCCACCTTTCCCCGCTGTTTACGGAGCTGCGCGTTCACCTGCGTACGCCGTCCAGGATGTTCGGCAATGACGTGATCGAAGCGTGGAAGATTTTTATTCGCAACTAAGCACAGGTCCGCCGCGCTCTTCCCGCGGCGGATTTTATGTTTCTTCCGCGATAATACCCCGCCACGGACGGCGGCGGTTCATTTCTTGAACGGGTTTGCTATAATAAAAACATGCTTAAATTCATCGGCAGGGATATCTGGCGGGGAGGGGAGAAGGTCGGCTGGGTCGAGGAAAATCATATTTACGCGCATGACGGCAAGAAACTCGGCTATTTCGAGGGAAATTACGTGTACGATGCGAATTCCGGCCAGAAGATCGCTTACATCGAAGGCGACTATTTGATCTCCGAAGGCGGCAATCAGAAAATCCCGCTCGACAAGGTAAGCGAAGAGATCGTGGGCGGCGTGCTTCCCGAGATCGGCAAGTGCGCGGTGTACGTGCTGCTCGATTAATCAGCCGCGTCTTCGTACTTCGTTTGTCATCCCGGCCTCCGAGCCGGGATCCATACTTTGTGAAATGATTTTAAAGATATAGATCCCGGATAAGCTTGTCCCGTACCGGGATACGGGATCGCCTGCGGGCGATTTTCCGGGATGACGAGTATCTGCTATACTACGGGCGATGAAAAATCTCTATCAAGACTTTCCCGAAACGCCCGGGGTATATTTGATGAAAGGCGCAAACGGCCGCTTGCTTTACGTCGGCAAGGCGGGCAATCTGAAGCGCCGCGTGTCGAGCTATTTCCTGCGTCCGCACGACGCACGCATCCAAAAACTCGTAAGCGAGATCAAAAAAATCGATTATAAAGAAACCGATACGGCGCTTGAAGCGCTCATATTGGAAGCCGAGCTCATTAAAGAATTTTTGCCGCCGTTCAATATCCGCGAGAAGGACAATAAAAGTTTTCTTTACGTCGAGATCACGAAGGAAAAGTTTCCGCGCGTACTGCTCGTGCGAGGTCGTGATTCCGCCGGCCAGAAGTCGGGTGCCATGGGCTGGTACGGTCCATTCACCTCGGCTTCGAGTATTCGCGAGGCGCTTCGCATTCTGCGCAGGATTTTCCCGTGGAATACGCATCCGGCAGAGAAGATCGGAACGTTCGATCGTCCCTGCTTCGATTACGAAGTCGGGCTTTGCCCGGGGACGTGCATCGCCGCCGTCGCGCGCGAGGAATATCTTAAAAATGTGCGGAACCTTAAATTATTTTTTGAAGGGAAAAAGAAAAAAGTGATCGGTTTGCTCGAAAAAGAAATGGCCGCCGCGGGCAAGAAGCTGGAATTCGAGAAAGCCGCGATGCTTCGGCGCAGGATCTTCGCGTTGCAGCACATTCGCGACATTGCGCTGATCAACGACGATCAATCTCAAATTTTGGATCTCTCCGCCAAAGGCGGATCCGCCTCGGGCGGAAAATCTCAAACTTCACAACGGATCGAAGGCTACGATATTTCGAACATATCCGGAACCGCTGCGGTCGGCTCCATGGTTGTTTTCGCGAACGGCGAACCGGATAAGAACGAATATCGGAAATTCAAGATCAGGACGATTACCGGTTCGAACGACGTCGGAATGCTCAAGGAAGTACTGCGCCGCCGCTTCGCCCGCAGCGCCATCGCCGCAGGCAAAACGGCGGAGGATTCATGGCCGCTGCCGGACCTGATTTTAGTGGACGGCGGCAGGGGACAGGTGAACGCGGCGCGCGCGGTGCTTTTGGAGACAGGGCTCAAAATCCCGATTATCGGCATCGCGAAAGGCGCGAAACGCAAACGGAACGACGTGATCGGCCTCATTCCCCGTGGCGTACAAAAAAATACGCTCGTTCGCGTCCGCGACGAAGCGCACCGCTTCGCGATCGGGTACCACAAAAAAGTGCGAAGCGGAACATTTTTTGGCTAACGAGCAAAACGCGCGAAATCTTAGCGATAGATTTCGCGCGCTATGCCCCGGCTATCGAGCTCGCTACTGCACCGTGACCGTCGCGCGGAGGGTTGGATACGTGTTCGAGTAGAGGGTATAAGACGACGCGGGCTGGAACACGGAGGTGTCGAAGGTATAGGACGCGCCCGGCTGGATCGTGATCGGACTGAAGCTCGAGAGTTGGAGTGTCTGCGCCACCGAATCTTTGTTTTCAAAAACCAGTTTATCGCCTTTTTTTACCGTGATCGCGGACGGCGTGAAAGCGTAGTTCTGGATCGTGAGCGTGTAGGTGTTCGTGGTCACCTGGTTCGGATAAATAATCGAGAAGGAACCGCTCGAAGCATACGTTTCCTGCTTCACGCCGTCGAAGAGGGCTTTGATTATATAGTTTCCCGCCGTGACCGCTTTCGAAGCGGGACTCGTGCGGCTCACAAACACGTTGCGCGTGTCCCATTGATAGGAGGTGTCCGTCGGATTCAGCTGTTGGATGATCCAGCCGACCAGGCTGCCGTCCGAGGCATTCGCGAGATAGAGCCCGCCCGCAATACCCGCAGCTTTGCTCCAGCGGATGACATTATTCGTTCCCGTGACCCATTTATCGCCCGTGACGGGAGCGGTGATCGAAATGTTCGAGCGTTGCGCGTTCGGAGCGACAAGGGTTGGTGCGGTGTTTTGCGGAGATGCGGACGGGGAAACCGGCGCCGAAGCCGGAGTAGTGGTGGATGTTCCCGCACCCGTCGAGGACGCCGTTTGGTCAGAGGGCGACGGTGCCGCCACGGGTGGCGCGCCCGCTCCCCAGAACAGGAGCGAAACGATGAACAAAATGATGAATCCGACGAGTACGATCTGTTTCCAATTGGGCATTTTCATATTTTTCAGTATAGCATATTTACCTTTCTCGGCAATTATTCTTAGGACTCATTGCCCGAAGAATGTTACACTTTTATGCGATCGCATAAAAGTGTAACATTTCAATAATGAACAGGGTGCCG
>Ga0307373_10011779_pt1 | contig 12603 bp, 8 predicted proteins | sample OX2MG_FD_202534 | JGI IMG/M metagenome (GOLD analysis project Ga0307373, IMG submission 202534) | Soil microbial communities from Risofladan, Vaasa, Finland - OX-2 | ecosystem: Environmental > Terrestrial > Soil > Coastal area > Acid sulfate soil | place: Finland: Risofladan, Vaasa | collected...
GACCTCACGCTGCGATGCTCCGCCTACGCCAACAACACGGAGCCTTCGGGCATCGTGTCTTCGTTCCCGCCGGGCTCACCCATGTCGCCGGTGATCGCCACGACCTCGTCGGGTGTTCCCCCGACGACGGTGCCCACCACGACGCCGACGACGCCCACCACGATCCCTCCTGGTGGATTTACAGGTCCCTACGAGCTGTACTGTCCAGGCACTCCCGTCGGCAACATCGTCCTTAACGACGTCACGACGACGGGCTCGATCCCGGCCGCCCTTTCTTCTGGTCAAGGGTTCAGTTTGTCGAGCTTCCAGACACAGGTCACCCTGCCCTCGTCCATCGCATCGGCAGCCCAGGCGCTGGGGAACACGGCGATCGCGGGCACCGCTGTGGTCAAGGTCGATGCCACCGGCGCCACTCCGGCATCACTCTCTGCCGGCGATATCGCCATCAACGCGCCCCTTCCGAGCCCGATTCCGTCGACGGGCATCACGCTGAACCTGCCCTCGACCCCGGGCACCGTCGGCCCGTTTACCGCCACCGGCGGCGCCATCACCCTGACGGTCGACCCGGCTATCGACCTGACGCTGAACGTGTCGGGGAGCAACCTCAGCCTGGTGTGCAAGCCGTATCCGAACGACAGCGCGCCGACAGGCATCGCGTCCTCCGCCCCGGTGAGCTCACCCATCTCACCGGTGATCGCCACCGGCTCGACGACCGCCGGCTCGACGACCGCCGGCTCGACGCCAACTACAGCGACGACCGCGACGTCGTCGACGCCCACAACGATCATTGGCACGGCCACGGACCCCACCACCACGAGTGCTGTTTCGCCGGGCGACCCCTCGAGCACGATCGCTGTCTCGACGACCACGATTCAAGGCTCGACCACGACAGACCCGCCCGCAGTGTCGACGACAGTCGCAGCCGCCACGAAGGCAAACGCCGGATCTTCCAGCTCCAGCACCTCCGATCCAATTACAGTGGCGAGCTCCGGGTCGCTGGCGTTTACGGGTCCGGGGGCAGCGACCGGGTGGATCGTCGTGGCAGGCGCGGCGCTGATAATGCTCGGCCTCGCCATGCTGGTGTTGGCGGATGCGCCGCGACGGCTCCGGTGGGCGCTGGCCGGGCGCTGGAACGACGTGGGCGTGAGACCTCTCGGTGCCGACCCACGCAGCGGTGCCTCGCGCCGCAACGGCTCGCCCGAGGCGTTGTGGGTGAAGGACGCCGGTGACCAGGGGGGCCCGAAGCAAAAGCGTTAGCGCACTTACTTGACGCGATCTCGCTCCGTTGCAGCGCCTCCGACCGGGCGAGATGCGCCGATGGTGCTCGCCCCCGGAGGCGACTGGGATCGAGTACCGTGCGGCTCCGCCCCGCCCCGTCACATGTCCGTCCCTCCTGCCAGCAGGTAGCGGCCAATACGGGTGCGGCGCTATTCGCAGTCAGTTCAGCATGGCGCTGCCGAAGGGTTTGAACTCCTTGAAACTCGGCTCAACGCGAGGGTCAGGCAACCTGAAAGCTCGCAGTCGAGTTTGCTGGCCGATAGCTTCCGGCTGCCAGCCAGTGTTGAGCTGGAAGTATCGAACCGCCGTGGCGACCGACGACCATTCGCAGTCGTCCAGGACGAGTAGCCCACCAGGTCGCACCAGTTCACGTAGGAAGTAGAGGTCTACAAATGCGTTGTGGAAGACATGACTGCCATCGACGAAGGCGGCATCGGCGGTGAAGCCTTCGACTGCCAGGCGCGGGAGCGCGAACTGAGAGCGCTCCCTTAACAGCATGCAGACGTTTGTGAGGCTGGCGGCGCTGAGCGCTTCCCACCCGGCGTCCCCGAAGTGATCCTGGTAGGGGTCGACGATCACGTGCTTAGCGTCCTGGTACTCCTGCGAGACAAGTGCCTCGCCGATCGCTAGAGCTGAGGCTCCGTAGGCAAGGCCGATCTCGATGACGACGTGGGCATTCTCGGCGATAAGCACATCACGAAGGACATTGCAATCCTCATTTGGGAGCGATACTCGCTCGAAGTCGCCGTCGGACCTCTGGTGCTCCGATCCGACTTCAGCGAGCCTGCGCCGTACGCTTTGAATAGTTGCCACGGCTGCTCGGTCGCTCGGCACCGTCCTAGCATGGCGTACGCGGCGACACCTGGCTGATGAGTGCCGCCGATCAGAGACGGATGATTATCGAAATAGGCGATCTGTCCTGTTCCAGCGATCCATCGGAGCCTCGTCTGGCCGTCCCCGCAAGCCGATCGTCATCTGCAGATGGACTGAGAAGCAGCCGATTGATGATGAAGCGGCTTGGCCGCTGTCGGTAACCCCGGAAATCCCTGGGTCCGACCCATCACTGGAGGTGCGCTCTGACGACGCTACTCGTCGGATACGCCCGAGTATCTACGGATCAGCAGGACCTTACTTCCCAACGCGACGGCCTCGCCGCGCTCGGAGTGGCTTCCAACCGGATCTACGTCGACCATGGACTTACCGGCACCAACCGCGAGCGACCTGGCCTGCGTGAAGCGCTGACCGCTTGTCGAGAGGGCGACACGCTCGTTGTCACCAAGCTCGATCGGTTGGCGCGGTCCCTTTCGGATGCACGGGCGATCGCTGATGAACTCACGGTTCGACAGGTGAGCCTCAATCTGGGTGGGTCTGTTTACGATCCCACCGATCCAGTCGGCCGGCTACTTTTCAACGTCCTCGCCATGGTTGCCGAATTCGAGTCCGACCTCATTCGGCTACGGACTCGAGAAGGAATGAAGGTCGCCAAAGCCAAGGGGCATCTCAAGGGTAAGCAACCCAAACTCAATCGTCGTCAAGAAGCTCACTTAGTCTCCCTACTGGAAACCGGTGAGTACACCACCGCCGAACTGGCGGACCTGTTCAGTGTGGCCCGTTCCACCGTCTATCGGGCCGTCGAACGAGAGCGAGTCCTGAAGGCATCAGCACCGTAGATCCCAGCACTGGGGAGCTGAGGATTGACGTTCATGTGACAGTGCCATAGGGGACACCCCTGCGGGCACCGTCCATCCCTCCAAAAAATAGGGTCGGGTGGCGCCGAGACCGGTTCGGCATACGGGGATTGTCCGCGGGTTGGAGATCGGGAGCGGACGTTGCTCGCGAAAGGCAACAATGTCGGCGGTAGGCCCGTGGAGCCCTGTTGCCAGACCGGCGAACAGGGGCAGGGACACCATGGCCTCCCCTCGCCTGTCAGACTTTTGAACATGTTCGAGAAGTCGGCCCACCTGTACGATCTCGCCTATTCCTTCAAGGACTACGCCGGCGAGTCGGCATGGGTTCGGAACGCCATTCGTAGTCGGGTCCCTGAAGCCAGGAGCCTTCTTGATGTGGCTTGTGGGACGGGCAAACATCTCGTACACCTCAGGGATGACTTCACCTGCCAGGGACTCGATCTCAACCCTGAGTTAGTGGAGATCGCAAAGGAACGAACCGGCGTAATGGTGCACGGTGCATCCATGGATTCGTTTGACATCGGCGAACGATTTGATGCGGTTGTCTGTCTCTTCTCCTCCATCGGCTATTCAAGCGATCTGCCTGGCGCTATTGGCTCCATGGGCCACCATCTGAATCCTGGCGGTGTCCTCATCGTCGAACCATGGCTAAGGCCCGACCAATGGATTGCCGGCCACGTGCACGTGCTGGATCAAGAAGCCGATGGAGTGCGGCTTCTTCGCATGACGATGAGCAGGGTCGACGGATCTCAATCCATCCTTGACATGCAATATCTCGTCGCCACGTCAACCGGAATCCAACATTGGGTTGAAACCCATCGGATGACACTGTTCACATTGTCCGAATACGAGTCGGCGTTCTTGGCATCCAATCTGACGTTTGAGTTCGATCAAGATGGACCCATCGGGCGTGGGGCGCTGATCGGTCTGGCGTCTTAGCGTCCTATTCAACAGTCCACGGTGCTTCCAGACCGGCGGTAGAGGACACTCCTTGGCCGCCAATCTGGGATGGTCCTACCGGACGTTCTGTGACGCGTCCGGCTCGTTGTGCTCTGGAACCGCAGCCCCAAACGCTTCTCCGAAGATGAACCAGCGGGTCGCATCGAGCCTTGCCGTCCAACCTTGGTGGCCAAGAAGTGACTGCAATTCCTTGGGCTCGTAGAAGACCTCAACGACCTGGTACTTGCTTCCGTCGTGCAAGCGGCGCAGGTCCAGATCCGGACCGTGATCGACGACGTAGGAGTCCTTGATCTCGCCAGTTGGATGCGGGTCATTCCGGTTGTCGATGAGGAACACCCGACCCCCCGGTGCAAGGCAGGACCGCACCAAAGACCAAAAGGCCGAAAATCGCGACCGCGGCACGTGAGAGAGCCAGAAGGAGAAGAACACAACGTCATAGGTCCTCTTCGGCTGCCACATGAACAGGTCGGCAACGAGGTAGTCCACATCGGGTCGCCCTACTCGGTCGCGGTTAAGGTCCAGGGTCTCGGGTGAAGAGTCAATGACGGTCAGATGCCCAGCAGTGCGGGCCAGACGCCTCGTCCACCATCCGGTGCCCCCTGCCATTTCCAAGACGTCACCCGTAGCGCCGAAGGTGTCAAGTGCAGCTGCGACCTGCGCGACCTGTCGATCCCATTCCTCGGCTATGTCCGAACCCCGGTCGTAGCGGCCGCGCCGCTGCCACCACTCGTCGTACTCGGGCGCACGAGCTCGGTAATACGCTCGCTGCTCGGCGAGGAGTCCCTCGTCGTTCACTGGCAAAGTCTCTCACCTCAAGAGAGCAGCCCCCATGGAAGGCTGTGGTACGCCGGTAGCCGGCGGTCGGGGGCATGGTGGCCGTGGCAGGCTGGAGTTGTGCCGGGTTTTCTATAGTCTCTCCCGGCGCAAAGCTTTAAGGGTACGGCGAAGATGCAGGCATCAGAGCTTCCGCGTGCGGTCGCTGCGGCCAGGTCGACCGCCTCAGCGCTTGACCTGACAGTCGACGACGCGATCGTTCTTCAGGACTCGAACCGACTCGTCCTACGGCTGATGCCTTGCGACGTTGTCGCCCGGGTCGCGCCCATGGCGTATCAAGCGAGCGCAGAGTTCGAGGTTGAGCTGGCCCGACGGCTCGCGGAAACCGAGAGCCCGGTGGCTGCGCTTGAGCCTCGAGTCGAGCCACGAGTCCACGTGCGTGACGGCTTCGTAATGAACCTGTGGACCTATTACGAATCTGTGCCACCTCGAGAGGTCCTGCCAGCCGACTACGCGCACGCGCTCGAGCGCCTGCATGCCGGCATGCGCCAGATCGATCTAACGACACCGCACTTCACAGATCGAGTCGCGGAGGCCCAACAACTCGTGGCGAGCCGCGACCAAACTCCGGCGCTCGTCGACGCGGACCGAGAGCTTCTCGCCCACAAGTTACAAAGCCTGAGACGAGCGATCGGTGAGCGCGGCGCGGCCGAGCAGGTGCTGCATGGCGAGCCCCACCCAGGCAACGTGCTCAGCACAAAGAATGGGCTGCTGTTCATCGACCTCGAGACGTGTTGCCGTGGGCCTGTCGAGTTCGACCTCGCCCATGTGCCGGAAGAGGTCAGCGAGCGCTATCCGGGCGTTGATCAAGAACTGCTCCGCGAGTGCCGGATCGTCGTGCTTGCGATGGTCGCCGCGTGGCGCTGGGACCGGGGCGACCACCACCCGAACGGTCGACGAGCAGGGCGAGAACTCCTCACCGCCTTGCGCGAGGGTCCGCCGTGGCCGACGCTCGACGTCGTGTGGCGCCGACTAGGTAGCCCGTAGGCTTACACAGGTATCACCGGTCCTGGGACCCTGGACGAAAACTCAGCCGCCTGCACACCGCGACCAGACTGAGGTGCCCCATATAGGGGCCGTTACAGGCGCAGCAATTCTCGCGAGCATGGCCCTCGCCGAGAGAGGACTCACCGTCCCATGGGCCGATCCTCATTCGAGGCGACCGGGACATCTCGGGCAAAAGCCGTCGAGCTAACATCCCTCCGGCGTCGCTGGGCGCGACCTGCTTGGATTGGTGACTGAGCAGCGACGAACGAGGAGGTGGCATGAACATCGAGTTCCTCGCGACCGTGGCCGTGATCACTCCCGATCCGATCAACAGCCGCAACCTGTATGTCGAGGCGCTGGGTCTCCCGCTGCAGGGCGAGGGTGACGGGTATTACCACAGCGAGCAGATCATTGGCTGCAAGTCGTTCGGGATCTGGCCGCTCTCGCAGGCCGCTCAGGCGTGCTTCGGAACCGACCAGTGGCCCGCAGAGCGGCCGGTACCGCAGGTCAGCATCGAGTTCGACGTCGCTGATGCCGCTGCAGTCGACCCGGCGGCACGGGAGCTCGAGCAGGCCGGCTATGAGCTGCTGCATGGAGCTCGCGAGGAGCCATGGGGCCAGACGGTCGCTCGGCTGCAGTCACTCGAGGGCGCGATCATCGGCATCTCCTACGCGCCTGTGCTGCACGACTGATTCCAGCCCGCGAATCCAGCAGTCCCATCTCCAGCGGCAGCCGCCCGCAGGGGAACCGTGTCCGGGTGACGAAAGTCGGTTACCCCAATTCGAGAGGTCGTCCCGTAAGACCTGTTCGGAGAAGGTTCCCGGACAGGTACGTCATGCGGGACATCCAGGACTTGGTTCGAACGCAGTTGCGATATCCGACCAGTCCAAAAGAATTCACGAAAGCAATTTGTCGGAATACGCGAGTGGACCTTGGGTCACACAATAAGGACCAGAGTCCAACTGTCCCCGTCCGGCCATCAGGCTCAGGTGACACGCCAAGTTTCAACACCGTGACATGCGTGTACAGAAGTCAGTCCATTTCCGATGATCGACGGGAGTGAGAACCTCTGTGTGGGATTGCAAGATTGATTTGATCGTTCCTGTCATTGATCAGTGTTCGCCGATATTCGCTCTGAGCTGCACATACTTTCCCGACTATCATCGACGTTCGCGGGACTTCATCGGGAGTTGTAGTCACGTTGTAGTCGCGGATCCGGGCCACGGCGACTCGTCTCGTGGACAGCGCAGGAAGAGACCAGTGAAAGCCGGGCTGCAGGCCCTTCGCAGAGGACAACTTGACTGCGCCGTCACCGTGGTTGGGAGTATGTCTGCCGTCAAGAGCAACCTGCAAAGGGGTGGCCGACGTCAGCCCAACTGGGTTAGCGAGTCGTTGCTGAGCGTCTAGGATCTGGCTCGGAGAGCCGGGAAGCCTGGTCGGCGCATATCCGTTCGCGGAAGGAGCCGACGTGGGGAGCGAGGCCGGTCGTCATCAGTACGCCCTCGCGCTTTGTGGGCGCCGCCGCTGGCGTTGGAATCTGCCGTACACCCGCTCGCAAATACGCCGATGCAGCGACAGGTGCTGCCGTGTCGAGGACCAGGTATTGGCCAACTGCGGAGAGGCCTCGTAACGTCCCCGACCTACAAAGACTGAGCTCATAACTCGTATCCCGGGAGAACCCAGTGACCCTCAATGCCATGCAAGAAGAACTGTGCCAGCAAAGCCAGTGGGACTTCTCGGACTTGAGGGCGATGTTCATCAACTGCACCCTGAAGCGATCACCGGAGATCTCCAATACGGAGGGCCTCGCGTCGATCTCGATGGAGATCATGCGACGCCAGGGGGTGACCGTCGACGCCGTCCGAGCGATCGACCACGAGATCGCCACCGGAGTCTGGCCTGATATGACCGAGCACGGATGGGAGCGTGACGAATGGCCGACCATCACGGCCCAGGTCATGGAGGCCGACATCTTGGTGCTCTGCACACCGATCTGGCTCGGCGAGAAGTCCTCGGTGTGCACCAAGATCGTCGAGCGACTCTATGGCAACTCCCATCTTCTGAACGATCGTGGCCAGTACGCCTATTACGGCCGCGTGGGCGGATGCCTGGTCACCGGAAACGAGGACGGCGTCAAGCACTGTGCCATGAACATCCTCTACTCCCTGCAACACCTTGGCTACGTGATCCCGCCTCAGGCCGACGCCGGCTGGATCGGGGAAGCCGGACCGGGTCCCTCGTATCTCGACCCGGGATCGGGAGGCCCAGAGAACGACTTCACGAACCGCAACACCACCTTCATGACATGGAACCTTCTTCACCTGGCCCGGATGCTCAAAGATTCGGGCGGCGTCCCCGCCCACGGCAACCAGCGTTCGGCGTGGGACGCTGGATGTCACTTCGACTTTGCCAACCCGGACTATCGCTGATCAGCAAGAGAGCTTGGCGGTGTTCTCGCTCGCAAAGTGTTGGAGTCGTGCACCCGCCCCGAGCTGACTCGAGCCTCATTCCCGTCCGCCTGAACACCCTCCCCACCCATAACGACATTGGTGATCCCGACCGAGTCTTTTGAATACCTGTAACCGGCGTACCAAGCGCAGCCGATTGGATCAGAGCCCAGGACGTGCTCCTCGCCGCGGCGACACCGACGCACCGTGCCATAGTCGTGGTGCGCCGGTGGATGTGACAACCACCATCGAGATCGATCGGTCCCGGGCTGATGTCGCTGGGTACGCGACCGATCCCACGAACGCCACGGCCTGGTATAAGAACATCAAATCCGTTGACTGGAAGACGCAGAAGCCGCTCGTTACTGGATCGGGTCTGCCCGACGTCCGTGGACGTACCTGACGGTTGGAGCGCTCATTGAATTTGGATAGCCCGACACGGAGATGAGGCCGTTCAATTCAAGTGCATTCAACTAACAAGGGATGGCTAGCCCCTGTCGGTGGGACTTTGGGCCATGTCGCGGACACGCAACTAGTGTTCGTTTGGTGTCGAGCGCTTCACCAAGGGGTACTTCTTGACAGCCAAGCCGCATGGGCCACGCCGGTCACTCGGACTGGCGAGCACCGTGGCGATCGGCATCGGCGGAATGGTCGGCGGCGGAATCTTCGCCGTTCTCGGTTTGTCCATTGAACTCGCACGTGGCGCGGCCCCGATCGCGTTTCTTATCGCCGGTGGTGTGGCTCTCCTCACCGCTACTTCCTATGCCCGCCTTTCTGTCGCCTACCCAAGCCGCGGCGGGACCGTCGCATTCCTCAACGAGACCTTCGGGTCAGGCGTGTTCGTTGGCGGTCTCAACGTCCTGTTGTGGCTCAGCTACGTCGTCATGATCTCGCTGTACGCCGCGGCCTTTGCGGGTTACGCGGACAGTCTTCTCCCGGGGCGCCCGTCAGGAGCGGTCGACCATCTCCTCCTGAGCGGAATCATCATCGTCATCGCCATCCTCAACATCGCCCGTGCCTCGATCGTGGGTCGCGCCGAGGAGTGGATCGTGGCCGCCAAGCTGGCCATTCTGGTCTTGGTTGTGGCCACTGCCTTCCACGGTGCTGACTGGTCCCACCTCTCGCCGAGCAAGTGGGAAGATCCGCTCGCCATCATTGGTGGCGGCATGGTGATCTTCGTCGCCTACGAGGGGTTCGAACTCATCTCCAACGCCGCTGAGGATGTACGCAATCCCCGGCGCACCCTCCCGCGTGCCCTCTATCTCTCGGTTGGAATCGTGATCGCGTTGTACGTGCTGGTCGCAATAGTGACCGTTGGGTCCCTTACCATCGATCAGGTCCGCAGCGCGAGCTCCTACGTCCTCGCCGAGGCCGCACGTCCGGGCCTTGGACGCGTCGGCTTCGTGCTGGTGGCCGTGGCGGCCTTGCTCTCCACTACGTCTGCCATCAATGCCACGCTGTATGGCACTGCTCGGCTCTCATGGACAATCGCACGATCGGGTGAGCTTCCGGAGGCCTTCGACAAGAAGGTCTGGGACCGGCCCATTGAAGGCCTGCTGGTCACCACAGGACTCACCCTCGTTGTCGCCAATGCCTTTGACCTCAGCAGCATCGCTCTTACCGGTAGCGCGGCATTCCTAATCATTTTCGCCGCGGTCAACGCCGCGGCAGCTCGCTTGGCCAAACGCACGACACAACGCATGATTGCCGTGACAGCGTCCGTGGCATGTATCGCCTCGCTCGCAGCCTTGGTAGTGGAAGAAAGGAGCCGCAACCCCTGGGGTGTGGTCATCGTTGGGGGACTCGTGATCGGGTCATTCGCAACGGAAGCCGTATACCGAAAATGCACCCGGCGCGTGATCCCCTCCCACCTGGCTTCGCGGTCAAGCGCGCTCGATGAACCCTCCTCGCCAAGGACCGCGGGGGTGGACGATGAGTAATGCCACTTTGTCAGACCAGGAGCCAAGACGACGACGGAGTTTGAGTTCCGCACTCCCCGCCACCGCCGTGGGAGCTGCTCAATGGCTCGCGTTGACGATCTACGGTGTCACACCGGACGATGGTTCGGTCGTGACCGGATTGAGAACCCGATATGCCAGCAGTTTTACGCGATCGGTCACGAGGAACCACGCCAGCGCGTAGCCCCACACGAGGGTTGCGTATCCCCAGCCGAGAGGTGTCATGAATATGCCATAGACGGCGACGATGGTCGCCAGCGCTTGCGTGCCGAGCACTGCCAGCAGGAGAACCCGAGCGGGGCGTATCGACCAGAACGGGCCACGCGTGCGAGCGAGAAAGATCGTCAGATGTCCAGCAACGGAAAGTGTCAGGTACATCAGCGTCTGAAGATGTGCGTGGTCGAGGTGAAACACCTTGTCGCCTAAGGAGAAGAGCCCAAAGGCCGCAATGGGGCCGACGATGCCGAGCACCGTCGCTATACCAAGCACGAGGCGCATGTTCCAAGCCTCGGGCTGGTTCTTGTACCGAACGTTGTCGTAGGCGATCGACAGGATCGCGCCGTCGTTGAGCAATGCCAGCATCACGATCTGTATCGCTGTCACGGGAAAGAAGTTGAAGATCAAGATCACGGCAGTGACGAAGAGCAGCACCCGGAGCGTCTCTGCGATGCGATAGATGGCGTAGCTGTTCATCCGCTGGAAGATCTTTCGGCTCTCCTTGATGGCATCGATGATCACCGACAGGCCCGGAGTGGTCAGCACGATGGACGCCGCGGCGCGGGCCGCATCGGTGGCATCGGAGACGGCGATGCCACAGTCGGCCTTCTTGAGCGCCGGGGCATCGTTGACTCCGTCACCCGTCATACCGACGATGTGATGCTGCTTCTGCAAGACGTCAACGATGTGGAATTTGTGTTCTGGGAAGACCTGGGCAAATCCGTCGGCGTTCTCGATGGACTCTGCCATCGCAGGGGTCTCTTCACGCTTGACATCGCCCAGGCCGGAGGCATCGAGTATGTCGGAGCCCATCCCTAGTGCCTTGGCCGTCTCCTGAGCGATAGCCAGGGCATCGCCGGTGACCATCTTCACGTCCACGCCCATCTGGAGCGCGGTGGCGATGGTTGCCTTCGCATCTTCCCGTGGTGGGTCGAACAGGGGCAACACGCCAAGAAACTGCCATGGCCCTTCTCCCTCGGCGCGGGCTACACCCAACGAACGGAAACCCCGAGTGGCGAATTCGTTGACCGCCTGGTCGACGTCCGCCTTTACCTGTGTTGCATTGGCGGACAGCTCCAGAATCACCTGGGGGGCGCCCTTGGTCACTTTGAACGAGGTTCCGTCCGCGGCCGTCACAGCCGCCTCGGTGCACTTGCGTACTGCGTCGAACGGCTGGAAGTGGACCACCTGATATCCCTGGAGCGCCCCATCGCTCTTGAGGCCGCCCAGTACGGCCAGATCGATGGCGTCGGCGTCGTCGGCGCGCGATGCCAGCGCGGCATTGAGGATGACTTGCTCAGCAGGGCCGTCGTTGACGGCGAACGGATCGCCCAGGGTCAGCTTGTTCTGGGTCAGGGTGCCGGTCTTGTCCGTGCACAACACATCCACCCCGGCGAGCTCCTCGATGGCCACCAACCGGCTCACGATCGCCTTCTTCTTGGCGAGCAGGCGCGCACCCACGGCCATCGTCACCGACAACACCGTCGGCATGGCCACGGGGATGGCGGCCACCGTCAGGACCAGGGCGAATTGCAGCGTCGTGAGGAACGGGTTGCCGCGGATGATCGAGACGACGATGATCACGGCCACGAGGGTCACGGCGAAGATGATCAGGAAGGTGCCGATCTTCAGCACGGCCCGCTGGAAGTGGCTGACGGTTTGCGCCTCCTCCACCAGCTCCGCCGTCTTGCCGAAGTACGTGTTCGTACCGGTGGCGTAGACCAGGGCGCCGATCTCGCCCTGTCTGATGATCGAGCCCGAGAACACGGCCTCGCCAGGTGTCCGCGTGGCGGGCAACGACTCTCCGGTCAGTGCAGACTGGTCCACCTCGACCGGGTCCCCCGCCAGCAGGCGCGCGTCGGCCGGCACGATGTCACCCAGGCGGAGACGGATGACATCGCCCGGTACCAGCTCACGCGACGGCGGGGTGGCCCACTTCCCGTCGCGTATCACCCTGGCCTTGATCGCCAGCTGGGCCTTCAGGGCGTCGATGGCCTTGCCCGCCTGGTGCTCTTCCCAGAACCCGACCCCGGCATTGGCCAGGAGCAGGACAAGGATGATGAAGAAGTCGGGCCAGTGTTTGAGCACGGCCGACAAGATCACCGCCGCTTCGATCATCCACGGGATCGGGCCCCAGAAGTAGGTGAGCAGCTTCAGGAGCGGATTGCCCTTCTTCTCCTCGATCTCGTTCGGCCCGTATTGTGTCAGCCGCTTCTGCGCCTCGCCCTGTGTGAG
>Ga0307373_10011780_pt1 | contig 12603 bp, 10 predicted proteins | sample OX2MG_FD_202534 | JGI IMG/M metagenome (GOLD analysis project Ga0307373, IMG submission 202534) | Soil microbial communities from Risofladan, Vaasa, Finland - OX-2 | ecosystem: Environmental > Terrestrial > Soil > Coastal area > Acid sulfate soil | place: Finland: Risofladan, Vaasa | collected...
CCAAGTGATTCGAGTGATGATGTCGGAATTGTTCCGGATCATCAGCCACCTGGTCTGGTACGGGACGTTCGCTCAGGACTTAGGCCAGATGTCGCCGGTTTTTTACACCTTCAACGACCGCGAGCACGCTTTTGAGATCGTCGAAGCCGTCTGCGGAGCGCGCATGCACCCCGTCTGGTTCCGCATCGGCGGCGTTGCCCAGGACTTGCCCAAGGGCTGGGAAGGCATGTTCCGTGATTTTCTGAACCGCATGCCCAAGCACCTGGCCGAATATGACCGGGAAGTTATGAAAAATCGGATCTTCAAAGCGCGGACCAAAGGCGTGGGCAGCCTCACCGTGGACGAGGCCATCGAGTGGAGCGTGACGGGGCCGATGCTTCGCGCCGCCGGGCTCGAGTGGGACTTCCGCAAGAAGCAGCCCTATTCCGGTTACGAGAATTTTGAGTTTGACATTCCCACCGCCACGCACGGCGACTGCTATGACCGGGCGGTGGTGCACATTGAAGAAATGCGCCAGAGCCTTCGGATCATCGAGCAATGTGTGAAGAACATGCCGGAAGGACCCTACAAGTCGGATCATCCGCTGGCTGTTCCGCCTCGCAAAGAACAAACGATGCACGATATCGAAACCTTGATTACGCATTTCCTGGGAGTAAGCTGGGGCCCGGTGGTTCCCCCCGGCGAAGCCCTGGGCGCGATTGAGGCGACGAAAGGGAACAATGGCTATTATCTGGTCAGCGACGGCAGCACGGTCTCTTACCGGACAAGGATTCGCGCCCCTTCTTTCGCCCACATGCAAACCCTCCCCTTGCAATGCCGCGGATTGATGATTCCGGATTTGCTGGCCATTCTGGGGAGCATTGACTTCGTTTTGGCGGATATCGATCGATAAGGAGCTTGGAAAGAGCTGTGTTAAGCCCTGAGGAGCGGCAGGAAATTGAGGCGGAGTTTGCCCACTACCCCGATAAGCGGGCGGTCTGTATTGACGCCATGAAAGTCGTTCAGCAGCACCGGGGGTGGGTTTCTGACGAGGCGCTGCGCGACGTCGCGGAGTTGCTGGAGATGTCGGTGGACGAACTCGACAGCGTCGCGACCTTTTATAACCTGATTTTCCGCAAGCCGGTGGGCCGGCACGTGATCATGGTCTGTGACAGCGTGAGCTGCTGGATCATGGGTTACGACCGGGTTCGCGAGCACTTGACCACCCGATTGGGAATCAAGTTGGGGGAAACCACCCCGGACGGCCGCTTCACTCTGCTTCCCATCGTCTGCCTGGGCACCTGCGATCACGCTCCGGCAATGATGGTGGATAACGACTTGCACCGCGACCTGGATACGGAAAAGATCGACAGCATTCTTGAGCAGTACAAGTAGGAAAATGGAAAAGGTACTTACCAAAGATCTTCAGCCCGGCGGCGTGCCCCTCGACATCCAAGGCTATGAGAAGGCGGGCGGATACCAGGGCCTGCGCAAGGCGCTGAAGATGGCGCCCAAGGACGTGACCGAAATCATCAAGACGTCCAACTTGCGCGGCCGGGGCGGTGCCGGGTTCCCGACCGGCATGAAGTGGAGCTTTGTCCCCACCGGCAAGGACGCCCCTCACCCCAAATACCTGTGCGCGAACGCCGATGAGATGGAGCCGGGGACCTTCAAGGACCGCCTCCTCATGGAGTCCACGCCGCATCAACTGATCGAGGGCATGATCGTTGCGGCGTACGCGATCGAGGCGGACGTTGCTTACATCTTCCTGCGGGGTGAGTACATCCTGTGCGCTGAGCGGCTGCGCAAGGCTCTGGCGGAGGCTTACGGAAAGCATTATCTAGGGAAAAACATCCTGGGTTCGGACTACAGCCTGGAGATGTACTTGCACCTGAGCGGCGGGCGGTACATGTGCGGCGAAGAGACGGGGCTGCTGAACGCGCTGGAAGGGAAGCGCGCCAATCCGCGCACCAAACCGCCCTTTCCGCAGACTTCCGGCCTGTTCGGCAAGCCGACCATCGTGCAGAACGTCGAAACCCTCTGCAACATTCACCACATCGTCAACCACGGTCCGGATTGGTTCAAAGGCCTCAGCAAGTCTGAGGACGGCGGCACCAAACTCTATGGCGCCAGCGGCAAAGTCAAGCGGCCGGGCGTTTGGGAATTGCCGATGGGAACGACGATCCGCGAAATCCTGGAGGAGCACGCCGGCGGCATGAAGGAAGGGTTGAAATTCCGCGGGCTGCTGCCGGGCGGGGCGTCCACGGATTTTCTTGTCGAGCAGCACCTGGACGTTAAGATGGATTTTGGCGAGGTCCAGAAGGCCGGGAGCCGCATGGGCACCGGCACGATGATCATCATGGACGATCGAACCTGTCCGGTGGGGATGGTCCAGAATTTGGAGCACTTCTTCGCGCAAGAGTCCTGTGGCTGGTGTACGCCCTGCTGGAGCGGGCTTTCCTGGGCGGAGAGAATTCTGAAGGGTTTGGAAGAGGGGCAAGGAATTGAACCTGATCTGGAGAAGTTATCGTTCCTGTGCCGGTTTGCGGCTCCCGGGAACACCTTCTGTGCTCTTGCTCCCGGCGCCGTGGAGCCTTTGCAGAGCGCCTTGAAATACTTCCGTGAGGATTTTATGCAGCATATTCGTGAAAAGCGGTGTCCCTGGAGATAGTGGTGGCGAAGATTTTTGTTGATGGGAAATGGTATGAGGTGCGTCAGGACCAGAGCCTTCTTCAGGCGTGCCTGGAGCTCGGGTTCGATCTGCCGTATTTCTGCTGGCACCCGGCGCTGGGCTCGGTGGGGGCGTGCCGCCAGTGCGCCGTGAAGCAGTTCAAAGATGAAAATGACACGCGAGGCAGACTGGTGATGTCCTGCATGACGCCGGCGTCGGAAGGGACGAGAATTTCGATCAAAGATGCTGACGCGGCCGGTTTTCGCGCGGGCGTGGTCGAAGGGCTGATGCTGAACCATCCCCACGATTGTCCCGTCTGCGACGAGGGCGGCGAGTGCCACCTTCAGGACATGACGGTGATGACGGGCCACAATTACCGCCGCACCATCTATCCCAAACGCACCTTCCGCAACCAATACCTTGGCCCTCTCATTAACCACGAGATGAACCGCTGCATTCAATGTTACCGGTGCGTGCGGTATTACCGGGAATACGCTGGCGGACGTGACCTGGACGCCTTTGCCTTGCGGAACACGGTGTTTTTCGGGCGGCATGAAGACGGTATTCTGGAAAATGAGTTTGCCGGCAACCTGGTCGAGATCTGCCCGACCGGAGTCTTTACCGACAAGACCCTCAAGCAGCATTACACCCGCAAATGGGACCTGGAGATGGCCCCTTCGGTGTGCGTGCACTGCGGCCTGGGATGCAACACCACCGCCGCGGAGCGCTACGGCTCGCTGCGCCGCATCCTCAACCGTTACAACGGCGAGGTGAACGGTTACTTCCTCTGCGACCGCGGGCGCTTTGGCTATGAGTTTGTGACAAGCGAGCAGAGGATCAAGCAAACGCTCTCCCGCCAGGATGGCAAGCTAAAGCCCCTTCCGAAGTCGAAGGCCATCGAGCATTTAGGCCGCGTGCTCGCCGGCAACAAGAAGGTCATCGGGATTGGATCTCCCCGGGCTTCTGTGGAAGCCAACTTCGCGCTGCGCACCCTGGTGGGTCCCGAGCGTTTCTTCACCGGCATGTCCGATGAGGCCTCGCATTTGGTCTCGCTAATGGCGGAGATTTTGCAGGGCGGTCCGGCGCGCTCGCCGTCCCTCCGCGAGATCGAGCTTTCCGACGCCGTGCTGATTCTCGGCGAAGACGTCACCAACGTGGCCCCGAGAATGGCCCTGGCCCTGCGCCAATCGGTTCGCCAGCAGCCCATGGAGTTCACCGACAAACTGAAGATCCCTCGCTGGCTGGATCATGCGGTGCGGGAGGCGATCCAGCATGAGAAAGGTCCTCTGTTCATCGCCACCCCCGGCGCCACGCGCCTTGATGACGTGGCAAGCGCAACTTATCGCGCCGCCCCGGACGACCTTGCCCGGCTTGGCTTTGCGATTGCCCACGCCCTTGATCCGCAAGCGCCGGAGGTTCCCGACCTGTCGAGCGAGCTGAGTTCTCTGGCGGAGCAGATCGCTGCAGCGCTAAAGAGCGCCAAGCGCCCCCTGATTGTTTCCGGGCCCAGCTCGAACAGCGAAGCGGTGATTCAAGCGGCGGCGAACGTGGCGAATGCGCTCGCGAAGGGCGGACAAGCGGCCGCGCTGAGTTTCACCCTGCCGGAAGCGAACACCCTGGGAGCGGGGTTGATGGGCGGCGGGAATTTGAGCGCGGCGTTCAAGGCGGTCGAAGAAGGCCAAGCGGACACCGTCATTATCCTGGAAAACGATTTGTATCTGAGGGCCCAGGCTCCCATCGTGGACCGCTTTTTGGACGCGGCGCGGCACGTTATCGTCATCGATTATCTGGCCACCCCCACGGTCTCCAAAGCCGAACTGGCCTTGCCCGCCGGGGCGCTGGCGGAATCCGATGGCACGCTGGTGAGCAACGAAGGGCGCGCCCAGCGGTTCTTCCAGGCTTACGTTCCCAAGGGTGATATTCAGGAGAGCTGGCGATGGGTCATCGAGCTGATGCGAGCCGCCGGCCGACGCGAAGCTGATGCCTGGCGCAATCTCGACGCTATGGTGGCTGCCGCAGCCCAGGGGATCCCTGCGCTCGCCAAAATTACGGAGGCGGCGCCTGCCGCAAGTTTCCGGAAGCTGGGCGAAAAGATTCCACGCTCTCCGCAGCGTTACAGTGGGCGCACTGCCATGCTGGCCAATATCAATGTCAGCGAACCGAAACCTCCGGACGACCCGGATTCCGCTCTGGCCTTTTCGATGGAGGGCTATCCGGATCAGCCCCCTGCATCCTTGACCCCGTTCTTCTGGACTCCGGGCTGGAATTCGATTCAGGCGCTCAACAAGTTTCAAAGCGAGATCGATGGTCCACTGCGCGGGGGAGACCCGGGCGTGCGGTTGCTTGAGCCTTCCCAGGCCGGCGACGGAGCGTTTTTCAGCGCTGTTCCCAAAGCCTTTGAGGCGCGTTCGGACGAATGGTTGTTGGTGCCGCTCTATCACATTTTTGGTTCGGAAGAGTTAAGCCGCTCGGCGCCGGCGGTTGCGCAGCTCGCGCCCAAACCTTACCTGGCCGTGAATTCCGAGGATGCCGAGCGCCTTCAGGTCCAGGCAGGAGATCAGGTTGAGTTGAGCATGGCCGGGGTGGCACATCGTTTCCCGGTTACGATTCGGCCCGATCTGCCCAAGGGCATTGCCGGACTTCCCGCCGGCCTGGTTCCGTTGGAAGGAGCCGGGCTGCCGGCGTGGTCCAAGCTTTCACGATTATGAACACAACGATTTTCTACATCCTGGTCATTGCTGGAGTCTTGCTGGTTCCCCTGAATCTGGCCGCGGGGCTGATCTGGCTGGAGCGGCGGCTGCTGGCTCTTTGGCAGGACCGCTACGGACCCAATCGCGTGGGGCCATTCGGGCTGCTGCAAGTTGTGGCCGACATGATCAAGATTTTTTTCAAGGAAGACTGGATTCCTCCTTTCGCGGACAAGGCCGTTTTTGTCATTGCCCCCGCCATCGTGATGGTCACCGTTCTCATGGCTTTTGCGGTTGTTCCTTTTACCTCCACGGTCTGCGTCGCCAGTATGAATATCGGCCTGTTGTTCTTCCTGGGGATGTCTTCGCTGGGGGTTTACAGCGTGGTCTTGGGCGGCTGGTCTTCCGGGAGCAAATACTCGCTGCTGGGCGCCTTGCGGGCCTCGGCGCAGATGTTGAGTTACGAAGTATTCATGGGGCTGTCGCTAATGGGGGTCGTGCTGATGGCCGGGTCTTTCAACCTCACGGACATTGTTGAAGCGCAGCACAAGGTGTGGTTCGTCATCCCCCAGTTTCTCGGCTTTGTGCTTTTTATGATTGCCGGCATCGCGGAAACGCGGCGTCTGCCCTTTGACCTGCCGGAGGCGGAAAGCGAGCTGGTCGCGGGATTCCACGCCGAATACTCCGGGATGAAGTTCGGGATGTTTTTTGTGGGTGAATACCTGGGGGTGATGCTGATCTCCGTGATGATCTCCGTGCTGTTTTTCGGCGGGTGGCTGGGACCCTGGTTGCCGCCCCTGGTGTGGATTGTGATCAAGACGTTTTTCTTCATCATGTTCTTCATTCTGTTGCGAGCCGCCCTGCCCCGGCCGCGCTTCGATCAATTGATGTCCTGGGGCTGGAAGATCATGCTGCCGCTGGCGCTGGCCAACCTGTTGGTGACGGGCGCCCTCGTGCTGGCCTTCAAATAATGCGGCGGGAGTGGATTGATTAAGGTAGGAGTTTTCGCATGTTGAGCGTCATCAGAACGCTGTGGAACGTTTTTCTGCACACGTTCCAGCCCCGGGAGACGATCCAGTACCCCGAGGAAAAGCCGTATCTTCCTCCCCGCCACAAGGGCCGGATCATCCTCAGCCGCGACCCCGACGGGGGCGAACGGTGCGTGGCCTGTTATCTTTGCGCCGTGGCTTGCCCGGTGGATTGCATCGCCTTGCAGGCGACCGAAGATGAAACCGGCCGGCGTTATCCGGACTTTTTCCGGATTAACTTTTCGCGCTGCATCTTCTGCGGGTACTGCGAGGAAGCGTGCCCCACGTACGCCATCCAGCTCACCCCGGATTTTGAAATGGGCGAGTACAACCGGCAGAACATGGTTTATGAAAAAGAAGACTTGCTGATCGGCGGGGAAGGCAAGTATCACGGTTATAACTTCTGGAAGGTGGCGGGCGTCAAGATCGGCGGGAAAGACAAGGGCGAAGCCGAAAACGAGTCGGCTCCGGTGGACGTCCGCAGCCTGCTGCCCTGAGAAATTTTATGAATGCTGTTTTCTACATTGCGGCGATCGTCGCCATTATTTCCACGGTATTGGCGATTACGCGGCTGAACGCCGTGCACGCGCTGCTCTATCTGATCGTTTCACTGCTCTCGGTGGCGGTGGTGTTTTACGTCATGGGCGCCCCTTTCATTGCGGCGCTGGAAGTGATTATTTATGCCGGCGCCATCATGGTGCTCTTCATTTTTGTGGTGATGATGCTCAACCTGGGCAAAGAGGCCACGGAAACGGAGAGGCAATTGCAGAAGCCGGGAATGTGGGTGGGCCCTTCGATCCTGGCGGCGATTCTGATTGCCGAAGTGGCGTACCTGCTCTCGAACTCAAGCACCCTGACGTATGGGGTGACGGCGATTGAGCCCAAACAGGTGGGCATCGCCTTGTTCGGGCCCTACCTGATCGGCGTGGAGCTTGCTTCCATGCTGCTGATGGGCGCTCTGGTAGGGGCTTACCACCTGGGCCGGCGGACCCAAGAAAAGACGGAGAATCGAAATGGCGTCAGTACCCATGCATCAGGGGCTGCTCCTGGCGGGGATTTTGTTCGCGCTGGGACTGACCGGGCTTCTGGTTCGGCGTAATTTGATCTTCATTCTGATGTCGCTGGAGATCATGTTGAACGCCGCAGGCCTGGCTTTCGTTGTGGCCGGCTCCCGGTGGGGCCAGGCGGACGGGCAAATCGTGTTCATCTTTATTCTTTCCATGGCAGCCGCGGAGGTTTCGGTCGGGCTGGCGCTGGTTCTCCAGCTCTACCGCCGGTTCAAGACGCTCGACGCGGATGCTGCAAGCGAGATGAGGGGATAACGTGCTTCACCTGTTGTGGTTGATTCCGGCGTTTCCGATTGCGAGCTTTCTGGTGCTGGCAATCTTCGGAACGCGCCTCTCCAAGAAGGTTGTGCCGCTCTTCGGCGTGGGCTCCATCGCCCTGTCGGCGGTGGTCGCCATCCTGATCACCATCAGCTTTCTCACCTCGCCCCCGCCCGGGAACAACTTCACGCAGGTGCTCTGGACCTGGATGGACGTGGGTGGATTCCAACCTCAGATCGCTTTTTACCTGGACGCGCTTTCCCTTCTCATGACGCTGGTGGTGACCTTCGTCAGCTTCCTCATCCATCTTTACTCGGCCGAGTTCATGCTGGAAGACGAGGGGTATAGCCGCTTCTTTGCCTACATGAACCTGTTTGTCGCCTCCATGTGCACTTTGCTCCTGGGGAACAATCTGCTGCTGTTGTTCCTCGGCTGGGAAGGCGTGGGGCTTTGCAGTTATCTGCTGATCGGATTCTGGTATCGCGACCCTGTCAACGGCCTCGCGGCGCGCAAGGCCTTCATCGTGACCCGCGTGGGCGACACGGCCATGACCCTCGGCCTTTTCCTGCTCTTCGATCAACTGGGAACACTACAGATTCAGGATCTCATGCAGCGGGCGCTCCACGTGTGGCCCGTCGGCTCGCACCTGGCGGTGGTGGCGGCGGCTTTGCTGCTGGGCGGCGCGGTGGGAAAATCAGCCCAGCTTCCCCTGCAAACCTGGTTGCCGGACGCCATGGCGGGCCCCACGCCCACCAGCGCCTTGATTCATGCCGCGACCATGGTGACGGCGGGCGTTTACTTGATCGCGCGCACGCACATCCTGTTTTCGCTGGCGCCTTCGGTCCAGTTGGCCGTCGCGGTGGTGGGAGCGGCCACCTTGATTCTGGCCGGCTTTAGCGCGCTCACCCAGTCGGACATCAAGCGGGTCCTGGCATATTCCACCATCAGCCAGATTGGGTACATGTTCCTGGCCCTCGGCGTGGGCGCCTGGTCGGCGGCGATTTTCCACTTCATGACCCACGCGTTTTTTAAGGCGCTGCTCTTCCTTGGCGCCGGGGTCATCATCGAGTCGCTTCACCACGAACACAACATTTTCAAAATGGGAGGCCTGCGCAAGGAGTTGCCGGTGGCCTTCTGGACTTTTTTGGCGGCGGGCTGCTCGCTGGCCGGGCTGCCTTTGATTACCGCCGGCTTTTACAGCAAGGGGCTGATTATCTGGGACACCTGGTCGTCTGCGCAAGGCAGCCATGCGCTGTGGATTGCCGCGGTGCTTGGCGTGCTGTTAACCTCCCTTTACACTTTCCGTCTGATCTTTGTCGTGTTCTTCGGAGAAGCCAAAACCCACGTGAGCAAGCGCCCGGGCCTTCGGATGATGGTGCCCTGCGTGACGCTGGCGGTGCTGTCGATTGTGGGCGGATTCCTGGACACCCCTGCGTTCTTGGGGAACGTGCATTCCTTCACGGATTTCATGCACCTGGCTTTGCCGGTCATCACCGAAAGGCCTGCGGGCGGAATGAGCGAGGTTCTGTCGGAGTCCATCGTGACGCTGGCCTTTGTGATCGGCCTTTACCTGGCTTACTTTTTCTTTGTCCAGAAGCGGGAGTACGCGGAAGCGCTGACGGCGCCCGCCATCTCGAAAGCTCTCCATCGTTTCTGGTCCTCGGATTGGGGCATGGACTGGCTGTACGAAAGGGTTTTCGTTCGTCCCGTCATCTGGATTGCCAAGGTTGATAAGCGGGACTTCGTGGATGATATTTACACCGGAATTGCAGGCCTGACCGAGCTCCTTTATTACGGCGTGCGCAGTACGGAAACGGGCCGGGTGCGTTTGTACGCGGCGGGAATCGCCGTGGGTTCCATCATCTTTATCGCGGTTGTGTTGTTCTTATGATCCTAGTCTGGCTCATTGTCATTTTGCTTGTGGCGGGCGTTCTTGCCGGGCTGACCGGCCGGGTAAGCACCCTGTGGCCGCGCTTGATTTCTCTCCTTGCGGTCAGCATCGACTTTGTCCTCGCGTTGACCCTGTGGGCGAAGAATTCGAGCCATGTTCAGCTCTTTCCCCAGAGCGCCTGGATCGAGCAAGTCGATTGGACGTGGATTCCCAGTTTTGGAGTTCATTTCCACCTGGCCATGGACGGGCTCAGCCTTCTCCTGATCGTGCTCACCTTCTTGCTGGGCATCATGTCCGTGCTGATCTCCTGGAAGGAGATCCGAAAGGGTGTCGGCTTCTTCCACTTCAACTTGATGTGGATTCTGGCGGGCATCCTGGGCGTCTTTCTCGCCGCCGATCTCTTCCTCTTCTACTTTGCCTGGGAACTGATGCTGGTGCCCATGTACTTCCTGATCGCCATCTGGGGGCACGAGCGGAGGATATACGCCGCGGTCAAATTCTTCCTTTTTACCCAGCTCAGCGGCTTGCTGATGCTGCTTGCCATCTTGACGCTTTATTTCACCCACCATCACCAGACCGGAGTTTATAGCTTCGAATACTCAGATTTGATGAGCACGGTTTTGTCCCCGCACACCGCCATGCTGGTGATGCTGGGCTTCTTTGTGGCGTTTGCCGTCAAGCTTCCCATGTTCCCCTTCCACACCTGGCTGCCAGACGCCCACACTGAGGCGCCCACAGCGGGCAGCGTCATCCTGGCGGGGTTGCTCTTGAAGACGGGGGCTTACGGGATGCTGCGATTTGTGGTGCCTCTGTTCCCGGGCGCGGCCCATGAATTTGCGCCGGTTGCCATGACGCTGGCGGTGATCGGAATCGTCTACGGCGCGATTCTTGCCTTTGCGCAGACCGACTTGAAACGCTTGGTGGCATACACCAGCGTCAGCCACCTGGGATTTGTGCTTCTCGGCATCTTCGCCTGGAATGAGCTGGCTCTGCAGGGAGCATTGATCGGGATGATCGCGCACGGGATCAGCACGGGCGCTCTCTTCATGCTGGTGGGCGGCTTGCAGGAGCGGACGCATACGCGCGAGATGGATCGCTTGAAGGGCCTTTGGGCGACCGTCCCGGTGATGAGCGGAACCGTCCTCTTCTTCGCACTGGCTTCCATTGGTTTGCCCGGACTCGGAGATTTCGTGGGCGAATTTCTGACTTTGCTGGGAACCTACAAAGTCAGTATCGGCCTGACCGTGGTGGCGGCGATCGGAATCCTGGTTTCCACCCTCTACGCGTTGAAGGTTATCCAGCGCGCCTTTCACGGTCCCAATGTCCACGAGTGGTCCATTCCCGATCTCGGAGCGCGCGAGCTGCTGATCATGATCCCCATGATGCTGATCCTGCTCTGGCTGGGCCTTTATCCGCAGCCTGTGCTGAAAACTTTTGAGCCGGCGATGCGCAAGCTGCAGGAGTACGCAAACCCCCAGCCTGTGCTCACCTGGAATCCCTCGGTGCGTCCGCCGTCTGATGACGGGGGCCGGCTGCCTGGAGTTAATGGGAGATGAACATTGAACGGCACTGACATCCTGGCGATCCTTCCTCTCCTGGTGCTCACCGCGACCGCCGTGGTGGTGATGCTGGCGGTTTGCATTCGGCGCAGCCACCTGCTCGCGGTTTGGCTGGCGTTGATCGGGCTGGCCGCCGCCTTTGGTTCGCTTTGGGCCGCCGCTCCGCTGACGCCCATTCAGGTGACCCCGCTGCTGATCATCGACCGTTACGCGTTGTTCTACATGGGCCTGATCATCGCGGCGACGTTTGCGACGGTCATCCTGGCATACGGCTACCTGGAGAACCAGACGGGGTATCGGGAGGAACTTTACATCCTGACCTTGGTGGCCGCGCTGGGCTCTTCGGTGCTGGTGGCCAGCAGCCACTTCGTTTCCTTCTTCCTGGGGCTGGAAATCTTGAGCGTCGCGCTCTACGCGATGAGCGCCTACCTTTGTACCCGCAAGCAGCCTCTCGAAGCCGGCCTCAAATACCTGGTGCTGGCCGCCGCCTCAGCTGCCTTTCTGCTCTTCGGGATGGCCCTGGTTTATGCCCAACTCGGGACCATGCAGTTTGGGCAGATCGCTGCCCTGCTGGCCGGCGGTGTTCACTATAGCAACGCGCTCCTTTTGCCGGGCTTGGCGTTGATCATCACGGGAATTGGCTTCAAGCTTGCCGTCGTGCCCTTCCACATGTGGACGCCGGACGTTTACGAAGGCGCGCCCGCGCCCGTGACGGCGTTTATCGCTACCGTGTCCAAGGGAGCGATGGTGGCTTTGCTGCTGCGGTATTTCTACGAGACCGGAACGCAGAATCTGGGAGCCGTGTTCCTGGTTTTCAGCATCATCGCGATTGCCTCCATGGTTGTGGGAAACCTGCTGGCGCTGCTTCAGAACAACGTCAAGCGGATTTTGGCGTACTCCTCCATCGCCCATCTGGGCTATGTGCTGGTAGCTTTCCTGGCCGGCGGAACGAGAGCCGCGGAAGCCGTGACGTTCTATCTGGTCGCGTATTTTGTCACCACGCTGGGCGCCTTTGGCGTGGTCAGCGTGCTTTCGAATGGGGAAAGAGACGCCGACGCGCTGGAGGACTACCGGGGCCTGTTCTGGCGGCGGCCGGCGCTCGCCGGCATCTTCACTCTGATGCTGCTATCGCTCGCCGGCATTCCGCTGACCGCGGGCTTTGTGGCGAAATTCTTACTGGTGGCCGCTGGAGCTTCTTCGGCCTTGTGGGCGTTGGTCTTCATCTTAATCGTCACCAGCGTCGTCGGTCTGTTTTACTATCTCCGCATCCTGGTGGCTCTCTACAGCCCTCCGGCCGAAACCGGCGAAGCGGGTCTGCCCGCGCTCTCGCGCGGCGCAAGCTACCTGTTGGTGGCGCTGACAGTTCTGCTGGTATGGATTGGCGTTTATCCTGCGCCGCTTCTCGATGCGGTGCAAAGAGCCGTCTCCAGCCTGCGGCTTTTCTGATAACTGGAAGCCTGTAA
>Ga0307373_10011781_pt1 | contig 12603 bp, 8 predicted proteins | sample OX2MG_FD_202534 | JGI IMG/M metagenome (GOLD analysis project Ga0307373, IMG submission 202534) | Soil microbial communities from Risofladan, Vaasa, Finland - OX-2 | ecosystem: Environmental > Terrestrial > Soil > Coastal area > Acid sulfate soil | place: Finland: Risofladan, Vaasa | collected...
CGCCGCAGCCGGCCACAGCCAGAACCGCGAGGACAAGGAGGACGAAGGACGAAGGACGCAGGACGCAGGAGAGCGCGCGGGCTACGGCTCCCCTTCCCGCCTCGGGAAGGGGCCGGGGGATAGGTCCGGGGCGCGGGGCGCGGGCTACGGCTCCCCTTCCCGCCCCGGGAAGGGGCCGGGGGATAGGCCCGGGGCGCGAGATGTTCGGTGCTTTTGATTCATTCTTCATCCTTCACCCTTCATCCTTTCTTCTACGCGTGCACCTCGGGCTTAAAAATCGTTTCGGAGTTGGCCGCGTGCTGCTGCTGTTGTAAGTGTATCATACGAAGATGCTCAATGCGCCTTCCTTCGACATCCTCCACGATAAATCGCCATCCCTCGTACTCAACGCTATCGCCGACCTCCGGCGCCCGGCCGAGGAGACCAAAGACAAATCCGCCGATAGTGTCGTGTTCATCTTCATCGGCTACCCGGAAATCGAGAAGTTCGCAGACGTCCGGCAGAGGAGCGTTTCCCAGCACTAAATACTCGCCTGGAGAAACGTGCTGAATCGGTTTCTCCTCCGGTTCGTCGTATTCGTCGTCAATGGGGCCAACGATCTCCTCCAACACATCCTCCATCGTCACCAGGCCTGCAGTGCCGCCATGTTCGTCGAGCACAACGGCCATCTGTGACTTTTCGGTCTTAAAATCCTTGAGGAGCTTATCGACCTTCTTCGATTCGGGAATCTGGATCGGCGCTCGCATCAACTGCTCAATGGACGCCGGCTGATCCGGTTGGGCAAGCACGCTTAACAGATCTTTCGCATGAAGGATGCCGATGATATTGTCGATAGTGCCATCGTAGACGGGCAGCCGGGTATGCCCTTCCCGGACAATTACCGCGGCCACTTCGTCGATCGGAGTGTTTCTTTCGACTCCGATGACCTGAATACGTGGGGTCATGATTTCACGGGCGGTGATGCCGGGAATCTCCATCACGTTGTGAATCATCTCTTTCTCTTCCGGCTGCAGCTCACCGAAACCGGCGGCCTCTTCCACAATCAGTTTAATCTCCTGCTCGGTGGCATACGCCGGCGCCGTGCTAGGGGCGCCGCCAAAGAGACGAATGAAGACCGCCGAAAGGCTCTCCAGCGCCCACGAGAGCGGCGCCACGATAATGTTATTGGTGACGAGGACGACAGGAGCGGTAAAGAGCGCCCAACGCTCCGAGTTACCGAGCGCCCAGTTCTTGGGCGTGATTTCGCCAAAGAGCGAGAGGATAAGCAGCACGAAAAGCGTGGCGATGGCGATGGCGACCGCCCGGCTGACGCCGGTTAACGATTCCAGAACCACAGAAGTCGCGAGCGAGGACGCGAGCGTGGTGACCAGGGTCACGACAATCTGGATCGTGACGAGCATCCTCTGCCCCTTCGCTTTGAGCCGCTCCACCGCCATGGCGCGGCGATTGCCTTCTTCCACCAACTGCGCAATCCGGCTGTCACGCACATTGAGAAGAGCGGTTTCCGCCGAGGAGAAGAAGGCGATGAGCACGAGGAGCAGGAGCATTACCACCATGTAGGCGATCCACGCGGTGGGGGTGAGATGATGGGTGGATACGGCATGCCCTGCCGGGCCGCCGGCGAATCCTTGATGCCCGGTGGGCGGAAGCACCGCAAGCGCAGCTATATAGATCGAACGCAAAAAGGGCAATCTCCCGCCCGGAATCAGGCTCTACCGGGCCTTGACGCATTACGCTGGCCAGAACCTGTATGACCTGTATGAATCTCTCCGCGTGCACGCGGCGCCGATAATTCGCCCGCCGGCCGCCTCTGAACGCTGTCAGCGGCGGCAGATTCGCCACCCGCTCTAGCGAAGGCGTAATGAGCCGCAAACACCAATCCTGGTACCGTTATACCCAGAAGCGCCCCGGTTACGACCTGCCGTAAGCTGTACCTTCGAGTAACAACGGTCCCCTGCAAAAAAACGATCGCCAGAATAGCCACGCCGAGCAGACGCACGTCTTCCGCAGGATTCATAATAATCAGAACAAGGGCAAAAAAAGTGAACGCAGCCCGGCCGCTGATTGGGCCGCCGCGCAGAACACTTCCTTGATAGCCTTTCATCTTCCACGCCATCGTGAGGATAAAGAGGATCAGCAGACCTTCAACACAGAGCTCGGGCCAACTGGAAGGAAACTCCACTCGCTTGCCGTGCTGACGCAGGCTGAGAATAACCGGGCTGTGGATGAATACCAGCGCTCCAATGACAACAGAGCTCAAGCTGCTCAGCAGCACCGCGCCGGCCGCGACGTCTTTGATAATCTTGGCGTTCGGATCGTAGTTGGGCTTGATCACGTCCACGATCACTTCGATACCGGTGTTGAACATCTCCGCCACGATCACCAGCGTTACGCTGAAAAGAAGAGCCAGAAGCTGGGAGTCCGTCACATGAAGGAGCGCCGCCGTGATCATGACGAGAAACGCGAGCACAAAATGCAGACGCATGTGCTGCTGGGTTCGCAGACAGTGGACCAGACCATCACTTGCATGACTGATACTATGAAGGACAGACTTTTGTTGCATTGGAAGAACCGCTCCGACCCATGACTCGCTCCAGAATCTCATTCTGGCGCCGCCACATACGCGCCTTCTCCGGCGCCTCTGCGTGATCATACCCGAGTAGATGAAGGGATGCGTGAATCACCAGGAGCACAAGCTCTCGCTCAAAAGTGACCTGGTGTTCAAGCGCCTGGCGCTCCACCGCTTCTAATGAGACGACGATATCGCCCAGGGCGCGCGGCGGGCCGGGGACGCCCGCCGGCTGATCCAAATCGGACCTTTCACCCGGCGACTCTTCCTGTTGAAAAGAGAGCACGTCGGTGGGCGCGTCCACGCCACGATAGTCCCGATTCAATTGTTGGAGAAGCGCATCCTCAGCAAGAGTCACGCTGACTTCACTGGCGATCGGAATCGCCTCGGATCGCAGCGTCTCCTGCACCGCGCGCCGCGCCAGCGCCGCCCCGGCTCGCTTTTTCCATTTATTTGCGGAGACCTGCTTATCGATCAGCACCGGCACTGGCTAGCCATCTTTCTTCCGCGGGTTCGGCTGTGGGATACTCCATCCGGGAGTGATGGATGGCCGCCAGCACCCGGGCGAACGCCGCTTGAATCTGGTCAATTTCCCGCAGCGTGAGGTCGCACTCCGCAAGCTGACCATCGGCGAGACCGCGCTGAACCACCCGGGCAATGGTGGCTTCAATCCGGGCGGGGTTCTTGCGCGTCGTTGAGCGCATGGTGCTCTCCACGATGTCGGCGAGCATGAGAATTCCAGCCTCGCGGCTCTGGGGCTTTGGCCCCGAATAGCGGAATGCGCTCTCGGAGATACCTCCCGGGCAGTCGCTCATGATGATCGCCTGGTGATAGAAGTAGCTGACCAGGCTGGTTCCGTGGTGCTGACGGATATAATCCACGAGCAGATCGGGCAGCCGGGCCTCCCGCGCCAGGTCGACGCCATCGGCGATGTGCGCCGTTATAATCTTAGCGCTCATCGTTGGACTGAGTTTGTTATGCAGATTTTCGCCCTGCTGGTTCTCGATGAAGAAGTAGGGCCGGGTAATCTTACCGATGTCATGATAGAGCGCGCCCGCCCTCACCCAGAGCGTTTCAGCGCCAATGGTCTCGGCGGCCGCTTCGGCCAGGCTCGCCACTCCGAGGCTGTGAGCATAGGTGCCGGGCGCTTCCAGCACCAGGCGGCGCAGCAGCGGCTGATGGTTATCGCAAAGCTCCAGCAGCGTAAGATCGGTGGTGATTCCAAAAATCGGCTCTAAGATCGCCACACCAATGAAGTAGAGGAACGGCGCCATAAGCCCCGCAGCCAGCGCCCATTTCACGGCGACCCAGAGGTTGATTGTAAGATGGGAGACCATCGGTCCGGCGGTCCAGACGGTAACAACCGAAACGCTGAGCAGATTGACGCCGGCGAGGATAGCGGCCGCGCGCAGCACGTGGCTTCGCTTCCGGATATGGCGCACGCTATAGATACCGGCGAGGGCGCTGAAGAACGTCGCCACTCCGAATTGTAGCTGGCTGTCGAGCAGGATTGCCGTATGCAGGCTCAGCAGCGCGGCCACCAGCACGGCCACTTCGGCCCGGACCATGGTCGCGATGAGCATGGCCGCCGCGGCCACCCACATCAAAGCAAAAAAGCCGTACTGTGACTGCGTGAAGTGCAGTCCAAGCACATATCCGGAGAAGCGGAGCGCGGCGACACCCGAGAGCACGATAAACGCCAGGACGCTCAAACGGCGGGTATCATCATAAAGCGCCGGGAAATAGATGCGTATGAAGATGACAACCATCAGGAGGCTGCCAATGGAGAGAGCCGCCAGGCAGAGCCGCCAGAGAAGGCCCATCGGTCTCCCATTAAGTCCCAGGCTGTCCAGTTCCTCAATGATGGCCTGAGACGCCCGCTCTCCTTTACGAATCAGCAGCTCATTTTGATGCACCACCACGATAACTGGCGACCGGGTGACCGGCTGCCTCGGCGCCGGCGCCGACTGCTCAATGACACTGGGGCGGATGAAGATCCCTGCCAGCGCCGCGGCCGGCGCAGCAATGGCAGGATCCGTATTCATGGATTTCGCACGGGTCACGAGGTCCTGCCGCGCCAGGTCGAGATCACCCGGCTGCGAGGTAATGGGGCGCTGGGCAAGCTCCAGAGCGAGAATGGCGGAAGCAAGACGAGAAATCGCCTCGAACCGGGCCGGCGAGACCCGAAGCAGCGACTCGGTGAGCGCAGCGGGCAATTTGGCGAGCCCGGAGGTGGAGCCGCGCGCACTTAACGGGGCAGGAGAAAGCCGCGCGCGAGCCAGTTGGCGGGTGGCGCGTCCCAGGTCTTCCAGGGCGCTGATTCGGGCCGCGCGATCGGGTATCAGCGAGATAACGGATTTCTGAGGCGCCCTCTTGCGTTCCGTGGCGGACGCGTCCAGATAGGCGGCGGTGACCGGCGCGCGGATGTCACTCGGGACTTCATCGCCCGCGTGGAGTGTGTAGCGAGGGGACTGGAGGTTGCTGGCCAGGCAGAAGGAGAGGATTACAGCCGTAACGAAGCCGAGCCAGAATCGGCGCGTGAGAGGGATTGTCAGCCGTGGAATGCCGCTCCCTGGCTGCTCTCTCTTACGCCTGTCAGCAAGACTGAGCATGAGCGGACCTCAAGCATGGGAACTTCGTAAAAATCGAAAACCTCTGGCTACTTGTTCTTCTCTTGCTCGCTGCGGAGCTTACGCCGGCGAGCGGCGTCGGCGCGGCGCCGGCGATCTGAAGGCTTCTCATAATGCTCGTGGCGCTTGGCTTCTTTCAGAATACCGGTCTCTTCGATCCGCTTCTTGAAGCGCTTGAGAGCGCCATCAAGGCTCTCATTCTCCCTGACTTGAACCTGGGCCAATGACTATTCTCCCTTTTCACAATAAATGAAACGACGACTGCCGGACGTCTCCGCCGCGAGGTGGAAAACCTCGCGCTGACCAGAAGACGCGGCAAAAGTTCCCGCGAAGGTCTAAAAACGAAGTCGAACCACTCACCCATTATAGGTCGGATGGATGTTTGTGTCAAATCATCGCGCCGGATCGCCGTAGAGGACGCCCCGTCCATTACTGCCCATGTAAACCCGGCCGTAGATGCGCGGATCGCCGGTGACGACCTGGCCGCTGTAACCATATTGATGCGAGAAGTCGTTCAGCCGCAGCCAGGTCTGTCCGTTATCATCGGATCGGTATACGCCGGATTCGCCATCGAGCGTTTGCCCGGTCAGGTAGAGAGCGGGGTAGTCGCGGCCGGGCGCGGCTTTGCCGAAACCGAATCCCTGCGCATCGGGAACATTCCCGACCGGAGTGAAGTTCTTTCCCCCATCGGTGGAATGATAGACGCCATGACTTCCCGCCGTAACCCAGAGATCACCGGCCCGGTCGGGTGTGGCAAATACGCGCCTGGCGCCCGCGGGAAGCGTTCCGGCCGGTGGAAACGTGGCGCCTCCGTCACTGCTTATCAGCAGTTGTTGCCCGGCGAGAGCGTAGAACGTATCTGGTTTAGATCGGTCAGCGATCACGGTTATCCTGCCGCCCTCCGCGCCAGCGCTCTTAGTCCAGGTTGCGCCTCGGTCGCGAGAGTAGAAGATGCCCGCGCCGCCCGACGCCCAGACGAGCGTTCCGGCGTCCGGAGAGATAGCGATTGAGCCGCCCCCCCGGCTTCCGGCCGGTTCGCCGGCGAATGGCGTCCAGGTCCGGGCGCCATCCATCGAAATGGCGCCATTCTGGCCGCGGGGACCGCGTCCCACGCGCACGACGACCTCTGGCTTGTTTTCCGCAAAATCGAGGCTGTCGGTGGTGCTCATCACCGGGTTCGTCCACATCCCTTCCGGCGGCGAGACGTTCATATTATCATGACGAAATCCGCCAATGTCTCCAAGTCCGCTGATCAGGTGCGGACCCGCAGGCGGGCTGATCAGGCAGATAACGGCGGTCTCTTCCAGCCCGCGAGCCGCAACAGACCAGTGGGTGGCGCCGCCATGATCGGCGGCCGTAACATCGTTGGATCCCCAGATCGTGGCGCCCGTGCCGTAAATAACATGACCGGGATCAAACGGATCCAGCGCCAGCGCTCCCAGCCACCAGCCGAATCTCGGCGCCGCAGCTCCCCAGTTGATCCAGGGAGAGAGCGAGCCGTCCAACACCGCCTGCGCCTTTAGAGCTCCCCAGTGGGCGCCTCCGTCGGTGCTCCGGAAGACGTCGTCGCCAGGATTCCACCGGTCGAGCGTGGAGACCATGATCGTTCCCGGATGTTCGGGGTCGAGAGCGAGACCGGCGTAGCCGAAACCAGACGGATTTCCCGGTTTAACAGGGGTAATGTCGGTCCACGTCCCGGCGTGGGTGTTGAGCTTCCAGACCGCGCCATCGGTGACGCCGTTAGGGCCGGGCGCGTTACCATAAGTCAAATAGAGATTACCGGCGGCGTCCAGGGCGCCATGCTGGGGCATGAGGTTGGCCGGCTGCCCGGGCACGGCAGACCAGGTTGCGCCGGCGTCACTGCTCCGGTAAAGGTTTGTGCCCGGGTCGTCCACGCCCACGTAGATAACGGGACTGGCCTGTCCGCGGGGCCGGCCGGCGCTCTCGAACAGCTCAAAACCAATACCAGTCCCATCCGGATTTCCGGCGTCCGGGAAACTCGCGACTTTGTTCCACGTGGCGCCATAATCGACGCTCTTCCAGAGGCCATCGTGCCGCGATCCGAAGTAGAGAACGCTGTCCAGGTTGGGATCGACGGCGAGACGCTCGCCGATCGACCGTCCATTCTCATTGCCGCCCATTTTGAAAGGCACGTCCGTCCGGCGCCAGGTCCGACCCTGGTTGGTGGAGCGAAGGATCGCGCCATTTCCGGACCAGGCCTGGGTGTACGTTCCCGCCGCCATGTAGACGCGATTGGGGTCCGTCGGGTCCACTCCGATGCTCTCGCAGCCGAGCAGGTTGGCGTCTTTGCCGCCGGCCCAGTCATTCAACGGTCTCCATCGTCCGGCCGCCGCGTCCCACCGGTAAGCGCCGCCGATGTCGGTGCGCGCGTAGATAAGGCCCTTTTGCGCCGGGCTGAAGAGAAGCCCGTCAACAAAGCCGCCCGCCGTGATCGTAACGTTCCGCCAGGTGTACGGCGTCGTTTTAGCCTGGCCCCAGACGACCCCGGCTGAGGCGATAATCAGGCCGATCGAGAAGCAAGCAGCGGGCATTCTGAGGTTCTTCACGACGGCTGTCCTTACTGCGCGGGCGAAAGGACGGGCGCGTTGGCGGCCGCGGGATCAGCGGGTCCTACAACCAGTAAAGCGGCTGAACCGGGCACATAATTCCGGTACCAGCGAGGCCGAGGCGGAGCGCCGGGAGCGAGGGGAGGAGCCGGCGCGACTTTAGCCGTCATCAGGTAGATGCGATGCGTCCGCCGGTCGAGAGCCATCGTCCGCGCGCCCGATTCGGTCTTCACCGTTGTTACGGAGTAAGTGTCCGGAGTATCTTCGTGGACCAGCGTCAGCGTCCCGCCACCATTGGAGCTGAGCGCTATCTGGGCGCCCGGGTCAAATCGCGCCGCATCGGTTCCCTGTCCGATGGCCGGGGTGGCGACAACCTTTCCGTTGTCCGCGTCCATGACAACCATCATCCCGTTGTGGCAGGTGATGAACAGGCGGCGGCGCCTCGCGTCTACCGCCAGGCCGGCGGGACTATCACCCGGCGCCACCGGCCAGGTATTCATGATCTTAAGCGCCTTCGAGTCGATCTCCACGATCGAATTCTTGCTTTCGATGTCGATGTAGACGTGACCCTGCCCATCGGCGGCGGAAGATTCGGGCCGGCCGCCGAGGTCGATGGTTCCGGCCACTTTTCCGGTTGCGGCATCCACGGCGGTGGTATCCTGGCTGCGACCGTTGCCGGTAAATACGCGAGCCGAGGCGGGATCATAAACGATTGAGTCCGGACCGGTCCCAACCGGCGTACGGCCAATCTCCTTCAGCGTCTTCAGGTCGAATATCGTGACGCTGTTGTCCCGGCCGTTGCTCGTGAACCCGCGTCCCAGCCGACGCGCAATGGCAATACCGTGAACACCCTGGGTATTGGGAATTGTGCCGACCACCTTGCCCAAATTCGTGTCGACCACTTCCACCCGGTCGCCGCGGGAGACGAAAACGCGATGCGCGCGGGCATCATCCATGAGATAATCCCAGCCGCCGGCCCCGCCAATCACAATTTTGCCCAGAACCACATATTGAGCAGGGGTAGGCTCCGGAGCAGCGTTGAGCGCCGGCCTGCCGGCGCCGGACAGCGCAACGAGCGCGGCGAGGCCAACGCGAAGGATTGAAAAGAGTGGTTGACGCATAAAACGATTCTCCTTCAAGACGAATTCAGGAAATACGGGGCCGCGAAGGACCTAAAGGCCGACGCGCAAATCCCCGCATGGACAGCGGTGAAGAGTATCCAGCACATTATGGCGGTGAAAGATGAAAAGGGGATTAAGGCCTAATTACCCGTCGGAACCCGGCGCAAATCCCGCGCCGGGCATACGGTCAAACGGCCCCCGGCACAGAACCCATGCCCGGTTGTCCCGTAACGTTGTAGGGGCGAAGCATTCGCAGGAGGGGTCGCGGTTACGAGAGATCTGATGCGAATGCTTCGCCCCTACGCCGCGCCCAATACGAACGCCGGGAGAATGGCGGAATCCTCGCCCGTCGGATCTGAAGCTCGGCTTCAGGACTTCGGAGATTATGTCGGCACGTCGGTCACCAGGGCTGAAGCCCTTCGCTATGTTCGGCCGTCCCTCCGCCCGCCAATGAATTGGCAGTCTGTATTGGCGAAACCCCTCCGGGGTTGACCTCGTCCGGTTCATGCGGCCGGCCAATATATCGGCTTGACTCATCCTTCATCCTTTCCCCCCTCCGGGACTTTACGGCCGGCGATTACGTTGGGTTGACTCACCCTCCGTCCTCCGTCCTCCGTCCGCGGGTTCGATTCATCCTTCATCCTCTGGTGCTCCCTCCATCTCCGGCAGGTCAAAGTATTCCAGTACGCCGCGCAATATGATGCTGTAGATGTCGCGGGAATCATAGAGGCGGTCGCCGCACCATTCGGCGAAGCTGCTGATTCCGTCGATGACTTCGATATCTCGCAGCCGAGCGTCGAGAATGGCGGCGAGCCGGGCGTAAAGGCCCTGCCGGCCGTGCGCGTAAACCCGGATTTTCGACGCGTCAAGACCAGGCCACTCCTCAATCATCCGCAGCGCGCGATGGGTATCGAAGGTCCGGAGGGCGGCAAGATCGTCTCCGATCCAGATCAGGTCATCGGCGAGTTTGTGGATGACGCCGTAAAACTGATCGGGCGCCGCAAGGGTAATAGCGTGGGGCGCCAGGGCGCCGACACCGGAAACGTCGAGCACGAGGATGGCCTCTCCACCGGCGCAGCGCTTCCGAACCCACTCCTCGTGAGCGGTGATGGCCGTCGTGCCTCCATCCCAAACAGCCAGCGTAACCGGGAGGGCCCGGCCCTCAAATTGCAGCTCTCGGAGGAGGCAGCCGTGATTGAAGATACCCTCCTGCGACCACCAGAAGGCCCATTCCGCCGATAAATCCTCGTGCCGGGCGCGGTGGTAGAAGCGCGGGTTCAGATCGCATGGAATGCGCTCGGAGAAAACCCTCGATCGCAGCCATTTAACCGCCTTTTCACGCCGTGCGTCAGGGGATGCAGCCTGCCGGCGCGCTTCAAGTTCTTCCAGACGCTTCCGGTTCTCCTCAAAAACGAATCCTGCGCCCGGTATCTCGCCCCTCACCTGTCCGGAGCGCGTACACCAGAGTTCGGAAGGCTCAAAGGGCGCTATCGCGGAGTCGTTCAGCTCCGGGTCGCGATCCAGGAAATGATCGGCGAAGAACTGCGCCGAGGCGCGTGCCAGCAGCCGCGTATAAGCGTGGTTGGATTGATCCTCTGACAGAGCGAGGCCGCCGGGCCGGTCGAACATCTCCCAGAACCGGCGGCAGCGGGCGACTGTGCGCAGAGTACCCTCAATGGGGAAGAAATCGCCGGTAACCGCCAGGACCCGGACCGGCCGCGGGGCCATCGCCAGCAGGATATCCTCATGATCGAATCCTGCGGCGGTCATACCGGGCCAAATCTGCTCGGCGTCCTGCGCGCCGCCGGCCGCCATGTAAGATTCACGGCTCATGATAAACGTGGCGGGAGCGGCGGCGGCGATGCGTGGGTCCGCCATCATCATCAACGAAGTCTGTGTGCCGCCTCCGGAGTTGCCGGTAACTCCAATCCGTTTCGGGTCTACCTCGGGACGGCTCATCAGGTAATCGATCCCGCGCATCGAGTCGTGCAGGAAGTACCGGGCCATCGCGTCGCCCAGCGGAAGGCACTGCGCCCCGGCGTGGTCATGCTCGGGGCATCCCCAGGGAACGTCCAGTTTCTCCTGCCCGGGCGTATAGTAGCTGAACCGCTCGCCCTGTCCAACCGGATCCTGGGCAAGCACAATGAGCCCCGCCTGCGCGAGATACTGGCAGACAATCTGATACTCCGGCTGATGCTTGGCGTCTTTATGATGGCCGCACAGGAACTGAACGACGGCGCCCGGCTCCTTACGATTATTGGGCAGATAGAGATTGGCGGTGACGTACTGCCCGGGTCGGGATTGGAAGATCACCTTCTCAATGCGGAACCCGTTTCCCTGAACCGTACCCACGATCTGAGGTTCTAAAGGCGTCTCCATCGAAGGAAGACCTCCGATATTCCGGATCAGCGTTTCCCGGATCGCCCGCTGACGCTCGCGGAGAGCCTTGGGCGTGGTAATGGCGTCCCGCGCTGCATCACCAGCGGCAAAAGCGCGGGCGGACCGGCCATAGACATGCTGTTTCAATTGATCGCGCAGGTCATAGAAATAATTGGCTGGTGACACTCCATCCCAATCAGAGATGCTCATCGCGGTCCCCCCAAAAGAATCGAAATTTTGTCTTCATCCGGTTCAATGCCAGTGTAGCCCGGTTCAGGCTTCGACACAGGGTCAGGCGGCGCACCGCGCCCGTTTACCGCCGGGAACGCTCGGGTATGAGTATGACGACGCCTCTTGCGGGAATGTGCAATAGAGGCGCCGCAATCCACTACGGCCATGTGTCCTCTACCGGGATGCGCGCCATCCACTGGCGCTGCCGGAGTGGATTAGATCTCCATTATCCCTGAATCAAGGCGCAGGTATGAAGAGGCGAACGTTTTTGCATGTAATCGGCGCGTCCGGCACAGCGGCCGCGCTTACCGGCTGCCAGCGGGGAGGTCCAGAACGGCTGATTCCTTATCTGGAACCGGAGGCGGATGTATCGCCCGGCGCCACCGTGGAGTATTCCACCGTTTGCCGGGAATGCCCGGCAGGGTGCGGCATGATCGCCCGGGTGCGCGATGGACGCGCCTTTATGGTTCGCGGCAACCCGGATCATCCGATCAATCGCGGCGCGCTCTGCATGAGGGGCACGGCGTCGCTGCAGGGCCTCTACAATCCGGATCGCATCCGGCAGCCACTCGCTCGCGACACTTACGGAAGACTGACGCCAATCTCGTGGAGGGAAGCAGAGGACCGGCTCGACGCCGCGCTCACCGCTTTGCGCGGCAAACGCGCCGCCTGGATTGGACGGCTGGAGACGGGCGCCATGGACCGGCTGATCACCTCGTGGCTCGCCGCAATCGCTCCGGGATCGACGTTTCTGCGTCATGAGCCGTTTGCTTACGAGCCGCTCCGGGCGGCGCACGCGCGGGTTTTCGGTACCGCTGAGATCCCGCAATACCGGATTGACCGGGCACGGATGCTCATCAGTTTTGGCGCCGACTTTCTGGAAACCTGGGTGAGCAACGTGGAGTACACCCGGCAGTTCTCCGAATGGCGGCAGGCCCGGGTCCGGGGCGACCACCGCGCGCGCTATGTGTTTATCGCTCCTCGCCTCTCGCTGACGGGTGCGAACGCCGATGAATGGGTGGGAATTCGTCCGGGGACCGAGGGGTTGGTCGCCAGGGCGCTCGAACATGCGGTGACCGCGGCGCACAGATCGGCGGCGGGAATAA
>Ga0307373_10011782_pt1 | contig 12603 bp, 10 predicted proteins | sample OX2MG_FD_202534 | JGI IMG/M metagenome (GOLD analysis project Ga0307373, IMG submission 202534) | Soil microbial communities from Risofladan, Vaasa, Finland - OX-2 | ecosystem: Environmental > Terrestrial > Soil > Coastal area > Acid sulfate soil | place: Finland: Risofladan, Vaasa | collected...
GCGCGCGACCGCAGCGGGGTCGAGCACACGTACTTCGCCCCTTCGAAGCCCGGGGCGAACAGGTGCTCCTCGAGCGAGAGGTACAGGTACTGCGGGCACGTCTCGCCGAAGACGTTCAGCCCCTCGTCGCGCGCCGCGGCGACGGTCGCGACGGCCTGCTTCGCCGACATGTGGACGACGTACAGCGGTGCGTGCGCGATCCGGGCGAGCATGATCGCCCGGTGCGTCGCCTCCTCCTCGGTCTCCCACGGGCGGGTGAGCCCGTGGTAGCCGGGAGCGGTCTCGCCGCGCGCGAGCGCCTGGGCGACGAGCACGTCGATCGCGATGCCGTTCTCGGCGTGCATCATCACGAGCGCGCCGTTCTCCGCGGCCTTCTGCATGCCGCGCAGTATCTGGCCGTCGTCGGAGTAGAACACGCCCGGATAGCCCATGAACATCTTGAAGCTCGTGACGCCCTCGGCGACGAGCTCGTCCATCGCGCCGACGGCCGCGTCGTCGACGCCCGCGAGGATCTGGTGGAAGCCGTAGTCGATCGCGCACGCGCCGCCGGACTTCGCGTGCCACGCCGCGATCCCGTCGAGCACGGGCTCGCCCGTGTGGTGGACGACGAAGTCGATGATCGTCGTCGTCCCTCCCCACGCGGCGGCGCGCGTCCCGGTCTCGAAGGTGTCGGACGCCTTCGTGCCGCCGAAGGGCATCTCCATGTGCGTGTGCCCGTCGACCCCGCCCGGCACGACGTACCTGCCCGTCGCGTCGATCACGCGGTCCGCGCTGCTCGCGAGGTCGCTCCCGAGCGCGGTCGTCCCGGGCTCGAGCAGCGCGGCCACGCGCTCGCCGTCGACGAGCACGTCCGCGGGCGCGGCACCGGTCGCGGACACGACGGTGCCGCCGTGGATGAAGGTCGTCGTCATCGGGGCCGCACCGCCCCGGCCGCCGCCGCGGTCACGGCTCCGTGAGCTCCGCGTACGCGTCGGGGCGGCGGTCGCGGTAGAAGGCCCAGCGGTCGCGCACCTCGCCGAGCAGCGCGAGGTCGAGGTCGCGCACGACGACCTCCGGCGCGCCGGCGTCCGCGACGTCGCCGACGAACTTTCCCTCGGGGTCGACGAAGTAGCTCGTGCCGTAGAAGTCGTCGTCCCCGAGGGACTCGACGCCGACCCGGTTGATCGCGCCGACGAAGTACTCGTTCGCGACGGCCGCCGCGGGCTGCTCGAGCTTCCAGAGGTAGGAGGAGAGGCCGCGGCTCGTCGCCGAGGGGTTGAACACGATCTCGGCGCCGTTCAGGCCGAGCGCCCGCCAGCCCTCGGGGAAGTGGCGGTCGTAGCAGATGTAGACGCCGATCCTGCCGACCGCGGTCGAGAACACCGGGAAGCCGAGGTTCCCGGGCCGGAAGTAGAACTTCTCCCAGAACCCCGCGACCTGTGGGATGTGGTGCTTTCGGTACTTGCCGAGGTACCGGCCGTCGGCGTCGACGACGGCCGCGGTGTTGTACAGGACGCCGGGCTGCTCCTCCTCGTACATCGGGAGCACCATGACGACCCCGAGCTCGGCGGCGAGCGCCTGGAACCGCTCGGTCGTCGGCCCCGGCACGCTCTCGGCGTAGGAGTAGTAGCTCGGGTCCTGGACCTGGCAGAAGTAGGGCCCGTAGAACAGCTCCTGGAAGCAGACGATCTTCGCGCCGCGTGCCGCCGCGTCGCGGGCGTAGGCCTCGTGCGCCGCGACCATCGACTCCTTGTCCCCGGTCCAGCGGGCCTGGACGAGCGCTGCACGCACCAACGGGGCCATGTGCACCTTCCGAGCGACGGTCGCAGGACCCTGGACGTCCGCGGCGACCGGAGCCCTGGGCGGCCCGGACGGGCCGGGGAGCCACGGGCACGCGTCGCCCGGGCCCCGGGCCGATGTTATCGACGTGCGGCGGCACGCACAACGCCGGGGGCGGGGCGCGGCCGGTGCGCTCTTCCTCGTGCGACAAGGGATCCGCGGGCGCGCGCGACCCACGGCACCGTGGAGCGCGCCACGAGTAACGTGCCGGGACGTGGCCCCGCCGACCGAGTCGCACGCCGACCGAGCGATCGACTGGGCGGCGCTTCGCGACGAGGCCGTGCGCAGCGCGGCCCGCGCGTACGCGCCCTACTCGGGGCTTCGCGTCGGCGCGGCGGCGCTCTGCGACGACGGCCGGGTCGTGCGCGGCTGCAACGTCGAGAACGCGTCCTACGGGCTGACGCTCTGCGCGGAGTGCGGGCTCGTGTCCGACCTCGCCGCGACGGGCGGCGGGCGCCTCGTCGCGCTGAGCGTCGTCGCGGGCGACGGGAGCCCGCTCTCGCCGTGCGGCCGCTGCCGCCAGCTGCTCGTCGAGCACGGCGACGCGGGGCTGCTCCTCGACGCGGGCCCGGACGCGCCGGCCGTGCGCGTCGCCGACCTGCTCCCGGGGGCGTTCACCGGCGACGAGCTCGCGGCGCGCCGCGAGCGGCGATGAGCGCGCCCGGCGGCCTCGACGCCGTCGACTGCATCCGCGACAAGCGCGACGGGCGCGCGCTGACCGGCGCGCAGATCGACTGGGTCATCCGCGAGTACGTCGAGGGCGCCGTCGCGGACGAGCAGGTCGCGGCGCTCCTCATGGCCGTGTACTGGCGGGGCATGGACCGAGCCGAGCTGTCGCGCTGGACCGACGCGATCATCGCGTCGGGCGAGCGCGTCGAGCTCTCGGGGCTCTCGCGCCCGACGGTCGACAAGCACTCGACCGGCGGCGTCGGCGACAAGATCTCGCTCGTCCTCGCGCCGCTCGTCGCCGCGTGCGGCGCCGCCGTCCCCCAGCTCTCGGGCCGCGGCCTCGGTCACACGGGCGGGACCCTCGACAAGCTCGAGTCGATCGCCGGCTGGCGCTCGGACCTCTCGCCGGACGAGGTGCGCTCCCAGCTCGAGGAGATCGGCTGCGTGATCTGCGCGGCGGGACCCGGCCTCGCACCGGCCGACCGCAAGCTCTACGCGCTTCGCGACGTGACCGCGACCGTCGAGTCGATCCCGCTCATCGCGGCGTCGATCATGTCGAAGAAGATCGCCGAGGGGACCAAGGCGCTCGTGCTCGACGTGAAGGTGGGTTCGGGCGCGTTCATGGCCGACCGGGCGCGCGCCGCCGAGCTCGCGGCGACGATGGTCTCGCTGGGCCGCGACCACGGCCTCGAGACCGTCGCGCTCCTCACGTCGATGGACGTCCCGCTCGGGCGGAGCGCGGGCAACGCGCTCGAGGTCGCGGAGGCCGTCGAGGTCCTCTCGGGCGGCGGCCCGGACGACGTCGTCGAGCTCACGCTCGCGCTCGCGACCGAGATGCTCCGCCTCGCCGGGGTCGACGCGGACCCGGCGGGCGCACTGCGCGACGGCTCCGCGCTCCGGGTCTGGCGCGACATGGTCGCGGCGCAGGGCGGCGACCCGGACGCGCCGCTGCCGCGGGCGTCGCACGTGACGCCCGTCATCGCTCCCCGCTCCGGGTACCTCACCCGCCTCGAGGCCCGGGCGGTCGGAGTCGCGGCGTGGCGCCTCGGCGCCGGCAGGGCGCGAAAGGAGGATCCCGTGAGCGCGACCGCGGGCGTCGTGTGGCGGGTGCGGCCCGGCGAGGAGGTCCGTACGGGGGACCTGCTCCTCGAGCTCCACACGGACGAGCCCGCGCGCGTCGGGCGCGCCCTCGACGCGCTCGAGGGCGCGATCACCGTCGGGGACGAGCCCACCCCGGCCCGGCCGCTCGTGATCGAACGGGTCGACTGAGCGTCCGGCACCGCCGTGCCGGCAGTTACGCTGGCGACGTGCGCGACGCCCCGCCGACGATCGAGCAGATTCGCCGGGCGCCGAAGGTACTCCTCCACGACCACCTCGACGGAGGGCTCCGCCCCGCGACGGTCGTGGACCTCGCCGCGGCGCACGGGTACACGGGGCTGCCGACGACCGACCCGGACGAGCTCGCCAGGTGGTTCGTCGAGGACCGCCCGCGGCACGACCTCGTCCGCTACCTCGCAGGCTTCACGCACACGGTCGCGGTCATGCAGCACGCGGACGCGCTCCGGCGCGTCGCGACCGAGTGCGTCGAGGACCTCGTGGCCGACGGCGTCGTCTACGCGGAGGTCAGGTTCGCGCCGGAGCTCCACACCGAGGCCGGCCTCTCGCTCGACGCCGTCGTCGAGGCGACGCTCCAGGGCTTCGCCGACGGCACGGCGAAGGCGGCGGCCGACGGCAGGCCGGTCGTCGTGCGCGCGCTGCTCACGGCGATGCGGAGCGCGGCGCGCTCGCTCGAGATCGCGGAGCTCGCCGTGCGCTACCGCGACCTCGGCGTCGCCGGGTTCGACGTCGCGGGCCCCGAGGCCGGCTACCCGCCGACGCGTCACCTCGACGCGTTCCAGCTCGTGAAGCAGGAGAACTTCCACGCCACCCTCCACGCCGGGGAGGCGTTCGGCCTCCCGTCGATCTGGGAGGCGCTCCAGTGGTGCAACGCGGAGCGGCTCGGCCACGGCGTGCGGATCGTCGACGACATCGCGAGCGAGGCGGACGGCTCCGTGCGCCTCGGCAGGCTCGCGAACTACGTGCGCGACCGTCGGATCCCGCTCGAGCTCTGCCCGACCTCGAACGTGCACACCGGCGCGGCGCCCTCGCTCGCCGAGCACCCGATCGGCCTGCTGCGCCGCCTGCAGTTCCGGGTCACGCTCAACACGGACAACCGTCTCATGAGCGGCGTCACGCTGTCGTCGGAGATGGAGCGGTGCTGCGAGGCCTTCGGGTGGGAGTGGGGCGACCTCGCGTGGCTGTCGATCAACGCGATGAAGAGCGCGTTCTACCCGTTCGACGACCGCCTCGCGCTCATCAACGGCGTCATCAAACCGGGCTTCGCGTCGCTCGCCGCGCAGTCCGCGTTCCGCGTCTCCGCCTCGCTCGGCTGACGGCCCGCGCCCCGTGCACACCACCGCTGCGGCGATCGCGGCGCTCGCGATCGCATGCCCGGTCCTCACGATCGGGCGTGGCGTGCCGCAGGCGGTCCGCCTGGTGCGAAGGGGCGCCGACGGGGTGTCGATCCTCACGTGGCAGCTCTGGCTCCTCATCGGCGAGCCGTGGATCGCGTACGGCGTCATCGCGCACGTCCCGGCCGAGGTCGTGACCAACTGTGCGACGACCGTCGTCGGCGCCGTGACGCTCGTGCTCGCGACGCGCGCCGCGGGGACGACCGGACGAGCGGTCGCGACCTCGCTCGTCGCGTCGGGAGCGATCGTGCTGCTCGTCGCCGTGAGCGTCCGCGCGCACGACCTCGCCCCGATCTCGGTCGTCGCGGTCACCGGGTCGATCGTGATGTACCTCCCGCAGGCAGTCCGGACGTTCCGCGCGCCGTCGGTCACCGGCGTGTCGATGTCGACCTGGGCGCTCGCGCTCGCGACCTCGGTCGTGTGGGGCGCCTACGGCCTGCTCATCGCGAAGGTCCCGGTGTGGCTGCCGAGCCTCGTAGCGGTGCCGACGTCCGCCGCGATCGTCGTCCGCCTCTACGCGCGCCGCGCGGGTTCGCCCGAGCGGATCGTCGCGAGCGCGAGCAGCGCGACGTGAAGCGAGGCGAGTGACTCGACGGGGTCGAGCCGGACGCCGGCGACTGCCTCGATCCGCTCGAGCCGGTGGTAGTACGCGGCGCGGCTGAGCCCGAAGTCGCGCGCCGCGGCCGCGACGTTGCCCCCGTGACGGCAGAGCGCGCCGAGCGCGTCGACGAGGCGGTCGTCGGGCGCGGCGGCGTCGTGCAGGAGCAGCGCGCCGAGCTCGCGCTCGACGAAGCCCTGCAGCCGGGCGTCGTCGCGCAGCAGGTAGAGAAGCCCGCGGATCCGCACGTCCGGGAGCGCGAAGTACCCGCACTCGGGCGTCGCGTGATCGTCGGCGACCGAGGCGACCTGCACGGCCTCGAGCATCGAGCGGCGGGCGTCCTCCACGCGGGTGACCACGGACCCGGCGGCGACGACCGTGCGGCGCTCGCCGGCCCCCGCCGCCTCAGTGCGGACCCGTTGCGCGAGCTCGCAGAGCGCGCGCGCCGTGTCGCCGGCGGCGTCGACGGACACGAGCAGGCCGATCTCGGCCTGCCGGAGCGCCCCGACGATCGCGGGCAGCCCGCAGGCGCGCGCGGCGCGCGCCGACAGCTCTGCCCGCCGCAGGTCGAGCGCCTGCGCGGCGAGCGGGCTCCCGGGCGACTCGTCCCGGAAGCGCACGACGACGCCCGCGAGCTGGCGAGCGTCGAGCGCGACGCCGAGCGCGCTCGCTCGTGCCGAGATCGCGCCGGGCGACGCCGCGCCGTGCGCGACGAGGTCCGCGAGCAGGCTCCGGTGGACGTGGCGCTCGAGCGACTCGCGGTCGCGCTCGGCGAGCCGCTCGATCGCGATCGCGCTCGCGCCGCGCTCCGCCACGAGGTACTGGTGCGCCGACGGCTCGCCGTCGGGGAGCAGCACGAGCCGGCCCCACGGTTCGCCCTTCGTCGCGATCCGCGTGACGAGCCAACCCTCCGGCGGCGCGACGCCGGTGCGCTCGGGGAAGGGCACGGCGCGCGAGCGGCGCTCCCAGCTCGCGAGGAGCCGCTCGGCCTCGCCGCCGGCGTGCGCGAGCACCTGGTGGCTGAGGTTCTCGAGCACCGCGGGGCACCGGGCGCGGGCCGCGACCTCCCGCACGATCTCGGGGACCGACGCGCCGTCGAGGCTGAGCGCGGTGAAGACCTCGTGGATCTCCTTCGCCTGGCGCAGCTCGTCGAACTGCTCGTTCACGATCCGGGAGTGCACGGCCTCGGTGACCGCGACGTAGCGGACCTCGGTGCGCAGCTCGACGAGCGGCAGCCCGAGGCGCTCGGCCGCGCGCGCCATCGCCGGCGGCAGCCGGGAGAAGTGCCGGCCGAGCTCGACGACGATGCCGCACGCGCCCGCGACCGCGAGCTCCTCGACGTAGCGGGCGAGCCCGCGCGCGTCGTCGGGGAGGGCGATTCCGGTCGTGAGGATCAGCTCGCCGCCCTGGAGCAGGTGGGCGATGTCCGCGACCTCGCTCACGTGGACCCAGCGGACCGGGGCGTCGAGCCCGCCCGCGCCGGCGAGCACGCGGGGCATCCCCGCGGCGACGGGGGGCAGCGCGAGGACGTCGCGGACCGAGATCACCGTCAGGCTGCGCGATCGTCGCGACGTGTCGCCATAACCGCGGAGAACCCTACACAGTGTCTCTTGATCGCCCGGTGCCGGCCCCCGATAATGCGAGCGCTCCCGGGGCGACGGGCCCCGGTGCCCTGCGACGAAGGACGTGCCGCGCCGATGCCCTCGACCCACGACGAGCTGCTCGCCCGGCACCGGTCGGTGCTCCCCGCGTGGCTCTCGCTCTACTACGACGACCCGATCGAGCTCGTGAGCGGGAGCGGCTGCACGGTGCGCGACGGCGAGGGGAACGAGTACCTCGACCTGTTCGGCGGCATCCTCACGACCATGACGGGCCACGGCATCCCGGAGGTCGTCGAGGCGATCCGCGAGCAGGCCGGCAGGATGCTCCACAGCTCGACGCTCTACCTCATCCGGCCGATGGTCGAGCTCGCCGAGCGGATCGCGGGGCTCGCGCCGATGCCGGACGCGAAGGTCTTCTTCGTGAACTCGGGCACCGAGGCCAACGAGGCGGCGCTCCTGCTCTGTGCGACCGCCCGCCGCTCCGACCAGGTGCTCGCACTGCGCAACAGCTACCACGGGCGGTCGTTCGCGACGATGTCGGTCACCGGCAACCGCTCGTGGTCGGCCTCGAGCCTGAGCCCGCTGCGCGTGAGCTACGTGCACAACGGCGACCCCTACCGGAGCCCGTGGGCGTCGCGCGGCGACGACGCGCTCGTCGCGGCGTGCGCCGCGGACCTGCGCGAGGTCATCGAGACGACGACGTCGGGCGACGTCGCGTGCATGATCGCCGAGCCCATCCAGGGCGTCGGCGGCTTCGTGGTCCCGCCGGACGGCTTCTTCGGCGCGATGAAGGCGGTGCTCGACGAGTACGGGATCCTGTTCGTCTCGGACGAGGTGCAGACGGGCTGGGGCCGGACCGGGGACCACTTCTGGGGCATCGAGGCGCACGGTGTCGTTCCCGACCTCGTGACCTTCGCGAAGGGGCTCGGCAACGGGATGGCGATCGGCGGCGTGGTCGGCCGCGGGCCGCTCGTCGACTCGGTCGCGGCGAGCTCGATCTCGACCTTCGGCGGCAACCCGCTCGCGTCGAGCGCCGCGCTCGCGAACCTCGAGTACCTGCTCGCGCACGACCTCCAGGCCAACGCACGCCGTGCGGGCCGCGTCCTTCGCGACGGGCTCGGCGCGCTCGTCGGGCGCCTCGGCGTCGTCGGAGACGTCCGCGGGCGCGGGCTCATGGTCGGTGTCGAGCTCGTCGAGCCGGGCACGACGACCCCGGCGCCCGGTGCGGCGCGCCTCGCGCTCGACCTCGCGAGACGCGAGGGCGTCCTCGTCGGCGGGGGAGGGCTGCACGCGAACACGCTGCGCATCTCCCCGCCGCTCTCGATCTCCGACCGGGACGTGCGGCACGGCCTCGACGTGCTCGTCCACGTGCTCGAGGCCGTCGACGCGTCGGTGGCCGCGGCGGGCTGAGGTCCCGCGCCCCGCCCGATCAGCGGGCGCAGCGGCGCGCGACGTCGGCCCGGAGCGCCTCGAGCAGCTGGGACGCCTCGCGGCGCGCGGCCGCGAGCTCGTCGCGCCGCACCGGAGGGGTCGTGACGAGCAGGTAGGCCTTGAGCTTCGGCTCGGTGCCGCTCGGCCGCACGACGACCCGTGCGCGGCCCCCGGCCCGCACGACGACCGCGTCGGTGGGCGGGAGCTCCCCGTCGCCGGTCGCGAGGTCGACGGCCTCGGTGACCTCGAGGCCGGCGAGCGTGGCGGGCGGGTCGTGCCGCCAGCGCGCGACGACCCGTGCGATCTCGCTCGGCGCGTCGGGCCCGTCGAGGCGGAGCGACCACTGCGCGCTCTCGTGGACCCCGAGGCGGGACGAGAGGCCGTCGAGCAGGTCGGGCAGCGTCGTCCCGGACGACTTCGCGCGCGCCGCGAGCTCTGCCGCGACCACCGCGGCGGACATGCCGTCCTTGTCCGCGACCGCGTCGCTCACCGCGTAGCCGAGCGCCTCCTCGTAGCCGAAGAGGAGCCGGTGGCCGGGCCGCCGGGCCGCCGCGCGCGCGATCCACTTGAAGCCGGTGAGCGTCTCGACGTAGGCGACGCCCTGCTCCGCCGCGAGCGCGGCGAGCATGGTCGACGACACGATCGTCGTCGCGACGAGCCGGTCCGCGCCCGAGCTCTGGCCGACGAGGTGGTCGGCGAGGAGGATGCCGAGCTCGTCGCCGGAGAGCACGCGCCACTCGCCCGCCCGGGCGCCCGGCACGGCGACGGCGAGACGGTCGGCGTCCGGGTCGTTCGCGACGACGAGGTCGGCGCCCGTGCGCCGGGCGTCCGCGATCGCGAGGTCGAGCGCGCCCGGCTCCTCGGGGTTCGGGAACGAGAGCGTCGGGAAGTCCGGGTCGGGCTCGGCCTGGGCGGCGACGACGAGCGGGCGGGCGAAGCCCGCGCGCTCGAGGAGGTCCGGCACCAGCGCGTTGCCGACACCGTGCAGCGGCGTGTAGACGATCGCGAGCTCGCGCGGCGCGGCCGGGTCGACGAGGGCGAGCACCGCGTCGCGGTACGCGTCGAGGACCTCCCGCTCGTCGACGGTCGCCCGCTCGGCGACGCGGCGGGGGGCGCCGCCGGGTTCCGGCGCGGCCGCCGCGGCCTCGGCGATCTGCGCGTCGTAGGGGGGGACGACCTGCGCGCCGTCGGCCAGGTAGACCTTCACGCCGTTGTCCCGCGCCGGGTTGTGGCTCGCGGTGACCATCGCGCCGGCGGCCGCGCCGAGGTGGCGCACGGCGAACGCGGTGATCGGCGTCGGGAGTGGCCGGGAGAAGCTCAGCGCGCGCACGCCGTGCGCCGCGACGACCTCGGCCACGTCGTCCGCGAACTCCGCCGACCCGTGCCGGGCGTCGCGGCCGACGACGACGCCGCGCCCGGCGGCGCGCTCGCCCTGCGCCGCGACGACGCGGGCGAGCCCGGCCGCGGTCCGCCGCACGACGGCCCGGTTCATGCGGCCGGGCCCGGCGCCGATCTCGCCGCGGATGCCGGCGGTCCCGAACTCGAGCGGCCGGTCGAAGCGCTCGGCGAGCGCCGCGGTGTCGCCCGCCGCGAGGAGGGCCGCGACCTCCGCGCGCGTCGCCGGGTCGGGGTCGTCGCGCATCCACGCCTCGGCGCGCGCGACGAGACCGGCGTCCGGCGCCGCGGCCCCGTGCGCGCGCGGTCCCGGCGCACCGGCCCGGGCGGTCACAGCGTGCCGATCACGGCCCTGACGAGCCGGGCGAGGCCGGGCGCCGCGGCGGCGCCGGCCGCGAGGACCTCCTCGTGGTCGAGCGGCTCCGCGCTCACGCCGGCCGCGAGGTTCGTGACGAGGGAGATCGCGAGGACCTCGGCGCCGAGGTGGCGCGCCGCGATCGCCTCGAGCGCGGTCGACATGCCGACGAGGCTCCCGCCGATCCGGCGGACCATCTCGATCTCGGCGGGCGTCTCGTAGTGCGGGCCGGGGAACGCGGCGTAGACGCCCTCGGCGAGCGTCGGGTCGGCGGCGCGCGCGAGGCCGCGCAGGCGGGCGCTGTAGCACTCGGTGAGGTCGACGAAGCGCGGCGCGAACCCCGGCGGGGGCGGGGGGCCGCCGAGCGGCGACCGGCCGGTCAGGTTCAGGTGGTCGCGGATGAGCACCGCCTGACCCGGTCGCATCGCCGGGTCGAGGCCGCCCGCCGCGTTCGTGAGCACGACCGTGCGCGCGCCCGAGAGCACGGCGGACCGCACCGGGTGCACGACCTGCGCGGGCGTGTGGCCCTCGTAGAGGTGGACGCGCCCGGAGATCACGAGCGTCGCGACGCCGGCCACCTCCATCGAGCGCAGCCGACCGTGGTGGCCCGCGACCGTCGGTGCCGCGAAGCCCGGCAGCTCGTCGGTCGCGACCTCGGCGCGTGTCTCGCCGAGCTCGGCGACGGCGTCCTGCCAGCCCGAGCCGAGGACGACCGCGACGTCGTGGCGCTCCACCCCGGTCCGCTGTGCGATCGCGACCGCGGCCTGCCCGGCGAGCGCGTACGGCTCCGGGGCGTCCTCGGGGACGTGACGGTCCTGAGCTGGTGTTTCGTGTCCGATCACCGCGACGATGCTACCGGGCGCCGCGCGGCTCAGGTCCCGAACAGGCGGTCCCCGAAGTCGCCGAGGCCGGGCACGATGTACGCGTGGTCGTTCAGGGCCTCGTCGACCGACGCGGTCACGATGTCGACGCGGGGGTGCGCGTCCGCGAGGCGTGCGACGCCCTCGGGCGCGGCGACGACCGAGAGCAGGGTCACGTGGCCGACGCCGGCCGCGTCGAGCGCGCTGCACGCGGCGGCGGCCGACCCGCCGGTCGCGAGCATCGGGTCGAGCAGCAGCGCGGAGCGGCCGTCGAGCGGCGGCAGCTTCGAGTAGTACATCGACGGCTCGAAGGTCGCGTGGTCGCGCTCGAGGCCGAGGTAGCCGACCGTGACCTCCGGGAACAGCTCGGTCACCGCCTCGAGCATGCCGAGCCCGGCGCGAAGGATCGGGACCGCGACGAGCGGGCCGAGCTTCGTGCCCGACGTCGTCGCGAGCGGCGTGTCGACCTCGATGGCGGACGTCGGCAAGGTGCGGGTCGCCTCGATGCACAGCACGAGCGCCAGCCGCTTCGCGATGAGCCGGAACAGCGGCGGGGGCGTCGACACGTCGCGGAGCGAGGTGAGGAGCGAGCGCGCGAGCGGGTGGTCGACGACGATGAGTGCCAACTCGGTTCCTCCCTGTTCGCGCCGGCGGGTCAGATGCCGACGGTGTGCCAGACGGTCTTCGTCTCGACGAACGCGAGGATCCGTCGCAGGCCCGGGTCGCCGTGCCAGTCGGGCTCCGGCTGGGAGCGCACCACGCGCTTCACGCTCCCGGCCGCCGCGCGCTCGAGCTCGGTCGCGAGCTCCGCCGGCGCGCCCGCGAGGTCGAGCGCGTCGACGTCGCGGTGCGCCGCGAGCACCGGGGCGAGCTCGGCGGTCCGGCCGGTCAGGATGTTCACGACGCCGGCGGGCACGTCCGCGGTCGCGAGGACCTCCCCGAGGGTGACGGCCGCGAGCGGGCGGTCCTCGCTCGCGATCACGACAACCGCGTTGCCCGAGACGAGCGGGGGAGCGACGACGCTCACGAGCCCGAGAAGCGACGACGACTGCGGCGCGACGACGCCGACGACGCCGGTCGGCTCCGGGAGCGAGAAGTTGAAGTACGGGCCCGCGACGGGGTTCGCCGAGCCCGCGACCTGGGCGAGCTTGTCCGTCCAGCCCGCGTGCCACACGACGCGGTCGACGGCCGCCGCGACTTCGCGGGCCGCCGCCGCCGGCTCGAGGCCCTCGCCGGCGACGACCGCGTCGCCGAACTGCTCCGCGCGGTCCTCGAGCATCTCCGCGACCCGGTAGAGCACCTGCCCGCGGTTGTACGCGGTCGCGCCCGCCCATCCCGGCTGGGCGCGCCGCGCCGCGACGACCGC
>Ga0307373_10011783_pt1 | contig 12603 bp, 8 predicted proteins | sample OX2MG_FD_202534 | JGI IMG/M metagenome (GOLD analysis project Ga0307373, IMG submission 202534) | Soil microbial communities from Risofladan, Vaasa, Finland - OX-2 | ecosystem: Environmental > Terrestrial > Soil > Coastal area > Acid sulfate soil | place: Finland: Risofladan, Vaasa | collected...
AAAATTGATAGTTATGAACGTCAAATCGACCTCGATTCGGTACAGTTTGAACGCCGATTTGAACGCCGAGCCCCCCTTCAGAGAGAAACTCCGCGTATTTCCAAAGGTTTTATGGTGTCCCCGACGGGATTTGAACCCGTGTTACCGACGTGAAAGGCCGGTGTCCTAGGCCGAGCTAGACGACGGGGACGCGCGTACCGATATGGCGAGGTCGGGCGCCAGTGCTGAATTCGCGAGCGTACCAGAGGCCGCCCAAGCTCGGCAAGTATGGTCCCGCCGCGCGGGCCCGACCGTTCGTCGCGTGGCCTCGAGGCGTCCGGCGGCGCCGGCGTGGCGCCTCGAGGCGCGAAGCGGTCGCGCGCGGCCATTCAGCCGGCGAAGGCGATGCGTCCAACAATCTCGCCGACCGACGCCTTGCCCTGTTCGGCCAATAGCGCGTCGAGTTCGCGATCGATCCGGCCGAGCGCACCCGCCCCTTCCTTGATCAGCGCCGAACCGACCTGCACCGCCCGCGCGCCGGTCAGATGGGCGATATAGGCGTCGCGCCCGCCGTTGATCCCTCCGACCGCGACCACGTCGAGCAGCCCTTCGCTCACCTGGTGGAACGCATGAACCTGCGAGAGCGTGCGGCGCGCGCCCTGGGCGGTGCCGGTGGCGAGGTCCACCACGAGATCTTTGGGCAGGTCGTTGGCGCATACGACGATCGCCACGCGCAGCATCTTGAACAGGTCGGCGACCGTTCGCGGTTCGAGCGCGAGGCGCGGCGGAACCTTGACCGCGAGCGCCGCCTGCACCTCGCCGCGTACGCGGCCGACCAGCGCCTTAAGCCGATCGACGCTGGCGAAGGGCGCGACCGAGTTCCGCACGTAATCGTCGGCCAGGTTGAGCTCGATAATCTTGACCCCGGCGCGATCGAGCGTGACCGCGACCTCGACGATCTCGTTGTCGCTCAGACCGACCACGCTGGCGACAATAATCTTGCCGCGCGGGTCGAGTTCGCGCGCAATTGTGGCGAAGTGATCGACGCCGCGGTTCTTGAGATTGTCGGGCGCTTCGAGCCCGGCGAGATTGCACGACTTGAAAACGATCGCCCCGGCGTGGCGCGCGCTGAGTTCGTAGATCTCGCCTTTTTCCGCCGAATGAGGTCCCGACGCGTTCATCACGGTCGAGTTGAGAGCGACGCCGCCCAGCCGAATCGATGTGCGTTCCATGGCCTATTTCCTACCGTGGCGGCCGGGCGATCGGCAAGCGCCGCGCGGCCGCCCGCGAGCGCTCAACGCGGGCGCCGACGCCTCGGCTATGCCATAGTGGAGGGCGAATGCCCCGCACAAAGGACGCTCCATGCAGACCGCCACGATCCAGCGCGCCACCTTCGATGCGATGATTGCGCAGGCCGAACGCGAGTTCCCCGACGAATGCTGCGGCTTCATAATCGGCGCCGGCGCGAACGAGGAAGTCCGGCCGATCCGGAATGTCCAGAACGCGAAGCATGCCGAGAATCCGGCGGCCTTCGCACGCGATGCGCGTACCGCCTTTCTGATGGAGCCGAAGGAGCATCTGGCGGTGCTCACCGAGGTCGACCGGCGCAAGCTCCGGCTGGCCGCCGTTTACCATTCGCATCCCGAGCACGACGCGTACTTTTCGGCGACTGACCGCGCGCAAGCCTGCCTGTTCGATCCGGCCGAGCCCGACTATCCGGAGACCTTTCATATCGTGCTCTCGATCCGCGGCGGCAAATTCGCGCGCGCGGCGGCGTTTGCCTGGGACGCGACGCTCAAGGACTTTGCCGAGATCAGCCTCGAGATCGGCTAGCGGCTCTGCAGCGGGTGGTAGTTATGGCAATGTGCAGGAATTCGCGACATCTGTGAGGAAAGACCTGGCACTCGTCATGCGCGAAGTGGTTGCGACCGCGAGGAAGAGGCGATGAAACGCATCAGTTCAGGACGCGCGGAAAAAAGCACGGTCACGAAAGACGTAAACGTTACCTCGATCGCGGGAAGTGTCGTTCACGGCGGCGTGCATACTGGTCCGACGACCATCAATCAAATTCATCGGGACCGACGATCCAGCCGACCAACCGAATATCCCGTCGGTTCGATTGGAAGGGATCTCGTGCAGCGAAACTACGTTAGATATCTGATCGAACGCTATCACCGCTTCCGCCAAGCGGTTATTTTCAAAAACGTCGAGCGCAAGTTCCATGCGCCCACGTATTTTATCCCCGAGGCGCGATTCAACGAGCTGGTGAAATATTTGCAGCAGCGCATTGACCAAACGATTCTGGGTAAGGACAACAGCAGGAAAAATATCCGCAACTACGCAAATCCCGAGGAGTTTGTGGCTGAGCAAACGGGAGGGTGAGCAGCCGTTCGGTGGCCATGCGAACTCGCGGGCGCTCACGCGTATTTACGGTATGCTGACCTGCGCCCGCACCATTGGCTCAGGCGGGCGTCAAACGTCAACCTAATCGACGGGCCACGCGAAGGAGCAAATCATGTCCGCACAACTTACCATCAATGGTGAATGCGATCCGCGCTTCGAGCGCGTGCGCGAGGCCTTCGCCGAGAATTTCGCGAGGCGCAATGAAGTCGGCGCATCGGCTTCGGTGGTGGTTGACGGACGCTGCGTGGTGGATATCTGGGCGGGTCACGCCGACCCGGCGCGCACGCGGCCGTGGAATCGCGACACGATCGTCAACGTCTGGTCGACGACCAAGGGGCTGTGCGCGATGAGCGCGCATCGCCTGGCCGATCAGGGCAAGCTCGATCTCGACGCGCCAGTCGCGAAATACTGGCCGGAGTTCGCCGCCGGCGGCAAGGGCGAGATTCCGGTCAGCGCGTTGCTCAACCATCGCGCGGGGATGGCGGCGGTCAAGGCGCCGCTTAAGCTCGACGATATATTCAGTTGGGAGAAAGTGACCGGCGAACTGGCGCGCCAGGAGCCGTGGTGGAAGCCGGGGAGCAAACACGGTTATCACGCGATTACTTTCGGCTGGCTGGTCGGCGAAGTCGTGCGACGGGTCAGCGGCAAGAGCCTGGGGACGTACTTTCGCGACGAGATCGCGAAGCCGCTCGGCGCCGAGGCGTATATCGGGATCGGCCCCGAGTTCGACGCGCGCGTCGCCGAGACCATCTATGCGCCCGCGCCGCAGCCCGGCGAGCCCAATATCTTTGCCGAGATGATGAAAGATCCGGCGTCGGTAAGCGCGATGGCGCTGACCAATCCGCCGATCTTCGCGCCCGAAATCACCAACGGACGCGGCTGGCGCGGCGCGGAGATCCCCGGCGCCAACGGCCATGCGAACGCGCGTGCGCTCGCGCGCATCTACGGGGCGCTGGCCCGCGGCGGCGAAGTCGATGGCGTAAAGCTCTTGGGTGCGCGCGAGATCGAGCGCTGCTATACCGAACAATCGTATGGGCCGGACGCGGTGCTGCCGCTTACCACCTGCTTCGGGCTGGGCTTCATGCTGTCGCAGCCGAGCGCGCAGATGGGTCCCAATGCGCATACCTTCGGCCATCCGGGGGCCGGCGGATCGCTGGGCTTCGCCGATCCGATCGCCAAGATCGGCTTCGGCTATGCGATGAATCAGATGGGCAACGAACCGCTTTTAGACCCGCGCGCGGCCGCGCTGATCGAGGCAATCTACGCGTCGCTGTGATCCACTTGGCGCGTTGCGATTGCTCGCTCGCCTCAGTTGCAGCTCGGCAAAGCGGCGGCGCGGGCACAAGAGGTTAGCGTGCGTGCCGGCGGGCGAAAGAGAGGCCGCGGGTGTGTATGCGTCGGCCGCCCGCTGCAAATGCCCTCCTTCAACACAACCTCGCCGCTATCAACAGTTTCGTTTCTAAAATCTCGGCTCTGTGGACCGCGAAACGGTCTCTAGTTTGACGCGCAAGCGACCATTCCGTAGGTTCAGCCCAGGAGGGAACCCGTGTGAACGCTTCTGCGCCGGTACAATCGGGCGAGGGATTACTCGTTAAAGCAGGCGACGCCTTCGACCTGATTGAGACCTTACTGCCCGCGAGCATTGATACTGTAATTACCAGCCCACCATATTGGGGGCACAGGAGCTACAACCAGAGTCACAATTGGCAGATTTTGAAAGAATGGAATAGCTCAGGTGGCGAATCCAGCGCAGCGCCGCTATACGATTGGTATCGTCAACATGGCGGTGTGCTCGGCTTGGAACCGTTACCCGAGTGGTACGTCTCTCACTTGGTCGAGATTTTCGAAAAACTCAAAGTCTGTCTGAAGGATTCTGGAAGTATCTGGGTAAACATCGGAGACACATATTTCGCGAGATGGTCAAGTATTCGCGAAAACGGAAGACAGGGACTCGGCGATCGAACCAGAGAGCGCCGGCGAACACCAATGGGAGGTTACCTTCAAGAAAAGCAACTCTTGCTAGTTCCCGCACGATTCGCGATCGCGCTGCAGGAACGACGCTGGATTCTTCGCAATGATGTTATCTGGTATAAGCCGAACATACCGCCGCGCCCGGAATCCGACAGATTACGTCTGAGCCACGAACACTTCTTCCACTTCGTGAAACGGCCGAAGAGTGGACGCGCAAAGTATTACTACGACATGCGCTACGTCGAAGCGGGTGCGAACGACGTCGTGACCGTGTGCGCTTCGCCGGGTCAAAACGGACATACCGCGACGTTCCCGAAAAAATTGATTCGCCCACGGATCCTTTCCTCCTGCCCGCCCGGAGGAACATTGCTCGATCCGTTCTGTGGCACCGGCAGAGCGTTAGCCGTGGCGCTAGACGAAGGCCGTTGCGCAATTGGATTTGACAGATCCACTGCATACATAAAGGCGGCCAGCGAGATTCTAGCGTCGAGGCGGCTGCTTTAGATGGCGAGGAAAGCACGCGGGGCGAACGACCTCAATCAACGTAACTTCGTGAGCGAATGGTTTGGATATCGCACTTATCCTGAGGTTGCGCAGGACCCACTTGGGACACGGGCTCAACAAGAGCGAATCTGTCCATTCCTTTCCAAGGCCACCGGCGAAACACAAACGTGCGTCAAGAAGGAGACCTCACTCGGAATATGTACCATCAGCAGTTGCAGCAATGGACCGCGGCAGGACTGGCTAGTATGTCCATACCGAGCACTCGACGCGTCGATATTTGAGGACGTGGCGCGGCGCCTCTTTCGGCCCGAAGCCACTCGCAAAGTCGTATTAGTTGCTGCACCATACCCTGGCCGAAGACAAGGTAAGAAAGCAAGTTTCGTTCGCTGTAAAGTCCGGAAGTCTAGTAATCGCTTACTTTCAGGAACAATTGGGTGGCGAAATCTCACTTTCTGCCACTGAACGATCTCCCGAACTTTCCTTTGACACAACGATGATTGAGCTGAGGTGCGACTCAAACGGCTCTTGGGAGACCGGGCAATATGGAATCCTTGAGGTTCAAACAATGGACTTCCACGGTTCATACAGGGCGGTTGCCAAAAACCTAAGAGACGCTCTTCACCTACATAAGAAAAGTTTCCCCAAGGTCCTGCAAACAAACAGATCGTGGCTTTGCGAAAGGATCGAAGGTCCGAACATAGCCAACGTTTTCAAACGGACCTTCTATCAGATGATTCTAAAATTTAAAATCGGAGAGCATCGTCCATGCGTCGGTTGCGTCGTGGCAATTCCAGAATCTGTATGGGACAGTTGGCAACGTCACTTGGGAAGGCCGGAGCTTGTTCCAAAGGATGATGGTACATGGGTGCTTCGCGGTGAAAGAACCTGGACTGACGCTCCAGCCTGGATTTATGTCTTTGACGCTGATGCGGGAACACTGACAAATCCAAATGTTATCCGGTTGAAGAAGATTATAGGCACTGACGCCGAATCACTATCACATTATGCATTTAGCGTCGTTCCCGAAGCGGCAGTAGAAGCCGGAGGCTCGGCAGACAGGGTAATCGAAAGCTTTCGCCAACGACTCGGACAGTGGTGGCCCGTATTTCTAGACTTCCCCGGGCACAACAACTTTCTGTAATTCGATATTTCCGCAGCTCAAATCGCTGGCGTATTGGTTATCGGAGTGAGGGCGGGCGGATCATGCGGGGTGGCGTTTCAGTTCGGCTTCCAGTTGCATCTGATAGGTCTGCAGCACCGACTCAGTCGCGGCATCGGCACTTCGCGATGGCCATACTCAGTCGGCATCGAGTAGTCATTGCCCCGGTAGCACACCCGCGAAAGCGACTTGACCCGGGTGTCCACCAACTCGGGGCAAGTTCCATGCGGAGGACGCCGCGAAACTCGCCGCCGAACGTACGACCGCTTCGCTCAGAGCGATCGCGGCGCAGTTCAAAGCCCAGTACGCGCACGGCGCACACTACTTCGTCGGCGACAGCCTTACCGCACTGGATATCTACTGGACGGCGTCCGCGGATATCGCCCGCCGAGCGGTCAGCAGATCGCGTGCCGCGGCGATCGCGGCGGCGGGACCGACCAGCGCCAGCGCGTCGCCTTCACGCAGCACCTCCAGGCCGTCGGGAAACATCACGCTGCCGCTATCCCGCGCGATCCCGACGACAATCGCGCCGGTGTGTTCGCGCAAATTCAGGTCGCCGAGCGAACGGCCAATCGCCCCGCTGCCGTCCGGCAGGCGCATGCGCGTGACGGCGCTCAAATCCGCGGAAAGGGCGCCCGCGGCGGGTTGCGGATGCGCCGGATCGGGCAGTGGGCGCAAGATCGTGCCGGAGCGGGCGTTCATCCAGAGACGAATATCGCGTGCGCTCCGCCAGACCATAACGGAAATTACCACGACCACCGCGAGCAGTGTCGCGATGCCGTCGACCGGGCGCATGAAGGGCGCGGTGAGCGCGAGCAGCAGGGTGACGGCGCCGAAGATAATCGCGAGTTCGAGCAGCCGCGTGAGCAGTGCGGTGGCCGGGTCCGAAAGATCGGCCGGTGCGGCGGGATCAGACGCGGACGGTGGCGAGGCGGCCGCGAGGCCACCCGCCAGTGTGCGCGCGAGGCGCCGGGCGGAGCGCCAGATGCCGGCGGCGGGAATTGCGGCCAGCACGATCGTGGCGGCGCGCACGACAATCGCCGCAGGCAGCGGAGCGAAGCCGGTCGTGGCGATCATCGCGGCGTCGAGCCGCGCGGCGGCGAACTCGTAAAGAATCGCAATCGCCACGATCGCCGCCATCGCGAAGCCCAGCAACGCGGCATCGGGCGCGGCACGGCGCGGCCGCGGAATCGCGTGCATCCGTTCGATCCACGAATCGTAAATCGTCTGCAGGACGCCCACCGAATGCGGCAGACGCCGATCGATGAAGCCGCCAACGTGGCCGGACGCGCGAATCATGAACGGCGTCATGAAGGTGGTAATCGCCGAGACCGCGATGGCCAGCGAATAGATAAAGCTGCCGGTGGCGTGATGCGCGACACCGGTGCCCGCAATGATAAAAGAGAACTCGCCGATCTGCGCCATCGACATCCCGGCCTGCACGGCCATCCGGGTGGTGCTGCCGCTCAGCATCGCGCCAATCGTCACGCCGACGATCTTGCCCGCGAGGACGACGCCGACCAGCAGGAGCAGCGCGTGCCAGTGGCGCGCCACCATCTGCGGATCGAGCATCATCCCGACCGAGACGAAGAAGACCGCGCCGAAGATGTCGCGCAACGGCGCCACCAATTGCTCGATTTTGTGCGAATGGCCCGATTCGGCGACCAGCACGCCGGCCAGGAATGAGCCGAGCGCCACCGAGTAGCCGGTCAGCTCGGCGATCATCGAGAAAGCGAAGCATACACCGACGCTCGCGACGATCAGGGTTTCGTCACGCTCGAAACCGGCGACGAAACGAATCGCGCGCGGCACGATCAACAGGCCGCCGCCAATCAGGATGGCGAGAAAAACAACCAGATGTCCGACGGTGCTCCCGACCATTTGCATTGACAGGCCCGCGCCGGTCGCCACCGCCGTCAGGACCGCGAGCAGGATTATCGCCGCGAGATCCTCGAACAGCGTGACGCCGAAGACCAGATCACCCAGCGCCGCGTCGACGTGCTCATCGGCAAACGCCTTGGCGATAATGGTGGTGCTGGAAATCGCCAGCATCGCGCCGGTGAAAATACTCTCGAGCGCGGTCCATCCGCAGGCCAGGCCGGCGACGTAGCCGAGCCACATCAGCAGGCCGACCTGCACGGCGGTGATGATTCCGGCCGAGGGCGCCAGCCGCGCCAGTTTACGCACGCTGAACTCGAGGCCGAGCGCGAACATCAGCAGGATCATGCCGAGTTCGGAGAGCTTGTGGATCCGATCGACGTCGGCGAACAGCGGAATCGGCAGATGCGGGCCGACGATCAGCCCGGCCACCAGGTAGCCGACCACCAACGGCTGGCGTAAGGCTTGAAAGATCGCCGAGGTCAGGGCGGCGACGCACAGCACCAGCGCGAGGTCTTGGAGAAAATTATGCGAAGCGAGGATCGGCACTATCGTGGACTCCGGGTTCCACAGTGCAGAGCGCTCGCGCGCGGGTAAAGAGCCTCGCGCATCCCGCCGCGCCCGTGGGTCATGCGAACCGCACGATCACGGCGGTCAAGCGGGCCGGCCCGTCACAGGATTGCACCGCTCAGCGAGCGCGGATCGCGCGCGCTCCAGCGGCCCGCCTCGACCTGATGGAGGAAATCCGCGACCAGCGCATTGAACCGCGCGGGCTCTTCGAGATTGATCGTATGGCCGGTGCGCGGGATCATCGCGAGCGCCGATGACGCGATGGTGCGCTTCAGAAAGATCGACGCCTCGACGCACGGGTCGTCCTCGTCGCCGCACATGATCAACGCCGGCACGGTCATCGCACGCAGCGCGTCGCCAAGATCGTAAAGCGAGGGGCGGCGCCGCTGCACGCCGCGCAGCGTCAGCGCGGACCCCGCCGCCGAATGGGTGGCGAGCGCAGCACGAAACGCCTCCCATCCGCGCGGATCCTTGTTCTGCAACTGTACGCGCGTGGGACCAAGCGCATAGGCCCGCGCGGACTCCTCGATAGTCAACGTCTCGAAGCGCCGGGCCGCCGCCTCGGCCTCTTCGGCGAACTGGGCACGCCGCTCGGGCGCCGCCCCGTAACCGCATCCGGCGACCACGATCGAGCGGGCACGCGCCGGCCAGGCGATCGCGAAATGGAGCGCCGCGAAGGCGCCCATCGATAGCCCGACGACGTGCGCGGTGGCGAGGCCGAGTCCGTCGAGGACGTCCGCGATATCGCCGCTCGCGCGGGCCTGCGAATAGCTTGCGGGATCGCCGGGCACGTCGGAGGGGGGATAGCCGCGCGCATTGAACGCCACGCATCGGTAGCGGCGGGCGAAATGGCGCAACTGCGAGTCGTAGCTGCGGCAATCGCCGGCGAACTCGTGAACGAAGACGATCGGGAAGCCCGCTCCGGCCTCCTCATAGTAGAGTTTTACGCCATCGTCCGTGGTTACAAATCCGGCCGTGGCTGCCTGACCGGCAGTTGCCGCCCGATCGGCTGAAGTCGCACGATCGGCTGAAGTCGCACGATCGGCACTGATATTATGAGGCATCGCGGCCACCTCCGCGCGTTCCGCCATACGGCTGGCGTGGCTCTCACCGCACGACCGGCCGCGCGGGAGGCACGCACTTCACTAGCATACGCAAGCGCGGGAGCGACACTGCCGTTACGGGCGCGAGAACGCGCGCCGCCACGCGTGCGGCGCCGCGACGATCGGACTCAGGCGGCGGCGAACGGACTATCGGCGCGTACCAGCGCCGGGATATTCTGCGACAGCGTCAGGTTCAATCCCATGCGATGGGGCGGGACCGTGATCACGATCAACTGGCCGCGGGTGCTGATACCCAGGGGGCGGATACGAACGTAGTATTTGCCCGGCGCGACGTTTTCGATCCTGTATTGCCCATGCTCGTCGGTCACCGCGCTGGCGCTGACACCGCCGAACCAGTTCGACAGCGAAATCTTGAGGGCTTCGATCGGCCGGCCTTGGAGATCCTGGACGACGCCCCTAATCTCGACGCTGCGCACCGATGCCGCCACCGGATGGACCGTGGCCATCACCGCGAAGGCCGCCGCGATAATCGTTATACATGTCGTTGAAATAGCACTGGGTTTTTTCATCGGTGGCCTGCCTTTTTAACGTAGCATTAAGAGCAAACGATGTACCGGGCGCAAAAGCTTGGATAACCTATATCATTGGCGCTTCAGAAACTGGATGTCGCGGATCGCGACATTATTTTGCCGAGACCGTCTGGCGTTAATCGGGATCGCGACGAAATTGTGTCTCGATGCGGTATCTTGCTCCGCGTACTCGATCGAGCTCCGGGTGCCAGGCCCCCTAGCCGCTGCCAAAACGCCCTTTACGCACCATCCTGATGCCTAATTTGCGGAAGAAATTGTTGGGCAATTCGGCGCCGATCATCGCGAAGATGATCTCGTTTTCGATCTCGATCGGGGGCGCGCCGCCGCCGCCCGCCGCCGGCTTATCGCGATCCGCGATCGGTTCCAGCACGACCGTATGCGGCCGGATTTCCTTGAGCGCGGTCGCGGGATAGACCGTCAATGCGCCGGTCTGCTGCAACGCACTGAGTCGCTCGGCGTTGTCCCGCGTGACGTTGGCGAGTACCGAAGCGTGAAAAGAATACCCGACCTGGTTGCCCAGATCGGCGCGCGCCAGCGCCTGGGCGACCTCCGCGCCGGAATTGCCTCCGCCGACGACCAGGATCTTCCGATCGCGGAACTCGCCCGGCTCGATCAGCGTGTAATGGACGCGCGCCGGCTCCTCGCCCGGCAGTTGCAGATGGCGCGGATTACCGCGCACGCCGACCGCGAGCACCACGGTCCGCGCAGCGTAGAGATTGCCGCGCGCGGTTCTGACCGTGAGCAGGTCGGCGTCGGTGGTGATATCGACGACCTCTTCGCGATCGTTGATCTGAAGATCGAGCGTCGCGATGATACGCTCCCATTCGAGGATCAGCTCTTCACGCGAATTGTCGCCCTCGAGAAAAAACGATCCGTATTCGGCGATATCGATTGGCGTCGCCTGCACGAACTTGGCGCGCGGATAGGCGCGCAGCGTGCTCGCCGGCGTCATCCGTTCGAGCGTGACATATTTGAGGCCCATCGTTTTGGCGGTGGCGGTCGCGCCCAGGCCGGCCGGCCCGCAGCCGACGATTACGACTTCATACTCCGGCGCCGCCGGCGGCAGGCGGTGGGCCTTCAACTCGGCCGCTATCGCCTCAATCACCTGCCGCCCCGACCGCATCGCGAGATTGATCGACGCCGTGCCCGAGGCCTCGCCGACGATATACAGATGGCGCACGCTGGTCTGGTAGGTATCGTCGATCAGCGGAACCTGGCCGAGGCGCTGCGGCGCGACCGCCGTGACCACTTCGGCTTCGACTGGCGGCGCCGGCAGCACGCGCACGAAACCTATCGCGCACAGGGCGGCGACGATCAGGCCGAAAAATCCGAACAGCCACGGCGCGAACCGGATCGCCCGCATTCTCACCGCCGGCGCGCCCCGCTCGCGGCTCACGCCGGGCAGGTAGAGCGTCCACGCCAGATGCGCGGGCGCGCCGGGTAGCGCGAGCGGCGCAGTCCCGGCGAAGTCGTGTGCCGGCACCGGACCGTGCGTATGGAACAGATGGCATTGCCCGCAAGCGGTGACGCGCGGCGCCGCGTCCGACGCTACGCCCGGATTCGCCGCGGCGAATGCGACGCTCGCCCCAGGGAGACTGAAGCCGGCGTCCGCGGAATGGACGACGATCGCCGCCGGGCCCGGCTGATGCGCGTGGCATTTGAAGCATTGCTCGACTACCTGCGCATGGTCGTCGCCGGGCGCCACGCTCGCCGCCATCTCGGTATGGCATTGGACGCAGGGCGTGGCGAGATGGCCGCGCGAATGGGTAAAGACCGCGTTCATGTGGAGGACGCGCGCGGTATAGGGCAGCTCAAGCGGCGCGGCGCCGAGCGCGGCGGGCAACCGCAGAAACGAATCCTGCGGCGCGACGTGACATCCGTTGCCGCTGCATGAACTCCACCGGAAACTCATTCGATCGGCATGCGGCGGCGCCGTCGGCGTCACGCTGTGGCACGACGCGCAGGCGAAGCCCGCCGCGATCGGCGGATAATGCGATTGGATCAGCAATTGGTGCTGATGATGATTGAATGGCTGCACAAACATGTTGCTTGCGGCCGCGCGCCGGCTCATCACGGCGGTCGTATGCTCGGGCACCTGATCGTTCGCCACGTGCTTGTGGCACCAGGTGCAGGCGAAGGTCGCCGTCGCATTGAGATCGACCCGGCGGCCGGCGTGTTCGCTATGGCAACTGAGGCAGATCAGATCGTTGTCGGCGTCGACCGGGAGCGTTTTTCCCGCGAGCAGTCCGCTGTCCGCCGAGGTGACGTCGTAGCCGCCGTGCGGATTGGTGTCGGTGATATTGCCGTGGCAGGCGACGCAGCGGTCGACGACCACACCGCGCCACGGCCGATGGCACGACGCGCATTGGCCGGTGAGCGTCGCATGCTTAGCCATCAGCGGACCGGGCTGGTAGCTCGGCCGCGACGCCAGCATCACGCCGACCAGGGCGATCACGATCGCGCCGGCTATCCATACGACACGCCG
>Ga0307373_10011789_pt1 | contig 12598 bp, 10 predicted proteins | sample OX2MG_FD_202534 | JGI IMG/M metagenome (GOLD analysis project Ga0307373, IMG submission 202534) | Soil microbial communities from Risofladan, Vaasa, Finland - OX-2 | ecosystem: Environmental > Terrestrial > Soil > Coastal area > Acid sulfate soil | place: Finland: Risofladan, Vaasa | collected...
GCAAAAGCTTCGGCGCCCACCAGAAACAACAGGATGATGCAAACCAGTCCAAGACGACCCAGACAATCCTGGCCAAGAGTCGCCTCGGCTCGAATCCTGCGCCGGCAGCGATCCAAACGATAAAGCCACCTCCTCATACCGGAAATACGAACCCGCGTCGCACTCGCCGTGAAGCCACCTTTCGCGCCGCCGCACCCGCGCGTCGAGGTAGCGGCGGGCAAGCTCCAGGAGCCTCGGCACGTAGCGCTGCCAGACAGCGGCTGCCGCGTCGTTCCGCTCGCCAGCGTCGTCCGATTGCATTCGGCCCAGTTCCCGCGTGATCGAACCGGGGTCATTGGTCATTGCTTGAGGGGTCGGGAGTCAGGGAGTCCGATTGCAAAACGGTACGAGCGCGTGGCGCATGTCGGCGGCGTTGGCAAAGCGCCGGCTGGGGTCGCGCGCCAGGCCACGGTGGATCGCGGCCACCAGCGCAGGCGGTAGATCGGGGCGCCGGACGTCGATCTTGATCGGCTCCTGATTCAGAATCATTGCCAGCCGTTGTCCGGTCTGGCGCGGAAGGTCGTAGATACCCCGCGCGGTCAAAAGCATGTAAAGCGTGGCCGCCGTCGAATATTGGTCGGCGGCCGGCTTGGAATCGCGGAAATGGGTGATCTGTTCCGGTGGCAGAAACTCCGTGGTGCCTCCCTTATCGCCCGTCAACGTGATGCCGCTCAAAGGCGACTCCTGGTACGTGCGGGCCAGGCCAAAATCGGCCAACCTCGCGATTTCGCGGCCCCCGTCGCGGGCGACCAACAGGTTTCCGGGCTTGATGTCGCGATGAACAAACCCTTTGGCATGGGCGTAATCCAAGGCTTCGAGCAACTGGCACACCAGTCGAACGGCGCGGCCGACCGAAAGCGGACCACGCTGCTCTTGTAGAAGCCTGCCGGCGTCGGTGCCCTGAACGAAGTCCATGGCGAAGAACAACTGTCGGCCGCAACTGCCCATGTCGCGGTACGAAACGATGTACGGATGGACGAGCTGCTTGAGGATTTCGGCTTCGCGCAGGAAACGCTGGCGGTCGATTTCCGAGGCCGCCCCATCGGGAATGATGGTCTTCAGCGCCACGACGGCCCGGTCGGCCTCGCGCAGCGCCAAATAGACGACCCCCATGCCGCCGCGCCCCAGCTCGTCGACGATCTCGAATCCGGCGATGGGCTGCGGGTGTCGGCCGATGCGCTCGCGATAGTCGGGCGGAAGCAGTTCTTCGGCAAGCACCGCCGCCGGCGCCGCATCGACCGTCGAAGGCAGCGCGCCGGCCGGCGAAACGCCGCACGTGCCCGGCACCACCGTCGTGCGCGCCGTCACGATCGGCGGTTTGCCGCCCGGCGCGGGGGCGGGAACCGTGGGCGATGTATCGTCGGATGCGCGACCTCCGCCGCGGCCGAACACCGGCCCCGCTCTGGTGGGGAGCGGGGGCGCCCCCACGGCGCGCGCGAGTGCCGGATCGTGGTCGTTCTGGCCTGGGCCTTGGACCGACACCCGGATCACGGTATTGCCGGCCTGGATCAGGTCGCCGTCGCGGAGATCGGCGGTCGCGATTTCACGGCCGTTGACGAACGTGTGGTTGGTGCTGCCCGCATCCATCAGCCGGCAGTGCGGCGGGTTGACTTCGATCATGAAGTGGACGCGGGAGAGCTGCTGGTCCTTTTGCGGAAGGCGGAAATGAGCGTAGCTCGCGCGTCCGACGATGAAGTTGTCATGTTGGCGAAACGTGAAGCTCTCGCCGCGGTGCGGACCGTCGGTGACCGAAAGGACGACTTCCATCGTTGCTGCCAGCCGGACGAACTGAATGCCTGGGTCGCGGCGCCTCGCGCCAGCGATAATTTAGACTAAGCCCGCCGGGTGCAAAACGCAAGCGAAGGTGCTCGTGTGGGTCACGATTCCGTGTTCCGGGAGCGTTGAAAAGTCAGGAATCAGTCAGGAGCGATGACGCAGGGCTTCCGATCCGCTTTGCTGATTATGGAATAGGCCATCGTCCGGCGGTTGTGGACGCCGCCTGGCGGCGCGTGTAACCTGTTTGGACCTGCACTAAGCTACGAACTTATTCCGAGACTGCGGTTGCGGTGCGGGCGTCCCGCCTGTCCAGCGGTTTTGGACATGCGCCAAGGCACCATTTGAAGGGAGCGGCCGTGGCCGCCGTTCGACAAAGCTTGAGCAACCTGCCGCTAAACGAGCGGCGGCTCGTCGAAGGCTGGCTCGACGAGTTTGAGGCCGGTTGGCACCCCGGCCGCCTGGCCGAACAATCGGCCCGTCTCCCTTCGCAGGGCCATCGCCTGCGACTGGTGCTGCTGGCCGAAATGGTCAAGGTCGATCTGGCATACCAGTGGCGCGGCGGGCATCGTCCAACTCTTGAAAGCTACCTGGCCCGTTTCTCGGAACTGGGCACGTCCGACTCGGTCGACGCCGCGCTCGTGCGAGGTGAATGCGATGCGCGCGAATCGGCGGGCGAGCCCATCGATTGCGCTGCGCTTTCCCGCCGATTTCCACGCCAAGCCGCGCTCGTTCGCAATGCCCAGGCCGAAAAACCGCCCGCTACGCCGGGGCCCGCCGTCAACGCTGGTACGTATTCTCACGCCGACGCCTGCCAGACGGCGGGCGATTTGCCCGAGCGTTTTGGCCGCTACCGGATCATCAAGAAGTTGGGCGCCGGCGGCATGGGAACGGTGTACCAGGCCACCGACACGCAACTCGGCCGGCAGGTGGCGATCAAGGTCCCGCGCTTCGCGAACGACGACACGGCGGAATGGATTGCGCGGTTCTACCGCGAAGCCGGCGCCGCTGCCAACTTTCATCACTCCAATCTTTGCCCAGTGTACGACGTTGGCGAGATTGAAGGCGTGCATTACCTGACGATGGCCTACGTTGACGGGCAAACGCTGGCCAAAGTCATCGCCAGCGCTAAGGACAAACCACTGTCGGGCAAGCAGATCGCTACCGTGCTGCAAACGGTTGCCCTGGCGTTGGCCGAGGCGCACCGCGGTGGGATCATCCATCGCGACTTGAAGCCCGCCAACATCATGATCGATCGGCGCGGCGAGCCGATCGTCATGGATTTCGGGCTCGCGCGGCGTGCTAGCGCCGACGAATCGCGGCTGACGGGGACCGGCGCGCTGCTGGGGACGCCGGCCTACATGCCGCCCGAGCAGGCGCTGAACGACATCGACGCGCTGGGCCCGGCGTGCGATATCTACAGCCTGGGGGTGATCCTTTACGAGCTGCTCTGCGGCCGGTTGCCGTTCGAGGGGCCCGTGGTCGCCGTCGTGGGGCAAATCCTGACCGTCGAGCCGGCACCCCCCTCGCGGCGGCGGGCCGGCGTCGACCCGGCGTTGGAGGCGATATGTTTGAAGGCGATGGCGAAAAAGGCCGCCGCGCGTTACGCCTCGATGGACGAATTCGCCGCGGCATTGACGCACTATCTCGGGGGCGGTGGATACCCAACCCGCGTAAGCTCGCTAAGATCAGGATTGGGACGCGCTCGCCGCCGTTGGGCGGGTGCGGCGTCTTGGAAACGCTGGGTGATCACCGGCGCGGTGGCGGGCGCGTTTCTGTTGGGTATTGTGATCTTCACAGTGACGCGGGACAAGAACCGTCCGCTGACGATAAGGCTTAAGCCGAAGCTGGGCGAGACGACGGAGGGCGGCGGAAACGAGGGAAAAGATACGTCCCCGACACAAGCTCCACAACCGCCGGCGGCAAGCCCGCGGTCGAGTCGACGCCAAAGAAAAGTACCGGCGATACGATTGACCGGGCGATCGCGCCGTTCACGGCTGCCGAGGCAAAGCGATGCCAGGACCGCTGCGCGGCCGCGCTGAACGCCGAGCCTTTCATCACCAATTCGATCGGAATGAAGCTGGCGCTGATCCCGCCGGGTGAGTTTATGATGGGCGCCGCCGAAGATGAAGACGGTGCGGACGACGACGAAAAGCCGCGACACCTCGTGCGAATCTCGCGTGGTTTTTACTTAGGAATCCACGAGGTCACGCAAGACGAGTACGAGAAGGTGAAGGGGACCCCGGACTTTCCACGCGGAGGCGATTTACCGGTTACGGGCGTGGCGGCCGTCGATGCGGAAGAGTTCTGCCGATTGTTAACTGATCGCGAGCACTCGGCGGCCCGGTTGCCAATGGAGGCGATCTATCGCTTACCGACGGAGGCGGAGTGGGAATACGCGGCGCGGGCCGGCACCGCGACGAAATGGTATTCTGGAGACAACGATAAACAACTCGACGGGTATGCTTGGTATTCTCAAAACTCGGGTGACAAGACGCATCCAGTGGGCGAGAAGTTGCAAAATGCCTGGGGGCTGTTCGATATGCACGGCAATGTTTGGGAATGGTGCTCGGATTGGTACGGCCCATACGGCGACGCGGCGGTTGTTGCCGATCCGGCTGGCCCGAAGGAAGGAGAGCGGCGTGTGCTGCGAGGGGGCGCGTTCAGCGATAACGCGTCGATCGTTCGCTCCGCCGACCGCAGCTACAGCGCGTCCACGAGCCGGGACACCAACTTCGGGTTCCGCGTGGTGAGGACTTACCCCTGAACCGCTTTTCCCCTTTACCACTTACCCCCCTTACCCTGAGCATTGCGCCGCGAACGGTGTCGCGGGTGTCGCTCCTTGGGCTTTACGACGAGAAAGATATCGGTTCCCAGGGCTGACGCCCTCGTTGTTCTTCGCAAGTCGCGGCGTGTGAGCCGCGCACCACCGAAGAGACGGCGCGGTTTGCAGGTGCGTGGCCAGCCAAAAAACTACTTCACCTGCCAGACAACGCTGGCGAGGGGTCGTTGCAAATGATGTGATGTGCAGTTGTTGCACCTGGATGATGACGCGGCCAACTGGCAGGACCTGCTTGCACAGGAGCCGCCGCGTCGCGGCAACGGCCGGCGCCGACGCTTCTCCTGACCAGGCGCGGGGCGCCTTCTCAGGGACTACGGACGTGAGAGTAGTACGGCTGTCATTCGACCCGATCGAGTTCGATTTGCCGGAATGTCCTTGAGTCTCGCCGCGCGAGGCGGTACTGTTGTTTTGCAGCCAACAACGAGTTCGCCATGCCCGCCCCGCGCCAATCTGCGGCTGATCGCTTTGCACGACTGGAAAAGATTCTGACAATCCTCCAGGCGCAGCAAGAGTTTACGCTCGACGTGGTGCGGCAAAGTATGGGCGACCAGAGCCCGCGCCTACTGGCGAACGTGGTTCGTGACCTCACGTGGTCCCACCGGCGCGATGAACGCTGGACAGGATACCTGACGGTGGAACTGGACCCTCACGACAATTGCACGGCCGCCGCACACCTGGCGACGCCGCCTGCCCCAGGAGGAACGCCATAAACATTCGGGAATACAACCATCTGCGATCGGAGCAGACCGCGCTGAAACGGATGCTGGACGGCATCCCTAACGAAAACGTGCTTGACCGCTCGGGGGTTCAGGCCAGGCTGGAAGAGGTCGGCGAGCAGTTGGGCGCCGCTGGCACTCCAAAGCGCCTTGGTAAGGACAATCTTCGCGAGCAAGAAACCACGCTCCACGGCGAATTTCAAGGCGTGCTTCCCAAGGCTCGGCGGTTCGAGTTCCAGCTTTCAGCCGACGCCGAGGTGGTCCGCGGCAAGATCGGTCCGGCGATTACCGATCCCGACGTCATCAATCAATATCTGCACCGGCCGACGACGATTTTCGTGATGGCCAGGCAGGTCGGCAACGGCAAGCCTCGTTACGTGTTGTTGGCCCTTCCCTCGTGGGAATGACAAAAACGAGCGCAATCCAAGCGAGGGGATGATCTCGTGGCCGGCAAACCCTTCGATGCGACCCTGAAAGATCTGGTGGAATGCGGTCCGGACGATTGGCCGGTGCTGGCAAAGCTGCCGGCCGCGCCGACCCGCATCGTCGATGCCGATATCGCCACGGTCAGCGGAGCCGGGGACAAAGTGCTCCGCGTGGAGACGAACCCGCCCTACTTGTTGCACCTGGAGTTCCTCTCCGGTCATGATTCGGCCGATCAACCCTTGCTGCTGCACAAACGCAATGTGCTGTTGGAGGAGCGTCACCGGCTGGCGGTGTGCACCCTGGCTGTCGTCTTACGGCCCAAGGCCGATTCGCCGCAGCTCTCGGGTTTGCGCCAGCGCATGTTTCCCGGGGAAACCGAAGCCTACCATAGCTTTCGCTACCAGGTGCTACGCGTGTGGCAGATTCCAGCGGCAACGTTTCTGGCGGGCGGGCTGGGATTGCTGCCCCTGGCACCGATTGCGGCCGTGACAGAGAGCGACTTGCCGGGCATAATAGGGGAAATTGAGAAACGGCTGCGGGCGCGCCGCTGGCGTCGAGCGGCTCCCAAAATCTGGGCGGCGGCTTACGTCCTGATGGGACTGCGCTACTCGGCCGAAGTGGCTGGGGTACTCTTACGCGGAGTTGTATCCATGAAAGAATCCACGACTTACCAAGCCATCCTGCGCGAGGGCTTGGAAGAAGGCCGGCAAAAAGGCATGAAAGAAGGCCGGAAGGAGGGCCTGAAGGAAGGCGCCCTGTCCGAGGCAAAAAGGGCCCTGGTCATCGTTGGCGAACACCGCCTGGGCGTGCTCGACCAGGATAGCCGCTCGCTGTTGGAGAGCATTCAGAAGATTGAGCGTTTGGAGGAGCTGATGGGCCGCCTCGATGACGCGGCCAACTGGCGGGAGCTGCTTGCACAGGCGGCCCCGCGTCGCGGCAACGGCCGGCGCCGACCCCCCTCCTAACCAGGCGCGGGCGCCTTCTCAGGGAATACGGAAGAGAGCGCTGTAGATCCATGCGCGTTATTTGCAAACACGGAGCCTGCCATGACTGACACTCAGCACCATCCAGCGCGGTGCGCCCCTTCGAACACCATTCTTCAACCGCGGCGAGGGTTCCTCTCCGGGTTCGCAGCCCTGGCGCTCGCGGCCATGCTGCACCGGGACGGCGTGGCGCTGGAGGGCGTGGCAGGGGACGGCGAATGGTCGCCTCCCGACGGGCGTCCGCATTTCGCGCCCAAGGCGAAAAGCGTGATCTGGCTCTTCATGAACGGCGGCATGAGCCACATGGAAAGCTTCGATCCGAAGCCGATGTTGACCAAGTACGGCGGAAAGACCATCGCCGAAACGCCGTTCGCCGATGCGCAGGACCCGAAAAAGCTCGCCATCGAGCGGCTGGTCGTGCCGGACGGCAACGGCAACCAGCGCAATACGCTCTACCTGCTGCAAGTCGGCTTCAGGAAACATGGCCAAAGCGGCACCGAGGTGAGCGACTGGTTTCCGCACATCGCTCGCCACGTCGACCGGCTTGCGATCGTGCGTTCGATGTGGACGACCGATAGCAATCACGGCGCCCAGACGCAGTTCCACTCGGGACGGCACCAGAACGACGGCGAATTCCCTAATCTGGGTGCGTGGGTCCATTACGGGCTGGGGTCGCTCAACGACGAGCTGCCGCAGTTCATCTCGATCGGGAACCGCGAGTACTGGAACAAGAAAGATGGTCATTACCTTGGGCCGGCCAACGACGCGGTCCCGCTACGAGTCGACCCGGCCAATCCGCTCGATTTCGGAAGCCCCCAGCGGCCGTTCTCGCCCCAGGCGAGGGCCGTGGGCGTCGACTTGCTCCAACAATTGAACGCGCTACGGAGTGCCGAATCGCCGCGCGATGCGGCGTTGGCGGCACGCGTCGCTTCGTACGAGTTGGCGTTCCGCATGCAACGGTCGGTACCCGAAGCGGTCGATTTCACACAGGAGACCGCCGCGACCAGGTCACTATACGGACTCGACTTGCCCCATTGCCGCGACTTCGGCATGCAGATGCTGGCCGCACGGCGGCTCGTCGAGCGTGGCGTCCGGTTCATTCAGGTCCAGCACGCGGCGAGCGGGGCCGGCGGGTGGGATGCGCACGGCGGCCTCAAGGCAAACCACGAACAGAACGCCCTGGCGGTCGATCAGCCGGTGGCGGCGCTGCTGCACGATCTGGGGCAACGCGGGCTGCTGGACGAGACCCTCGTGATCTTCGCCACCGAGTTCGGCCGCACGCCCGGCTCGCAAGGAGCCGACGGCCGCGATCATCACATCTTCGGCTTCAGCGTCTGGCTGGCGGGAGGCGGCACCAAGGGCGGCGTGGTCCATGGCGCAACCGATGAAATCGGCTTTCACGCGGTCGAGCACCGGCATTACGTGACCGACATCCACGCCACGATCCTCAAGCAGCTCGGACTCGACTCGCGCCGGCTCGAAGTTCCCGGCCGCAAGCGGCTTGAGATCGACCATGGCAAACCGATCGACGCGATCATCGCGTAGCCCCGAACATTTTGAGAAAACCAGGCTTGACCCAGGCTTGACCAATAATCTGCCATCTTCCCCTGGTGGTGAGACGCGGCGACGGAGGGGCATGGATCACCCGTCATAACCCAGTTGTCGCATCGCGCTTGCGTTCTCAGGCTGTGCCCAGAACAGTTCGAGTAACTCGTCGGACATTTCATCATGGTGTGCCCCCGCAATTCCTCGTCGGAAGAAAAACGGGTCGACACGGTGGAGATCGTCGAACGAAGGGACGCTCGCGTCCGCGAGCGGGACAAGTTCGGGCAGGAAGGACGATACTGCGCGCTCGACGCTCCCAAGCGGGTCGACGATGAGATCCTCGTACCTGAGCACGGCGAGTGGGGCGTTCGTTCCTCCCAGCCAACTCAAAACGTTGCCTCCCCATGTGCCGGAACTGGGTTGACCCTCGGTGTATGGGCGAGTGATTTCCTCACGCAGCAGAGTTTCGAACAACGTCTGCCGGTCATCGACCGTCGCCTGGTGCGACAAAGCTCGAAGGCGCGCGTTCGAAACGACTACGTCGCGACCGTCACGGACGAGATAAATGGCTCGGTAGCCGTCGGCTTTCCATCGCTTGTGCGTCTTCGTGAAATACACGTCCGCGCCGTCGATCATGATCGACCGGTCGGCGGGCTTCGCGCAGTACCCGACAAGTTCAGGGCCAACGCGTTGAGCGACGGGGTCGTCGTCCTCGTAGATGGAATAGGTCGGGACGCCGTACAGTTTGTGTATGACGATCCGAAGAAACGTGTTGCCGGATCGCGGGTACGAGGAGAGCCAGACGATCATTCTGTCGGTCGCTTATTCCGTGGGCCGGCGTCTGGTGCTCCGAAGCTGGAGCTCACATTGCAGACGCCAGCCAAGCGAGTCGTCCGTCGCTCGCCGTGCCAGGAGCATCATATCGCCCTTCGTGCCGTTTTGCAGGGAGGCTGAATACCTTCGATGATCATATGCACCGGCTGGTACGGACGATGACAACCACGAAAAACACGAACCACACGAAACCGTCGTTACCGTTGGCGGCCGGCTCCGCCCCAGGTTACAATCGAGACTTGGACTGGGTCGCGAAACCGCCGCCCAGTCGCCCCGTCTTCCATTCGAACTCGCTTCTTCGACTTATTTGCAAGGGATACGGCGATGTCGCTTCGTGCATTGGTATTGATTGGCATGTTGACGTTGGGCGGCGGAGTGCCGCGCCTGGTGGCTCAGGAGGCCGCGGCCGGCGCGGCGGCCAAGGCCACCCATTCCGTGAAGAAAGGTCCGCTCAAGATCGAAGTCGCGCTGGCCGGCGTGTTCGAAGCGCGTCAGATGACTCCGGTCAGCCTCCGCCCAGAAGCCTGGGCCGTGCTCACCGTGCTCGACTCCGTCGAGCACGGCTCGCGCGTGCAGCCGGGCGAAACGCTCGTCACACTCGACTTCGAAGGGATCGACATGGCGATCGCCGACCTGGACGCGGGGCAAAAACTGGCCGAGCTGTCGCTGGAGACCGCCAAGAGCGAGTTGGCCGCCACCGAGGCCGCCCTGCCGCTCGATCTCGAAGCCGCCGAGCGAGGGAAGCGGATGGCCGACGAGGACCTGAAACGCTTTCTCGAGCTCACGCGGCCCCAGTCGGAAAAGAGCGCCCTGTTCTCACTCAAGTCGGCCGAGCACTACGTCGAGTACCTGCAGGAAGAGCTGAACCAGCTCGAAAAGATGTACAAGGCCGACGACTTGACCGAGGAGACCGAGGAGATCATCCTCAAACGGGCCCGCAACGATCTGGAGCAGGCGAAGTTCTTCCTCGAACAATCGAAAGAGCACACGGAACAGACGCTGAAGGTCGACCTGCCGCGACAGGAGGTTGCGATGAAAGAGACGGCGCTGCGGCACGAGATCGACCTCGGCAAGACGAAGACCGCCTTGTCCGTTTCGCCGGGCAGGCTGCGATTGGCCCTCGAACGGCAAATGCACGATTTCCGGCAGGCCGCCGACCGGCTGGCCAAGCTCAAGAAAGACCGCGAGGCGATGCTGGTCAAGGCGCCCGTGGCGGGCGTGGTGTACTACGGCCACTGCCAGCGTGGCACGTGGTCGAGTAGCCTGATGGGAGAGTCGAAATTCACCCACGGCAGCGCGCTCGCGGCCAACAGCGTGTTCATGACGATCGTTCAAGAGCGGCCGATGTGCGTGCGGACGTCGGTCGCCGAGAAGGACCTGCGTCTGGTGCGGCCGGACGTCGCCGGCCGGGCGGTCAGCGTGGCGTTCCCCCATTTGAACCTGCCGGTCAAGGTCGAGACCATCGCGGCCGTCCCCACCGCGGACGGCAATTTCGACGCCAAGCTCAGCGTCGAGTTGGGTGCCGACGCCCAATCGCTTCTGCCGGGCATGAACTGCAATCTGACCCTGGTTGCCTACAGCAAGCCCGACGCCGTGACCGTTCCGCCAGCGGCGTTGTTCAGCGACCCGCTCGACGACGCCAAACAGTTCGTTTACCGAGTCGGCGCCGACGGAAGCCACCAACGCGCCAGCGTGACCGTCGGCCAGCGGTCCGATACCCACGTCGAGATCTTGGAGGGACTGCTCGAAGGGGATAAGGTGCTCATGGAAAACCCGGATGCGAAGTGAGAACGCGCGAGTCAATTCGGTCTCTTCGAGGAGGATGTGGGGATACGGAGGAGATACGGGGATGGAAGCGTTTCTGAGGACGAGTCTCATGGAACTGCGCATCGCGATTTGCATTTTGGTTTTGTTGTGCGCACCGACGCTCCACGCCGACGAGCCTGCGCCGCCAGCGGCGCCGGCGGCGGCAGTGACGGGTCCGAAGCCCAAGGAAGTTCCGCACCCAGGCGACGAGGCGATCGATGGGGCCATCCAGCGTGGAATCGAATTCCTGCTGGCCGATCAGAACGCCGACGGCTCGTGGGGCACGGCCGAGCGCACCAAGGACCTGAACATCTACGCTCCCGTGCCCGGTGCCCACGAGGGCTTTCGGGCCGCGGTCACCGCGATGTGTGTGATGGCCCTGATCGAAACCGGCGACGGCCGGGCCGTTGCCACCGACGACGCCATTGCCGCCGACGACGCCATTGCCGCCGACGACTCTATTGCCGCCGACGACCCTGTGGAGCGGGCGATCGGCCGGGGCGAGGAATGGCTCTTCGCGCACTTGGGCAAAGTCCGCCGCGCGACGCCGGACGCGATGTACAACGTCTGGGCCCACGGCTATGGCATTCAGGCACTGGTGCGCATGCTCGCGCGGCGGCCCGACGACGAACCACGCCGTCGGCAGATCGGCGAACTGATCGCCACCCAATACGACTTGCTCACGCGATACGAGTCGGTCGACGGCGGCTGGGGTTACTACGATTTCCGCACCGGCAGCCAGCGGCCGGGCAGCTCGTCGACCAGCTTTGTCAACGCCACGATGCTGGTCGCCTTCCAGGAAGCAAAGCAGGCCGGCTATCCTCCCCCTGAAAAGCTCGTCGAGCGGGCCGTGGCTTCGCTCGAACGCCAGAAGAAGCCGGACGACTCCTACGTTTACGGTGAATACCTGAAAATGAAACCGATGCACCCCGTGAACCGCCCCGGTGGAAGCCTGGGCCGCTCGCAGGCCTGCAACCTGGCGCTGAAGCTCTGGGGCGATGAGCAAATCACCAATGAAGTGCTGAATACCTGGCTCGACCGCCTGTTCGCGCGCAACCTCTGGCTCGACATCGGACGTAAGCGGCCGATCCCGCACGAATCGTGGTTCATGGTGGCGGGCTATTTCTTCTACTACGGGCACTACTACGCGGCCTTGTGCATCGAGCAACTGTCGCCGGGTGAGCGGCCTCGTCACCAGGCGCAACTGGCGACCATCCTCTTGAAGCTGCAAGAGAAGGACGGCTCCTGGTGGGACTACCCGCTCTACAACTATCACCAGCAGTACGGCACCGCCTTCGTGCTGATGTCGCTCAAGCGTTGCCGCACGGCCGCGGCAAAATAATCGGTATTGCTCCTGGTGCTCGGTCAATCGTGTTTTGAGGGTCAAGATGCTCGTAGTTTGTAGGGGTTTGTAGGGTGGGACAAGACCGCCTTTGGCGGGCGACGGCCCACCAATGCCGTAACCGGCCACCGGCGATCGATTGTCTGATGCGTTGACGGATGGTGGGCCGGCGATCGCTGTGCGATCTTGTCCCACCCTTTTCTAGGTTGGTCAAGGGGGTTATTTGAGCGATTGACGGTCCTCGATATCCGTGCCACGATCGGTCGTTTTTCGCGATTGCGAAAAGGATTTT
>Ga0307373_10011790_pt1 | contig 12598 bp, 9 predicted proteins | sample OX2MG_FD_202534 | JGI IMG/M metagenome (GOLD analysis project Ga0307373, IMG submission 202534) | Soil microbial communities from Risofladan, Vaasa, Finland - OX-2 | ecosystem: Environmental > Terrestrial > Soil > Coastal area > Acid sulfate soil | place: Finland: Risofladan, Vaasa | collected...
ACGCCCGCGACAGCGGCAACGCGCCCGCCCGCCGCGGCGGGGCCCAGGTCGCGGAATTTTAGGTTAGCGAAAACGTCCGCCGGTTCTTCCTTGGAATTTTGCATGGAAGTTGCCTGGTCCTGCGCGGCGAAGACGTTCATTGCCGCAAACGCGGAAAGAATCAGCGCCACCACTCCGGCGCGAACAATACGGGACTTTGCCATCATTCATCTCCTTTGAAAAATAAAATGCGGTTGTGGTTCGAAACGAAATCGTGTTGTTGCTGAAAATCGCGAACAAAAATCATGCTTTGGAATTATCCATGTGCCTTGCGCCCGGCATTATACCCCTGCCAGACGCAACAGCTTCGCAAAGTATCCGTTAGCCAGATACAGACGTATGGGAGCCGCCGGCGGTTCCGCATTCTTTTTGCGGGCCAGTCGAAACGCGACCCCAACTCTGTCCAACACGCGCAACGCGAAAATGCCCTTCGCTTGGCGCGACTCCAGGAATATTCTTCTCGCCGCCGCGTCAGCTTTCGTCGGCGGGATAATCGAATTGCACGAGTTTGCTCTGGAATCCTTTCGTCTTAATCGCGCCATAAACAATCCCCACCGCCATCCAAATCCCGCCCGCCAGTTTGGCTTGCCAGCCCAGGTGCAGCCAGATAAACAGGCAAATAAAAAAGCCCAGCAACGGGGGAACGAGATTCGTCCAGAATTTCCTTTCTTCGCGCAAGTAATAGCGCGCGAATGCCGCGGCATTGACGCCCATGAAGGCGATCAGCGCGCCGAAATTCAGCATTTCCGCGCCCAGCGTATAGCTCATCGCGAAGGCGCCCGCCAGCGCAAGCCCGCCGATCAGCAGCACGTTGTTGCGCGGCACGTGATTCTTCGGTTCGATGGCGCCAAAAAACGAGCGCGGCAGCGCGTTGCTGCGCCCCATGCCGTAAAGAAGGCGCGCCGCGCCGAGTTGCGAGCTCATGCCCGAGCCGATATTCGCGACCAGCAGCGTCAAATTCACCAGACCGAAAAGGAAAATGCCGCCAACGCGCCCGGAGATGTGAACGAACGCCGTGTCCACATCGGGGAAGGGCTGCGATGCGGGCCAGACGAGTTGCGCGAGATACACTTCAATGGAAGCAAGCACGCCCGTGACCACGCAGACGAGCACCGTCGCGAGTAAAACGTTGCGCCGCGGATTTTTCACCTCTTCCGAAAGCGTCGAGATGCCGTCGAACCCGATGTACGTGAGCACCGCAATCGACGTGCCGCGGAACAGCGCCGGAGAAGAAAATGTTTTGGGATTGTAAAACGGATGCGTAAAAAAACCCGACCCGTAATAAGGCAGATGATAAATATAGCGGATCGCCTCGACGACAAAAATCACAATCACGATCCCCATTCCCGCGGCCAGAAACGCATTGATCCGCGCGGAGGTCTCCACGCCCCGAAGATTGAGCCACGTGAAAAGCAGCGCGAAGAAAATCGCCCACAGGAAATACGGCATCTGCGGAAAGAAATTCTGCGCCGCCTTGCTGCACCAGATGGTGCAGATCAGCGGATTCAAAATGTAATCCATCGCCATGCTCCATCCGGTGATATAGCCCAATGCGGGATGAAGCTCGCGGCCAACGTATGTGAAGGCTGAGCCGGCGCTGGGATACACGCGGGCCATTCGTCCATAACTGATCGCGGTGAATAGCATTGCGACCATGGCGATCAGAATCGCCGTGACCACGTGGCCGTGCGCCGCGTTGCTGACCACGCCGAACGACGGCATCGGCGCGACCGGCTGAATGATAATGATGCCGTAGAGGATCAGGTCCCACAGGCCCAGCGAACGCCGCAGGCCCACGCCGCGTCCGCCAGGTTGTGACGGCTCGCCGGGCATTAGTGGGCCGCCTTGGCCGTTTTCGTGGCTTCGACGTGAGCGGATGAAAGAGCGAGCGAAAGCGGCTCAATATTCCAGCCGCCGATTTCCAGTTTCGCTCCGCTGCCCAATTGAACCCACGCCGGATAGCGCGCAGTAATCGTTTCCGTTTCGCCGGGCATCAGCTCGGTGTAGTTGTCGCTCCAGAAGACGGGCAGCACCTCGTCTCCATGATTGTTCCTGACCGACAGCCGCACCTGAAAAGCCAAATGCGCGCTGGGATTGCGCAGGCGCACGCTGACCAGTGATTTGCCGTCCGCTGTTTCGCGGCTGGCGGTGGCTTCGAGCTTCACCTGCGGCAGGCGAGCGAGCATCGTCAAGTCTCCGTCGGAATATTCCTCCGTGCGAACATAGGTCGTCCAATTCCATTCGAAGACGGGCGCCTTGCTCGACAGCCAATAAAAATTCGAACTGATCGCTTTTCCGGCGTGGTCGCGAAGATCCAGCTTCACAAAATAGACCCGCGGGCTTTGCGTTTTTGGAAACGCGGGAATCGTCAGTACGCGCTGGCTGGCGTCCGCGGCGACGTTCACGGCAGAGCGGCGCGAAAAAATCGGCTTCAAATCGAAGTTGTACACCGCCGCCGAAACCTCCATCTCCGGAAACGCGCGATAAAAACTGTTGACCACCACCACGCTGCGATCGTCGTACGAATACTGCACGTGCAGCAGCTCGTTGGCTTTCTTCGCGCCGAAATATCCGCCTGCGGGCTGCAAATAGTAATCGTAAAGATGCCAAATCAGCGAAGGCCACGCATTGTTCAGCATCCACTGAATCACGCCCGTGGAATTATATTTGTTGCGTGCGTACGCCTCGAACATCGCGCGCTCGTTCTCATAGGTCATCGCCTGGGCTTTCTTTTCATAGTCAGCCAAGTCTTTTGGCGCGCCGTACATTTGCTTCATGGCGTCGTCGAATGCCGAAAGCTGCTGAAAGGCGCCCGAGCCTGCGTGAAAATGCCAGTATTCGTTCGGCGGCCAGATATCATCCGCGGGCATCATTTGTTTCAAACTGCCGGCAACCACCGGCGCCGGCCCCGGGCTCGTCTCCGTGATGAATCCGTACGCGCCGCCATTTTTCGCATTCTCCAGCCAATAGGCAGGCGGAACGTAATCATACGGGCCGGTCATTTTCACGCCGGATGGGCCGGTGACGGACGTGGCGCGCTGCGACGCGGAGGAAATATACGGATTCGGCCAGTTCGTTTCGTGCAGCACTTTCACATACGCGCGCTCCACGCCCGCCGGCGGCGGATTGTCGCTGCCGTTCAGCCACACCAGCAAACTCGGATGGCTGCGCAGCCGCAAAACCTGCGAGCGCAATTGCGCGGTGGCATTCGCGAGATCGGCCGGTTTCCATTTTCCCCACTGCTCCCAGAAACTACAGCAGCACCAGCCGGCCATCACCAGCACGCCGCGCTCATCCGCCATATTAAAGAACTCATCCGGTTCGAGTTTGCCTTCCAGTCGAATCGTGTTCAGTCCCATCTCGCGCACATAATCGAATTGCGCCGCGAGCCGCTGGCGCGATTGGCGCATCAGCATGTCCGGCGACCAGCCGCCGCCGCGAATCAAAATCCTTTTCCCATTGATGTGGAACAGAAGATAGTTATGAGGCGTGAGCGTGGAAGTGATTTCGCGAATTCCGAAACGAATTTGCCGGTCATCGGAAATCGCGCCGCCGATGCGCGCCTGCATCGCAAGCGTGTGAAGATTTTGCGCGCCGAGTCCGTAGGGCCACCAAATTTTCGGATGCGCCACGCGCAATTGCGGAAATTGCACGGGCGTGAACGTGACGTTGCGCGTCTCTCCGGGCTTAAGCTCGACCGGCCGCTCGAAATGCACATCGCCGTTCGCGCCCGGGATTGTGCCCTGGACGACGCCGCTTACCGGCGCGCTCGATGCATTTTGCACTTCCGCCATCACCGTCAGATCCGCTTCGTTGAGCGATGCATCGGTGAAATGCGTCACCACCTGTGGATGGCGCAGGGCGATCGCGCCCCTTGTCGCGAAGTATACATCGCCCCACAGACCCATGTCCTTGTCCGGAGGCGCGGGATTCCAGTCCACCCAGTTCATCGCCAAATCGTTTTCCGTGGGCGCGAAGGTTTCAACGGCGATAACATTTACCTCGCCGGGTTTCACGAATTTCGTCACGTCGAAATCGTAAATGCGGTATGAGCCTGCAACATCTTTTGCATCGGCGAATTTCTTTCCGCTGATCCAGATATTCGCGCGGTAATTGATGCCGTCAAAATGCAGCCAGACGGTGCGGCCCGCGAAGTCTTTCGGAATCGCGAGTTCCTTGCGATACCACCACGAACATGCGAAGGGGCTGTCCCTAGGCATCGAGAGATTCGCGAAATTCGCGCCGATGGGATATGTGGTGCCGGGAATTTTCCGCAGATTCATGCCGAAATCAGGATCGGGATAGGTGCCATCGGCGACAAGCGCGGCCACTACGGTGGACGGCACGCTGGTCGAATGCCAGCCGGTTGTCTGAAAGCCGGGAGTGGAAATTTGCTCGCCGGTCGCGTCGAACTTGCATGACGACTGCAATTGCCACCCGGCGCGCAGCGGAAGTCGCGCGTCCGGCGCCGCGGGAGTTTGCGCCCGGACGAGTGGCGGCGCGAACGCGGCCAGAAAAAATGAAGCCATCAGCAGAAGAGCAAAACTCACTCGGGATTCAGGCATCAACCACCCTTCATTGAGAGAGTGGAAAGCCGGAGCAAATGGTGACCCGTCAGCAGTCCGGGGCTTTCCTGGCTCTCCGCGTTTTACGCATGCAGTAGATAGTTCATAGCGCCGTGAATTTCAACTGCTAAACGGAATTGAGGGCGCGGTAAATGCGCCGTCGCCAACTATTGAAATTTGTCGCGATTAGAAAGTTGGTCGAAGCGTTTGTTTTCAATCATTTGCGTTCTCGCGACTGGGGTTTGGTGTAGCGATTAGAATTACCTCCTGAAATGGGCGTTTCGGTTTCTGTAATGGATTGTCTTTGCTAGGGTTAGGGGCCGTTGGGGCAATTTCGTGGGCCGGGGAGGGGAATTCCGCGGAGTTTTTAGAATTTGCCTGTGCGACCATGGGCTGCTGAGTTTCTTCGGGCCTTTTTGGGAGGTTCTGACCAGCTTGGCCGGTTTGAGCGGCGGGTTGATTTTGAGGGGGTTTGGTGGGGGAAGAGGCGGACGCAGCTTTGCTGTGTTTGCAGAGCTCGTCAGCAAATTCTTCAAAAGAACCGGGAGCGGAGGTGTCTTGAAACGGATGGTCCGATGGGATGCGGCGAAATGCGCTGGGATATACGACGGAAAACGGGTCATCGGATTCGGAAGGAGGCGCGGTGACGTTGGGCGCGACCGGGGCCGGAACATTGGGCGAAAGAGTGACAGAAGCGGGGACAGGAGCTTCGGCGGGAAGGGCATAAGAGTGGACGTGAGTGACGATGGTGCGCTTGGGCGGCTCGAGCCATTCGCCATTCTCGGAGATGTGCGCGAACAGGCGCATGGCTCGAAGAACGGCGCTGGCGGTGGTGGAAGAGTTGTCGACGTGTTCGAGAATGCGTTCGGCGACGCCGCGAAGATTGCGACGGCGGCGGGCGATGAGGCCGAGGGCCTTGGCGTGACGGTAGAGGCAGGAGCGATCCGGCAGGAGATATTCGCAGCGGATGCTGTCCGCGTCGCGCCAGCGGGTGAATTCGTCGTCGATGGCTTCGCGATCGGGGTGATTGCAGATGAAGCATTTGCGAGCGTGGCGGCCGAGGCTGATGGCGTGGGATCGTTGCGGATCGGAAGCGGCGGAATTGCGGGGTGAAGATTTTCCAGGTTTTGGGGGCATGAGTTTTTCTCTCCTTAGAGTTTTTTTATTGTTGTGAAATTTTTCCTTTGTAATGCGACAAAGACGCGCCTTTCGCGAAAATCGCTCAGGACGCGCGGGCGGGTCTGAAGACCCGCCCTACGAGAAGCAAGACAACATCGCGACCCTACGCAACTGCGGGCCGCGTTTCGGACGAAAAGTGCCGGGACGCGCAAACCCGGAAAGGCCGCCGCAGCGGTGACTGCCAAACAAAAAATCGTCCACGGCACCCTGCCGGGACGATTTGGTAGTAAGTCTAATTTTGGCCCGGAGCTTATGCGCTCTCCTGAGCGCCGGAGAGGCACGCGGCTCGTATACGGGCGTTAACTTTAATATCGAAAGAGTATGATAGAACAAGAGTAATCGAAAAGCAAGAGAATTTCTATGAAAAGCGAGGAAAATTGGCGGAAAAATGGGGTCCGGAGAGGAGAAAATCCCCATCCTTCGCAAAAAGCGCGAAGGATGGGGCGCCGAGCAAGCAGGATCCACTCGGCGAGTTATGGCTGAAAATAAAAACGCGACTGTTTCCCATTTTGGGAAGCGTGAAGGAAGGACGAGAAATCCAGGCAAAGCAGTTCACCGCAGAGGCGCAGAGAAATGACGCGAAGCTAGGCAAAAGAACTCACTGCGGAGGAGCAGAAAACGCAAAAGATAAACGGAAGAGCGAAAAGCGGCCGTTTGGGGGAATCACGGCGCGGTGGCGGCGGCGGCCCTGGCTTCGTTCAACACGAGCGGGTTTTGCAAGACCATGTCGAGCTGCCAGCCGGTGTCAAAGAGTACGCCGTTGCTTCGGCCCCGGTGACGAGCCAAGAGGATGGTTGTGACGATCGCGACCACTGCCGCGACCACAAATCCCACGATGACGCCAACATGCGACGGTTGCGGCGGCAAAGGCGGAGGCATTGGCCCAGTCTGCGCGGCGAACGCATAGTTTGGCGAGTCTCCGGGTGCGAACGCGGAGACCCCGGCAGGATTTGCCGCAGGGCCGATGACTTTTGCCTCGATATTGGTGCCGTTGATCGGTACGGTGTAACCGTTGGCATATACGAGGCTGGTGAAATGTATCTGGACGCTCGGGCGGATTCGTTTCGTGAGCTTGGCAATTGAGCCCTCCATGTAAGCTCCGGCTGGAATCGCCAATTGAGTGCCGAGGGTGACGGGAAAGGCGACGGTGGCGCGCACGGGGTCGCCGGGCCGGGCTTTATACGTAATGGGACTGGCTAGCGTCAGGGGAATGCGCGTTCCCGCAGGAAGGGTAAGCGTTCCGTTTTGCGCCGGAGTCGCCGATTGTGCTTCGCTCGTGGAAAGAGGCTGAGGGGGTTGCGGCGTTGCTTGCTGTGCCCAGGATGTAGACGCCGCCAAGAGCGCTGCCAGAACGAAGAGTCGCATGATGTTTCTCCTTAGTTGGAAGAAGCCGCGCAGCTTCGTCACGGATTGTCGTGCCCTTTGGCCTTTTTGCTGAACCCCTTAGTCCATGTTTCCGTTAAAGTACAACGCGAAAGTCTCTCCCGCGAATCGCAGCGATTGCAAGGAAAGCGAGCCATCCGAATTGGTCCGCGGCGTCGACTGATCAGACGGCGATTTCCTGTCGAGCAATACGATACGCGCCGGGGCAGTCGCGATGACGTTTCCATTTTGGCTAAAATCCACGTGAGTCAACGGCCACGAGCCGGTCCACGCCAACTGGTAGGTCCCGGCGGGTAGTTGTTTCCCAGCCACGCGCATAGGAACGCTGATCAGGAACGATTCGCTATGTTCTTGAAATTTCGAATTCGATGTCACCAGCGGAGGACCCGGGCATGAAGTTCCCGGAGTGCCGGGATCGCCTGGAATGATTGTGTCTGGCGTGCCCGGCGTAGCGGGAATGTCCGGTATCACGGTGTCCGGCATGCCTGGACCTCCCGGGATAACCGTGTCCGGTGTGCCATCCGTTCCGGGAGTGCCTGGAATTACCGTATCTGACGTGCCGGGCGTGCCTGAGGTCGGGCGGCACAGCGTGGCGGATTTGAACTGTGCGAACTGCACGGGGGTGGACCGGCGCACGGCGTCCGCGACGTTGTCGCTGTTTAATGCGAGCGGGATTTGCAGCACCATATCGATTTGCGAGCCGTTGTCGAGAAGGATGTCGTTTGCGCGGCTGACCTCGACGTATGGATCGGCGACAGCCGCGATGACGTCGCCGGCCACGGCGGGCGCTTGTTGATGCGGTGTCTGATTGGCGCTGAGGTTCTGAGGGCCAGGGAATGCCACGGTGTAACCGTTTGCGAATATGATTTTTGTAAAATGAATCTGAAACTCCGCGTGCGGGGAAAACCAGCCGGGCTGCGAAAGGCTGTCGATTTGGCCCTGCGCGTACGTGCCGGCGGGAATCGCCATTTGGTTGTGGATCGCGACGGGGAAAACGGTCTCCGCGTAGATGGTGTCCCCAGGTTTGGCCGTCTTAGCCCATACAGGGCGGGTTAGCACCAGAACGACTTTGGTTCCGACGGGAACGAGCATCTCGTGCATGTGCTGGATCGTGGTGGGTTGCGCTTGACCTCGGAAGTTAGGTGACAGGGGACCGGGAGCTGCGCCTTGCGCAGCACATCCCACAGCGGTGAGGGCTATTGCTAGGAGGAGTCTTCGCATAAGTGCCGACCTCCCACCACAGCGTTATTTGGGCCTACAGAGGAGACGCGGAATCGGGCGTTTAGGTTGCATGATTTTGTACTCAACCGATTGCTATACCGAAAGAGACGCGAGTTGCGCCCAGTTGCTGCCCTCGGCTTTTTCGGCTTCGCTGAGCCCTCAAGCGTACGACGGCTGAAACGTCGAAAATCGACAGCGCAGCCGTTCGCGGCCTTGATTAATCGCATCCTAATCCAGCGTTCGCGCAGATGAAACGCGAAGGGGACACACAAGATCGGCGTGGCGGAACGCTTACAAATGGTGTATACGATTTCCTATCGGGTAGAATGCTGTATTCGGTACAGTACTGACGCTAGGTCAGGGGGCATTCCATGGGCGACAAAATTAAGGGAGAAGAGAGCGCGGAGGATAAGGCAGCCGTCACGCTTCCTGGAACGGTTGAGAAGATCATCCCGCCGATTGATCCGCGAAAACCGGAAACGGCGCAGATTGCCGTGGACGGCGCCGAAGAGCTGTATCAAGAGATCCGCGTCGAGAATACGTTGCACGATAAAGAAGGCAATCCCGTGAGCCTGAAAGAAGGCGCGCAAGTCGAAGTGACCATCGAAGCCGATCCGGAACAGACGACTCCCAGGAAACAGCCGGAGGCGAAGGAATCCCGTTCGGCCAGCTCCGCTGGCAAATAACAAGACGACAGCTAACAGCTTGTCGAAAAAGTGCTCCTGGTTGCCATTTTTGCGGCTGCGAGGGAGCCACAGTTTACAAAACCCCATGAAAAATGCAGATTCCGGGCCTGCGGCAGGCAGGCTCCTCGCGGCTGCTCGTCGGAATGACAGCCTGATGAGTATGTTCGAGGAACGGTCTGTGCGGCGACTCATAACGGCCAACCTCAGCCGCTGAAAGGCGTGCCCCTACGAATCCCCACCCTTTGCAAACGTCGCTCAGGATGGGGCACCCGGCGAACTCGGGTATCCCTACCTTCTTTCGACCGCCGATAATTTTAACTGAAGCTCGCGGCCTGTCTCCCCACCTCGCGCCCGGCGAAAAACCAAGTTAACCGGATGCTATACTGCGGCCATGTATGCGCGGAAGCTGCGGGTGGAAATTATCATTGCCGGGGAGCGCAAGGCGTGCCCGCTCGAGTTGCTCGATGCGTTTTGCATGAGAAATTTCACGGGATCGGCGGAGTTTGACGATACTTTGCCGATTGCCGAGGGCGAAATCGAAGCGAGCCTACGCGTGGATCCGCTTCGGTTTGCGGAGGCGTTTGGGGAGTGGCTGACGAAGCGCGGGAAGGGAAATGGGCAGGTGGTGCGAGTCGAGATTCGGGCGAAATAATGTGAATTCTGGAGGCTAGAGGCTGGAAAAGGCAAGTGGCGGGCAAGGCCGAAGGGAAAGACCCTCCACCCTTCGCAGACAGCGCTCAGGATGGGGCACCCGCAATGAAAAGGAGGGCGGCGTCGAGCCTGCCGCACTCCATACGACAAACACAACGAGAACACAGGCTGAAGCCCGTGCCGTGTTCCAGAGGTTGGATGTTAGAGGTTGGAGGTTGGAAAAGACGAGCGAGAGGCACCGCAGAGGCGCAGAGGGACGCCGGGGACACATGGAGATGCCGCGAGGGGCGGAGGGTTAGGGGGAAGAATTGCGCGGGGAGTGGCGCTGGGACTTTCCGTCGCCACGAAGGGCGAGTGCGGGACGCGTTAACGCGGCTTTAATTTCGGGCAGGGCGATTCGCGCGGCGGCGACTCCGGCTGCAATTAGCTCCGGCGTCTTCTGAAAATCGTCCCAGTGAATATCCTTCACTTCGGGACGCAGGATGATGTCGGCGTATCGCAGCCAGTGCTGCGGAGTCTGGTCCTGGATGATGGAGAACGAGCGGCCAATTACTTCGATCGTGTTTTTCGGCTTCTGGTCGGGTTGACCGGGATCGAGATGGATGGCGATCACGACGTCGGCGCCCATCTGGCGCAAGGCCTGTGTTGGGACGGCTTCCGTAAGGAATCCGTCGACGAGCACGCGGCCCTGGTATTCCACCGGCAGAAAAAGTCCGGGAAACGCACAGGACGCGCGCAGCGGCCGGGCGAGTTCACCCTTCGTAAAATAAATTGTTTGGCCGCTGAGCAAGTCGGTCGCGACGATGGCGAACGGAATATTCAGTTCCTCGAACGTGCTCGTCTTCGTGAAGCGATGCAAGAAAGCTTCGAGGCGTTCGTTTGTCGCCATGCCCATGCGCGAAATGGTCCAGCGCCCGAAATCGCGAAAGTGCGTCAGCTTGCCTTGATATTCGAGTTCGTCGAGCGTGGTTCCCGCGGCGTATGCCGAGCCAACGAGCGCGCCGACGCTTGTGCCCGCGAGCAGGTCCACGGGGATACCGTTTTCCTCGAAGACGCGCAGCACGCCAACGTGCGCGATGCCGCGCGCGAATCCGCCGCCCAGAGCCACGCCGATGCGCGGCCGGTCGACGGGCAAATCGTAAGCGAAGGAGCGCAGCCCCTTCACGGCCGTCCCAAGCCAGCGAAATACGTTGCCCATTTTTTTTCGGCGTTTCTCTCGGCGTTTTTTTCGTCGCCGCCGTGGCGATTCTCTGCTGCTTTCGGTCGGGCGTCGAGTGCCGCAATGATGCCGCAGTCTTCCGCGGACGCTCGCCCCTGTAACTAAGACTATTGTAGCCTGACTGAGGATGCGCCGGTTTTTAGGTTGACCGAATGTGTAGCAGTTCTGTAACCTCCGATTGCGCCGGAGTCGGCGAGCCAAGCCAATGACGATTCGCATCGAAAAAGCCGCGGTTCTGGGAGCTGGAACGATGGGCGCGCGCATCGCCGCGCACTTCGCGAACGCCGGACTACCGTGCTACCTGCTCGATATTGTCCCGCGCGAATTGACCGCTGAGGAAACGCGCAAGGGTTTGACGCTCGGGTCGGCCGCGGTGCGGAATCGCTTTGCGCAAGCGGGAATCGAAGCCGCGAAAAAATCGCGTCCGGCGGCTTTTTTCGTCCCTGATTTCGCGCGCCTGATCACGCCGGGAAATTTCGAGGACAATCTCGCGTGGTGCGCCGACGCGGATTGGATAATCGAAGCGGTCACCGAAGATTTGGAAATCAAGCGTAGCCTACTCGCGCGCGTGGAAGAGCATCGCCGCCCCGGCGCGATTGTCAGCTCGAACACTTCAGGCTTGCCAATTCATCTGGTCGCCGAAGGCCGCTCTGAGGATTTTCAATCGCACTGGGCGGGCACGCATTTTTTTAATCCGCCGCGTTACATGAAGCTGGTCGAGCTGATCGCCGGACCGAAAACCAAGCCGGAAGTTCTTGCCGCGCTGGACGAATTTTGCGACCGCCGGCTGGGCAAAGGCGTGGTGATCGCGAAAGACACGCCTAATTTCATCGCCAATCGCATTGGCACGTTCTCGATGCTGAATGCGCTGCGGCTGATGGCCGAGCTGGACCTGACCGTCGAGGAAGTGGACGCCTGCACAGGCCCGGCGATTGGCCAGCCGAAGTCGGCGACGTTTCGCACGGCGGACCTGGTCGGCCTCGACGTGCTGGCCCATGTGGTGCGCAATATTTACGAGACGGTGCCGAAGGACGAATCGCGCGAAATTTACCGTTTGCCCACGATCATCGAGCAAATGATGAAGCGCGGGTCGCTCGGAGAAAAAACCGGCGGCGGTTTTTACAAGCGCGTCAAAAAAGGCGGCGGCGAAAGCGAAATTTTGACGCTCGACACGAAAACGATGGAGTATCGCCCGCGCCAGAAAGCGAAATTCGCCTCCATTGAAGCCGGAAAAATGATCGACGACACGCGCGAGCGGCTCCGCTCGTTCGTTGGCCCGATTCTCGAAGGCAAGGTCGTCGATAAAGCGGCGCGGTTCATCTGGAACGCGCTGTCGGAGACGTGCCTGTACGCCGCGCGGCGCGTGCCGGAAATCGCCGACCGCATTGTGGAAGTGGATCGCGCGATGCGCTGGGGATTCAATTGGGAGCTGGGGCCGTTTGAAATTTGGGACACCATCGGCGTCGAGCCCATGGCGCGGATGCTGAAAATGCTCGGCAAGCCGCTGCCGCCGTGCGTGACTTCGCTATTGGCGTCCGGCAAGAAAACGTTCTACGAATCGGCGCACGGGCACACGAGCTATTTCGATCTGGCGACCACGGAGTACAAACCCATCGAAGAGCCTGCGGGCATCCTGATTCTCAAATCGCTGAAGG
>Ga0307373_10011793_pt1 | contig 12596 bp, 9 predicted proteins | sample OX2MG_FD_202534 | JGI IMG/M metagenome (GOLD analysis project Ga0307373, IMG submission 202534) | Soil microbial communities from Risofladan, Vaasa, Finland - OX-2 | ecosystem: Environmental > Terrestrial > Soil > Coastal area > Acid sulfate soil | place: Finland: Risofladan, Vaasa | collected...
ATGACGTCGCGAGAATAGGCCTTCAACGAAGCCAGCGGGACGCGGGAGTTGTGGGCATTTTTCGCGGCGAGAAGACGCTTCAGCTACAGCCCGAAGTGCTGCCGCAGTTCTCGCATTTGTAGCAACTTCCGTTGGGAGTCATCAACATGCCGCACTCGGAGCAGGAAGGCGCGTCGTCAATCGCCGCTCGCGGTCGCGGCTTTTCTTCTGCGGCCGCAACGGTGCTCGACGCGGCAAGCGGAACCGGAACTTTCGCCGCTGCAGGTTCGTCTACTGCTTCGCCGTTCCGCACCAAGTAATCGCGCGAGATAAATTTCCCGCCGAGCCAGCGCCCGATGTAGTCAATGATGGACTTGGCGTACGGAATTTCCTTATTTCCGGTGAAGCCGGAAGGCTCAAAGCGCGCATTCACGAATTTGTCGATCATGGCGCGCAGCGGAACGCCGTACTGCAGGGCAATCGAGACGGAAAGCGCGAAGCCATCCATGATTCCGGAGAGCGTCGAGCCTTCTTTCGCCATCTTGATGAAAATCTCGCCCGGCGTGCCGTCGTCATATTTCCCAACGGTTAAGTAGCCTTCGTGCCCGCCAACCGAGAATTTGTGAGTGATGGAGTTCCGCTCGCTGGGGAGCTTTCTGCGTTCCGAGCGGAAGAGTTCCTGCTGAGCGCCCACGGGTGTTTCCACTTTAACCGCTGCCGATGCGGGCTGCTCCGCCGTTCCCGTTTTCTTCTCGCCCGCCGCGGAGAGCGGCTGCGAACGCTTCGAGTTGTCGCGATAAATAGCCACGGCTTTCAACCCCAATTTCCAGGATTCAACATAAGCCTGCATCACGTCTTCCACCGTCGATTCTTCGGGCATGTTGATAGTCTTCGAAATCGCGCCGGAGAGGAACGGTTGCGCCGCGGCCATCATCTTCAAATGCCCGCGCCAAGCAATCGAGCGCCCGCCGTTGGTTGCGAGCGAGCAATCGAACACCGGCAAATGCTCCGGCTTAAGGTCCGGCGCGCCTTCGATGGTTCCGTGCTGGTCGATCCAGTCGACAATCAGCGACGCCTGCACATCGGAATACCCAAGCCGCATCAGCGCCATGGGCACGGTGTTATTCACGATCTTGATTACTCCGCCCCCCACAAGCCGTTTGTGCTTCACCAACGCCAGGTCTGGCTCGATTCCCGTCGTGTCGCAATCCATCATGAAGCCGATCGTTCCGGTCGGCGCGAGCACGGACACTTGCGAATTGCGATAGCCGAATTTTCCGCCGTGGTCGACCGTTGTATCCCAAGCTTCGCGCGCGGCGCGCAATATTTGCGGCTGGACATTATCTTCCTTGATAGGACGCAGCGAGTCGCGATGCATGCGCATCACGTCCAGCATGGCCTCGCGATTCTCTGGATAACGCGCAAATGGGCCCATTCTCTCAGCCATGCGCGCCGATTGCGCGTAGGCTTCGCCGGTCATCAGCGCTGTGATAGCGCCGCAAATGTCGCGGCCCTGATCGGAGTCGTACGGCACGCCGAGGGAAAGAAGCATCGCACCCAGATTCGCGTAGCCCAAGCCAAGCGGGCGAAAATCGTGCGAATTCTGCTCGATTTTCGGCGTTGGATAGCTCGCGTTGGGAACCAGAATTTCCTGCGCTGTGATGGTAACGTCAACCGCATGCCGGAAGCCTTCGACGTCGAACTGCCCATTCGCCCCCAGGAATTTCAGCAGATTGAGCGATGCCAGATTGCACGCCGTGTCGTCAAGGAACATATATTCGGAGCAGGGATTGGACGCGTAAATCCTATCCGTTCCTTTGCAGGTGTGCCAGCGGTTCACCGTAGTGTCATATTGCATTCCCGGATCGCCGCACTGCCATGCCGATTCGGACATTCTGCGCAACAGGTCACGCGCGCTAAATTTTTCAGCGGGCTGGCCATCGTTTACATTCCGCGTCCACCAGTCGCGGTCGTCTTCCACGGCTTGCATGAATTCATCGGTGACTCGGACGGAGTGGTTGGCGTTCTGGAAAAAGATGGAACTATACGCTTCACCGTCAATCGAGGAGTTGTAGCCCTGCTCGATCAACACCTGAGCTTTGCGCTCTTCCTTCATTTTGCAGTCGATGAATTCCGCGATGTCCGGATGGTCAACGTTGAGGATCACCATTTTGGCTGCGCGCCGCGTTTTCCCGCCGCTCTTAATGACGCCCGCGAAGGCGTCGAAGCCCTTCATGAAACTCACTGGCCCGGACGCGATTCCGCCTCCCGAAAGCGTTTCCTTGCTCCCGCGCAGCGTCGAGAAATTCGTTCCTGTTCCGGAGCCCCACTTGAAGAGCATGCCCTCGGTCTTTGCGAGGTTCATGATTGAATCCATGCTGTCCTGCACGGAATTAATGAAGCACGCCGAGCACTGAGGCTTCGCCTGCACGCCCACGTTGAACCACACCGGCGAATTGAAAGCCATTTTCTGCTCGACGAGCAAATGCGTCAGCTCATCCCGAAAGGCCGCCCGCGATTCCGGCGACGCGAAATATCCGTCGTGCTCGCCCCAGCGAACAATCGTATCCACCACGCGCCCAATTAATTGGCGCACCGAGCCTTCACGCTCCGGCGTGTTCGGCTTTCCGTGAAAATATTTCGACGCGACGATGTTCGTCGCTGTCTGCGACCACGACTTCGGAACTTCAATATTGTCCTGGCGGAAAATCACCTGTCCCTTTTCGTTCCCAATCTGCGCCGTCCGCCGCTCCCATTCGACCGCGTCAAATGGAGCCACCTTGCCATCCGTGAATTTGCGCCGGAATTCCAGCCCGGTCTGAATTGTCTTGCGATCCTGTTGCTCGACGTCCATTTTGCCCGCCAAATTACCGCTCAATGCCATTTTCGTTTCCGCCATAATTTTTTCCGCCTCCGCGCAGGCAGTCCTGCCGCTGATGGATTTACCGGGTGGGGACAGCGGATTCAACAATTATACCGCAATCCCGGAGCTCCGGCTTACGCGACGGTTAGAAAGGGCAGGCAGCCGCCGCTCGATTGTGGAGAGTGGACTTCTAGCTCTTGGAGCAGTCAACGCAAGCCGGGCGGCAATGGATTTCCACGCTGCCTAAAAACCGAAAAAAGAAAAAGCTTCGCTCCTCCCGCACTTTACACTGCAATTTACGGTCGGGCGGATGGCCCTTAGATTTCTTCGGCTTTTAACCCGGGTCGACGCCGTGGGTTCTTCCGTTCTCCCCGCTCACGGCCCGTACCACACTCCCCCGAATCTGGGAACGCAGTATTACCGGGTTGTGGAAAAAGTGTCAAGCAGAAAGCGCAACGCTACCACAAAATCTTTGGGTCCCCGTGTCCAACTTGTCTACAGATAGTGGTTAAAGTCCAAAATGGGACTCGAACGGAACTTCCTGGTTTCTACCATTTGCTTCTTCCGGCTGTCCCGGCTAGTCTTAGCTGCATCAAATCTCCATGCGTATCTCGCGACAAATCCGCCAAATCCGGCGCATAACGATTGCCATTTTCTTTCTTTGCGCTTGCGGGCTGCCACTACAAGCACAATCCAAAGCGAAGCACTCTACAATCGCTCACGCGCCAGCTAAGAGAGTCTCGCTCGCGGGTGTGCCGAATTTCGGCGAGGTGACGCCAACTCTTTATCGTGGAGCGCAGCCGTCCGATAAAGGCTTTAAAAGCCTCGCTCAAATGGGAATCGATGTGATTGTCGATTTTCGCGGCTTGAATCTGAATCAGGAGAGGCATGAGGCTGCGGCGAATAATATGAAATTGATTCTGCTGAGCTGGGATTGCCGGAGTCCGTCCGACAACATTGCGGCGAATTTCCTTCAAATCTTAAAAGAGAATGCTGGCAAGAAGATTTTTGTCCACTGCTATGGCGGCATTGATCGCACCGGCGCGATGATCGCCGTTTATCGCATGGCGAATGAGGGCTGGACTGAGCCCGAAGCGAGAAACGAGATGCACGCCTTCGGTTATGCCTTCCTGCATCGCGTCTGGTGCCACGCCGTTGATGAATATGTAAAGAAATTTCCGCAGGACATGCTAGAAGACCCGCAGCTCGTGGCACTCCACGCCGGCGCGCCGCCTCGTGCCGCCAACTGATTAAACCGTGGTTGGATCCCGCACGCTACTCGTAGCGCAGGGCTTCGATGGGGTCGAGCTTCGCCGCCTTCACTGCAGGCCATACGCCGAAGACCAGCCCGACTCCCACTGATACGCCGATCCCAACCAGCACAGCCCACAAGGGAACCGCGGCTTTCATCGACGTGACGTGCGGTATCAGCATTGAAAGCGCGCTGAAAAACAGCACGCCGAGAATGCCACCGGAGCCCGTGAGCGTCATGGCCTCAAAGAGGAATTGCCAGATAATGTCGCGGCTGCGCGCGCCGATGGCTTTTCGCACGCCGATTTCACGCGTCCGTTCCGTCACGCTTACGAGCATGATGTTCATCACGCCCACGCCGCCAATCAGAAGCCCAATCGAGCTGAGCACGATCAGCACCAGCGCCACGCCGCCGATGATTTGATTGAACTGCTCTTCCTCTTGCACTTGCGTGGTGATGGAAAAGTTGTCCGGCGCTGCATAGGCTACTTTTCGCCGGCGTCGCAACACTTCGCGCGCTTCGTCCACCGCTTCGTCGAGCTTCCCGTGGTAGGCCAGGAAGCGGTAGCCATTGTCGCGGGTCGATGGAAACATCTTCATGAAGGTGTTGTAGGGAATGGTCACGCGCCGGTCTTCGTCCTGCATGCCAAATCCCCCGGGGGGTTTTTCGAAGACGCCGATCACCAGAAAATCCGAACCATCGATTACCACGGTTCTATTCAACGCGTCGACCGCCGTCGGAAACAGCGCTGTCGCGATATTTTCTCCCAGCACCACAACCTTTTCGTGATGCTCGTTCTCCGAGTCCGTGAAGAAACGCCCTGCCTTCAACTGTGCGTTTCCATAAACTTCCATGTATGCCGGAAATGTTCCGCGGAATTCCATATCCTGAACCTGATTTTTTTGATAGCGAATGCTGTGGATCTGATGCCAATTGAAAGTCGAAATGGCGATCTGCTTCACGGCGGGACACGAGGCCAAAATCGCTTCGCCATCGGCCAGGGAAAGCGGCGGCCGTTCACGCTCCTGCTTTGGCACGCGCCCGACGTGCGGCCCCTGGTCGAAGCGATCCACGTAAGCCGTGTCGGCGCCATAGCCTTCAATCGTCGCGGCGATTGTCGCCTTAAATCCGGTGATCAGCGAAGCGACAATGATGATCACGCCTACGCCGATCACCACACCTAGCACCGCCAGCGAGCTGCGTGCTTTATGCGTGCGCAGTGTGTCGAAAGCCAGTGCAAGATTTTCGCGGATATCTTGTTTCATCGCACACCTCTACGTTTCGGCCCGCAACGCTTCGATCGGGTCCAGCCGCGACGCGCGCATTGCCGGGTAGATCCCGAAAAAAAGCCCCACTCCCGTCGAAAGCAACAGCGCAATTACTACCGCATGAATCGGAGTTGAGATCGGTAGCGGTGATAGCGCCCGCACCAGCATGGCGATCGCGACCGCCAGCAACACGCCCGCCAGCCCGCCAATGCCCGACAAAATGGACGATTCCATTAGGAATTGCAGCACGATGTGCCGCCGCCGCGCTCCCAGCGATTTTCGCAAACCGATTTCCCTCGTCCGCTCGGTAACGCTCGCCAGCATGATGTTCATAATTACGATGCCGCCAACGACCAAAAATACACTTGTCAGCCATATCGCGATGCCGAACAAATTCCCCGTCAATTTCTCCCACAAGCCGGTGATGGACGAAGGTTCAATGATTCCGAAATCGTCGTCGGCCCGGTACGGTACATGGCGTCGTGATCTCAACAGCACGCGCACTTCATCCTCCGCCTCGGGCATCGCTTCTGTGCTGATGGCTTCGATGAACATCGTGATCGAATCATCCGCCGCCGTCCACACAGTGCGGTACGTCGTCAGTGGCAACATCACAAAGTTATCTCGCGACTGGCCCAGGATCGTCCCCAGTGATTTCGCCGTGCCTATCACTTCGCACTGCTGCGCTCCCACCCGCAGTTCCTTTCCAATCGGATCGACTCCCGGAAATAATTTCACCACCACATCGTTGCCGATAAAACAAATTGGCGTGCGATGATCTTCGTCGGCATATGTGAAAAAGCGCCCGGAGGCAATATCGAAATCCCGCACTTCGGCGAACTCCGGCGTCGCTCCGATCACTTGTACGTCTTCCATCAGGTGCTCGCCCTGATGAACGTCCGCGACGGTATTTTCTTCTGCCGCCACTTCTTTCGAATATTGCAGGTGACCCTTCAGCGCATGATAATCCTCCATGCGCAAAGGTGGCCGTTTGTCCGCTTTCAGAAAGTCATCGAAATTCGTCACGATACCGATGCGATCAATCACGAATGCGTTGGAGCCCAGGTTGGCAATCTTGTTGGCCACGTAAAGGTTTAGCCCGTTGAGCACGCTCATCACGGAGACAAGCGTCGTTACCGCCAGAATGACCCCGAGCAGCGTCAGAAAACTGCGCAGCTTATGCGCACGCAAGGTATCGAACGCAAGCCACGATGCTTCGCGCAGCGTGACGCTCGCTTGTCGAAAACCTAGTCCTAATTTGGGCTGCTTTGGCATCTAATTAATATAGACGTTTCCTGGGGGATAAAAGTTCTCTTCAGGACACAAATAGTGGCCAGAATGACGCTCTCGATACTCGTCCCCCAGGTCCCGGAGCATAGCGAAAGGAAATATCGCTACAATACGAAAAGGGGCAAGACGATGAAACGAGTACGAACAATCGCGCCTGTAAGCCATTATATGGGACTCTCCGAAGGGAAGTGAATATTCGTTTTCGATGAAGCGCCTGCTCCAATTTGGATGCGTGGTAGCCATTGTGGCAGCCGCCTCTTTCTCTTCGCTGGCCGCGCCGCAACAAGGGCCTGAACAATCGACAGCGACCCCCGGTCAAACGCCCCTTTCGCCCGCGCAGATTCATGATCTCCTCGCGCGCGTGATCGCCAACCAGCACCGCAACGACTCGGCGCTGGACACCTTTGAGCGCTTGGAGCACCACGTCGAGCGCAACAGTTCCAGCGGCCGTATTACGGAAGACAAGCTTTTCCGCGTCGTCCCCACAGGAAGTGGCAATTTAAAACTTCTCATCAAAGAAAACAGTCGTCCCGTGCCGGCCGCCGAATATCAGCGCCAGCTACGCGATTGGGAGCGCGTTCTCCAAGTCGCCATTCATCCCGATGACCCGCGTGAACTTGCCGTCGTCGCCAAGCAAAAAAAGAAGCTGAAAGATCGCGAACGCCTGATTAACAGCGTTTCGAGCGCCTATGTGCTCACCTGGATGGGCCGCGAAGTCCACGACGGCCGCGTTCTTGACAAAATACAGCTTAATCCCAATCCAGCGTATCAACCCCGCGGCGATTCCACCGACTGGCTCGCTCACGCTCGCGCCACAATCTGGGTAGACGCATCAGCCGGCCAACTCGTTCGCGCCGATGCCAGCATCGTCCGCGACATCTCGATCGGTGCCGGTATTCTCGGCAAGGTCTATCGTGGCGGCCATTTCATTATGGAACAAGTGCCCGTAGCGCCTAACATCTGGGAGCCCTCCCTCTATCAATACGATATTTCCGGCCGGAAGTTTCTCTTCATGTTCACTTTGCATGAAGTGACGTTGCTCGACCACTATCGCCTGATCGGATCCCCCGACCAGGCGCTCGCCATTGCGCAAGACGACTTGGCTCACTGTTGCAGCACTTTCGCGGGCGATCCCTAAGCCGTGCCAAGCTGCGCGGATCTTTCACACGGGTTGACTGTGGATGATTCTCCCGGATTTACTTCGCGAATTTCTTGCGCATTTCTCCGCACACCGTCGCAAAGAAACCTGGAGGGCTGTCTTCAACGAAAGCGGCGTGCGGGTCGTAGTCTTCCAGCCCTCGAATGATTTCATTCGACGGTAAACGCCGTAGCAAATATATGTGCGGACGCCCGCCCACTGCAACGCGCTCTTCGCCTAGCACCCGAAAGAACTCGTCCTGGTAGCGAATCGTCAGTGGATATTTCCAGTGTGCCTTCGGATTGCGAGACGCAATTTTCAAATCCCAATTTCCCTCGCCGCGTGTCACTTCGTCTTCCACAAGCCTTGGCTTTAGGCGCCATTCACCCGTCTTCGCATACCGAATAGCACGATCGAGGAGCACCAACGGCAGCGTCCCAGGGACCTCGTGCGTCGCCAAACCGCTCATCGTACGCACCGTGCCTTCCACGCCGAAGTAGCAAATCAGCCATGTCAGCGGGTGCATGTACATGGACAAAAGTCCCATGGGGCCCGCATAGGGCCATGGAATATACGCACCAATGGCCGGGCCAGCTCGTGTGACAAAGATTGAATACCACACGATCAGCGCTACCAAGGCCAGAAAGGACTCAATGATTCCCGAAAAGACCGTCGCCCGCGACCAATTCACCCGAATGCCACCAAAATATGCGGCTCGCAAGCGCGCCGGCAAAAACGCGAGAATCGGTCCAGCGAGATAAGTCCACACGGTGGTTTGCCCCTGACTCCCCAAATTAGGTGCGTTGGCGGGCGCGGACAAGCTCCGTCTCGGGTTCGGCGGCGAAAACGACAATCCGCTGATACAAGTTGGAGAGGCGCTTTACTGCGACACTCAATTAAGGTTACGCTTGGCCTACTTACCTCCGGCCAGGCATTCGAGGAGGCGCCATGTATGCTCGCGTAACGCAGTTCCACATTGTGCCGGACAAACTCGATTCGTTCCTCGCCGCTCTCCGGGATGCCGTTCCTCACGCGCATCAACAGCGCGGGTTTCGCGCGCTCATAGTTCTTCGTGCAGACGCTTCCGCATCCACCGCCGACGTACGCGTGATGTCGTTGTGGGACTCCATCCAGGATTTGCAGGCTGGCGAGCAGAATTTCTATTTTTACCAGGCCCTCGCGAAGGTCATGACATCTTCGAAAGGCTTCCCGCTGATTGAAGGGCAGGAAGTTCTCTTCGCCGACTTCCCGAGCGGCAGCACGCCCAAGCGCCACGACACCTCCGCCGACGAAACCAAATTCTGAACGCAAATCGCTCTCGCCGATTCGCTGCAGGTCGTGGCCTTGACCGTCCTTGCGGCGGCCAGTAAGCTAGCTGTTCCCAGCAACTGGGCAGATAAGCGAGAGCGCGTTGGCGCTTTCAGAAATGACAATGGGCACCATACAAATCACGCTGCCAGACGGGGCGAAGCGCGAAGTCGCGGGAGGAACAACTCCCGCGGAGATCGCGCGCCAGATTTCACCTCGACTCGAAAAGGAAGCGCTCGTTGCGCGCGTTGGCGGCGAATTGTGGGATCTTTCGCGTCCGCTCGATCAAAATACTTCGCTTGCGATTCTCACTCCAAAAGATCCCGAGGCGATTCAGGTGCTGCGCCATTCCGCCGCGCATCTACTTGCCGCTGCGGTCATCGAACTTTTCCCCAACGTAAAATTGGGCATCGGCCCTCCCATCGACAACGGCTTCTTCTACGATTTTGTCCGCAACGAGCCGTTCACGCCCGAAGACCTCGAACGCATCGAGAAAAAAATGCGCGAGCTCGCTTCCCAGAATATTCCAAACGAGCGCAAACTGCTGCCTAAGCCGGAGGCGTTAAAGTTTTACCGCGACTCGCAGCAGGAATTCAAATGCGAGCTAATTGAGGAAAAAGCCGTCGAGCCCACCGTGTCGTTTTACACCACGGGAAAATTCATTGATTTCTGCAAAGGCCCGCACATTCCATCCACCGGACGCATCAAGGCGTTCAAATTGATGAACGTCGCGGGCGCGTACTGGAAAGGCCATGAAGGCAATCCGCAGATGCAGCGGATTTACGCCGCTTGTTTTTACACCCAGGCCGAACTCGACGAATATCTGCACAAGCTCGAAGAAGCCAAGCGCCGTGACCATCGCAAGCTCGGGCAGGAGCTCGACCTTTTCAGCATTCAGGACGAAGCCGGACCCGGGCTGATTTTCTGGCATCCCAAAGGCGGTCTTATCCGCACGATCGTCGAGGACTGGCTGCGCGTGGAACTGCTGCGCCGCGGCTACGATTTAGTTTTCACCCCGCACGTGATGCGCCTCGACCTATGGAAAACCAGCGGGCACACCGGTTTTTATCAGCAGAGCATGTTCAGTCCGATCGAAATCGAGAAAGCCGATTACCAGATCAAGCCGATGAACTGCCCCGGCCACATCTTGATTTACAAGTCGCATTTGCGCAGCTATCGCGATTTACCCCTGCGCTATGCCGAACTGGGCACGGTTTATCGTTATGAGCGTTCCGGCGTTTTACACGGCTTGCTGCGTGTGCGTGGCTTCACGCAGGACGACTCGCACATTTTCTGTCGGCCGGATCAAATCGAATCAGAGGTTGCGGGCTGCCTGGATTTTGCATTTGCCGTGATGAAGACCTTTGGCTTTGATCGTTACGAAGTCGAGCTTTCCGAATGGGACGCTGCGCATCCCGAAAATTACGCCGGCAAAGCGGAGGATTGGAACCGCGCGACTGCCGCGCTCTCGGATACGCTCCAGCGCATGAAGATTCCGTACAAGCGCATTGAAGGCGAAGCCGCGTTTTACGGTCCAAAGATCGACGTGAAATTAATCGACGCGATTGGCCGTCCGTGGCAACTGACCACGGTGCAATTCGATTTCAATTTACCCGCGCGCTTTGCCCTCGAATATGTTGGCGAAGATGGCGCGCGCCACCAGCCGCTGATGGTTCATCGTGCGCTGCTCGGCTCGGTCGAACGTTTCTTCGGAATTCTCATCGAGCATTACGCGGGCGCCTTTCCAGTGTGGCTTGCGCCAGTGCAGGCGAGCATTTTGCCGCTCAGCGAGAAATTTTCGGAGTACGCGAAATCCGTTGAAGCGAAATTGCGCGCCGCGGGCGTTCGCGTTCATGTCGACGACCGCAATGAAAAACTTCAGGCGAAAATCCGCGACGCGCAGCTTCAAAAAATTCCATATATGCTGATTGTAGGTGGCAAAGAAGCGGAATCCGGCGCCGTCTCCGTGCGCCATCGCTCCAAAGGCGACCTCGGACCGCAACCCCTCGGCCAATTCATTGCCGCGCTGCGCAATGAAATCGAAACCAAAGCGCACGACTGAATAGTCGTTTTCCACGCCAATGAATATTCAAATTCGCCAGGCAGTTCCCGCGGACATTCCCACCCTGCGCGAATTGATCGACGCCTCTGTGCGCGGATTGCAAGCGCGAGACTACACGCCGGCTCAAATTGAACTCGCGCTCAAAACGGTTTACGGCGTGGATAGCCAGTTGATCGCCGACGGAACATATCTCGTTGCGGAAGCCAAATCTGCCGAAGAAAACGATCTAGTCATCGCCGGCTGCGGCGGCTGGAGCAAACGCAAGACGCTCTATGGTGGCGATCGCTGGACCAGGCGGGAAGATGCGCTTCTCGATCCGGCCCGCGACGCCGCAAAGATCCGCGCATTCTTCATCCATCCGGCATGGGCGCGGCGCGGCATCGGCAGCATGATCCTCGAAACTTGCGAATCCGCGGCGAGACTTGCGGGATTCGCCGGCTTCGAAATGGGCGCGACGCTGACGGGCGTTCCCTTTTACCGCGCTAAAGGTTACGTTGAATTAGAACGCATCGAGGTCCCGCTGGCGGACGGCCTCTCGCTTCCCATTGTGCGCATGGCAAAGCACGTATAGGCGCAAACGCCGCCAACGATGCGGCTGTCTATGGTATCTTCACGGAAATGCCCGACACCATTCCTGTAGTGATTCGCGAAGAGCAACCTGTGCGCACCGCCGCGGTTAGCGCACGAATCATCGCCGCGGGCATTGTGATCGCGTTCTGCTACTTGGCATCAAGCGTCGTGGTGACGCTGCTCGTAGCGATTCTTCTGGCATATTTTCTCGATCCGCTGGTGGTGTGGCTCGAACTGTTCCGCTTGCCGAGGGCGCTCGGCTCACTTGTGGTACTGCTCCTGGCGATCGCATTAATCTTTTTTCTTGGATCCTCACTCGTGAGCCGCGTTGACCAATTTGGTGCGGACTGGCCGCTGTATCGCGCCCCTCTCCGCGCTGTGACCGGCGGCGTCGAACGGCGGCTGAATTTGCTCGAGTCCCGCGTCAACGAAATTTCCCCGCAGCCCCGCGAACCGCGCACGATCACCATAGCGGAACCGCATCCCGTCCGCGATGCGCTCCTGCGCCGCGTCGGCTCTCTCTACACGGTATTGTTCGCGGCGACATTTGTGCCCTTTCTGGTGTTTTTCATGCTGGTGGCGAAGCGCAAAATTTGGCACGAGACGATGGAACTATTCCCCATATCACGGCGGACGCCAGTGAAAATCGCGCTGGCAGAAGTGAGCAACATGTTGCGAAGTTACGTTGTGGGAACGGCGCTGGTCGGTTTGATTTTGGTCGTGGCAAGCTGGGCTTTTTTCTGGGCCATCGGAATGGATTTTTCGTTTCTGACCGGCCTCGTATCCGGGCTGCTGAACCTCGTGCCCTATCTTGGCATGGTCCTTGCCTGGATCCCGCCAGTGATCATTGGCCTGAAGCAATTTCA
>Ga0307373_10011794_pt1 | contig 12596 bp, 12 predicted proteins | sample OX2MG_FD_202534 | JGI IMG/M metagenome (GOLD analysis project Ga0307373, IMG submission 202534) | Soil microbial communities from Risofladan, Vaasa, Finland - OX-2 | ecosystem: Environmental > Terrestrial > Soil > Coastal area > Acid sulfate soil | place: Finland: Risofladan, Vaasa | collected...
AGCTTTGCCGCGACCGACTTCGTGAACTGGTACTGCGGGCATCCCGATGTCGACCCGGACCGGTTCGTGCTGGACGCCGAGTCGGTCGCCGTGATCGGGGTCGGCAATGTCGCGGTCGACGTCGCGCGGATCCTGATCCGCGACCCCGAAGAGCTGCGCGAGACCGACGTGTCCCAGCCGGTGCTCGACGTGCTGCTCGCGAGCAAGGTCCGCCAGGTGCACGTGATCGGCAGGCGCGGGCCGGCTCACGCCAAGTTCACCACCAAGGAGCTGCGCGAGCTCGGCGAGCTGGCCGGAGTCGACGTGGTCGTCGGCGAGGGCGAGGCCGAGCTTGACGCATTCGACGCGACCGGCGAGAGCTCCAGGCTCGCCACCGAGGACCGGCACGTCCGTGGCAACTACACGGTGATCAGCGACTGGGCGGCGCGGATACCGGCCGGTGCCGCGCGCCGGCTGACCCTGCGCTTCTGGCTGAGCCCGGCGGAGGTGCACGGCAGCGAGCAGGTCGAGGGCCTGACGGTCGAGCGCACCAGGCTGGACGCCGACGGCCGGCTGGTCGGGACCGGCCAGTACGAGAGGCTGCCCGTCCAGATGGTGCTGCGCAGCGTCGGATACCAGAGCGTCCCGCTGCCCGGCGTGCCGTTCGACGAGCGGTCGAACATCGTCCCGAACTCGGACGGCCGCGTGCTCGGCACGGACGGCGAGCCGCTGCCGGGGGAGTACGTGGCAGGGTGGCTGAAGCGCGGCCCGACGGGCGTGATCGGCACCAACAAATCCGATGCCGCGCAGACGGTCCGGAGCCTGCTGGCCGACCTGGCGGGCGGGCCAGGCCCGGACGACGTCCAGCTGCCCAGGCCCGGCCTGCTCAGGCTGCCGGGGCCCGCGCCGGCAGCGACAGAGGCCGAGCCGATCGAGGCGGAAGCCGGGCATGCCTGGTCGGAGCCGTTCACTGCCCTGCTTGCCGAGCGGGGGATCCGCCCGGTCGGCTACAGCGACTGGCTGAAGATCGAGACAGCGGAGAAGGAACTCGCCGCCGCCCTGGGCCGCGGCGCGCGGGTCAAGCTGTCCAGCCGCGCCGACATCCACGACGCGTGCGGACTGGGCAAGCAACCCCTGCCCTGATACGAAGCCGCCGACCGGGCCTGCACGCTTGGGGTGCGTCCCGAGGCGGCGGCCTGCGGTCGCGGCCTACGTTCCTGAGCTAGGCACCGACCTAAGAGGACGTCATGACGGCGACCGAGGAAACGCGCACAGGAACAAGGACAACGCCAGCTACTGGGAGCGTGACTACCGCGGATTCCTTGAGTTCTTCTTCTCCCGGAATCGCTTGCGGCCCACGACGGGTCGAGATCCATGGTTACGTGCATGACCTCTACCGTCATCTGGCGGCGTGCGATCTTGCCGTCGTCCAGGGCGGGCGAGCCACCACGATGGAGCTGGTCGCCGCCCGCCGCCCGTTCCTCTATTTCCCGCTCGGCCATCACTTCGAGCAGATGTTCCACGTTCCGCACCGCCTGGCCCGGTACGGCGCCGGACGCCGGATGGACTACGCGACAGCAACCCCTGAGGTCATCGCCTCGGCTATCGCGGCCGAGATCGGGAGGCCGGTGGCCTATAAGCCGGTAGATCCCGGGGCCGTCAGCATCGTCGCCAGCCGGCTTGCCGAGCTGATGTGAGCCCGGATTTCAGTGACCGGCTCGCGGGCGGCGTCATGCCACTATGGTGTGACAGGTGCTGATGCGCCGTGTCCAGGAGCGGTCGGCGTCTGTCATGCCGGTGGTGTTGCTGCTGGTCGTCCTCTCGGTGGTGAGCGTGGCGGCACCGGTCAGGGCCGCGATCGGGTCGAGGAGCGATAGCCGGCCCGCGCCCGCGGGTGCTGGGCAGTGGATAACCGTTACCGCTACCTCGCACCAGTCGACCTATGCGAGCCTGAGCGCCTACCGGCGGGCTCGGGGTCGCTGGGTGCCGGTGTTCGGCCCGTGGCGCGCCAGGGTCGGATTCAACGGGATCGCCAGGCCGGGCGCCAAGCGTGAGGGAGATGGCCGGACCCCGGCCGGAACCTACGGGCTCGGCTTCTTCTTCGGTGTCCTGCCCGATCCTGGCGTGGCCTTTCCCTTCCGGCGTGCCCGCTCCTATGACGTCTGGGACGACGATCCGGCGAGCCCGCGCTACAACGAGTGGGTCGACAGGCGGCGCCATGATCCCGGGCGCAACCCCGAGCCGATGGATCGCCAGCCTGCCTACGACTACGCGGCCGTGATCCGGTACAACGTCGCCCGCGTTCCAGGCCTCGGCAGCGCGATCTTCCTGCACGTCGGAACCGGTTCAGCGACGGCGGGCTGCGTCTCGCTGCCCCGGCACGAGCTGCTCGCGATCCTGCGCTGGCTGCGACCCCGCCAGTCGCCGCGGATAACGATCCGCGTAGCCGCCGGAACCTGAGGCGTCTAGCCGGGCTCTCCCCGAACCAGCGCCAGGATCTCCTGCAGGGTGCCGTCCATAGCGCCGAGCCGGCCGTCGATGCCGCCGAGCTGCCCGTAGATGCCGCCGAGCTGCCCGTAGATGCCGCCGAGCCGGCCGTCGATGCCGCCGAGCCGGCGGTCGACCTGGTCGAAGCGGCGGTCGTGAGCGGCGACCCGAGTCACGAGCTCTGACACGGTATCGCCGATGACGCGGATGTCTTCCTTGAGGCTGTCTACCTGCGCATCGGTCACCACCATGCCCGGCAGCGTACTCGGGCGATCTGACCATCCGCCTCGCTTCGTCAGCAATGAAGGCCGGCGGTCAGGGCGTAAGAGTTCCGGCCAGATCAGGTCAGAGCCGTGATCAGCGACGTCAGAACCTGCCTGGTCCGGCGGCGCTCGTCGCCTCTGGCGTACTCGCCGGCCACGAAGTCGGTCACCCCGCAGTCCGCTAGCGCGGTGATCTGACTGGCGACCTGGTCCTCGTTGCCGACGATCGCGACATCGGCCGGACCCTGCGCGCCCTCGCGGTCGAGCATGGCCCGGTAGGACGGCAGCTGGCCGTAGATCTCGAACACCTTGGCCGCCCTGGCGCGGGCGCCGTCGGGGTCGTCGGTGACGCAGACCGGCAGGATGCAGACGACGCGCGGAGCGGGCTTACCCGCCTCCTGCGCCGCCGCGCTGATCGTCGGGACGATGTAGTCCCGGACGGTGGCCGGGCCGGTCATCCACAAGATCGTTCCGGCCGTGCGCTGGCCGGCCAGCTTCAGCATCTGCGGTCCGAGCGCCGCGAGCAGCACCGGGACCTCGCCGGTCCGCGGGACCGACAGACTGATGCCGGCGCGCATGGTCTTGCCCTCGAACGCTACTGGCTCGCCGCTGAGCAGCGGAAGCAGAATCGACAGGTACTCGCTCATGTGCGCGGCCGGGGCATCGAAGCCGTAACCGTACATGTCCTCGATGACGATCTTGTGCGACAGGCCGATGCCCAGCGCGAGCCGCGAGCCGATCGCCAGCGCGGCCGTGAGCGCCTGCTGGGCGAGTACGGCGGGGTGCCGCGGGTAGGTCGGCACGACCGCCGTGCCGATCTCGATGCCGGCGATGCCGTGGCCGGCCACGGCCAGGGCGGTCAGCGCGTCGAGGCCGAAGATGTTGGCCATCCACGCCGAGGAGAAGCCCTCGTCAACGGCCATCTTGAGCTGATCGCGGAGCACGCCGAGCGCCTGCGGGCTCTGCGGCTCGGTCAGGGACGTTCCGAAACGCATGTGGAACTCCGATCCGGGTGATGTTCATGATGGCCGCGAAGCCGGGGTATTGGATCAGTATCGGCTAGGGGAGTATAGAAACATGGATTCGGGGCAGGCCACACCAGCAGGCAGCGGCCGGAAAAACGCGCGCAAGTCCGCTGGCGGCTCGGCCGACGGGCATAAGCCGACGGCGAGCAAGCTGACCGCAAAGGAGCAGGCCGAGCAGGAGAACGCGGAGGCCGCGAAGCGGGCGGCGGGCCACCAGCGGGCAGCTGCCCGGGCACGGGAGCGCGCTGCCGAGCGTGTGCCTGATTCGGCCGGCCTGGAGGAAGCGGGGCCAGGACCTGACGGGCTGGATCCTGACGGGCTGGACCCTGCCGGGCTGGAATCGGCCGGGCTGGACCCTGCCGGGCTGGAATCGGCCGGGCTCGAACCTGTGGACTTCGATGCCGGGCTTCTCGACGGGGCTGGCCGGGACAGCATCGGACGGGCCGCCGCCGTGCTCGCGGGTGCCGGACAGGACATCACCGAAGCCGAGGCCCGGCTCAGCCTGGTCGGCGAGCTACCTGACCTGCCTCCTGACCGCTACCTGGACCGGGAGGAGAGCTGGCTGCGGTTTGCCCAGCGGGTCCTGGAGCTCGCGGAGGACCCGAACGTGCCGCTGCTCGAGCGCATCAGGTTCGAGTCCATCTTCGCCAGCGCTCTCGACGAGTTCTTCATGGTCCGGGTCGCGGGGCGGATCCGGCGGATGGCGACCGGCCTGCCGGTCGAGAGCGTGAGCGGCAAGGCGCCCGATCAGATTCTCGAGCACACCCTGGACCTGGCACGTGACCTGGCCGACCGGCACGCGCACTGCTTCAGCGACTGGCTGCTGCCAGCGCTGGCTGATGCGGGCATCGAGATCCTGCGCTGGAAGGAGCTGCTGCCCGGGGAGCAGGCCAAGCTGCAGCAGCTGTTCAAGGAGCGGATCTATCCGGTGCTCACTCCGCTCGCCGTCGACCCCGCGCACCCGTTCCCGTTCATCTCCGGGCTCTCGCTCAGCCTTGCGGTGATGGTCGCGGATCCGCGGTCCGGCCTGACCCTGTTCGCCAGGGTCAAGGTGCCGCCGCTGCTGCCGCGATTCCTGACTGTCTCGCCGAGCAGGTTCGTCCCGCTCGAGGACGTGATCGCGGCGCACCTGAACGAGCTCTTCGCCGGGCTCGAGGTGATCGAGCACCATGCCTTCCGGGTGACCAGGATCCGTGATCTCGAAATTGACGAGGACGTGACGGAGAACCTGCTCCAGTCGCTCGAGCGGGAGCTGATGCGCCGCCGGTTCGAGCCGGCCGTCCGGCTGGAGGTCGAGGAGTCGATCTCGAACGAGGTGCTCGAGAAGCTGGTCACCGAGCTTGATGTCGACCACCGGGCCGTCTACCGGCTGCCTGGCCCGCTCGATCTGTCCGGTCTCTCCGCGATCGCCGACCTCGACCTGCGGCAGCTGAAGTACCCGGCGTTCGTGCCGGCCGAGGGTGCCCTGCCGCAGGACAGGAGCGTCTTCCGGACGCTCTCCGAGCGGGACGTGCTCGTGCATCTGCCCTACGACTCGTTCACGGCGAGCGTGCAGCGCCTGGTCGTCTCGGCAGCCGCGGATCCGCGGGTGCTGGCAATCAAGCACACGCTCTACCGCACGAGCGGCGACTCGGAGATCGTGGACGCGCTCATCGATGCCGCCGAGGCCGGCAAGCAGGTAGTCGTCGTCGTGGAGATCAAGGCCAGAGGGGACGAGGAGGCCAATATCGCCTGGGCCCGCAAGCTGGAGGAGGCGGGCTGCCACGTCGTCTACGGTTTCGTCGGGCTCAAGACCCACTGCAAGATGGTGCTGGTCGTCCGCGAGGAGGCGGACGGGTCGCTGCGCCGGTTCTGCCATATCGGCACGGGCAACTACCACCCGAAGACCGCCCGGCTGTATGAGGACTACGGGCTGCTGACCGCTGACCCTCAAGTCGGCGAGGATATCACCGACCTGTTCAACCACCTCACTGGATACAGCCGGCGAGCCGACTATCACCGGCTGCTGGTGGCGCCCGCCGGGTTGCGCTCCGGCCTGATCGAGCAGATCGACGAGCAGGTGCGGCTGCTGCGGGAGGGCCGGCCGGCCCGGATCCAGATGAAGTGCAACGCGGTCATCGACGAGGCGATCATCGACGCGCTCTACCAGGCATCGATCGCCGGGGTCCCGATCGACCTGTGGGTTCGCGGCATCTGCTCACTGCGGCCCGGCGTTCCGGGGCTGTCCGAGACGATCAGGGTGCGCAGCATCGTCGGCCGTTTCCTCGAGCACTCCAGGATCTACGCGTTCGGCGCGGGCGGGCCGGACAGCTCCGACGACGTCTGGATGGGCAGCGCCGACCTGATGCACCGGAACCTCGACCGCCGCGTCGAGTTGCTTATCCGGGTGACCGACCCGGCCCACAAGGCGGAGCTTCGCAGCCTGATCGACCTGGCCATGGATCCGAGCGTCTCGTCCTGGTGGCTCGGCCCCGATGGCGTCTGGACCAGGCACCACCTGGACGAGACGGGCACGCCGCTGATCGACCTCCAAGAGCACCTGATCAGGTTCAGGCAGAACCGGCCAGCGGACGCCGATGTCAAGGCGCGTAAGAGGCGGCTGCAAGGGAGTCCTCCGGCCCGGCATGGCTGACACCGGGAATAAGGATCTCATCCGGGCCGCGGGAGCCGTGGTCTGGCGTCCCGGCCAGGCAGGCCCGGACATCGCGCTCGTGCACCGGCCGCGGTATGACGACTGGTCCTTTCCGAAGGGCAAATGCGAGCGTGACGAGCACGTGCTCGTGACGGCAGTCCGTGAGGTCATGGAGGAGACCGGGCTGCGCGTCGCGCTCGGCCGCCGGCTCACGCCATCGGTCTACCAGAGCGGCGGCGGCGTCAAGCGGGCCAGTTACTGGGCGGCACGATGCGTCGGGTCGGACGGCTTCGTCCCCAGCCACGAGGTGGACGAGGTGCAGTGGATGCCCGCCGCGCAAGCGCGGGACAGGCTGTCCTACGAACGGGATGTGGCGGTGCTCGACGAGTTCAGCTCCGGCCCGGTCAGGACCGTGCCCCTGGTGCTGCTGCGGCACGCCGCGGCCGGGCGCAAGTCGGACTGGGCGAGGAACCGCGCGGCAGCGGGGGACCGGGTGGGAGCGGCAGACCTGGCGAGGCCGCTCGATGCCTGCGGACTGGCCGAGGCGAACATCCTGGCTGGCTTGCTCGCCAGCTACGGGAAATGCCAGGTGATCAGCTCAGCGGCGGAGCGCTGCGTGGCGACCGTGCAGCCGTACGCGGCCGCGATGGGGGTCCCGGTCCAGGTCGAGCCCGGGCTGACGGTCACGGGTGAGCCGGTATCCGACGCCGATCTCCTGACGGCCGGGGCCCGGACCGGGCAGCGATCCGCGAGCAGCAGGCCGGCGTCCCTTGCCGAGCAAGGTGCCCGGCTGACCGCGAGCCTGGCGACCTCAGCAGAACCCACGCTGATCTGCGCGCACCGCGAGAACCTGCCCGGGCTGATCGAGGCGGCCTTCGGCGCGCTCGGCGCGCGGCCGCCGCAGGCAGAGCCGCTGGGCAAGGCCGAGTTCTGGGTTCTGCAGTCGGCGGACGGCGCGCTCGTGTCGGAAGAGCGGCACGATCCGGTCAAGTAGCCCGGCACGCGGCACTCGCCGGAATGTCGGAGGCGCGCGATAGAAGTCGGCTAGGCACATCGCCCGTCAGAAAAGGAGACCGATGATGGCCGACGAGATGTCACGATTGGTCGAGCGCGAGATCGCCGACCTCGCTGAGCGGTTAACAGCTCCGGGCCGCGACGAGTGCCTGCGCTGTTTCCTGCTGCGGATGATCACGGAGTTCGGCTGCGACGGCACGTACCGCTGGACGATCCGCTGGCGGGATGTCTGCGCGACCCGGGCAAGAGGGCTGCTGAGCCAGCTCGGGCGGCGTGGCGGCTGCTGCGACTGCGAGGTCCTGATGAACGTCTTCCCCGACTACCCGCCGGTCAGCGTGGCGCTTCCGTGCGCGGGCGTACCCAAGCCCGGGTCGTTGCGGCCATGCGACCTGCGCCGACTGCGAAAGAGCGCCTGAGCGGCGGGATGGCGCGGGCCGGTCAGGCCTCGCCCTTCTCGATCAGCCTGATCAGTGCCATCGCGATCGGTACCGCTGTGATCTCGATCTGCCACGGCCTCGCGCCGTAGCGCTCGAGCTCGGCCGCGACGGATTCCGGCGAGAGCGGCTCGGGCGGCTGCCAGGACAGCCGGCGGACCGCGTCAGGGGCGAGCAGGTTCTCGGCTGGCAGGTGCCCGGAGTCGGCGAGGGCGGCCACCGCTGCCCTCGCCGCGGCCAGCCGCTTCGCCGCCACCGGGTCACGCTCTGCCCACCGGTGCGCGGGCGGCGGCCCGTCGCCCGGCGGTGCCGAGGACTCGGGCAGTGCCGAGTCCGGCAGCGACTTGGCCCGCCGCACCGCCCGCAGCCAGTCGGGCCCGTACCGGCGCGCACCGCGCCCGGTGAAACCGGGAAGCTTGACGAGCTCGGCCAGGCTGCTCGGTGCCGCCCTGGCCGCCTCGACGATCGCCGCGTCGGGGAGGATCCTGGTCGGCGAGATGTCACGGCGCTGGGCGATCTCGTCCCGCTCCAGCCACAGCTCGCGGACGATGGCCAGGTGGCGCCTGCTGCGCACCCGGTGGATGCCCGACGTACGGCGCCAGGGATCGGGACGCGGCGGAGCCGGCCTGGCGGCCAGGGTCGCGACGAACTCCTGCTCGGCCCAGCCGGTCTTGCCATGCTCGGCGAGCTGCGCGGCTAGTGCGTCCCGCAGCTCGACCAGCACCTCCACGTCCAGGGCCGCATAACGGAGCCACTCTTGCGGCAGCGGCCTGGTCGACCAGTCGGCCGCCGAGTGCGTCTTCTCCAGCGTCAGCCCGAGTACTTCCTCGACCAGCGTCCCCAGGCCCACCCTCGGGTAGCCGAGCAGGCGCCCGGCTAGCTCGGTGTCGAAGATCAGCTGCGGCCGGAAACCGAGGTCAGCCAGGCACGGCAGATCCTGGTTGGCCGCGTGCAGCACGGCCTCGGTGCCGGAAAGGGCCTCGTCGAGGCCGGACAGGTCGGGGCAGGCGACCGGGTCGATGAGCACCGTGCCCGCGTCCGGCCGGCGGAGCTGGACGAGGAACGCCCGGTGCCCGTAACGGAAGCCGGAGGCCCGCTCGGCGTCGACGGCCACGGGTCCGGTTCCGGACCTGAGCCGTGCGGTCGCCTCCGCGAGCTCCTCGGCGGTGACCACGAGCGGTGGAAGCCCCTCGCGGGGCTCGAGCAGCGGCACACTCACGGCTGGCGCCTCACCCGCGGCTGCCGGGATTGCGGTGGCCTCAGCTGCGCCACGCCCGGGGGGAGCGGGGGCAGTCCTGAGGCGACGCACAGTGTGTCCGCCCACGCCGCGAGGTGCCTGTCGAGCTCGAAATCATCGCCGTCGGCCGTGGTCGGTGACCAGGATGCCCGCATCTCGAACTCCGTCGCGACCGGCTCTTCCTGCTTGGTCCCGAACCCTTCGGTGACCACTCGGGTCACCGTTCCGCTCGGCGCCGCGTACCCGGCCGACCTGGCATCGAGCGCCTCGGTCAGCCAGCTCCAGCCCACCCGACCGATCAGCGGATCGGTAGCGATCTCCGGGTCAAGCTCCGCCCGAACGTAACCGATGACACGGAACGGCCCGGCCCAGCCGTCCTGCCCGGCAGGGTCGTAGAGCAGCACGAACCTGCCCCATCCGATCTCGCTTCCGGCCACCTCGACGGTCGCGGCGACCGCGGCGGCCTGCGGCGCCAGCCGCCGCGGCGGCGGTTCGCCGTCGAAGCTGATCTCCGGACGGCGCTCGCGCTGCTCGGCTACCGCGGCCTCAAGCTCGGCCACCGCCGCACGGAACGCCGGGTCGGCCCCAGGGTGCCGGTCAGCGGGCACCTCAGCGGGCCTCAGCGCGCGGGACGGTGGCACGGCATCCTCACGCCACGCGGTCAAGCTGTCCGGCAGCGGGACGTGCGGATGCGGCGATCAGTTCGCTGCGGACGGGCTGCGGCCCCTCGAGCAGGGCAGTACCGCACGCGTTACAGCACCATTCAGGGCACCGCCCGTCCGGACTGTCCGGGCAGCGGCCCGGCCCGGGATGAAGCTGGACGAACTCGCGCTCGGAGCCGCAGCCGGGACAATCACGGAAGTCATCGATCATCTGCTGCTCCTGTCGTCGCCGGACCCGTCACCGATGCTGGCACGTACCTGACCACATGCCGTGGATCTTCAGCGGCGTGTCATCTGGGCGTTTCGGCGCCAAAGCGGCGGCGGCGCCGGCTCCGGCCGGCCGAGGGAGCCGTCACGCCGGTGCACCGGGCTGTGAGACGATCCCAGGCGTGGACACGCAGACCGCCGACTCAGTATTCATCAGGGCCTGCCGCCGGCAGCCGGTCTCCTATGCGCCGGTGTGGTACATGCGCCAGGCCGGCCGGTCGCTGCCCGAGTACCGGGCGGCCAGGGCGGGAACAGCGATGCTGGACGCGTGCTCCAATCCCGACCTGATCACCGAGATCACGCTCCAGCCCGTACGCAGGTACGGTGTCGACGCGGCGATCCTGTTCAGCGACATCGTGGTGCCGCTCAGGGCGGCCGGCGTGGACATCGACATCCGCCCCGGCGTCGGCCCCGTGATCGACAAGCCGGTCAGCGACGAGAGTGACCTGGCCAGGCTGCGTGACCTGGAGCCGGGGAACGTCGAGTTCGTCAGCCGGGCCATCGAGATGCTCACCGCCGAGCTGGGCGGAACTCCGCTGATCGGCTTCGCCGGCGGCCCGTTCACCCTCGCGTGCTACCTGGTGGACGGCGGCCCCTCGAAGACCTTCGACCGGACCAGGTCGCTGATGTACGGCAACCCTCCGCTGTGGGGGGCGCTGCTCGGCAGGCTGGCCGACATCACGATCTCCTTCCTGACGGTCCAGGTGCAGGCGGGGGCCTCGGCCGTGCAGCTCTTCGACTCCTGGGCCGGCATCGTCAGCCCCGAGGACTACCGGCGCAGCGTGCTGCCCTACAGCAGGCGGATCTTCTCCGCGCTCGCCGCGACCGGCGTGCCGAGCATCCACTTCGGCGTCGGCACCGGCGAGCTGCTCGGGCTGCTCGGCGAGGCGGGCGCCGACGTGGTGGGCGTGGACTGGCGGGTGCCGCTCGACGAGGCGGTGCACCGGGTGGCGCCCGGCAAGGCGCTGCAGGGCAACCTGGACCCGGCGGTCCTGCTGGCACCGTGGCCGGTCATCGCGGAGCGGGCCAGGGCGGTGCTCGACAAGGGCCGGATGGCCGAGAGCCACATCTTCAACCTCGGCCACGGCGTGCTGCCGGACACCGACCCGGACATGCTCACCCGGCTGACCGACCTGGTGCACTCCGTTCCCGCCGGACCGGTCAGCTAGCCGCTACGGTGTCACCGGCGCGGGCGGGTCGGCGGCGGGCGGGGTCTTCCGCCGCCCGAGCCTGCGCCGGACCTCGAACGCGATCGCGCCGATCAGCGCGGCTGGGATGAGGAACGGGAGCAGCGACCCGAGCGCGGTCAGGACCCATCCCACCACCAGGACGAGCGCGTGCCACCCGCCGCGCAGGCCCGCGGCAAATCCGGGCGAGCTCTTCCTATGCTTTTTATGAACAATGACCCCGCGGTGACCGACGAGCGTCACAGTCACCGTCCCGTAGCTGGTCTCATGGGCCAGGGAGCGCTGCTGGGCGAGCAGCGCCTCGAGATTGGACTCCTGGCCGTTGATCTCGTCCTGGACCGAGAGCAGCGCGCCGACCGAGCCGGCCCGCTTGAGCAGTGCCCGCAGCTGGCTGATCGCGGCCTGCGCCGACGCGACCCGGCTGCTGACGTCGGCTACCTGCTGGGTGACGTCCTGTGCGCGCTGGGTGAAGGAGATCTCCTTGCGGTGCGGAAGTGCCCGCAGCTTGGCCAGCACCGGGAACCACTGCGCCGCCGGGATCTTGAGTTCCAGGCTGATCTGCGGCACGCCGCGCGTTCCTGGCGGTACCGTCTCCTGCTCGCTGGAGACGTAGCCGCCGACGGCGGTGACCATGTTCGTGGCCGTCGTGGCAGCGGCGGTCACATTCGGGACGCGGTCGGTCAGGTAAGCCGTGTGGATGATGCTCTGGGTGGACAGTGCCACCTGGGGCCGGCTTCCTGACGGCAGGGCCGCCAGTCGTCGCGCGGCCTGTGGTGCTGGTGCTGCAACGGGGCCGTTGAAGACGCCACCATGGGCGGCCGGGGCGCCGGCGCCGGTGCCCCCGTCACCCGATGAGGACGCGGATCCCGAGCCCGAGCAGGCGGCGAGCAGGAGGCCGGTGCCCAGGCAGGCGGCAACGGCGACGAGGGGTGTGCGCAGCGATCCCTGGCCTGCGCGGGCGCCGAAGGCGCGGAACGTGGTACTCATGCTTCTCGGACGCGTCAGTCGGCCAAACGGTTTCGCGATGACCGCAATGGCAGCCGATCGTTACCGTTGCGAGGCCGGCCCCGTTTCCGCCCGCGGCCCCGGCTGGCGAGGATGTGAGCATGACCTACCCGAAGATCGAGCTGCATGTCCATCTCGAGGGCACCGTCCGTCCGGCCGCCCTGCTCCAGATCGCCCGCCGCAATGGCGTCGCGCTGCCCGCCGATTCGGCCGGGGAACTGGCCGCGGTCTACGAGTTCCGCGACTTCCCGCACTTCCTTGACGTCTGGTGGATGACGACCGGGGCGCTGCGGACCGAGCGGGACTTCCGGCAGGTGGTCGTCGACTACGCGGCCGAGGCGGCCGCGCACGGCGCGGTCTACCTGGAGGGCATCTTCTCCCCGTCCGAGCCAGCCGGCCGCGGT
>Ga0307373_10011796_pt1 | contig 12595 bp, 5 predicted proteins | sample OX2MG_FD_202534 | JGI IMG/M metagenome (GOLD analysis project Ga0307373, IMG submission 202534) | Soil microbial communities from Risofladan, Vaasa, Finland - OX-2 | ecosystem: Environmental > Terrestrial > Soil > Coastal area > Acid sulfate soil | place: Finland: Risofladan, Vaasa | collected...
GCCCTTGTGCTGTCCGCCAACGCCTGGCCTTGATCACACGCGCTTCTATCGGGACCCTGCCTTCGGCAGCGGCAATGGTGGGCCGGCGCCTGCTGCACAGCCGGAGACACCAGCGACCAAAGGACGTCGCGTTGAGGCGACTCGGTTCCTACGCCGAACCAACCGGTGGCGGCGGCCCCTGCCGGTCAACGTCGGTCCGCGGGCAACGCGTGCCCGCGCTCGGCATGCGCGGCCGCCCCGGCCCAGATCTCGCGGCCTTCCACCAATCCTGAAGCCAAGTCCAGGCTTCGGCGGACACCTGCACGGCGGGCTGACGCCCTTGTGCTGTCCGCCAACGCCTGGCCTTTATCACGCGCGCTGCCATCGGGACCCTGCCTTCGGCAGGGCGGCGACCACAAGACCGGGACGCAGGAGCCGGTGCCGGGCTAGGAGATCAATTCTGCGACGGGTTGGGCCTGGTCTTCGACCAGGTATTGCGGGCGGCCGTTGAGGTCGGGGATCGTCGTCCGGCCAACATCGATGTCGAGATGTCGGAACAGCGTGGCGTAGACTTCACCGAACGTGACCGGCCGGGCGACGGCTTCCCCGGCGATGCGGTCGGTCGCGCCGATCACCTGGCCGTGCCGCATTCTGCCGCCGGCCATCAACGCGCAGTTCACTTGCGGCCAATGGTCGCGACCCACGATGGAACTGATCTTCGGCGTCCGGCCGAATTCCCCCCAGACGACGACGACGCAATCGTCGGCGAGACCCCGCAGGTGCAGGTCTTCCACGAGCGCGCTAACGCATTGATCGAAGACCGGAAAATCCTCGGCTTCCCGCAGGAAGATCGAGTTATTGGCTCGCCCTTCGGCATTCATACCGCCGTGCCAGTCCCACTTGCTGTAATTCAGCGTGACGACTCGGACTCCGGCTTCAATCAAGCGGCGGGCCAGCAACAGGCTTTGCGGCACGCGCGGGGCGCCGTTGCCGTCCATCATGATCTTTGGGTCACCGGTCCCGTACCGCGCCACCGAGCGCGGATCCTCTCGCGAGAGATCCAAGGCCTCGGCCAGTTTCGACGAGGTGAGCAACCCCATCGCCTGTTCGGTGAAGGCGTCGAGGCCCGTCATCGTTGACGTTTGATCGATCTCCCGCCGGATGACGTCGAAACTCTTGAGCAGCAATTTCCGGTCGGTCAGGCGTTCAAGAGTCACGCCGTTGAGGATCATGTCGTCGCGCGTTTCGCTCATTGGCCGGAACGGGGAATGCGCGGTCCCGAGAAATCCCGGACCCGGTTCGTTGTAGGGACCGTGAGTGCAGGTGTAGCACAGGCTGACATACGGCGGAGATTCCAGACGCGCCGGACCTTGCACCTTCGACACCATCGTCCCGAACTGCGGCCAGCCGCCCGACGCCTTTTGCTTCTTCGGATCGTGGCCGTTGAAGACCTGGATCGCATCGTGATCGTGTTGACTGCCGACCAGCGAGCGAATCACCGTCAACTTGTCGGCCAGCATTGCGAGGCGGGGAAATGCCTCGCAGATTTCGAATCCGGGGACCTTGGTCGCGATCGGCCGCCACGGCCCGGCGATTTCCTTCGGCGCTTCCGGCTTGAGATCGAACATATCCTGGTGCGGCGGTCCGCCGACCAGGTAAATCATGATCACCGATTTCGGCGATTTACGGCCCGACGACGATTCCGCACGAAGGAGATCGGGCAAGGTCCACCCGCCGACCGTCCCCATCGCGGCGAGCGTGCCGATCCTCAGGACGTCGCGACGCGAGACGCCGTCGCAGAAATCACGAGTGGAATGCCGTCGCCCCGCAATCGTCAACATGCTCAAACTCCCGTAGTCGGCGATGTTCCATGTGTCGTCGTCGAGGAACTTCTTTGTACCAACAAATCGGCATGGTTACCATTCTGGTTTTACGAAAATGCAGTTTGTCATCCACGGCCTGGCGGCAGGCTCCTCAGTTCAATGCAAGCGTGTGACGAGGCCGGCGGAGATGCCGAATGTGCGGGTCGTGTCGCGACCGGTCTCACCGGCGGCCAGTGGTAGCCTCGGCACTCCGTGACGGGGAGCGGCCGCCTTGGCGATCACACGTGCCGGCCAGGCGCAATCTGGCTGAAACCTGCCCTGGGCGTGCGACACCGCTGGGTCTTTGCCATAGGCAATGGCAACCTCCGTCACGGAGTGCCGGAGCTACTTCCATTGAGGCAGGACATGGACACCAGCTTGCGTCTTCTTGATTTGACGGAGACCATCATTACTGATCAAGGGCTGGCCACTGTCGCCAAACTGACTCAGTTGGAAGAATGGCACCTTGATTGGACCAACATCGGTGACGCCGGGCATTCGGCCGCAATCAAAATGGGAAAACCGGCGAGGCTAACGACAAAGGCGCAGGAATTGGCCCACGGATAGCGTGGCAATACCACGGATAAAGAACGAAATCGTAACCGTCGCGAGCCATCCGTGGTATTGCCACGCCATCCGTGGGTATTTTGCCAATGCCGCCTCGCACGCGATCCCATCACGCTCATCGTCAATCCCACCAAAGGAAAACGTGGCTTTCGGCGGTGCCGTCGCCCGGCTTTTCTCCTTCGCGTTGGATCTCTTTCGCACAGAGCTGCCATACGCCGCCACGCCTCGACTTCTCGCTGGGCAGAGTCACGACCAATGCGTCTGCGTAGACTTCATCGCCGTCGTCCCGGATCGCCTCTTCCGGTACGATCACTCGCAGCGCGCCCTGGTCGTAGAGCTGGCGGACGAATTTTATCGCGTCTTGCGTGGTGGGAAAGCGATTCGAAGCGAGTGCCGATTCGTTCGTACTCTTCCGCAGCCAGGTCAGTGCCTCTGGCCCTGTCAGTGCCTGCACCTTCCGGGCATCCTCCGAGTCCAAAACATCTTCGACGTAGTATGTCCCCAACAGCAACGCGCCAGCGACCACACCGATAACGATTTTTGAGCCCATAGCTTGATCCTCAATAATGAAGCTAATCGACTGACGGAAATCACATCTCACCTTGCCGCGGCCAAGGCGAAGCGTACAACAAGTCTATCTCATGGCAACGACCCTGGGGCTGTGCCAGCGGCCATCGTCGTAACCCTGGGCCGCGAATGGACTATTCGTCGATTTTCTTCCGGTCTCGCTTCACCTCAAAAGTAAGATCGCCCGGGTCATTGGCCGTCAACCAAAAGCGCGTTTCGTCGGGCCTGTTCGGCGGCAAACGGTAGGCGTCGGCCAGGTCGTCTGCCGTCACCGGCTCCCCGGCCGCGCGGATCTGCGCCAGTTTGGCCTGCACGTCGCGACTGACCCCGTTTGACCAAATCAAGAGCGCCACCACCGCGAAAAGCAGCGGCAGGGCCAAAATGACGAATCCCCAACCGAAACAACCGAGTCGCGGCAGACGCCGTTTCGACGGTGATTCGTCGTTCATGCGTTCGTGCTCGACGTATGAGGATGAAGGAGCAACGTGACAGAACTGACCCGCCGGCGGTACAATCGCGATTGTAGCAAACCATGTCCCTGGGAGCGATCTGGCGCCCATTTCGTCTCTCGACCCAAGGATGGGCTTTCCCTCTATTAACTTCCCCGCCCCAATCTACTATGTAAGCTGGGCAATGAAGCGTTTTCGGTGAAACCTTTTTGCCTTCTGGTGCGTCTTATCTAACAAGTAGTTCCGCGCGCAATCCGTCTACCCGCCGCGTGCCGGTGACGGCCTTTCGACCCCAATTCAGGAGCTCTGGCATGAAATCCGATCGGCGAATCGCGGCTTTGACCTTGGGGCTTTCCTTCTGGCTGCTTGCGTCGGCGCACGCCCAGCTTAAGCCCGCCAGGCCCGCAAAAGACGATCGGAAGAACGACGCCGGCCCGAAATCGCTGCCTGCCGAGCCGAACGTGCCTGCGGCCGTCAAGAAGCTGATGCAGGACCGCAAGTACGCCGAAGCGGCCAAGGCGATCGAACAGGCGGCCAGGCAGAAGGATGCTTCTCGCGATTGGCTCGCCTACCTCAAGGGCCGCGCACTGCACCTGGCCGGCCAGTACGACGACGCGGTGGCCGCCTACGAGGCGCTGGAGAAGGAGTTCCCCAAGAGTCCCTGGCTCCGCAGGGCCCGCTTCGGCCGCGCCGTATCGCTGGCGCGCAAGGGCGATTTCGAAGCGGCCGAACAAATCTACCGGCAAGAGGCCGCCTCGCTCTTGTCGCTTGACCGCAAGCAAGAGATCGCCGACATCTACCTGGAATTCGCCGAGGCCTATTTCAAGCCGGCCGATGAACGCCAGCCGCCCGATTTTGCCAAGGCCCTGGAGTTCTACAACAAGGCCCTGGAAGTCGGACCCAATCCCGAAAAACGAGCCGAGGTCGAGCTTCTCGTTGCCCGCTGTTTCCAATCGCTGGGCAACCTACAGGAGGCCGCCAACCGCTATACACAGTTCAGCAAGGACCACGCGACGCACGCGCTCGACGTCGAAGCCCGCTATCTCTTGGGCGAGTGCCAATTGGGCCTGGGCCAGCCCGAGGACGCTCGCCGCACCTGGCAGGACCTGCTGGCCGCGTACCCCGACGACAAATCGCCCCGGATCGCCGAGGCGACCTTCAACCTCTCGCAGACGTACAACCTGCCGGCGCCGCAGACCGACGACGAACTGGGCCTGGGCGTGGCTTCGCTCGAAGCCTTCCTCAAGCGTTACCCCGACCACAAGTTGGCCAGCGCGGCCCATCTACGGATCGCGTCCAGCTATGTTCACCGCGGCCGGTTCGACGACGCGGTAAAGACCATCGGCCGCTTCCTGGCCGACGAGCGTTACGCTCAGACCGACGAGGTGCCCGATGCCCGCGTGCTCTTGGGCCGCTCGTACCAGTTGCAGAAAAAGTTCACCGAGGCATTGGAAGCCTGGCGCGACTACCTGGCAAAGCACCCGGCGCACCACGCCTGGAGCGACGTGCAGCGCGAGATCGTCAATACCGAGTTCCTGCTGGGCTACGAAGCCCGCGAGGCGAAACGCTACGGCGAGGCCCGCAAGCTCTGGACCGAGTTCCAGCAGAAATACCCGCTCGACGGCCGCAACGCGTCGATCCTCTACGAGTTCGGCCGGATGGCGTTCAAAGAGGAGAAGTACGACGACGCCCTGGCCGAGTGGCGACGGTTGGTGTCGAAGTACCCCGGCACGAACGAGTCGTCGCAGGCCCAGTTCATGATTGGCGTCACGCTCGAAGAAAAACTCGGCAAGCTTGATGAGGCGCTCAAGGAATACCGCAAGGTGACCTGGGGCAACCATGCCGCCGCGGCCCAGCAGCGGATTCATCGGCTTACGGAAAAGGCCCTGACCATCGCCACCGAGCGGGCTTACCGCACGAACGAAACGCCCAAGATCAAGCTGGTCTCGCGGAACATCGAGAAAGTGACCGTGCGCGCGTATTCAGTCGATCTGGAAACCTATTTCCGCAAGATGCACCTGGCCGGCGGCGTCGAAGGGCTCGACATCGCGCTGATCGACCCCGACAAGTCGTTCGAGTTCGAAGTGCCCAAGTACGCCGAGTACCAGCAGCTCGAAAACGAAATCGAGGTCCCGCTCCCGGACGAGGGGCGCTCGGGCGTGATGGCCGTCACCGTCAGCGGCAAGACGTTGGAGGCCACGACGCTCGTGGTCCAGAGCGATCTGGACGTGATCGTGAAAAGCTCGCGCGACGAGGTGTTCGTGTTCGCCGAGAACCTGCGCACGAAGAAGCCCTGGTCCAACGCACGGCTCTTGATTTCCAACGGCCAGCAGGTCTTTGCCGAGGCGGCCACCGGCGACGACGGCGTGTTCCAGAAGAGCTACGACGAGTTGAAGAGCGCCGCCGACGTGCGCGTGTTCGCCATTGCCGATCGCGACGTGGCCTCGAACGTGGTCGGGCTCGAGGGGGTGGGCGTGTCGGTCGGCCTGACCGAGCGGGGCTACATCTACACCGACCGGCCCGCCTACCGCGCCGGACAGATGGTCCACGTCCGTGGAGTCGTTCGAACGGTCAAGGCCGACCAATTCGAGATCGAGACGGGCAAGAAGTACCACCTGGAAGTTTTCGACGGCCGCAACCGGCTGATCCGCCAGGACGAAGTGGCGCTGGGCGACTTTGGCAGTTTTCACTCCCATTTCATGCTGCCGGCCACGAGCACTCCGGGCGGTTACCGCGTCCAGGTGCGCGACGACGACGGCCACGCCTACCAGGGCGAGTTCGCCGTCCACGAATACCAACTGGAGCCGGTCAAGCTGGCAATCGACACCGAGCGGAAAGTCTTCTACCGGGGCGAGGAGATCGAAGGCAAGATCACGGCGAAGTTCTACTACGGCGCGCCCTTGGCCGGACGCGAGGTGCGTTACTCGCTGGCCGGCGGTCGCACCTATACGGGCAAGACCGACGAGCACGGCGAACTGGCGTTCAAGCTCCCCACGCGCGAGTTTCGCGAGGCGCAAGCGTTGCCGTTCGTCGTGTCGCTGGCCGAGCGCGGCTTACAGACCTCGGTGAATTTCTTCCTGGCGACGCAGGGTTATTCGCTCAACGTTGGCACGGTGCGGCCGGTTTACGTGGCCGGCGAGACGTTCGAGGTGGCCGTCACGGCGACCGATGCCGAAGGGAAGCCGACGGCCCAGAAGCTCGCGCTGCACGTCATGGAGCAGACCACGGTCGATGGCAAAGTGGGCGAGCGCGAAGTGGAACAGCACGAATTGGCCACCGACGAGAAGCTCGGCCGCGCCCGTGTGACGCTGCGATTGGAAAAAGGGGGCCGGTACGCGCTACGAATTCAGGGCACCGACCGCTTCGAGAATCCGATCTCGGCCACGCACGCCGTGCAGGTCTCCGACGAGAGCGACCGGGTGCGGCTGCGCATTCTGGCCGACCGGCACACGTTCAAGGTTGGCGACACGACCACGGTGCAATTGCACTGGCGCGAAGCGCCGGCGTTGGCCCTGGTCACGTTCCAGGGGGCCAAGGTGCTCGACTACCAGCTCGTCGCCTTGAAAGAAGGCGCCAACGAGCTCGAAATCCCATTCGACGCGAAGTTGGCGCCGAACTTCGAGCTGGCGGTGGCCGTGATGAGCGACGCCGATCTGCCCAAAGATCCTGAGGCGGCGGCCTCGTTCAGCCGTTTCCACGAAGCATCGAGTCCCTTCACGGTCGAACGCGACTTGCGGTTGGCGATCGAGACCAAGCGCAAGGGGGGTGAGGGACCGTCGCGGCCGGGCGACGAAATGGACGTCACGATCACCGCCACCGATCCGCAGGGCAAACCGGCTGCCGCGGAGGTGAGTTTGGCACTGGTCGAGCAGGCACTGGTCGAGATGTTCGGCTCAAACGTGACCCCGATCCAGGACTTTTTCCGTGGGCAGACCCGAGCGCCTGCCGTGCGAACCGTTTCGAGCGTGACGTTCGCCTACCATCCCGCCACACAGCCGATCGACCCCAAGCTCTTGGCCGAGAAAGACCGGCTGGAAGTCGCGGCGGAAGAGGCGGAACGGTTGAAACTTCGAGTAGGAAGGATCGTGGGCACAGGCGCCACGGGGCAAGGAGCAATCGCAGATGGATCCGGTGGCATGGGTGGCGGACAGCACAATGGACAACAGGCCAATGTCAACGGGATAGATTTTGACGAACTGGACGATCTCATTACGACGACCATCGATGGCGAGATCAACGGATACCAAAACAACTTGGGCCTAGTGATTTCGCAAACGCAGGAGGTCAATGAGGCGTTTGCCGCTGGCTTCCTCGCACCGGAGGGAGCCGACAAATCGGGCGCGGCTGATCTCGATGTCGCGATGGAAGGGGAAGAATTCCCGTCGGACGTTCCGCAATTCGGCGGATATGAGGCTCCAAAGGACAGAGAAACACGTCTCGCACGCAGCAAGCGGCGGCGCCACCCAAACGGTTCCCAATCTGGACGGACCGTTGCCAATGAAAAGCTCCGCGAAGTCGATATGAGCGCCATACCTTTCGACGACAGGGAGGATACGGTTTACGCGGTTGCCGACCTGGTACTGACGGAGACGCTTGCATTTCATGACCGGGGAGAAGCGGCGGCATTTTCGCCTCAGCAACTGTTCGAGCGGTCCAATTGGCGAGACTACGGGGAATTCTTCTGTGTCCTCTCCGCCAGCGGCACACAGAACAACCTCAAGCTCGGTAACGAGCTCGACGAGAAATCGGCCGTCGCGCTCGCCGGCAAGCTGGCCGAGCAGGGCGCCGTGTTGCTGCCGGCCGCGGCCGCGCAGGAAACCGCCTACTGGAACCCGGCCATCGTCACCGACGAAAAGGGCCAGGCCACGGTCACGATCACGCTCCCCGAACGGACCACCGCCTGGAAGCTCCTGGCCAAGGGCGTGACGACCGAAACTCTGTCCGGCGAGGCCGAGAGTGAGTTGATTGTCAAGAAAGATCTGTTCGGCGAATTGAAGCTGCCGCTGGCCTTCACCGACGGTGACGAGGCCGAGATCCTGGCCAGCGTCCACAACGACGCCGTCGAGAAGGGACCGATCGAGGTCACGCTCAAGACCACGATCGGCGGCAAGACGGTCGAGGAAACGAAGACGCTCGATGCTGGCAAGGGAATCCACGAGATGACCTTCAAGACGGCGCTCAAGCTGCCTGAAGACAAGCAGGCCGACGGCGGGGAAGCCGGTCGCGCGCAGGCGTCGTTCGAGTTGACCGTGACGGCGGGCGAGCTCTCCGACGTGGTGCGCCGGGCGATTCCCTTGGAACCGTACGGTATGCCGGTCTACGCGACGGCCGGCGGCTCGGCCTCCAGCGACATGACCGTCTGGATCGCGCAGCCCGCCGCCGGAAACGCCGCGCAGCCCGCCGCCGGAAACGCCGCGCAGCCCGCCGCCGGAAACACCGCGCAGCCCGCCGCCGGAAACACCGCGCCGGCCGATATGCCGTTGGTCCAGCCGTCGCTGGAGGTGATCGTCGGCCCCAACGTCGAGCGCAGCCTGCTCGACGTGCTGTTGGCCCCGTCGCCGCGCTGCCAGCTCGACTCGCTGCGGATCGCCTCGGGGCTCGACAGCGCGACAAGCGACCTGATGGCCGCCGTCGCAATCCAAAAGCTCTTGGGCACGACCCGACAGGCAGGCTCGGCGCAGGCCGAAGCGATCGACCTGCGGATTCGCGCCACGATCAGCTTGCTCGTTTCATCGCAGGCCGACGACGGCGGCTGGAGCTGGACCGGCCGCGGCGGACCTGGAAACAAGAGTGCCAGCAACCGCTACACGTCGTCCCGAGTCGTCTGGGCCTTGAGCCTGGCTCGCGCGGGCGGCTACAAGCTGCCCGACGAGGTTTTCGAGAAGGCACTGGCCTACCTCAACGGCCAGGTCGCGGCCACGGCCGACGGCGACTACGACAGCAAGGCAATTCTGCTGCAAGGGCTGGCCGCCGCCGGCCGCGGCGACTTCACGCTCGCCAACCGGCTCTACCGCAACCGGCCGAGCTTGTCGAACGCGGCCCTGGCGCACCTCGCCCTGGCCTTGGCGCAGATGGACCGCCAGCCCATGGCGGGCGAGATCCTCGACGTGCTGGCCAAGCGCAACCTCGACGACGCCGCCCCCAAGCGCACGGCGGCCATGGCCTCGCTCCCCTGGAGCGAAGCGGCGGCCGAGCTGCGGGCGTTGTACCTTTTGGCCCAGGAGAAGGTCGCCCCCGAGGCGGCCAAGACCAAACAACTGGTCGAATGGCTGATGTCGAACCGCGCCGGCTTTCGCTGGTCGCCCGACAAGGCCACCGGTCCGGCCACGCTGGCCCTGGGCGAATGGTTCGCCAAGACCCGTTTCGAGGGGGAGCATTACCAGCTCACGATCGTCGTCAACGACGTCGATGCGGCCACGCTCGACGTCACCCAGGACGCCGGCACGCGGACGGTGCAAGTGCCCGGGCGGCTCTTGAAGAAGGGCAAGCAGAAGATCAACTTCCGCATCGCGGGCCGCGGGCGGTTCACTTACCAGTGCGTCCTGGGCGGCTTCGTCCCGGCCGACAAGCTCAAGAGCACTACGCGCGACTGGACCGTGAAGCGGCACTACGAGCCGGCCGAGCGCGAGCTCGACGGCCAGCCGGTGCCCCGCGGATTCGGCGTCTTGCAGGGAAGTTTCACGGCGTTTCGCAATCCATTGACGCAATTGCCGGTCGGGCAGCGGGGCCGCGTCGAGCTGGAAATCGGGCGGCGGAACGTGCCGGCCAACACGACCGAGGAACAGCTCGAATACCTGGTGATCACCGAGCCGCTGCCGGCCGGCACGACCGTGATCGAGCAGTCGATCGCCGGTGGCTTCGAGCGCTTCGAAATCTCCGCCGGCGCGATCACGTTCTACATCGGCAGCCGGCACTACGTCGAGCCGATCCGCTTCGACATCCACGGCTACCTGCCCGGCAAGTACCGCGCCGCGCCGACCGTGATCCGCAACCCCTACCGGCCCGAGCAACTGGCCGTGGCCGAAGCCAGGTCGCTCGAAGTTCTGCCCCTGGGCACCTTCGGCGGCGACGAGTACAAGCTCACGCCGCAGGAGTTGTACGAATTCGGTAAGCGGCAATTCGCCGAGCGCGAGCTGGCCGCGGCGGGCAATTACCTCACCGAGCTCGTCGAGAAATGGCAGTTGCAGCCAGCCATTTATCGGGAAGCGGTCACGATGCTCCTGGACGTCCATCTGGATCAGGGCCCCGATGCGGCGATCGTCCGCTATTTCGAAGTGATCAAGGAAAAGTGGCCCGACGTCGAGCTCTCGTTCGAGAAAATCATGCGGGTCGGGGCGGCCTACGACAAGATCGGCGAGTACGAACGCAGCTACCTGGTCTTCCGGGCCACGGTCGAGAGCAGCTTCTTGCGGGAGACGGGCGTGGCCGGCTTCCTCGAAGCGCAGGGCGAGTTCTTGCGCTCGGTCGAGGTGATGGGCCGGTTACTGGCCGAATACCCGCCGGAGCCGTACGCGGCGGCGGGGCAGTACGCGCTGGCCCAGCGCGTTTACGGCTACGCACCGCAAGCGGCAGCCGACCCGAAGCTGCGCGAGAAGAAGCTCAACCGAATCGACCTGGTGCGGCAGGCGCTGGCGATGCTCGACAACTTCCTCACCTCCTACCCCGAGGACCCGGCGGCCGACCAGGCGAGCTTTTCGTTGGCCAACGCGCTCTTGGAGCTCAAGGTTTACCGCGACGCGATCGCGGCTTGCAATCTCTACGCCGAGCGTTACCCGGCCAGCGAGTACCTCGACAGCTTCTGGTACGTCGTGGGCTACAGTCACTTTGCGCTGGGCGAGCACGAGCGGGCGCTGGCCATGTGCCGCAAGGTGGCCGAGGCGAAGCGGACCGACCGGCAGACCGGCCGCGAGATGGAGAGCCAGAACAAGTGGCAGGCGATCTACATCCTGGGGCAGGTTTACCACAGCCTGGGCGAGGCGGCCGATGCGATCCGCGAGTACACGCGGGTCGAGGAGCGTTTCGCCGACGCCAAACAGGCGATCCAGTATTTCATGCGCAAGGAGATCGCCGTGCCCGAGGTGACCACCGTCAAGCCGGGAGGCGCGGCCGAGCTGGAACTGAAGTTCCGCAACGTTGCCCGCTGCGATGCGAGGGTCTACAAGATCGACCTCATGAAGTTCAGTCTCTTGAAGCGCAACCTGGCCGGGATCACCGGTATCAACCTGGCCGGCATCCGACCTTTCCATGAGGCGGCCATCGAGTTGGGCGACGGCAAGGACTATCGCGACCGCACGCGCAAGCTCCCCTTGCCCTTGAAGGACGAAGGGGCGTACCTCGTGGTCTGCCGTGGCGACGACCTGCATGCCAGCGGCCTGGTGTTGGTCACGCCGCTGGTGGTCGAGGTGCAGGAAGAGGCGGCCAGCGGCCAGGTGCGGGCAACCGTGAAGGACGCCACCAAGGACGGGTACGTTTCCGACGTTCACGTGAAGGTGATCGGCACTCGCAACGCCGACTTCGTCGCCGGCGAGACCGACCTGCGGGGCGTGTTCGTCGCCGAGACGATCCAGGGCGCCACGACGGTCATCGCCGAGGCGGGCGCGGGCCGCTACGCCTTCTACCGGGGGACGATGGAGCTCGGTCCCCAGCCGGCCGCCGCCGCGGTACCGCAAGCGCCAGCGCCCGCAGCCCACCAACCGGCGGAAAGCCAGACCTTACCGTTGCTCAAGTGCTTGGACGATTGCAACAGCGCGATCCAGCAGACGCAAGGCGAGAACCTGCAGAAACTGTACAAGCGAAACAAGCAGGGAGTTCAGGCGATGGAAGCGTATTGACGCTCACCGTGGTCTCATCCTGCCGGACGACGTTGCGTTGCGTTTTAGCTTGGTCGCGTGGTTTGTACTTACGACGACTTGGGGCGCGTTCGTTTTTCGTAAGGGCAGGGGTCGAGGCATTCAAGTACGCGAACCCCAATGCCAGGTGAATTGGACGCCGCCGGCCGCCACGACACCCTTAAACCAGGATCGTCAAGCGGCCCGTCCCAGCACCGCCGTCGTGGAAAAGGCGTGGCGGCCGGCCGAGCGGTTCGCAAAGGACCGGACCCCATCGAGCTTGCCTCGATGGTGAACGAGATGGCGCGCTACGATACCTGGCCCGCGCCTGCGCGCTTCGTCC
>Ga0307373_10011798_pt1 | contig 12594 bp, 11 predicted proteins | sample OX2MG_FD_202534 | JGI IMG/M metagenome (GOLD analysis project Ga0307373, IMG submission 202534) | Soil microbial communities from Risofladan, Vaasa, Finland - OX-2 | ecosystem: Environmental > Terrestrial > Soil > Coastal area > Acid sulfate soil | place: Finland: Risofladan, Vaasa | collected...
CGGGCCAACGAGCACCTGCAGCCGCTGGCCAGACGTGGCAAGCCAGTACACCGCGGCGGCCTGGTCGAGACGCAGCCCCGAAACGGTGGCGCCGATGTCCGGCACCGCGCCCGCCGCCAGTTGCGCCTCCAGTTCTTCACTTGACGTGCCGAGCGTCGCCGCGACCGCGTCACGCCCGATGGCGGGCGCGCCACGCTCCTGGGCGTGTGCCAGGAGTTGTTCTTCCAGCGTCAGCTGTGCGTCTGTCGCGTACCGGGTGGCGCCATGCGGGCAGTACACACTGCGCCCATCGGCGCGGCGCAACGCGGCAGGGACTGGCGGCCACTCGGGGGCCTCCAGGGCCACCACCTGGCCGGCTACGCCGGACAGCGCTTTGCCCGCCAGAGCCGGAAGGAGCCTGGCCGCCTCCGCGGAGTCCATGGCGCCGGTATCTGCGGGCAGCCGCTCTCCCAGGTGCCGGATCAGGTCAGCGCGCGTCCAGGTCGACTGCGACTCCTGGCAGCACGTCAGCGCCTCGTTGATCACCCGCCGCTCAAGCTCGATGCTCAGTGCTGGCGCCAGGCCCGCAACGCCGTTCTGCGATCGGGGTTTGAAGGCCGCCATAGGGCCGGCGCGGTTGGTGGTACCGGGCAACACCTGCTCCAGCGCTGCCGTTTCGCTCGCCCGGACACGTGCCGACCAATGGCGCACCAGCGCCGGGATGTCCAGTGGTCCGCTGTCCTTCCCCTTGCGCGTCAGACCGTTGGCGAGCTGGCGCAGCGCGCCAAGCGCCCGCGCGTCGGGTTCGCGGCCATGCTGGCGGGTGAACTCCTCCGCCAGCCGCGCCGTCAGCGGCGTGATCGACGCGCGGCGGGAGGAGAACATCTCCATCAACTGCTCGCCGACACCTTCGATCTCGCGCCCGTGCCCGTCAGCCCGCAGCACCCACCGGACGCCGAACCGGCGCGTCAGCTCGTTCTCCATCACGATGGTGGCTATCGCCGACGCCGCCCCGCGGTGCCGGAACAGTGCCCGGGAATCCAGCGTCCGCCACGCCCCGTCCCGCTCGCGCACGACCCTGTTGAGGATCAGGTTGTGGATATGCAGCTGTGGGTCACCGTCCCGGCTCGTGTGCTGCGGGAACGAGGCGATCACCCACTGGTGGGCGTCTTCCCACCGCCCGGCCTCGATGCTGTCGGTACGGCGACCGTGATACCCGGACCGGGTGTAACCGGCCTCGGCCTGCAGGTACTCCAGCGCCGCCTGGTTGCCGACGGCGATGCACTCCCACACCTCCGCTGCGGCCTGTTCCCAGTACCCGGCCTCTTCTAGGTCATTGCGCGCGGTCGCCTGCGCCGCGTTGGCAAGCGCCGACGCGTGTAACAGCGACACCGACTTGGACACGCTGTAGGTGGCGTCGAAGAACAGCACCGGAGTCCGCACCTGTGCCTGCGCCTCGATGCGCAACTGGGCGCGGCGCTCAGCGATAGCCTCCGGCTCGGCGGCCACCATCGCCCGGTAGATCTCCTCGGCAGCACGGAACCGCTGCGGCGCCCGGCCGAGCCGGGTCTCCCCGGAGGGGTCACGCGGGTCGAGGAACTTGCCGTACAAAGGCTCGAACAGCACCCGGTCCACGACGCTGCCGATTTCGAAGCCAAGCGTGGGGCAGCCTCGGCCGGTCCAGCGGCCCGGGGGCTCCCCTCCCTTGGCAGCCGGGGTCAGGTAGTAGCCCAGCGGTGAGGCGGTGTCGCTAGCCTGGCTGGTGCCGATCTGCCGCCACGGATAGGACGCGTCGTGGCCTGGCGAGATGGTAAGGATTCCCGCCATCGGCACCCTCCCGAGCAGGCCTGTGCAGTTCCATGATCATTAGTAATGCCTAGGTGTGTTATGTTCTAGAACAATACGCGGCCGCCGACGTGGGCGACAAGGGCAGATGGACCGTGTCCTGTGCAAGGTGTCCCGTCCAGCCGTGGGTTGCGAGATCCAGGCTCATGCTGCGGTGATCTTGTGCGATGTCCGGGTCTACCTCGCGCGTCGCGAGCGCCGACGGTCGGACTGGTCGGCGCTACTCGCGAGACATGGGACGCCGTTGCCATCGCGGCGGGCCTCGCGGGGTGGGTTCTGGCTTGTGGCGCCAGAGTCTGGTGCCGGCTGCCCGGCGTGTCTGGTTAGCTCCTGCCGTGGGTGAGTGTCGCGATGACGTGGGTGGGCTTGATGAGCTCGCCGCAGCGCGGCTGGCTGAAGGCTTGCTGACGCGCGGGCCGGCGCGTCCTGCGGCCAGGCACCCCACGCCCGGACGAGCAAGGGCGGGAACCGGCTTCGTTCTCCGCCGATTGGCCCGGCGAACTCGCGATCGACGGGGGTGCAATCGCCTTACGGGTGATCCGGTGGATCTATCACGGTCAGTTACGAGCATGCGGTGTGATTGACGCGCTCGGAGCCGCCCAATTCCGCATGGCTCCGTAACTCACGCCACCCTGCCCTGTGCGGGTGCGCGGAACAGTCCCGGTCTGGCCATCTCCCTCAGGCGGGGATAACGGTCACGCGTGCGGCGTTGCGGCTGTGGCCGCGTGATGATTACGGATACCGTGCATGCAGGTCGTTGCAGCTCACGGAGGTCCGGGGTGGCGCAGAAGATAACGGTCGCGCTGGAAGATGACCTTGATGGCGGGCGGGCGGACGGGACTGTCAGGTTCGGGTTCGGCGGCACCGAGTACGAGATCGACCTGAGCAAGAAGAACACTGCCGCGTTCCGCAAGCAGATCGCGCCCTACATCGAGCATGGCCGCAAGATAGGCCGGGCGGCGGTGCGCCGCGGTATCCGCACCGCTGCCAGCCGTCAGCGCAGCAGTGACATCCGGGCCTGGGCCGTCAAGCAAGGCATCACGGTCAGCGGGCGCGGCCGTATCCCGGCGAGCCTGGTTGAGCAGTACCAGGCATCCACGGGCCGCTAGCACGACCCAGGCCGACAGGGCCGCCTAGCGCGGCGCGGGGTGCACCGGCTGGCCGTTCTGGCTCTGCTGTACTGGCAAGAAACCTCCGCCCCTGCAGCGACGTGTTCCACCACGCACCCGGCAGCCCATGTGAAACCCGTCACGGAGAGCAGCCAGGGCCTGCCAGAAGGGGCGCGCATCGCCGCCGATACGGCTTCTTTATCGCTCGCCGCCGCAGACTGGCCGGTTGATGCAGATTGGGTTGTTCTGTGCGAGATGGGAAGGGCTGTGCGCTCGGCCGGGCCGGTTACCGGCTAGCTGGTGGGCCGATTGTCATCTCTTTCTGGCGGCCGGTCTTGGTGACCGCAGTCCTAGGCCGGCGGACGGTTCTTTCATGCTCTTCTCGGTATGACCGGGGCTGGCGTTACGGGATCCCCTGGTCTTGCCAGCGCCCACCTGTGCCCCTCGATGGTCGCGACTGGGTCATCGCGGCCTTCCTGCGCTGGCACGACCCTGGCAGAGACAAGCTCGCCCTTTCTCGGGGCCGGAAGCCCTAGTGCGGTCGCGACGAGGGGGTCGTTGTCCTGGTGTCCGAGGACAAGGATTCCCTCCGGCCGGAGATGGGTGCGTGCTCCGCCGTTACCGCGGGCGCGTTTCATGAAGTCGTCTTGCTGCGCCACTGTTGCTAGCTCGGCTCGGCGGATGATCCGCTGCTGAACGGAGCGGAACAGCTGGTTGGTCTTCGCCTGGCCGTGAAGCGTTCCGTGCGCTGCCCTGGCACTGAAGATCAGGTCACGCGTGCCCTCGTCAAGGTGCAGGAACAGGTTCTCGGCCAGCTGGCCGTGGCCAGGCCACAGCGGGCGGACCTGAGAACGGCTCGCAGCGGTCAGTTGCCGTTTGGCGTCACGGTTCGGCTTGCCGCGCAGGTATGACTCGCGCACGCGGAGCAGTCCGGCCGTCCACGTGCTCGTGGCGTCGTTGGCGGTAATGACAAGGCAGATATGGTCGATTGCCTCTGGCGGCAACTCCCAGCCGCCGTAGGTCATCGAGTACTTGCAGTCAACCTCGATGCCAGCGATCCGGTAGTCGGTCGCGTCGCCGTCGGCGAAGCCGAAGGCGCGGTGGAGGTTGATCTCGACCAGTGTCCCCATGTAGGTCTTCTCAGTCTTGTGCAGCTGGCCGTAGCTCCATCTCCCGGTGTGCTGACCGTCGTAGAGCTGGTCAAGGGTGTCTCGCAGGATCGTCGCGACCGTTTCGCCAGTCGGATCGAGCCGGTAGAGCTCCGCTTCGACCGCGTCGACCTCACGGTCAGCGTCACCGGGCCGCGGCCGGTCGCTGGTAGTAGTCAACAAGCCTCGCTCATCCACATTTGAGTCAGCCTAGCGACATGGCTATCAGAGGTCGTCATACCGGTACCGGGCCGGCTACCGTCCGCTGTTATGGCCGATACGCCATTGCCAGAGCCGGAAAGTGAGCAACTGGCTGCCCTTCTCGGCAGCGGTAGCCTCCGGCTGGTTTACGGCCTGCTGTACCGTCGCCAGCGAAATCCTCCGACAGCGGAGGAGATAGGTTTCTTCCTGCGGGCTGCCGCTGCCGCGTCCGCTGACAGGCCGGTCGATCAGGTGCTGCGTGGCCTGCAGGACTACTTCGACATCGCGGCGACCGGAGCCGAGGAGACTACCCGCTACCAGCTACGCGGATGGGCGGGGCCGGAATCGGCCACTGGGCTTCCGCCGATAAGCCTACGACTTCGCGCGGAGGTCCTTGCCCCTGCCCGCTGCGCGCAGTGCGGCCGGACACCGGCCCGGGATGGCGTTGTCCTTAATGTGGATCTACGGGTACCACCCGACTGGGGCGGGACGAACGATCCTGAGAACCTGCAGCCTCTGTGCGAGGAATGCCAGGAAGGGAAGCGACAGTATCTTCAGACTTATGCCCCGTATTCAGAACAGATCCGTCTCGCCGCGAGCTTCGACGAGCCCCAGAAGAGAATCGGCGAGTTGCTCAAGGCGCTCGCAGGTCAGTGGGTGCCGACCGACCTGATCGGCATCGTCGCCAGCGCCAAGGAGTACCAGGAGGACTACCAGCGGCGTATCCGCGATCTGCGCTTCCTAGGCTGGGAGGTCACGCAGCAGAAGCGTCACCATGAGGGTGCGCGGGTCAAGGTGTACTACCGCCTCGTCCATGCGGCCCCGTGGCCGGACAATATCCGGGCGGCGATCACGGCCGAGGAACGCAGGCGCAAGGCGAGCAGAGCTGGCAGCGGCTAGCTCAGACGGCGTGGAGCAGGCGCTCAGGCTTCGCGGCGGGAACCTCCCGCGCCGACTCGATGGCCGCCCGGATGCTGGTGCCGACCGCGCGGGCGACCGGCGGCGGGAACGCGTTGCCGACCTGCCGGTACGCGGCCGTCTTGCGGCCGGTGAACTCCCATGCGGGCGGGAAACCCTGGATCACGGCGGCCATCGGAACCGTCAGCTTCGGCAAGTAGCCGACCGGGTCAGCCGCCTGCGGCGGCGCGTCAGCGAGCCCCCGGCCATCGACACCAAGCCGCAGCCACGCCTGCCGGGCCCGGGTCGGCCCGAGATCAGGACCACCGTGCTTGCGTGATCCGCCGACAAGGGTCGGGCCGATTCCGTCCGCCTTCCGGGTCCACGCTCTGGCACCCGGCCAGCCCCCGGCGGCCATGAGACCGCCGAGCACCTGGCCGACGGTCGGCGGCGTGCCGATGGGTTCCGGCCAATGGAAGTGCTGGAAGGCCGCGGGCTTCATGGCGACCAGGATGAACCGGGGACGCAGCTGCGGGACGCCGAACTCACAGGCGTTCAGCACTTGCCAGTGTGTCTGGTAGCCGAGACCGTGCAGAACATCGAGGACTTGCTCCCGGTAGCCAGCGAACCGGGCAGTCGAAAGGCCCCGGACGTTCTCCAGCATGACCGCGGTCGGGTCGCATTCCCCAACTAGCCGCAGTGCCTGGGGGAACAGGTCGCGCTCATCGTCTGCGCCGAGCTGCTTGCCGGCGATCGAGAACGGAGGGCACGGCACGCCACCCGCCAGCAGGTCAACCTGGCCGTACTCATGGCCAGTGAAGTGATGAACGTCCTGCCTGATGACGTTCCACTCGGGGCGGTTGCGGGTCAGGGTCTCGCAGGCATCGCCGTCGATCTCCACGGCCGCGACATGAGAGAAGCCGGCCTGCTCCAGGCCGAGAGACTGCCCGCCGGCGCCGGCGCAGATCTCCAGGCACCTCAGGTCGCTCACCCGAAACTCCTCTCGCCCTGCACGAATGAGCCCGCCGCGGCGCTCACCGAACATTCGTTCGAAGCAAATCGTCGCATAGCCGGCCCGCGCCCCCTCGCAGGCGCACCGGCAACGGCCAGACTTTATCGCCCGGCACTCCGGGTGCGCCGGCGAACACCGACGCTCACGCAGCCGCTATCGCCGGCCACAGGAATTGGTCTCGCCGCCCGGACCTCTCATCCGAGAACTAACCGGCCAGCTCAAGACATGACGCATGCGGTCCTAGCCGGAGATGGCCACGGAACGTTCCCGGCTGTGCCACATTCCCTATATGCCCAGCCACATCGCGCTGACCCGACCGGTGCCACCACTCGGGCCGGTTGCCGCGCAGACAGAGAGCCGGACACGGTTGAACGCCAGGTCCGCGGAGAGGCGCTGAGCCTGATGCTGCCTCACTTCGCGGTCGACATTGAGATTGCCGAGATCGACGCCGGGCGCCTGCGCGTCGTCTGGATCGACGAAGTGATGGCCGACGGCGTCGGCGACAACCTCATGTATGAAGACATCAGCGGAACCACCTGGCAGGAAGTGAACGCTGTCATCGCCGAGGAAGCCGCCCTCATTGACAGCGCCTCTCTGCGGGCCGTGGACGAAGATGATTTCGACCGGATCGTGGATGTTGAACTGAGACAGCGCTACCCCGGCGACGACTTCGACGAAGGACCGCTATCCCCGTTCACCGGCCTCGACGCAGGAGTCATGTCCGCCGTGGCCGCGCTGTCCGCTTCAGGCTGCATCACGACCACCAGCTGCCGAGGCCACCGCGCACACAGCGAGCCGAATCCGCTGGTGCGATTTGCGGCAGACGAAGAGCGCCTTCTGCTTGTCCAAGCCGCTGCTACCAGCGCCGGATGCGGCTTGCTCCTCGACGAGGACGGCATGCTGCAGCTGTATGCGACAAGCATTCTCGCGTTCATCGATTTCGCCCGCGAAACGATGCGGCACAGTGACGCGTTCGACGCAGTCTCCACATCTGTCGCGCGCCAACGTCCACCTGGACTGGCGCACGACTTCCTTGGCACTATTCGCCGCCGAGACCTCAGCTAGGCACCGGGGCCTAGCGATGGGCCGGGCAGGCAGGGCGACCGCCACAGTGCCGCCCGCCGTGCGATCGCCGCAACAGGACACGACAACCACGCTGCGCCAAATCCGCCCCCAAATGACTAGCCAACGCGGCATCATGGCAGCTCAGGGCAGTTAGTACGCGGGTCTTGAAAACCACCGAACCACCCGAGCGATTGCGCCTCGTGACAGGCGGTAATCGCCACAGCGGTTGGTAGGCGAGCGCAACCCCGCCGATACGTGTGTCTCTCGTGATCCTGCTACCGGCTGTTCACTGCATACCGAACTGGATGATCTGCGCCCTGCGCGGTGCCGCGCGGAAGGCGTCAGTCCCCGGTGGCCAGTGCTGCTTCCAGGCAGGGGCCGATTCTGGCGGCGGCGTCGTGGCCGACGTGCCAGGTGCAGGCGATGCCGACCGCGGCGACCCGGCCAGTCGCCAGGAGTGTTCGCAGCGCCGCCGCGATGTCCGCGGCTCCCGGGCCGCCAGGCGCCGGGTAGCGCAGGCCCGGCACATCGGATGGATCGATCACGTCAAGGTCGAGGTGGACATACAGCGGGCCGCCGGGCAGGGCACCCGCCGCCGATACCAGCCGGCCGGTGCCGGGCTCGTCGAAGACCAGCATGCCGAGCTGTTCGCGGGCATCAGCCTTGGTGGTTCCGAGCAGGCGGGCGATCTCGCCGAGCCTCGCTTTCCCGTAGGTGTCGAGACAGATCGCCAGCGCGTCGGCCGGGGTGTCGGCGCCAAGCCGGGGGACGCGGGGCGCGACGACCCGGCGGGTGAAGATGGCGGCTTTCGCGGCGCGCTGGCCGACGGGCTCGAATTCTTCCAGCGCGAAGACCAGCGCTGAGTAGGGGTCATCGCGGAACCCGCCCTGGGGTGGGCGGATGCGGGCCATCCGCGGCTCGCCGGTCCTGGGGTCGGTGCGGCCGGTGGGCCGCAGTGAGTACCGGTTCAGCGGCCCGTAACGGGTGGCGTAGGCGTCGTAGCGCTGGCCAAGCTGGCGGCGCAGCCGGCCCATGTCCGGGGTGGCATCGGGGCTGGCCGCCTCCGCGTCCAGCAGCGCCCGGACGACGTCACGCAGGACCAGCAGTTCCCGGAGCTCGGCTGCCTGGGTGCGCGGCACCAGGTGCGGTTGCTCCGCTCCGTCCACGACCTTGGTGAAGGTCGCGTCGTCGCGGGCGCGGAGGTAGCCGTCCGGCTCCTGGGAACCCCCGGCGGGAGCGGGAGCGGGCGGCCTCGGGGTGGGTTGCGCCGGCCCGGGTGGAGCCCAGCCCAGTCCCTGGGACTTGGCGTCGGCGGCGAGCCGCTGGAGAGCCTGGACCAGCGCGGCGATGGCGTCACCGGTGGGGCGGACCGTCAGGTCCCCGGCCCGGTAGGCGCCGTGCACGGCGGTGAGTTCGCCGAGCACGTTGTGCGGGTGCGCGAGGAAGTACTCGTTCACCGGGACCTGGGTGCCGTCGAGTTCAGCCAGATGGGCTTGCTCCCAGGCCGCCGGAGCCGGTGCGCGGCCGGGCTCGCGGCGGCGCAAGATCAGCAGGTCGGTGACCACGCTGGTGCCGGCGGCTTTCTGGTGGGCGCCGCTGGGCAGGCGGATCGCGCCCACCAGGTCCGCGAGCGCGGTGATCTCGCGGCGCGCACCGGGGTTGCGCGCGTCCATCGTGTAGCGCGACGTCAGCACCGCCACCAGGCCCAAGGGCCGCGTGAGCCAGAGCGACTTCAGAACGAAATAGTTCTGTACCCCGACCGGTTGTGCCGTGGGTCGTGGAGGGCCAGGTCCCCGAACGGGACGTTGCCGATAGGTCAAACGACCCCTCGGGGAAGCGGGTGCCGGCGAACGACTCGCACCGGATCACCGCGCCGGGGATACAGCGCCGCGGCGATGGCCGCGGTGACCGGCTCCACCTCGATCCCGGTCATCTGGGCTTCGGGCGGGGCGAAAGCGATGGAGTTCCCCGACCCGCTCCCGGGCTCCAGCACCTGCCCGCCGGTGAACCGGAGCCGGCGGACGCCGTCCCAGATGACCTGGACCAGGTCCGCGCCGGTGTAGTGCGCGTTGATCGTGGACCGGGCAGCGGCTGCCATCTCCGGCGGGCTCAGATGCGCCCGGAGTTCTTCCCGCGCCCCGGCGTACTCGTTCCGCCGGTCGTCGAAGACCTCGGGGACCGCGCCCCACCCGGACCAGCGGGCCAGGATCTGCTGCTCGGCGGGGGTGGCGGGCCGTTGCTCACGCTGGATTTCCCGCAGCGTAACGAGCGCGGCGAGGTTCTCTTTGACCCTGGCGGCGCTACCGGACGGGGCCAGGTCTTCCTGACCTCGGGGCCGGAAGCTGGTTAGCTCCCGTGGATCCGTTCCCGCTGCTCGGCGTTGATCTCCTCCCACAGCGGGTGATCCCGGGTCATGATCACCGGCCGTTCCGGCGGCGGGGGTGGCTCCTCCTGGTCCTCGTCCGCTCCTGGTTCTGGGTCCAGCAGGATCATGTCGGTGAGCACGATCTCCTGCGCCGTCCGGCGCGCCTGACCCAGCCTGCCCGCCTTCGCCAGGTAGCCCTCGCCCGGCCGGTCCTCGCCCGCCAGCTCGCCGGCCAGCTCGCCGATCCGCGCCTCCGCCCGGCTCCCCAAATCCGAGAAGAAGCTGTCCGGATCCTCGATCGCCGCGCACTGGGCGGGCAGCCACCGCTCCCAGTGTGTGCGTGCCATCAGGCCGTAGCGGTTCATCCTCGGCTCCTTGCGCGGGCAGGAGGTCGTCGCCGGAGAACAGCGCATCTTGAACGTACTTGTTTCGCAGCGTACCGGGCTGGCCTGACCGGCGCCTGCCGCGCCGCGGCGGAGTCTTGCCCGCGCGGGCCAGGCTGTCCCGGAACAGCCGCTGGTCTTCGCGCCACCAGTCCTCCCCGAATAGGGGCTCTCCCACCGGCTCCCGCGAGCGGCGCCGGCTCACGGTGACAGCCCGCCCGACTGGCCGTCACGACAGCCCCTGCCGTCGGGGGCCGGGGCGGCTGTGGCCTGCAGCCCGATATCTGCCAGCGGTTCGGGAGGCTGCCGCGGCTCACCCAGCTTGGGCTTGGTCATCAGTCCCGGATGAGCGCCGTGGGAGCACCAGCGGTGGCGGGGAGCCAGCGCGCAGTGACGGTGGCCCGGCCGGGCCTGCCCACCAGGCTGGTGCCTGGCCTGGCGGTAAGGAGGAAGGCGGCAGGTTCTGCACGAGCTGCACGACCGGGCCAGCCGGCGCCGCCGAGCGGAGCGCCATGGCCAGGGCCACCACCCACCCGACAAGGGTCCAGCCGAGCAGGACGTCAATCACCGCGAGCGCGCCGAGATCCGGGACGTGCCGCGCCCATCCGATCAGGACAGGCAGCAGGTAGAACGCGACCGATGCGGCGGCGACCCCGCCAAGCACTGCGACAGCGAGCAGAGATCCGATCACCGGCGTTCCTTCCAGCAGGAGGGCTTGGGGAACCTGGTGCACCGCTGACGAACGGCACGGGGACGGCCGCCATGCGCGCCGCGCCCAGGGCGGGCAGCCAGGTTTCTGTGGTCGTGACCCACCCGCTGAGCGTCGTCCACTGGGTGTGACGCGCGAGTGACGTCTCCCCACCGACCGGCGAAACAAAGGAGCCGGCCAGGTGACGGCGGGCCACCGCCTGAAGCAAGTAGCGGTCAAACGGCAGGTGGTGGCCCCCGGCGGGATTCTCGGGGCAGGTGTGCCCCGCTACCTCCTGCCCGTCATAGAACGGCGTGCAGCTGCCCTCCTGTGCTGGGGCACCGATCGCGGGCCATCCGGGCACCTTGTCGTGTACGCCAGGCACCAGGCCGTAAGCCGGCTTGGTGGCAGCCGAGGCGTGAACCAGGGCGTCAACCGCACCTGAGCGTCCATCTATCCCGTGGGCGGGTTGTCCGCGACGTAGCTGCCGCGCTGGGGGATGGTCCGCACCAGCCCGGCCTCGCGCAGTACCTCCACCGCGCGGCGGGCCGTACCGCGGCTCACCCCGTACTGGCCCACCAGGTAGGACTCCGAGGGCAGTGGCTGGCGGGGGACGAGTTCGCCGCGCTCGATCTGGCCGCGCAGGATCTCCGCGAGCTGCTCATACACCGGCAGGGGATCCCAGCGGTCGATCTCCGTCCTCATGATCACAACGCTAGGACCTGCATAGACGTTAATGACCACCGGGTAAGTTCTTTACGTTCATAGACGTTCTGAACGAGCATGTATAAGTTGAGAGGCATGAGGGAAGAGGACGTGGCTGAAACTCAGGCCGTCGGGGTGGGCAATCCCGGGTGGCACGCGTCGCGCGGGGTGACGGGCACTGGACGGCATGGCCGACGGCTGTGCTCAAGCCCGCCCGTCGTGGCGAAGACACGCACTCCTGCCCCGCTACCTGAATCGATCCGCGTCAGGCGAGCCCGGTGAGCACCTGGACAGTGGACACCGGGTCAGCCGCGCTCGCAGAGCGGATGGCGAAGCCGCCCGGCATCCTCGCCGACCACATGGGCTGGTCACTGCCCGGCGAGGTACGGCATCTGGGGGACGGCGTTCTCTGGCTGGACCAGACCGCGGTGGATTCTCTGCGGGTGCGGCGCATCGAGGACGTCGGGGACGTGCAGATGCTCATCGGTCCCGGGGATGAGCGGTGGCCACTAGAAGAGGAGAAGCAACCGTGAGATGCGGCGCTGCCCGGCACTTACCACCCCGGCCAACGACCGGGGTGATCGCTTCCCACGCTGCACCACTGGCCAGATTGGGGCAACGACGGCACGCACGCGTCAGCGCAGGCCTCGCGCTGGGCAACTCCAGGGGGCGTGGATGAGCGGCAGGGCGAGTCCACCACCACCACGGCCGATGGCTGGTCCCGCCCGGACCGCCAGAGGCGCGTCCGGCGCCGCAGCCAGCGTGACAAGCGTGACGCGACGTGCGCCCCAGCACGGCGATGCTGGGGTTGCGGGCACACCCCCTGGGTGGCAAGGCATGAGAATGGCCGAAGACTGGCCGCTGCAAACCTTCCTCGAACTAGGTGCCCTCCCCAGCGCCGTCCCTTGCGCACGGCTGCATACCCGGCAGGTGCTGTGGGAGTGGGGGCAAACCAGCCTGGGTGACGGCGTTGAGCTGCTCGTTGCGGAGCTGGTCACCAACGCCATCACCGCTGCCGCGGCCGCGGACGGGATCCCCACGGTCCGGCTCTGGATGCTGTCCGACAAGACGCAAGTCCTGATCTTGGTCTGGGATGCCAGCCCGGAGCCCCCGGTGCGCAAGAACCTCCACGCAGAAGCCGAGAGCGGCCGCGGGCTGCTGCTCGTGGAAGCGTTCAGCGAGCGGTGGGACTGGTAT
>Ga0307373_10011800_pt1 | contig 12594 bp, 13 predicted proteins | sample OX2MG_FD_202534 | JGI IMG/M metagenome (GOLD analysis project Ga0307373, IMG submission 202534) | Soil microbial communities from Risofladan, Vaasa, Finland - OX-2 | ecosystem: Environmental > Terrestrial > Soil > Coastal area > Acid sulfate soil | place: Finland: Risofladan, Vaasa | collected...
GCTTCAGTCTCGCCGATCCAGTTGCCGATCCAGTTGCAGCGCCGTGATGGCATTGCGCTTGAGGATCAGGTCGTGCACTTCCGGCTTGAAGCCCGCGTCCTTGAAGTCGCTCAACCAGCGCTCGGGAGTGATCAGCGGATAGTCCGAGCCGAACAGCATGCGCTGCTTGAGCGGACCGTTGGCATAGCGCACCAGCTGCGGCGGAAAGTACTTCGGCGACCAACCGGACAGGTCGATGTAGACGTTAGGCTTGTGCAGGCACACCGACAGTGCCTCATCCTGCCAGGGCCAGGACGGGTGCGCGATGATGATGGTCATGTCGGGAAAATCCGCGGCGACGTCGTCCAGGTGCATCGGGTTGGAGTACTTCAGCCGCAGCCCGCCACCGCCGCGCATGCCGCTGCCGATGCCCGAGTGGCCGCTGTGGAAGGTTGCGGGCAGCTTGTGCCCGGCGATCAACTCATACAGCGGGTAGGCCATGCGATCATTGGGGAAGAAGCCCTGGCAGGTGGGGTGGAATTTGAAGCCGCGGATTACGCCCTGCTCGATCAGCCGGCGTGCTTCGCGCACACCCATGGCTCCCTTGTGCGGATCGATGCTGGCGAATGCGAGCATGATGTCGGCGTTGTCGCGCGCCGCATCGATGACCTCGTCATTGGAGACGCGACGCACGCCCATCTGGAATTCCGAGTCGACGGTGAACATCACCAGCCCGATCCTCTGCTCACGGTAACGGGCGATGGTCTCGCCGATCGTCGGCAATTTGTCGGTCTTGAAATACGTGCTGGCGGCCTGCTCGAACGGGCCCCAGGCCGCGTCCGGCTCGTCCCGGCAGGACACCTCGGCGTGTGTGTGCACGTCGATCGCGATCAGGTCGTCGATATTCATCGCTGCTGCTCCCACTGCGCGATCGATCTGCCCGATGCGGCCAGCTCCACCAGCAGCGGCGCGGGCTCCCAGTGCATCGGCCCGAAGCGCTCGCGGTAGCGCAGCAATCCATCGAGCACCGTCGCCAGTCCGATGGTCTCGGCATGGAACATCGGACCGCCGCGGTAGCGCGGGAATCCGTAGCCGGCGCACCACACCACGTCGATATCGCCGGCACGCTGCGTCACTCCCTCCTGCAAGATGCGCAAGCCCTCGTTGATCATTGGATAGATGCAGCGCTCGACGATCTCCTCGTCGGTGTGCGCTCGAGGCTCGATGCCCAATTGTGCGGCCCGTGCCTGCAGGATGGCCAGCGCCTGCGGATCATCGTGACGGGTGCCCTCGCCGGCCGGGTAGTGGTAATAGCCGTTGCCGCTCTTGCGGCCCAGACGCCCGGCCTGCGCCAGCGCCATGTCCGCCTGATAGTAACTTGGGTCGGGCGGGTAGCGAGCGGCGTTGGCACGGTGCACGTTCACGCTCACGTCGATGCCGGCCATGTCGAACACCGTCAGGATCCCCATGGCCATGCCCCATTGCTCGAGCACCGTGTCGATACGGCGGGGAGCGGCGCCCTCGAGCACCATGCGCTCGGCCTCGCGCGCATAGCCTTCCATCATGCGGTTGCCGATGAAGCCGTAGCACAGCCGGGCGATCACCGGGGTCTTGCGCAGTCGCCGCGCCAGTTGCATGACGGTCTGGATCGTTTCGGGCGAGCAGGCATCGGTGCGCACGACCTCCAGCAGTGGCATGACCTGGGCCGGCATGAAAAAATGCATGCCAATGATGTCTGCGGGGCGCTGCGTGGCGCGCGCGATCTCGCCGATATCCAGCGTCGAGGTGTTGGTCGCCAGCACGGCCCCCGGTTTGGCGGCGCGATCCAGGCGCTCGAAGATGCTGCGCTTGAGCGCCAGGTCCTCGAATGCGGCCTCGATGATCACATCGGCCTGCGCCAGCGCGGCGTCATCGAGCGAGCCGCGCACCCGTGCGAGGCGCTGCGCCTTCTGCTCGGCGCTGATGCGGCCGCGCTGCAGCTGTGATTCGTAGTCGTGCGCGATGGCCGCCAGGCCGCGCTCGAGCGCCGCAGGGTCGACGTCCAGCAGCGTGACCGCGATGCCGGCATTGGCGAAGCACTCGGCGATGCCGCGGCCCATCGTGCCGGCGCCCACGACTGCACAGGACTGCACCGGCCGTGCCACCGTGGCCGGCGGCAGGTCGGCCACGCGCCGGGCCTCACGCTCGGCAAAGAACACATGCACGGCGGCGCGGCTCTCTACGCTGACCTTGGCCTGCGCCACCAATTGGCCCTCGTACGTCAGCCCCTGCGCCAGCGGTAGCGTGACGGCCGCCGTGACCGCATCGAACGCCATCGCCGGCGCGCGTTGATGCGAGTACTGCTGCGCGATCCGTGCTTTCAGGGGCTGCATGAGCGTCGCTGTGGCGCTCGCCGCGTCGACGCAGCGCTCGGCGGTGCGGCGCGGCCCGGCCCCGTCGGCCAGCAGGCGCCCGACATAGGCGAGCGCAGCGGCTAGCAGATCGCTCGGGTCACCCCCGATCGCCGCGGTCCCGGTTGCAGCGGTCCCGGTCGCCTCAGTTCCGATGATTGCATCGATGAATCCCAGCTCCAGCGCGCGCTGCGCGCCGACCGGCTTGCCCGACAGGATCAGCTCCAGCGCCTGCGCCGCGCCGATCAGCCGCGGCATGCGCTGGGTGCCGCCGGCACCGGGAATGATCCCGAGGGTCACCTCGGGGAAGCCGAAGCGGGCCGCGGGCGAGGCCACGCGGTAGTGGCACGCCAGCGCGAGCTCCAGCCCGCCGCCCAGCACCGTGCCGTGCATCGCGGCGATGACCGGGATCGGCAGCGCCTCGATGCTCCCGTAGAGTTCGCGGTATTCGCCCTCGCGCGGCGGCCCGCTGAACTCGCCGATATCCGCGCCGGAGAAGAAGGTGGTGCCCGCGCAGCGCAGCAGCAGCGCCCGGATACCGTGCTCGCGCCCGAGCTGCTGCAGCGCCTGCGACAGCCCGGCGCGTACCGCGGCCGTGATGGTGTTGACCGGCGGATTGTCGGCCGTGATGACTGCGACATCGCCATGCCGCTCGAAGCTGACGCCGCCGGCGTACGCGGCGACAGGCAGCGCGGCGTCATGCTGTCCGGCCCGGCTGTCCACCTTTTGCCCATCCCCGTGACGGCGAAGTTGACGATTTAGTCATTTTTGTAATAGATAGTCAAATGGACCAGCGCAGAATCAGGACGCGGGCGGCGCTGCTGGCCGCGGGGCGCACGTTGCTGGCGGTGCGCGACATCGACGGCATCAGCGTCGATGAGATCGTGGCGGCGGCCGACGTGGCCAAGGGCAGCTTCTACAATCATTTCAGCGACAAGGATGGTTTCGCGCGCGAGATCGGCGCGGCGGTGCGCCGTCAGGTGGAGCAGGCGGTGGTTGCGGCCAATGTCGGGGTCGCCGATCCGGCGGCGGTGCTGGCGCGTGGGCTATGCGTGTTCCTGCGCTTTGCGATCGAACATCGCGACAGCGCACAGGCGCTGTGGCGGCTCAACCCCGGCTCGACCATGGCGGAGGCGCCGATCAACCGCGCACTACGCGAGGATCTGTCGCGCGGCATCCGGGCAGGGCGCTTCAACGGCATCGACGTGGAGATCGGCGTGCTGCTGGTAATGGGGGCGGTCGTGGTGGGCACGCGCCATGTGCTGGAGGAGCGGGTGATCGCGGCGCCGCACGCCATCGCCGAGGGCATGGCTGCCGGCATGCTGCGCTCACTGGGCGTGCGGCCGGTGCTGGCGGGGAGCACGGCGTGCGCCGCCGCGCGCGAAGTGTTCCGCGGAGTGGGGAAATAACCGCGGGCTGAAGAGCGTGACGAGTGTGACGGGCGGCCGGCGAGCAGCCGGCGGGGGCGAATCAGTGCGAACTCAGGTGGCGATCATTGGTGCCGGTCCGGCCGGGTTGCTGCTATCGCAATTGCTGCAGCGGGACGGAGTGGATTGTGTCGTGCTCGAACGAGCGCAGCAGGCGCACGTCGAGGGCCGCATCCGCGCCGGCGTGCTCGAGCAGACCACCGTGGAACTGGTGGGCCGGGCCGGCGCGGATCGGCGCCTGCGGGCGCAGGGTCTGACGCACGAGGGTTTCAACCTGTCGTGCGACGGCGAGGTGTTCCGTATCGACATGGCGGCCCTCACCGGCGGCGCCCGGGTCACCGTCTATGGCCAGACCGAGCTGACGGTCGACCTGATCGCCGCATGTCAGCGCCGCGGCACCCCGCTGCTGTTCGGCGTGCAGGGGGTGGCACTGCATGACATCGACAGTGCCGCGCCGTTCGTAACGTTCGAGCGGCATGCCGAGCCGGGGCGGCAGGCTGCGCCGAGTCGGATCGACTGCGACTTCATCGCCGGCTGCGATGGCTCCCACGGCGTCAGCCGCGCCAGCATTCCGGCCGCGCGGCGCACGGTGTTCGAACGCAACTATCCGTTCGGCTGGCTCGGCATTCTGGCCGACGTACCGCCGTGCGGCCCGGAGCTCACCTACTGCAACCACGAGCGCGGCTTTGCGCTCTCGAGCATGCGCTCGCTCACTCGCAGCCGCTACTACCTCCAGTGTGCGCTGGACGAGCCACTGCAGGATTGGCCCGACGAGCGCATCTGGGACGAGCTCGCGCTGCGCCTGGGACCCACGGCCGCCGCGCTCATGACCCGCGGCCCGTCGATCGAAAAGCGCATTGCGCCGCTGCGCAGCTTCGTCAGCGAGCCGATGCGGCATGGCCGGCTATTTCTGGCCGGCGACGCCGCGCATATCGTGCCCCCGACCGGGGCCAAGGGGCTGAACCTGGCGGCCGCCGACGTCGGGCTGCTGTCGGAGGCGTTGACTGACTGGTATCGCCGCGGCACGGCGCAGGCGCTGGATGCGTATTCCGGGCGGGCCCTGGCGCGGGTGTGGAAGGCCGAGCGTTTCTCGTGGTGGCTCACCAGCCTGACACACCGCTTTCCCGACATGGACCCGTTCGCGCGCCGCATGCAGGTGGCCGAGCTACAGTACATTCGCGCCTCGCGTGCGGCGCAGACCGTTTTGGCCGAGAATTACGTCGGCTTACCGCTCGCCTAACCGCTGGCGCGGCGCCCTGGAGCATTTCGATGAACGTCAGCCCTTACACCCGCGAAGATACGGCGCAGCCGCCGTCGCTATTTCCCGCCTACACTTCGACGCCGCTGCGGTCGCCGCGAGAGCCGTTGGTGCGCGTCCCGCAGACGCTGACCGAGACCACCGGCCCGGCTGATTGGGAGCGGCTGCTCGGTCCGGCGGTGGCCGACCTGACCACGCAGCATCGGGGTGTGCCGCAGGGCCAACGCATCATCGTCTCGGGCCGCGTGCTGGACCAGGACCGCCGAGCGGTGGCCAACACCGTGGTGGAGATCTGGCAGGCCAATGCCGCGGGACGCTATATCCACGTGCGCGATCAATGGGACGCGCCGATCGATCCGAACTTCACCGGCGCCGGACGGGTGATCACCGATGCGGGGGGCCGGTACCGCTATGTGACCGTGCGGCCGGGCGCCTATCCGTGGGGCAATCACTACAATGCCTGGCGGCCCGCGCACATTCACCTGTCGCTGATGGGGCCGGCATTCGCCACGCGGCTGGTAACGCAGATGTACTTTCCCGACGATCCGCTGATCCAGATCGATCCGATCGCCAATGCGGTGCCGCTGCCGTACCGCCAGCGCATGGTGGCGCGGTTCGACCTCGATACCACGATGCCGAGTTGGGCATTGGGTTATCGGTTCGACATCGTGCTGCGGGGTCGCGAGGCGACCCCGATGGAGCACTGAGCATGGCCGCCGATAATCTGACTCCCGAGATCTTCGGCCAGACGCCGTGGCAGACGGTCGGGCCGTTTTTCCATTACCAGCTGCCGTGGAGGGGTTGCGCGGACCTGGTCGGCTGCTCGGACCTGGGTGCACGGCTGGACCTGATGCCTTCTGAGCACTGTCTGCTGTACCGTGCCACCGGACGCGAGCGGGTCCGCGGCGAGCCGATCGAGATCATCGGCAGCGTGCTGGATGCCAACGGCGAGGCGGTGCCCGATGCGATGCTCGAGATCTGGCAGGCCAACGCCGCCGGCCGCTATCACAGCCCGGATGATGCGCGCGCCGAGCTGCCGCTGGATGCGGCATTCGCGGGCTTCGGCCGCACGGCCACCGCCGCGGACGGCACCTACCGCTTCCGCACCATCATGCCGGGCCGGGTGCCGGGGCCGAATGATCTGCTGCAGGCCCCCCACATCGCCGTGGGTGTGCTCGGCCGCGGGCTGCTCAAGCGCCTGGTCACACGCATCTACTTCGAAGGCGACGCGGCCAACGAGACGGATCCGATCTTAGGCCTGGTGCCCGCGGCGCGACGCCCGACGCTGATCGCGCGGCGCGAGGGCAATGCGCAGGGCGGGGGCGGTGCGGTGATCTATCGCTTCGACGTGCACCTGCAAGGCGAACGGGAAACCGTGTTTTTCGACTACTGAACTGCAAGGATAAGGAATCGTGACCTCCGTTCTGCGTGATCGTCCGGCCTCGACCGCTGCCATGCTGGCGGCATTCGGCGATGAGGCGCTGCTGCGCGCGGCGCTCGCGTTCGAGGCGGCGCTGGCGCGCGCCGAGGCGGATGAGCAGTTGATTCCGGCCGAAGCCGCGGCGCTGATCATCGAGACTTGCAACAGCGCCCCATTCAACAGCGCCTCATACGATATCGCGCAACTCGCCGCCGACAGCGCGCACGCCGGTACGCTCGCGATTGCGCTGGTGCACCGGTTGCGCGCGGCGGTGGGCGCGCGCGATGCGGCGGCCGCAGCGCTGGTGCATCACGGCGCCACCAGCCAGGACCTGGCCGACACCGCGCTGATGCTGCAGGCGAAGACCGGTGCGCAGCTGATCGTCGCCGAGACACGTGCGCTGGCGCAGGGGCTCGAGGGGCTGGCGCAGGCCTATGCGCACACGCCGGCGCTGGGGCGCACGCTGCTGCAGCCCGCGCTGCCGATCACGTTTGGACTGCGGGCGGCCAACTGGCTGTTGGGCATTGACGCGGCGCTGCGGCGCTTCGAGCACGAATGCGCGGCGGCGCTGGTGCTGCAGCTCGGCGGCGCCACCGGCACTCTGCGAGGCCTGAGCTTCACGGTGGTCGAGCGCGTGGCCGCGCAGCTCGAGCTGGCCGTGCCACCCGTACCATGGTTTGCACGCCGCGACGGCATCGCCGGCCTGGCCACGGCGCTGGCCATCCTGACGGGTGCGACCGGCAAGATCGCGCGCGACGTGTCGTTGCTCGCACAGGCCGAGGTGGCCGAGACGTTCGAGCCGCGCATCGAGGGACGCGGCGGCTCCTCGACGATGGCGCACAAGCGCAATCCCACCGGCTGCCAGGTGGCACTGTCGGCGGCGTTGCGCGCGCCTGGCCTGGCGGCATCGATCCTGGCCGGGCTGCCGCAGGAACACGAGCGCGGCGTGGGTGGCTGGCAGGCGGAGGCGCCGAGCCTGGCCACGCTGTTCGAGCTCGCTCACGGCGCGCTGTGCGCGATGCGCGCAGTCATCGATGGCCTGGATGTTGATGCCACCGCGATGCATCGCAATCTACAGAGCGCCGATGTGGGTGAGGATGCAGCACAGTCCGCGGCGCAGGTAGCCCGCGCGCTCGATCATTACCGACGAGGGCGCTGAGGGGGAGGTCGCTGATGGCGTTTGCGAATCACGGTGGCGTGCGGCTGTACTGGCGGCTCGAGGGTGCCGCGGACCGTCCCGTGCTGCTGCTGCTCAACTCCATCGGCACGGACATGAGCCTGTGGGATCGCGCCGCCCCCCTTCTGCTCGGCCAATTCCGGCTGCTGCGCATGGACACCCGCGGCCACGGCGCCTCGGACGCCCCGGGCGGTGACTACCGGCTCGAGCAACTCGCGCACGACGCGCTCGCCGTGATGGATGCCGCCCAGGTCGAGCGCGCGTTCGTCTGCGGCATCTCCCTCGGCGGCATGATCGCGCTGAGCCTGGCGCTGCAGGCGCCGGCGCGCATCATCGCGCTGGTCTGTGCCTGCACCTCGGCACAGATGAACGCACAGGCCTGGGCGCGGCGCGTCGAGAGCGTACGCGCACAGGGCATGGTCGGCTTGAGCGACATCGTCATGCAGCGTTTCTTCGCTGATGCGTTTCGCGAAGCGCATCCGGAGATTTGCGCGAGCGTGCGCACCGGCCTGACGACGATGAACGCGGACGGCTACGCCGGCTGCGCGGCCGCGGTGCGTGACATGGATCTGATCGGCCGGATCGGCGCGATCCAGCTGCCGACGCTGCTGATCTGCGGGCAGCGGGATATCTCCACGCCGCTCACCGGGCACGGCGAGCGCATCATGGCCGCCATTGCAGGGGCGCACTGCGTCAGCCTGAACGCGGCGCACCTCGCGTGCGTGGAGGCGCCGGCGGCATTTGCCGCGGCGGTGCGCGACTTCGTCACCGAGGTGCTCCATGGGACCGCGGTGCGCGACGCGGACGAGGTGCTGCTGGAAGAGGGCATGAAGAACCGGCGCGAGGTGCTGGGCGAGGAGTGGGTCGAGCGCTCGCTCGCGGCGCGCACGCCCTTCAATGCCGACTTTCAGGCGATGATTACCCGCTACGCGTGGCACGAGATCTGGGGACGACCCGGACTGGATGCTCGCACCCGGCGGCTGCTGGTGCTGGCGATGACGGTCGCGCTGGGGCGATGGGAAGAGTTCCGTCTGCACGTGCGCGCCGGACTGCAGCAGGGTGGCTTCACCGAAGACGAGCTGAAGGAGGTGCTGATGCAGGCCGCAATCTACGCCGGTGTGCCGGCCGCCAACACTGCGTTCAGCGAGGCCGCGGCGGTGATGCGCGAGCTGGAGGCGCGGCGCTGAGTCCGGCGCGGGGCCGCGTCACGGCCAGCGTTACGGCGCGCGTTAGGGCATACACACTTTCTTGTTGCCGAGCTTCTGGTACTTGTCGCGATAGACCTTGTGGCACGCATCGCAGGCGAGCGAGAGGGTGTAGCTGACGGTAACCATCTGATCGGTGCTCTTGGCCACCGCCGCCTTGTAGGATTGGGCCGCGGCGTTGCGCATCACCTGCACGAAACCGATCCAATCGGGGCGATTCAACGGCACCGGCGCGCCGTTGGAGCACAGTCGCCCGGGAAGCAGCAGCAGATTGGAAGCGGCCGACAGAGCCATGGCGGCATTCTGCACCGCTTCCCATCCACCGTAGATGCTGGTCAGCGGGTTCGGCGACACCGCGGCATCCAGGGACTGCTTGATCTTGCCGACATCGCTCTGGGCCGCGAATACCACGTTCGAGGCCGGGAAGAAGATCCCGCGCATCAGCTGGCGCATGTTGGCCGTGATCTGGATGTCCGGCACCGCAGTGGTCGTAGCCGCCGTGGTTGCGGGGGTGGATGTGGCGGCCGCGCCGGCGGCGAGCGCGCCGGCCCATGGGCCCATCAGCCCTGCGGCGGCGAGCAGCGTAACGAGCGCAGTGGGGATCCGTGTCATAAAGCCTCCCAAAAAATCTACCTATGAAGCTGCCATCGAATTGTACACGCGAGGTTCACGGGTCGGTGCCGCGCTTGCGGTGCGCGCCGCGGCCGCCGACGTTGAGCGTCAGCCGATGTAGGACGCGGCCCTGATCGTCGATGATGAGTCGAAAGCGCCGGCTCTGAGAAAAGAATGTCAGCCGGTAGTGCCCCTGATCCTCAGCGACGCCCTGCTCGCACAGGCTGGTGATCAGGCCGTCGCGCATGCGCTGCTTCAGGACGGCGGGCTCGAGCGCGAGCCCCGCCGCGATGATCGCGGCATCGACCTGCACGCTCCCGCCGCTGCGCTGGATGGCGTCGATGGCGATCGTGTCGATGGGGCTCATCGGGCGTTCCGTGGCGACATCAGCATCGGCCCGTACCGCAGGGCGAACAGCAGGAAGCCGGCGATCCAGGCGGCGGCCGACAGATCGATCAGCAGCATGAATGTTGCACCACCGAACTCGGCTGCGACCCGCGATGCTGCGGCGAGCGTGACCAGCAGGTAGATCAGTAGCGTGAATCCATCGGCGTGCAGTGCGTGCCCGGTATGCCCGAGCGCCACGCGGGTCATCACCGCGACGATCATCGTACCGATCGCGCCGGCCGTCAGTGCATGGATGGCGGCGGCCAGGGGGACGGCGCCGGTGAGCGTCGAGACCCCGAGCAATCCCGCACCGACGACGACCCACGCGTAACCGACGTGCAGAATCGTCAGCAGCGGTTCGGCCAACGTCGAGTGGCCGCGCCAGCGGCCTAGCCGCCACAGATTCAGCGCCGCCGCCAGCAGCAGCAGCGCGCCGATAAACGAGTACGACGGAAACAATGCCCACGCGATCAGCCCGGCATGCAGCGTACCGAGCGCGGTGCTGTCCGGCAGGCCGGTGGGGGCCGGGAGCGCCACCGTGCCATGTCCACTGGCTGCGCGCCGGCCTGCGCCGCGCTTGACCAGCCAGTTACGCGTGAAACTCGGAATGATGCGACCGCCGACGACCGAGATCAGCACGATCACGGCGGCCAGGCCCAGCCGCCAGCCCACACCCGCTTCGATCGCGAAGCCGCCTTGCTGCAGGTACATCAGTAGATCGGCGACACCGAGCACGCCGATCGGCAGCGGCATCGCGAGGTTGCGCCAGTTACGGGCGGCGATGATCTCGCGGGCCGCGACCGCGCACAGTACGAATGGAAACGCCAGGTCGATGGCGGCGGCCACCCAGAACGGCATCAGCGCCGAAATGGAGCAGGCAATCCTGCCGAGCAACCACAGTGCCGCCAGCGCCCCCAGTGCCAGGCCCTGGATCGGCCGGCGGCCGGTCCAAGTGGGGATCGCCGTCAGCATGAAGCCGCCGATCGCGGCCAGCACGAAGCCGAACAGCATTTCGTGGATGTGCCAGCTGAGCGGGTCGAAACGGCTCGGCAGCGTGTGGCCGCCGACCAGCATCGCGATCCACAGCGCCAGCGCCAGCGCGGCCCAGAGGCTGGCAGCAATGAAGAATGGCCGAAACGCCAGCGTCAGCACGGCCGGGGGGCCGCGTTCGATCGTTCCAGGGGCCACTGATATCGCCACGCAGTACCTCGAGTTTGGCGACGGGCGGCTCCCGTCATGGGCGATCTTAGGGCTTCCGGCGTGCCGGAGTGTTTGCGCTGGCGCAAATCGCTGCCGCGGCGGTGCCGTGCCCGCGCAGGCCGCGCAGCGCTTCAACTGGCCGGGTCGCGCGCGATGCGCTGGATCTGGACGGGGTTGCGCAGGGTCAGGTGCCGATTGTCGCTCACCAGCAGTCCCGCCTTCTCCCAGGCGGTGAGGATGCGGCTGACCGTGTGCAGCGTCGTGCCGGAGATCTCCGCAAGGTCCTTGCGGCGCAGCGGGAACTCGATCGCGGTGCCATCCACGGTATCGTGGCCGGCCTGCCGCGCCAGCCGCAGCACCGCGTGGGCGATGCGCTGCTCGACGCGCTGGGTGGACAGCTCGCGCACCCGTTCCTGCACCTCCTGCAGGCGCTCGGCGATGATGCGGATGACGTTCATCGCGATGGCAGCGTGGCGCCCCATTAGCCGCAGCAGTTGCTCCTCGCTCCAGCTGACCTCCAGCGCATCGGTCAAGGCGCGTGCCTCGGCCGGATAACGCCGGTCGGTGAACAGCGCGATGGTCCCGAAGGTCTCGCCGGGGCCGATGAAACGCACGATCACCTGGGCGCCGTCGCTGCCGGACTGGAAGATGCCGACGCTGCCGTCGATCAGCGCATGGGCGCGCTCGGCGCTCTCGCCCTGGGCGAAGATGCGGCTCTCGCGCACCAGAGGCCGCACCCGCGCGCAGGCCGCGACTTCCTCCAGTGCCGCCGGCGGCAGCCCTACGAACAGATCCACGGCGGCCAGGGCTCGAGCGGAAATCGTGATGGCAGCGCTCATCTTTGCTCCAGCGCAAATGGGGCATCAGGCAGGCGCGCTAACCTCAATGCAGTGGCCATTTTTATGGGAGAGTGAGTGATGGATGACGTGATCGTCGCGTGCGCTCTGCACGTCCTGGCGGTGGTGGTATGGATCGGGGGCGTGTCGCTGATAACGACGGTGGCCCTGCCGGCCATGCGGCGCGGGGAGTTCGGACCGGACCGCCTGCAGGCATTTCGAGCCGTCGAGCGCCGCTTCGCCTGGCAGGCGCGTATCGCCGTCATCGTGGTGGGATTGACCGGCCTGTACATGGTGTGGCGGCTGTCGCTGTGGGACCGATTCCGCACGCCGGCGTTCTGGTGGATGCATGCCATGGTTTGCCTGTGGCTGCTGTTCGCCGTGATCCTGTTCATCGGTGAGCCGATCATCGCGCGTCGCAGGCGTCGGCGGCAACCGCAGCAGCCGGCCGGGGCGCAGTTCGCCTGGATGCAGCGCGCTCACTGGGTGCTGCTGGTGCTGAGCGTCATCACCGTGGTGGGCGCGGTGGCGGGAAGTCACGGATGGACGATCTTCTAAAAGGCGCGGTGGCGCACTCCGGCCTGCGCCTGCACTACCTGTTTTCGGCCCTGACCGATGCGCAGTGGCAGCGGCTGCGCGCCCACGTGCATCCGCTGCGGCTGGCGGCGACGCAGCGGTTGTTCGCGCAGGCAGACCGGGCGGA
>Ga0307373_10011801_pt1 | contig 12593 bp, 13 predicted proteins | sample OX2MG_FD_202534 | JGI IMG/M metagenome (GOLD analysis project Ga0307373, IMG submission 202534) | Soil microbial communities from Risofladan, Vaasa, Finland - OX-2 | ecosystem: Environmental > Terrestrial > Soil > Coastal area > Acid sulfate soil | place: Finland: Risofladan, Vaasa | collected...
TCGCGCCGACATCGACGATGCTGACCAGCGACAAAACCACCCAGAAAGCGACCGAAAGATAGAGTATCAATCTCATCTTTCGGTCTTAGGCGGGTGGGGCGATCGCCATCCCCGCCGCCGGCGCCAGCTTACCGGCCTTTAATGAACGGGATCGCCAGGCGATAGACCTCTTGCTCGGCGTCCCACGGCACCATGTGCTTGCAGCCGTTCATGATGTGGAGATCGATCTCGGGGTGCATCTTCTTGAATAGCTCGGCGCGCTCGCCGGCATGGGCGCGATCCTCGCGCCCGAAGATCAGCAGCACCGGGATTTTGAGTTCGAGCATGCGCTGCCATTGCGGCACCGCGGGCTGCGCGCCGCTGCCGCCGGCGCCTTCGGGCGCGTTGGCGCGCGCGGTGAAGGTCTGGAACGCTTTGCCGACGCTGCGGCTATGGCGCAGCGCCAGCTCTTCCGGCGTCACCAGCTCGGTGTGGAAGAGATCGGCTTGCATCAGTTTCTTGGTGTCTTCGAGCGTCGGCTCGCTGGTCGCCATCTGGCGATCGACCCGCGCGGCGACTTGGCTGTAGCGGCCCTCGACATCCTCGGGCAGCGGCGGAATCAAAGTGCCGGTGCCGAGCACGACCAGATGCGAGAAGCGCGCGGGCTCCTTCGACGCGAGCTGCACCGCTTGGCCGCCCGAGCGCGAATGCGCGATCAGCGCCACTTTCTCGAGGCCGAGCGCGTCGAGGAATTTCGGCACCGAATTGGTCTGGTAGGCGAGGGAGAGATCGCTGCCGACCTCGCTGAGGCCGTAGCCGGGAAAATCGAAAGCGATCGCGCGCAAGCCGGCTTTGGCGAGCGGCCCGAGATTGCGCCGGAACACATCGGCCGAGGAGCCGAGCGAGGCGCCGTGCATCAGCAGCACCGGAATGCCCGCGCCCTCTTCGATGTAGCGCAGCTTGAGCCCATCGACGGCGACGTATTTGTCCGCGGTCATCGTGGCGAGATGGGTGTCCATAGTTCCTCCTCTTGGGCTTGTGCCCGGCGATTGCGCCTATGTTCGGCCGGCGATGGCGTTCTGGCAACTGCTAATCGTTGCAAAGTTATCGTGCGTCCCTCAACCGCTAAGACCCCGCCGCGAGATCGACCCGGTCGGTCATCGGCTCGCCGCGCTGCAGGCGGCGCAGATGCGCGCAGATCAGCGGCGCGATGATGCTGGGGAATTGGCCGCGCGCGGCATGCGGCATGACCGTGACGCGCGGATGGTGCCACAGCGGATCGTCCTTCGGCAGCGGCTCCCGGCGGAACACGTCGAGCGTTGCGGCGGCGAGCTGGCCCTCGTCGAGCGCGGCGACGAGATCGGCATCGACGACATGCTGGCCGCGGCCGAGATTGATCACCGAGGCGCCGCGCGGCAACACTGCAAAGGCTTTGCGGTCGAGAATGTCCTCGGTCTCCGGCGTCAGCGGCAGCAGATTGACCACGATCTCGCTGCGGCCGAGAAACGCGGCGAGCTGATCCTGGCCGTGGAAGACTTCGATGCCCTCGACCTCACGCGGCCGCCGCACCCAGGCGGCGACCTCGAAGCCCTGCGCGCGCAACGCCTGCGCCGCGGCGAGGCCGATCGGGCCCAGCCCCATCACGCCGACCTTGCGGTCGCGCGTGCGCAAACGCTGCGGCGCGGCCCACTCGGCACGCTGTTGTGCCAACAAAAGCTCGGGAAGCTGGCGATGATGACGCAGCACATGGAGCAGCACGGTCTCGGTCATCATCTCGTCGCCCGCGGGATGGGCGGCGCGGACGATCGGCACGCCAGCCGGCAGCGTCTTGTCGCTGAGCAGCAGGTCCTGGCCGGCAAAGAGCGAGATGATGAGCTTGAGATTGGGCAGCGCGCGCAGCGCGTTCTCGGGCAGGCGGCTGATCGCCGCGGCGTCGATCTCGGCGGGGTTGCCGGTCTCGGGCCAAAAGCGCAGCTCGATCTCGGGCATCTCGCGGGCAAAATAGTCGCGCCAAACCGGCGGCGGCGCGAAGATCGGCGTCATCAGGAGGATCATGGCGCGGATTGAGGCACGAACCCGGACGCGGTTCAAGCGCCGGCTATTCGCCGCCGTCGTCCCGTTCTTTCTGGTGGCGGATCGCAAATCCGGCGATAGACTGTCGCAAAATTCCCAGCGCCATTCATTCGGGGAGCCGCCATGACGTCAGATCGCCTCTACCGCCTCCAGGCCGCGGCCGTTTGTTTTCTTGCCGCGATGGGGATTGCGGTGCTCGTGCCGCCGCCGGCGCGCGCGGCCAGCATCCCGATGTCGCCGGCGCTGCAAAAAGTGATCGACGGCGCCAAAAAGGAAGGCAAGCTGACGCTCTCCTATGCGGCGAATATCCTGGGTGGCGCCGAGGGCGCGCGCCGGGGCGCCGCCGGCATCAAGCAGATGTTCGGCGTCGATCTCGACGTGACCTATTATCCCGGCCCGTCTTTCGCGCCGATGGCGGCCAAGCTCGTGACCGAGAGGCAAGCCGGCCAGCCGGCCTCGACCGACGTCTATAACGGCACGGCGGTCGAGATCACGCCGCAACTGGCGAACGGGCTGTTTCGCCAGATTCCCTGGACCGAGCTCTATCCCGGACGCATCACGCCCGAGATCGCGGAAGCGGACGGCCGCGCGTTGCGCATCGTCACCAAAATCCCCGGCATCCTCTTCAACAACAAGGTCGCGCCGGAATTCGCCCAGGCGCATGCGATGGCCGATCTGCTGAAGCCCGAATACAAAGGCAAATTATACACGACGCCGTATCTCGCCGGGTTCGACGTGCTGGTCGCGAAGGACATGTGGGGCTTCGACAAGACCGCCGCTTTCGTGCGCCAGTTTTCGCAGAATATCGGCGGGCTGGTGTCCTGCGCCGGCGTCGATCGCATCGCGTCCGGCGAGATTCCGGCGCTCGCGCTGTCGTGCTCGGGCTCGGAGGCGAACCTGCCGAAATATGGCGGCGTCCTCGGCCAGACCGTGCTGCTCGACGCGGCGACCCGGCGCTTCGATTATCTCTGTGTGCCGGTGAACGCCGCGCATCCGAACGCGGCAATCCTGTTCGCGCTCTATGCCTCGTCGCCCGAAGGACAGATCAGGATTCTGCATGACGGCTTCGGCAGCGAGCTCGACACCTATCCCGACACGCCGACGCATCGGCAGATCGTCGCACTGCAGAAAGAGGGCGCGAAATTTACCGACGTGACGATCGCCTGGTGGTTGTCGCATCCCGGCATCGACGCCGATCTCGGCAAGCTGATCAAGATCGTGACGAAGCAATAAGAGTGTACCGGTAATCGCGCCGGCCTTTTTTGTCGTCATTCCGGGGTGAGCCGGGGTCCATCTCTCGACATCGTGCTGTTGAAGAATGGACCCCGGCTTTCGCCGGGGTGACGCTCGCCGAACGTCAGTTTCCGCCGAAGCTTTGGACGAGGCTGCCGGCGACCAGATACCAGCCGTCGACCAGCACGAAGAAGATCAGCTTGAAGGGTAGCGAGATCGTCACCGGCGGCAGCATCATCATGCCCATCGACATGAGGATCGAGGCGACGACGATGTCGATGATGAGGAACGGCAGGAACAAGAGGAAGCCGATCTCGAAGGCGCGGCGCAGCTCGCTGATCATGAAGGCGGGCACCACGACGCGCAGCGGCACGTCCTTCGCCGCGACGGTCTTGGTGTCGACCTTGGCCATGCCGGCGAACAGGTCGAGATCCTCTTCGCGGACGTGGTTCATCATGAATTCGTGGATCGGCGCGGCGGTCAGGTCGAAGGCCTGCTGCTGCGTGATCTGGTCGGCGATCAGCGGCGCGATGCCATCGTCATAAGAGCGCGTGAGGGTCGGCGCCATGACGAAGCCAGTCAGGAACAAGGCGAGGCTCACCATCACGATGTTCGGCGGCGTCGATTGCGTGCCGAGCGCGTTGCGCAGGAACGACAGCACCACGACGATGCGCGTGAAGGAGGTGACGGTGATCAGAATCGCCGGCGCGAGGCTCAGAACCGTGAGCAGCATCACGAGCTGAACGATATGTCCGGTCGACGAGCCGCCATCGCCCATGTCGAGCGTCAGGCTCTGCGCCAGGCTCGGCCGCGTCGACAGCAGCAGCAGGAGAAGCGGCGCGAGCCAACAGAACCGCGCGCGGATAATTTTAACGATCAAAATCTTCATGGCCGTGACCCTGGCAACAATGCGGCAAAGCTCGGTGCAGCTTTTTCCGGCGGCAAATCGTCGGGCGGCACGATGCCGCGCTCTACGACCAGATCGGCGTTCAACCCCAGCAGCAGCAGATGCTCGACGCCGTCGCGCTTCAGGAGAACGAGGCGGCGCTTGCTGTCAAGCGACAGGATTTCTTGAACCGCGAGGCGGCGCTTGCCGCGCGCGGTGGCGAGACGACCGCCGAAGCCCAGCCGCTTGGCGACCCAGGCAAGCGCGAACATCAGAGCGATGACGAGGATGAGCGCGCCGAGAACTTTCCAGTAAACGCCATAAACATCTTCGGTCATGGCGCTGCCTCTGCCGGCGTCTGCCGGTCGGCGGCGAGGAGATGGAGAAGAAGGTCGGCCGCGACCGCAAAGGCGGCGACCGGCACCTGATCGCCGATCTTCAGTGCGGCGAGCAATTCCGCCAGCCCGGCATCGTCGTGGAGGGTGGCTCCATGCGTCCGCGCGAGCTCGCGGATGCGGATGACGATGGCGTCGGCGACGGGATCGGAGGGGGGGGCGAGCAATGGTTAATCCTTGACGCTGCGAAGGCCCGATGCTGGGGCCGCTATGGTTAATTTTGTGTTGCCGGAAGCGCCTTTTTTCTCGCGATTGCGGCATCGGGCGGTGCGCGTTTTACGCTTTATTAAGGTAAACGGCGGAGGATGGCGGCATGGATATCGGCCGCATTCCCCTGTTCGAGGCGTTGACCAAGCGCATGGGCTGGCTGTCCGCGCGCCAGACCGTGCTGGCCGAGAACGTCGCCAACGCGAATACGCCGGGCTATGTCGCCAAGGATTTGAAGAAGCTCGATTTCGGCGCGCTGCTGGGGAAATCGCCGGCGGCGGGGAGCGGTCCGCTTCAGCTTGCGGCGACCGAGCCGGGCCACATCACGTCCGCAACGCAAAGCGATAGCGGGCAGATCGTCACCGTTCCCGACGATCACAGCCTCGACGGCAACGGCGTCTCGCTCGAGGCGCAGATGATGAAAGTCTCGACCAACGCCGCCGACTACGCGCTGGTCACGACGCTCTACAAGCAGAATGTCGGGCTGATCAAGATCGCGCTCGGCGGCGCCGGCCCGAGCGGTTGAACGATAGGAGATGAGAAATGGAACTCGATAAATCCTTTGCTATCGCCTTCGCCGGCATGAGCGCGCAGAGCGAGCGCTTGAAGGTCATCGCCGAGAACATCGCCAATGCGGATTCGACCGCGCAGACCCCGAATGCCGATCCCTACAAGCGCAAGATTATCAGCTTCGAGGACGAGCTCGATAAGAAGCTCGGCGTCGATATGGTCAAGGTTTCCGGCGTCAGTCAGGTCCAGGGCGGCTTCGGCAGCGTCTACGAGCCGGGCAGCCCGGCGGCGGATGCCAACGGCTACGTCAAGACGCCGAACGTCAATCCGATCACCGAGATGATGGACATGCGCGAGGCGCAGCGCAGCTACGACGCGAATCTCAACGTCATCGATGCGGCAAAGGCGATGCTGAGCCGCACGATCGATTTATTGCGCGGCTGAGTGCGAAAGTGGTTCGACTGGTAGGAAAATGAATCTCGTCATTGCGAGCGTCCTTCGCCAAGCTCAGGATAAGGGCGAAGCAATCCAGGGCCTCATATTGGATGTTTCCCGGATTGCTTCGTTGCTTCGCTTCTCGCAATGACGAGTTGATAGACAGGAGCTAATTCATGGCCGTCAATATGGGCAGCGCCGTCAATGCCTACGCCAATGCGGCGCGGATCGCCGGCAACGGGGCGTCGCAAGGCCCGGCCAAGGCCGGCGGCGAGAGCTTCGGCAAAATGATGCAGGACGCCGCGGGCTCGGTGATGGATACCCTCGGCAAGGGCGAGCAGGCGAGCCTGCAGGCGGTGACCGGCAATGCCGACCTCGCCTCGGTCACCCAAGCCGTGACCGACGCGCAGATTGCCTTGCAAACCGTGGTCGCGGTGCGCGATCGGGTGATCTCCGCCTATCAAGACATCATCAAGATGCCGATCTGACCAAGCGCGAGAATCATTCTCATGACATCCACAGACGCCCTCTCGGTCGCGCGCGACGCCATCATCGTCGCGTTGAAGCTCGGCGCGCCGGCGATGCTGCTGGCGCTGGCCGTCGGTCTCGCGATCTCGTTCTTTCAGGCGCTCACCCAAATCCAGGAAATGACCCTGACCTTCGTGCCGAAGATGATCGTCATTCTGCTGTCGCTGCTGTTCTTCCTGCCGTTCATGCTGGAGACCCTGACCTCCTTCACCCAGGGCCTGATGGGCCGCATCGTGTCGGGATAGCAATAAACAAACCCTCTCCGCCCGCTTGCGGGGGGAGAGGGTGCGAGCAAAGCGAGCGGGTGAGGGGGGTCGAAGATTGAATGAGAAAGTTGTGCTGCAGATAGACACCTCACCCTCCCATCGCTTTGCGATGGGCCCCTCCCTCTCCCCGCTTTGCGCGGAGAGGGCCATTCTTTTCCAGCCTGCGTAGAATTATGAATCTCACCGAATTCCTGCCTGCCAATGCGTTCGGCTTCATGCTCGTCTTCGCGCGCATCGGCTCGGCGATGATGCTGTTGCCCGGCTTCGGCGAGGTTTACGTGCCGCAACGCTATCGCCTGCTGTTCGCGCTGATCTTCTCGGCGCTGCTGCTGCCGATGCTGTCGCCGATCCTGCCGGCGCTACCGGCAAGCCCGGCCGCGCTCGTGCTGGTATTGGGCGGCGAGCTGGTGATCGGCGTCTTCATCGGCACGTTGACGCGGCTTCTGCTCGCCGCGCTGCAGATGGCCGGCCAGGTGGTCTCGATCCAGATGGGGCTCTCGAACGCCCAGATCTTCAATCCGATGCAAGCCGACCAGGATTCGATTCCGAGCGCGTTCTACGGCATTCTCGGCGTGCTCCTGATCTTCCTCACCAATCTGCATCACGTCATGCTGCGCGGCTTGGTCGACAGCTACGCGGTGTTCGTGCCCGGCCATCTGCCGCCGGTCGGGGATTTGTCGCAGACCGTCGCGCATGCAGTCGCCGCCTCGTTCCGGCTCGCGATCGAGATCGCATCGCCCTTCATCGTGCTCGGGACCGTGTTCTTCATCGGGCTCGGCCTGATCGCGCGGCTGGTGCCGCAACTCCAGGTTCTGTTCATCACCCAGCCGTTGCAGATCATGGGCGGGCTGCTGCTGATGGGCCTCATAGCGGCGGCCGGGATGGGCTGGTTCCTCCAGGTGTTCGCGCAGCAATTCCAGATGATCATTCCGGGCTGAGCCGTGGCCGACGAGCAGGATAGCGGCCAGAAAACCGAGCAGCCCTCGCAACGCAAGCTGCAGCAAGCTCGCCGCCGCGGCCAGGTCGCGCAATCGCGCGAGGTCAACACCTGGTTCATGCTGATGGCCGGCACCGGGATCATGCTGTTCCTGGCGCCCGCGGCCGCCGGCCGCATCGCGGTGACGTTGCGCAGCTTTCTCGCGCTCGGCCATTTCCTCGGTCCCGCCGGGATCGATTGGGATGCGGTCGGAGCGACAATCGGCCAAATCGGCTTCATCATGCTGCTGCCGCTGCTGGTCCTGGTGCTCGCCGCGGTGGGCGGGACGGTGATCCAGATCGGCCTGGTCTTCGCGACCGAGAAGATCGGCGTCGATCTATCGCGGATCTCGCCGCTCGCCGGTTTTAAGCGCCTGTTCTCGCTGCGCGCCGGGGTGGAGTTCTTCAAGAGCCTCGCCAAGGTGGCGACGGTCGCGACGGTCGCCGGCTGGATGGCGTTTCCCGCCGTCGGCCAGCTCGCCTACATGACGCGCGAGCCGGTCGCGATGCTGCCCGGCGAGCTCGAGAAGCTGACGCTGCGGCTGCTGTTCGGCGTGCTCGGCGTGGTCACGGCGCTGGCGGTGTTCGACTACGCCTATCAGCGCATCGCCTTCATGCGCGAGATGCGGATGTCGAAGCAGGAGGTCAAGGAAGAGAGCAAGCAGGCGGAAGGCGACCCGGTCATCAAGGCGCGGTTGCGCGCGATCCGCATGAACCGCGCGCGCAAGCGCATGATGGCCGCCGTGCCCAAAGCCTCGGTCGTGATCACCAACCCGACCCATTACGCGGTCGCGCTGCAATACGAGATGGGCGAGTCGGGCGCGCCCAAGCTGGTGGCGAAAGGCGCCGATCTCATCGCGTTGCGGATTCGCGAGATCGCCAAGGAAAACAACGTGCCGATCGTCGAAAATCCGCCGCTGGCGCGCGCGCTCTTTGCCAGCGTCGAGATCGACCGCGAAATCCCGCCCGAGCATTACAAGGCGGTGGCGGAGATCATCTCCTACGTCTTCCGCCTCAAAGGCAAGCTCCGCCCGCACGTCCAGGCCGCCGCACGCTAGCCAGCGAGAAAAGTTTCACCACGGTGCCACAGAGGCCGCGGAGAAGAAACGCGGGGCCGCTTGGCGGCCTTCATTTTGCTCCGCGACCTCTGCGTCTCCGTGGTTCATCTTCCATCTTGTGATAAGCTGAGCGCGATGGACGCCCTTTACGAATCGGAATTCGCGACCCGGTCGCTGCATCTGCCGGCGATCGTGCCGGCGCCGCGGGCGCCGCGCTGGGTCGCCGCGGTCGGCGTGCTCACCCTCGCGCTGGCGGCGGCCTCGGTGCTGTGCGTCGCGTTGCTGCTCGCGCAATCGGTATCGAGCGCGCTGGCCGCGCCGGCCGCGGTGGTTCTCGCGACCTTGGCGCTCGGCTGCGGCGTCGCCGCGGTGGTCGGGCGCCAGGTTCACGGCGCGATGATCGGCAAGCTCGATCTCTTGAACCAGGCGCTCGCCGCCGCCGCCAACGCGCATCTCATCGCCGCCGATAGCGGCACGGTCATCTATGCCAATGCCGCTTTCGCGCGCTGCTTCCCCGGCCTCGTGGGGCCGCCGCTCGACGCCCTGCAGCGCCGACTCGCCGCGGTCGAGGGCAGCGCCGGCGATCTTGCGACCTTGCGCCGCGATCTCGCGAGCAAAGGCCGCGCCGGCGGCCGGGTCGCGATCTCGCATCCGGCCGGGCCGGTCGCCTGGTTCAGCGTCTCGGCGCATCGCCTCGCCGGCGATCGGGGGCTGAGCCTCTGGAGCTTCGAGGACGTGACCGAGCGTCACGCGATGGAGCAGGAAATCCGCGACGAGCGCGCGACCCTCGCCGATTTTCTCGATCACGCCCCGATCGGATTCTATTCGGTCGATGGCGCGGGCCATTTCCTGTTCGTCAATGCCGCGCTCGCCGAATGGCTCGGCGTCTCGGCCTCGGCGCTGGTCGGGCAAGGCGCGAGGCTCGGCGATTTCCTCGCCGAGCCGGCGGCCGCGGGAGCGCCGGCGCATGCGCCCTTCGCTGGCGACGATCCGCAGCGCCAGGAGGCCCGGGGCGAGGCGATGCTGAAAGGCCGGCAGGGCCGCATCATCCACGCGCTCATCACCCAAAGCGTCGTCAAATCCGGCGCGGGCTTGCGCACCCGCTCGGTGGTGCGCGATCTGACGCCCGAGCGCGATTGGCAGCAGGCGCTGCGGCAATCGCGCGAGCGTTTCGAGCGCTTCTTCGCCAACGCGCCGGTCGGCATCGCGCTCTTGGATCGCGACGGAAAATTCGCCGAGGCGAACGCCACCCTGGGCGCATTTCTCGGCGCCGATCCGGCGACGCTGATCGGCAAGGCGCTGACCGGCTTTCTGTCCGAGGGCGAGCGCGCCGAGGTCGCGGACAAGCTCGCGGCGGCGTTCCAGGGCGATGCGCCGCCGGGATCGGTCGCGCTGCGTCTCGCCGGCGGCAAATCCGCCTCGCTGGTGATGAGCCGCGATAGCGAGGGCGGGCTCATCCTCCATTTCATCGACACCACCGACCAGAAGAAGATCGAGGCGCAATTCACCCAGTCGCAGAAGATGCAGGCGGTCGGCCAGCTCGCCGGCGGCGTCGCGCACGACTTCAACAACCTGCTGACCGCGATGATCGGATTCTGCGATTTGCTGCTGCAGCAGCATGGACCGGGCGACCGCTCGTTTCCCGACATCATGCAGATCAAGCAGAACGCCAACCGCGCCGCCAATCTGGTGCGCCAGCTTTTGGCGTTCTCGCGCCAGCAGACCTTGCAGCCGCGCGTCCTCGTCATCACCGACACGCTCGCCGACCTGTCGCATCTGCTGCGCCGCCTGATCGGCGAGAACATCGAGCTGAAGGTCGTGCATGGCCGCGATCTCGGCCTCGTCAAGGTCGATCAGGGGCAGTTGGAGCAGGTGATCATCAATCTTGCGGTCAATGCCCGCGACGCGATGGCGAATGTCGGGGCGAATGGCGGCACGCTCACGATCAAGACGGCGAATGTCGATCTCGCCGATCCGATCCGCCGCGGCGACGAGGTGATGCCGCCCGGCCACTATGTCGTGATCGAGGTCGCGGATACCGGCACCGGCATTCCCAAAGAGCATCTCGAGCGCATCTTCGAGCCGTTCTTCTCGACCAAGGAAGTCGGCGCCGGAACCGGGCTCGGACTTTCGACCGTCTATGGCATCGTCAAGCAGACCGGCGGCTTCGTGCTGGTCGACAGCGAGGAGGGCGCGGGCGCGACCTTCGCGATCTATCTGCCGCGCCACGAGGGCGACGAGGCGGTCGGCACCTTGGTCGCTCGCGGGCCGGGCTCCTTCGACCACGGCTCGGGCGAGGCCGCGCTGCCCAAGGATTTGACCGGCACCGGCACGATCCTCTTGGTCGAGGACGAGGACCCGGTGCGGCTCTTCAGCGCGCGCGCCTTGCGGAACAAGGGCTATATCGTGATCGAGGCGGGAAGCGCCGAGCAGGCGCTCGAGATTCTTCATGACGGCGCGCAAAAAATCGATCTCGTGGTCACCGACGTGGTGATGCCCAAGATGGATGGGCCGAGCTTGATCAAGGAGGTGCGCGAGCTGTTCCCCGATCGCGCGCTCAAGGTGATCTTCATCTCGGGCTATACCGAGGACAATTTCAGGAAGCGCCTCGGCGACGACGTCGACATCCACTTCCTCGCCAAGCCGTTCAGCCTCAAGCAACTCGCCGGCAAGGTCAAAGAGGTAATGGCCGCGGCCGGATAAGAATACCGGGTAGGATGACGGTCAGGCGGCGCTGCCCGAAGCCGCCAGGGCGCCGGCATCGTCGGCGCTCGGCGGGGCCTCGGCCGGCGGGGCGACCGCCGCGGCGATGCGCTCCACCGCCTGCTCCAGCGAGGTCTCGATCCCGTCGACGCCCTCGGCAGCCTCGCCCCGCTCGTTGAGATATTGCGACGTCGCCGACCACAGGCCGAGCAGGATGTTGGCGCCCGCGGACGAGCGCCGCCGCAGCCGCCGCGTCAGCAGCCGGATGCGCGTCGGCGGCGCGCTGCCGAGATGCGACAGGCAAAGTACCCGCTGGGTCGAGGTGGCCGAGGGCGAGTTGCGGGCGAGACGCGGCTCGGTCAGCCAGTGGCGCGCAAGGGTGGTGCGCGCCGCGAGGCCGCGCTCGGCGAGAAGCTGCGCGAGCAGCGCCGCCGCCGCATCGTCGAGCTCGTTGCGCGCGCCGAGGCATTCGATGACGGGCTTGTCGTCGCCGGGTTCATCGACCTGACTGTCGTCGCCGACGCTCTCGATGGTCTCGCGGATGGTGTCGGCGATCTCGCCGCGCTGGTCGCGCGTCAAGACGCCGCGATCGCTGTCTTCCTGCGCCATGAGCAGCGCCGGGATCGCGACCTGATCGCAAAAGCCAGCGAGCGAGCCGGTCTTGAGGAACGCCTCGGCTTGCTCGGCGGCTTCGGCCGCATCGCCCGCCAGGAGCCGCTGATAGAAGCTTTCCTCGGCGGCGAGCGGGGACTCGTTGCCGAGCAGCACGGCGAGGAAGCGCAAGGGCTGCGCATAGCGCCCGATCACGACGAGGCAGGCCGTGAGCGGCGTCGATAGCACCAGGCCGATCGGTCCCCAGAGCCAGGTCCAGAAAGTCGCGGCGACGATCACCGCGACCGGCGACATGCCGGCGCTGGCGCCGAACAGCCACGGCTCGAGCGCGTTGCTGGTCACCAGCTCGACCACCGCGAACAGGCCGAGCATCTCGACGAACATGCCCCAGCCCGGGCTGACGGCGAGGGCGAGGCCGAGCGGAAACAGCGCCGCGAACCAGGTGCCGATATAGGGCAGGAAGCGCAACACCAGCGACAGCGCGCCCCAGAGCGCCGCGTTCGGCACGCCGATCGCGAAGGCGCCGACGCCGATCAGCGTGCCGTAGATCGTGTTGACGACGAATTGCATCAACAGATAGCGGCTGAGCCGGTCGACCGCATCGTTGAGCATCCGGGTCGCGCGATGGAGGTCGCGCGCGCCGGCGAGGCGGATGAAGCGGTCGCGCAAATCCTCGCGATTGAGCAGGAAGAAGATCACGAAGACCAGCACCAGCCCCGCGGTCGCCAGCGGC
>Ga0307373_10011802_pt1 | contig 12590 bp, 12 predicted proteins | sample OX2MG_FD_202534 | JGI IMG/M metagenome (GOLD analysis project Ga0307373, IMG submission 202534) | Soil microbial communities from Risofladan, Vaasa, Finland - OX-2 | ecosystem: Environmental > Terrestrial > Soil > Coastal area > Acid sulfate soil | place: Finland: Risofladan, Vaasa | collected...
CCAGCGGCTGATCTCCCCGCCCGGGTAGGCGTTGAAGCCGTGGCCTTCGGCGCCGGATCTCAGGCTCATGAGGTAGGCGGCCCAGTTGCTCGAGCAGCCGTTCATGAACTCGTTCTCCTCGTTCCAGCCTGCGTGGCTGAACAGCAACGTGGTGCCGCCGTCCTTCCTGGGCGTGAGCGCGAAGGTGATACGGGTGTCGATCCAGTCTTGGGGGCCAGCGACACACCGCCAGACGACCTGCTCCGGGTTGCGTTCGACCACTTCAAACGTTGCGGCGGGGTTGGCCGCGTCGCTGAAGTAGACGGACAGCTGGCCGCCGATCTCTTCGTCGCCGGTGACCGGGTGGCCCGTCCACCACTGCTGGATGCCTTCCCTGGTTGCTGTGAGCTGGTACACGTGCTGCGGTGGGGCGTCGATCGACAGGCGGTGCAGGATGTTTGGCATTGTGGGTCTCCTTTGTGCGGTTAGTGGTTAGCGTGTGGCTCGGTTCAGGCGGCGAGCGGTAGCTCGTGGGCCTCGACGTGGGGGACGCTCGCCGTGCGCCGCGGACTGATGCCGGTCGCGGTCAGCGCCGCCAGGACGGCGAAGGCGGCACACGCCCACATGGCGGACGTGAAGCCGGTTGTGACGTTGGCGGGGCTGCCGAGGTGGCCGTTGCCGGTGAAGATGGCGCTGGCGATCGCGATCGCGAAGACGGTGCCGAAGCGTTGCGCCATGAAGTTGATCCCGGACGCCTTACCCATCTCCTCCGGGGCGACCGCGCTCAACACGGCAGTCGGCACAGTGGGGAGGGCCGTCGAGATGCCGATGCCGGCGATCAGTAGCGCGATGTCCAGCTCGATCCAGCTGGTTGCGAGCGAGCCGCGGGCAGCGACCCAGATGAACCCGATCGCCTGCAGCGAGAGGCCGGTGACCATGATCGGCCGTCGTCCGATCCGGTCGGAGAGGGCGCCGGCGATCGGCGAGACGACCATCGGGGTGGCGAAGAACGGCAGCAGACGCAGCCCGGTGCCGAGCGGCGAGTAGCCGCGCGCGAGCTGAAACTCCTCTGTCAGGAAGAACGCGGCGGCGAACGTCGCGCCTGACATCAGGAAGCTTGTGAGGTTCCCGACCGCGAACTCGCGGCTGGCGAACAGTCGTAGCGGCATCATCGGTTCGGTGGCACGGTGCTCCCACCAGACAAACGCGGCCAGCAGCAGGGAGCCGACGGCGAGGGTGCCGATGGTCTCGGCGCTGGCCCAGCCCACATCGTTGGCGCGAGTGAGCGCCCACACGAGCGCGACAACGCCACCGGTCACGAGTACCACGCCGGGCAGGTCGAGCCGTTCCTGGGCGCCATGGCTCTCCGGCAGGAAGCGCAGGCCGAGCAGCACAGCGGCAACCCCGATCGGGACGTTGATCCAGAAGATCCAGTGCCAGTTGATCGCTTCCGTGATCACGCCGCCGAGGATCGGCCCGAGCGCGACGGCGAGACCAGCGAGACCGCCGTAGACGCCGACGATCATCCCGCGCTTCTCGGCCGGGAACGCCGTCGTGAGAATCGTGAGACTGAGCGGCAGCACCGCCGCTGCGCCGAGCCCTTGCACCGTGCGAGCAATGATCAGTTCGGTCATGTTGGGCGCGAGCGCGCACGCCGCCGAGGCGAGCGTGAACAGCGCCAGGCCGCTGCTGAACACGCGGCGGCGGCCGAACCGGTCGCCCAGCGCGGCGGCCGTGATGATGCCGGCGGCGAAGGCGATGCCGTACGCGGTGACGGTCCACTGCAGCGAGGAAACGCCGACGTGCAGGTCCCGCTGCATACGCGGCAGCGCCGTAACCACAACCAGCGCATCAAGAACGACCATGAAATACGCGGCCGAGGTCAGCCCGACGACCCAGCGGAGGGCGCGACCCGTTGCCGATTTGCCTGTCATCTCGGATCCTTTCGTCGTGTCCGGCTCGTCGGCCGGTTCTGCCCTGGTGACGAACGGGCAGACGCGGGACGGACAGGCAGGCGCAAAAACCCGGCACGATGTCCGTCTGCGGTCGCGCCATTCGTCTAGAAGGCGAACCACCACATCCAGACGGGAAGGAGACCATCTTGAGATACGCACTGTTGGTGTATGGCAACGCCGAGGTCCGCGATCGGATACCGGACGATGAACGGCGCCGGATCAACGCGGGCGTAGCCGAAGTACTGGAGCGACCGAACGTGAGCGGCTGGCTACGGCTCCAGGCGGCCGAGTCGGCGACGACACTGCGCCACGAACACGGCCGGACGCTGCTGACCGACGGACCGTTTGTGGACAGCAAGGACTTCCTCGGCGGCTTGATCGTCGTCGAAGCGGACGACCTCGACGGCGCCCTCGCCGTCGCCGGCGAACTGCAGGACCTGCGGGGCGCAGGCTCGATCGAGATTCGGCCGGTTCGCGACGATGACCTCGTCAGCACTTGAGCAGGTCTTCCGCGACGAGTGGGGCCGCGTCCTGGCATCGCTCGTCGGCTATCTCGGCGACATCGAGCTCGCCGAAGACGCCACCCAGGAAGCGTTCGCGACCGCCGCCGAACGCTGGCCACGCGACGGAGCGCCGCCGAACCCGACCGGTTGGCTGATCACGACCGCTCGCAATCGCGCGGTCGACCGTATCCGCCGCGAGCGAACTCTCGCGGCGAAGACCGCGCAGCTCGAGCGGGAGCTGCGAGACCGACCGGAGGAAACGATGGACGACACAGCGACCTTCCCGGACGATCGGCTCGAGCTGATCTTTACATGTTGCCATCCGGCACTCGCGCTCGACGCACAGGTCGGACTCACGCTCCGCACGCTCGGCGGCCTGTCGACCGAGGAGATCGCACGCGCCTTCCTCGTCCCATTCGAGACGATGAGCAAGCGCCTGACCCGCGCCAAGCACAAGATCCGCGACGCCGCTATACCGTTCGCCGTCCCGCCCGACCACCTGCTGCCCGACCGGCTCGACGCCGTACTCGCAGTGATCTACCTGATCTTCAACGAGGGCTGGGGCGGCGGCCGCGTCCACCTGTCCGCTGAGGCGATCCGCCTCGGCCGGTGCCTAATTGAGCTGATGCCCGACGAGGCCGAAGCGCACGCCCTGCTTGCGCTCATGCTGATCAACCAAGGCCGCAGCGCCGCGCGGTTCCCGGATGGCGAGCTCGTCCGGCTCGACGACCAGGACCGCTCGCTGTGGAACCAGAACCAGATCGACCAAGGCCGGGATCTGCTCGAACGCGCGCTCGCCCTCCACGGGAATGGGGCTTACATGATCCAGGCGGCGATCGCCGATCTCCACCTCCGAGAGCCACGGGACTGGGACGAGATCGCGCTTCTCTATCAGCGCCTCGAGCAGATCACCAGCTCGCCGATCGTGACGATGAACCGCGCGATCGCGGTCGCGCAAATCGAAGGACCGCAGGCAGCCCTCGTCATGCTTGACGAGCTCGAGCTCGAGCTCGACGACTACCGCTACTACCACTCGACGCGCGCCAGCATGCTGCGACGCCTCGGCCACGACGACCAGGCGCGCACCGCCTACGCCCGCGCCCTCGATTTGACGCAGGCGGGCCCTGAGCGACGGTTTCTTGAGAGCCGCCTCGCCGAGCTCTCCTAAAGCGCCGACCAGAGCGCGTAGTGACTCTGCCCTAGCAGCAACGAGGAGCGCCGCGCCGGTCCGGGATTCGAGGTCCTCGCCGGCCCGGCGCCGCACTTCTAACTACATAGCAATCACTTCGTAGACGTCGACGGCGCCGCCGATCCCAACGACTGGGCAGCCCTTCGCGAGTTCGACCGCCGCATCGAGACTGTCTGCTGACACGATCGAGTAGCCGGTCAGTCCAAGCGAGCCGCCATCGCTGACCGAGCCGCCCGGGCCGACCGTCTTCGCGGTGCCCATCGCGGCGCCGCCGTCGACGACGGCCGAGCCGAGCTCTTCGAACCACTGGCCCCACTGCGCATACTGCGCGTTGCGCTCGGCCTCGTCCTCGGCCACACCCTTGCCGCCGCTGTAAGCGAACACGTAATTTGCCATCTTCGAGCCCTTCCTTGTTGCGTTTACTCGTCGCCACCGGTGGTCAGACGAGCCGAGCCCTTGTGAACGGAGCGCCACTGCTCCTTTCCTCGTGGCCGGCCATCAGCCGGTTCTTCGTCAGTGACGAACGGACGAGAGCCAAACGGACAACCAGGCGAGACGAGTCCGTCTGCAGCTGCGCGCGCCGCCAGGATGACGTCGGGCCCTCGAGATGTCCAAGACCTTTTGCGCGTCGATCAATAGCATGCCTCTATGGAGCGCCTCGACCTTCGTCACGTGGAGTACTTCATCGCCGTCGCCGAAGAGCTTCATTTCGGCCGCGCTGCCGAGCGTTTGCACATCGCGCAGCCGTCCCTCTCCCAACAGGTACGGCGTCTCGAGACCCAGCTCGGAGTCGTTTTATTCGATCGCAACAGCCGCAACGTCCAGCTGACAGATGCTGGTCGGACGTTGCTCCGAGACGGTCGAACCATGCTCCGCCAAGCACAGCATGCGATCGAGGCCGCTCGTGCCGCTGGAGTGGCTCGCCTGAGGGTCGGCTTCTACGGCTCGGCGGGGAGTGACCTACTGCCGGACGTCCTGCGGGCGTTCGCCGAGCGCGAACCCTCGTTTGCGGTGTCCGTGAGCGAGTTGCAGCTCGGGAGCATCGACGCGGTTCTCCACGGGGTCGTCGATCTCGCGTTCACCCGACTCGAGCCCGGCCAGACCCAGCTAGATGTCGTGGTGATCGGGGAGGAGCCACGCTTCGTGGCACTCCCCACCACCCACCCGCTCGCCTCCCGCGACTCGCTGTCATTCGGCGAGCTGGTTGACGAGAGCTTCATCACCAACCCTGCGGTTCGCGACCACGGCTCACGGCCGTCAAGGTGGCTGGCCGAACAACGCCGTCACGGCCTCCCCGGCCGCGTTGCGGCCCAAAGCACGAGCGTGCAGGAGATCCTCACCCTGGTGGCAGCCGGTCGCGGCGTGGGCCTGGTCCCTGCAGCGGTCGTGCGTCACTACCCCCGCAGCGATGTCGTTTACGTGCCCGTCGACGACGCCGAGCCCGCCGTCGTGTCCCTCGCGTGGCGGCCGGGTTCGCTGACACCGCCGCTCGAGACGTTCATCGACACCGTTCGCGAAATCGCCCGTGGCCAGCGCGACGCCGCTGCACAGCGCGGAGACCGGGTGCTCGCCGGCTTCTAGCGTTTGTTCTGGTGACGGCCGACCGCGACGCATCGAGGCTCGCGGGGGCACGACGGTGTGGGGTCTGCGCCGAGCTGCGCAGGAGCTGGCGCGACCTGGCCCTCGCTGCCAGTTTCGGTCAAAGACCGGCGGGAGCCGTGTCAGTCACGTTCGGCGGGGCGGATCAGCCGGTCTCGCATGCGGAGATAACGGCTTGGACGCGGTCGCGGAGCCCGAGCTGCGATCTCGGCGTTGTCAGCCCGGCAGCGAGCACCTGGAGAACTTAGAGCTCTCGGTCGGTCAAGGCGGCAAGGCTGCACGTCCTGCCGGCGACGGCAGACGCCATCGGGGCAACGATGCCTGGGGCGTCTCCTCCGGCCGGTGGAGGCCAGATTCCGTCGCGCGGGTGATGCGCGCTCGCATGGGGCGGCTCTACGCTTTGTGGATGCACCGGCCGGCGCCGCGAGAACTCCTGCTTGCGCTTGCGGTCGTTGCGGCCGCGCTCGTCGGCGTGGGGCTTAACCGCGCGGACGCGGCCGCGGAACCGATCGGCGTGTTCGCGATCTGCGTTTGCCTGCTCGGCCTGGTCGGTGCGCTCCAGCTCGCACGGCGGCCGCCGCCATTCGGGCTCGCGCTCGTCGCGGCCGTTGCGCTCGCCGAGCCGGTGCGCGGCGCCGTGGCGCTACCCGTGCTTTTCGCGTTGTTCCTCGTCGCGCTGCGCTGTGAGCGGCGCGTGACGATCGTCGCGGTCGCCGGGGTCATCGCCGTGCTGACGGGCGTGCTTGTACAGAGCCACCAGCTGGCGCACGCGAACGTGCGGCCACTGCTGCCCTGGATCGTCGAGATCGGCCTCGCGACGGCCGCCGGGCTTTACCTGCACGCGCGGCGCGACTACATCGACTCGCTGCGCACGCGCGCCGAGCAGGCTGAGCGCGAGCAGCTCCTGCTCGCCGATCAGGCCGTCGCGGAGGAGCGCGTGCGGATCGCGCGCGAGCTACACGACGTCGTCGCGCATGGCGTCAGCCTGATGGTCGTGCAAGCGCAGGCGCTGTCGGCACTGGACGAGCCGGAGAGAGACCAGGCGGCTCAGCGGATCGCCGCCGTCGGCCGTGACTCGCTGTCGGAGATGCACCGGATGCTCAATGTCCTGCGCCCGAGCGCGAGCGAGGAACCCGAGCTGGCGCCGGCCCCCGGAGTGCGCGACATCCCAATGCTTGTCGACGGCGCGCGCGCGGCCGGGCTCGCCGTCGAGTTCGGCGTCGAAGGCGAGCCGCTGGCGTTGCCGGCCGGCGTCGACCTGTCGGCCTACAGGATCGTGCAGGAGGCGCTGACCAACGTGATCAAGCACGCACGTGCGCCGCGCACCGAGGTCCGGCTGCGCTACGGCGCCGACGCCCTCGAGCTGTCCGTAACCGACGACGGCACCGGCCCCAAGGCGGGCCGGCCGGAAGCGGCGGCCGGCCACGGCCTGGTGGGGATGCGCGAGCGCGTGGCACTGTACGGCGGGACGCTCGAGGCAGGCTCGCGCAACGACGGCTCGACCGGTTACGTAGTGCGGGCGGTGCTGCGGCTGTGACCGACGCCACTGCGGCGGCGAGCGGTCCGCGGCGGCGCCTGCGGCTTGTGATCGCCGACGACCAGCCGCTGATGCGCGCCGGCTTCCGTGCCGTACTCGAGGCGACCGGCGACATGGAGGTCGTCGCCGAGGCCGGCGACGGCGCAGAGGCCGTCGCGCTCTCGCGGCGCCTGCGGCCTGACGTCGTCCTGATGGACATCCGGATGCCGGTCCTCGACGGGATCGCCGCGACGCGCGCGCTGACGCCGGGGACGCGCGTGCTAATCCTCACGACCTTCGGCCTCGACGACTACATAATCGAGGCGATCCGCGCCGGAGCGAGCGGCTTCATCCTGAAGGACGTGCCGACGGCCGAGCTCGTCCACGCGGTGCGCGTGATCGCCGCCGGCGATGCGCTGCTCTCCCCCGCCGTGACCCGCAAGTTGCTCGATCGCGTCGGCCGTCGCCTGCCGGCTAGCGCGACGCTCGCGCCCGGCGCACTCGCCGAGCTGACCGAGCGCGAGCGCGAGGTTTTCGAGCTGCTCGCGCGCGGGCTCAGCAACGCCGAGATCGCCGAGCTGCTCGTCGTCGGCGATGCGACGGTCAAGACGCACGTCTCGAACGTGCTCTCAAAGCTCGGGCTGCGGGACCGCATCCAGGCGGTCGTGCTCGCCTACGAGAGCGGGCTGATCGAGCCAGGCACCTCCCCCTGACGGCCGAGACGGGGGCGCGAGATCGCCTCGGCGGGTGAGGGCACGTTCAGCCGCGGCACCGACGACAGCGGGTGAGGGACCGTCGAGACTCGCTTTCATGCCAAACACCCACATCATCCAGACGCAGGGTCTCACCAAGCGGTTCGGCACGCGCGTCGCCGTCGACGATGTCAGCCTGGCGGTGCCGCACGGCTGCGCGTTCGGCTTCCTGGGCCACAACGGCGCCGGCAAGACGACGACGATCCGCATGCTGCTCGGCCTCACCACCCCCGATGCGGGCACGATGCGCCTGCGCGGGCTGCCGGTTCCCGACCAGCGGGCACGCGCGCTCTCGCGGGTCGGCGCGATTGTCGAGGAACCGCATTTCCACAGCCACCTCACCGGGCGGGAGAACCTCCGCGTCGCCGCGGCAGTTCGCGGACCGGAGACGTTCGCACGGATCGACGGTGCGCTCGGACGCGTCGGACTCGGTGACCGCGCCGACGAGAAGGTCGCGCGCTACTCGCAGGGGATGCGCCAGCGCCTCGGCGTCGCGCGCTGCCTGATCGCTGACCCCGAGCTGCTCATCCTCGACGAACCAACGAACGGCCTCGACCCGGCCGGGATCCTCGACTTCCGCCAGATGATCCGGGCGCTCGTCGGCGAGGGTAGGACGGTGTTCCTCTCCTCACACCTGCTCGACGAGGTTGAGAAGGCCTGCGATGCCGCGGCGATCATCGACGCGGGCAGGATCGTCAAGGCGGGCCCGATCGCCGAGCTCACGCATGCATCGGTCGAGCAGCTGCTGATCGCGTGCGACGACGAGGCGCGCGCGCTCGTGCTGCTCGCCGACGACGCGGGCGTGGCGCGGGTCGAGTCGATCGACGGCGTGCTGCGGGTGACGCTTGCCCGCAGTGGCGGGGCGGCCGAGCTCAACCGGCGGCTCGTGGTCGCGGGCGTCGGCGTCACGCGACTCGAGCCGGTGCGGGAGACCCTCGAGGAGCGCTTCCTTGAGATCACTTCGAGACTGGAGGCCGTCGCATGAGTGAGGTCAACGAGGCGGGCACGCGCACCGCGGCCCGCACCTACCTGCAGATGATCCGCGCGGAGCTGCTGAAGCTGACGCGCAAGCGCTCGATCGTCGGAACCGCCGCGTTCCTGTCAATCGGGACCATCGTCCTCTACTACGCGGTGCTCGAGATCCAGCACCTGACGAGCCCAGGCTCCTACGGCCCGGCCGGCGGCCTTGACCACTTCGACAACACGCTCGGCTTCCTCGGAATCTATTTCGGTGCGCTCGCGGCGATCCTCATCGGCACCGAAGCCGGCACGACGGACACCGCGAGCGGCGCGTTCCGCGATCTCGTCGTGACCGGACGCTCGCGACTCGCGCTCTTCGCGGTGCGGGTACCGGCGGCGCTGCTGGTCACGCTCGCGCTCGGGCTCGCAGCACTCGGTGTCTCGATCGCGGCGACCTTCGCGTTCGCCGGCGGGCTTGCCACGCCGGGCGTGTCGTTCGTGCTCGACGGCGTGCTGTGGGTCTGCGCGGCGCAGCTCGTGGTGTGCGCCGTCGCCGTCGGCGTCGGCGGCCTGACCGGGTCCCGCGCGGCGTCGCTGACGATCCTGATCGCGTGGCAGGTGCTCGCGGGTCGTGTGCTCGCGCGCGCAACGGTGCTCGGCGATGCGCGTGACGCCGTCCCGAACCTGGCGCTCGGCGCCCTGAAGCCGGGTCAGCCGCTGACTGACAACTACGGGCTGACGATGAGCGCCGGCATCGCGGTCGCGGTCCTCGCGGCCTGGGTGGTCGTGTGGTTGGCACTCGGTGCTCGCAAGACGCTCGTCCGCGACGCGTGAGGTTTGTGAGAGCAATCGGGGTCGCCACGAGAACGCGGCGGCGCTTGACGCGCGCGGGCAAGGGATGGGCGTGTCACACTCGCCGCCTCGCCCTGGAAGCTGTGGGACTTTGCATATGCCGGTTATCGGTATATGCTGCGAGCATGGGCAAGCAGCGGATGCAAGAAACAACGTTTCTGATCCTGACCTCGCTGGCGTCCGGTAGCCAGCACGGTTACGGGATCATCACGGACGTGATCGGGATTTCTCGTGGCCAGACCAGGCTGCGGGCGGGAACCCTGTACGCGGCACTTGAGCGTCTGACCGGCGAGGGGTTGATCGAAGTTGATCGCGAGGAGATCGTCGAGAGCCGGTTGCGTCGCTACTACAAACTCACAAGTGACGGAATCGATCGGCTCGCCGAAGAGGCAGATCGTTTGCGGTCAAATGCCGGCGTGGCGATGCTGCGTTTGAACGCGCAAAAAGGAGTCTGAGCACATGAGTGACGGTTCACATCTTGAGCGTCGCTACCGGCGGCTGCTCGCCCTCTACCCGCGGGCGTTCCGTCGTGAGCATGAGGAGGAGATGCTCGTGGTTTTGTTGGCGTGCGCTCGCGATGGCCGACGAGGCTCTGCAGTCCCAGACGCGGCGAACTTGCTTTGGAACGCGGCTTGGATGCGAATTCGGCTCATTGCCCCACGCTCAGTGCCCAGCGTTTTTTGGGGCGTGAGGCTCATGCTCCTTGCGTCGTTCTTTGAACTCGTCTGCTTGGGCACGGTCATCGAGACCCAAAGTTCTGTGCGGGCTGCCGTGACGCGCCACACACCAGGATTGGGCGCGGCGCATCTGGCGAGCCTGATGCATTCGAACGTAGTGTCAGTCGATTACGGCGCACCGATCGCCGCGGCAATCTGGCTGGTACTGGCGTGGGCAAACGATCGCGGGCACAGCTGGGCGCGTATCGGCACAGTCGGACTGTTCGGGCTCACAGCGATGAGCCTGCTTGCCTCGGTCGGGCGGCACGCGGCCGCTTACGCTGCGGCAGACGTGATTGTGGGTGCGATCCTGTGCGTCGCCGCGTTTGCGGCGATGCTGCTGACTATCACGGCCGACTCCAACCGGCACTATCACCCACGAGGATCAGACAGCGGTGATGGTCGAGATCACCGCGAGCCATACGGTCGAGCGCCCGCCTGGCGTAGTGGACCTGACCTAGCGTCCTGGAACTGAGCGCCATGACCGCCACGCTACGACTAACCCGCCCGTTTCGCCTCGCGGACTTGGTTTGGCCCTACCAGATCGTGCTCGACGGAAAGGGCGTGGGTGAGATCGCCAGCCGCGAGACAGTCCAAATCCCGACCGCGGCCGGCGTCCACACCCTGCAGATCCGTTCGCATCACGTCGTCAACCGACGCCTGGGATTCACGAGTCCCACCATCACAATCGAGGTCCGGGATAACGAAGCCGCCGACTTCGTGTGCCAACCCAGCACGTTCATCAAAGCGCTCCCCCGATGGATCAAGTGCGTCACGGGCGAACGCACCCAGTGGATCGCCATCGAGCGGGTCTCAACTCGCGACCCCTAGAGACCGAGAGATCACAAGTCAGCTGAGACGCCTAAAGCGGGCGGCGTTTCACGTGTCTAGCGATGTGGGAGGCTGTTGATGTGGCTAGTTCCGAACCTGACCAGGAGCTCGGTCCGCTGTGCGCGAGTTGCCGGCGCCCTCTGCGTGAAACGTTGCGAGTCGAGATACTCGACGCAATCCATCAGGACGACGGACCGGCGCCCAGCGTCAACGTGACGTTCTGCGGTGCATGCGGGACGACCATATCTGCGACAGCAGTACCTCGACCGCCGGAGCCACCACACGTACCGGATCCGGATGATCCTGAGTCGCTGGAGGGGCGTTTTCAGCTGCGATGCCGGGAGCTGATCGACGAGATCCAGCGGGTGGGATTCATGCCTGGCGGTTGGATCGGGCTGATCATGAGACGGGGTGCCGTCGGCACGGCACGCGAGCTTCTTGCTTCGGAGCGCATCCTGCCTGTAACACCTTGGCTTGTTGAGCAGGGCCGTGCCGACTTGACGATGGAGCGAGAAATCACCCGCCCAGAATGGGCAGAGCTGTTCAATGACGCCGATCGTCAAGAGGCAGAACGACGGCTAAAACAGGTCACTGAAGGCAACTGAACGACGGCGGCGGCTGACTGCTGGTTTCGGTGGTATAGCGCTCGCGTGGCGGCAGCCGCTTGAACCGGGAAGGCGATCGTCGGGGGCGTTCTGATCGACCCTGAGAGCTATTCCGCTATTGGGTAGCGAGCCGTCGGAGCCGGGTCAACGGCCGAGGAGCGCAGTGCAGGCCGAGCCGGAACGACCGCCTTGTGCATCCGGCATGGAGATGTGACCGCGCCCGAGGTTCGATCAGTCGTAATGCGTGAGATGCGGCCACAGCGCCGTCCACGGGCGGGTGACGTGGCAGATCATCACCGGGAGGCCCTGCTCTTCGTTGTCGAGTCCCACACCGTTATTGACGGTGGCGAGCTTGCGGCACCGGTCGAAGTAGGGTGCGGCGTCTGTCGAGTTGTTGAAACCGGCCAGCAGCGCGCGAGTGTCTGTGACCGGGGGGATCCGCCATTCGCTGAATCCGTTGTGCGCGCTGTACGCCTGAGGGAGATCGACGTTAGGGCCGAGGAGATCGATCGCGCCGGCCTCGCCGTAGTTGCCGGTAAAGATTGCGGTGTGCCGGCGCTCGTAGGCTGAAATGTCCTGCCAGGCGCTCGATACCGTGTGGACGAAGCTGGGCCACCCCACCGTATCGCCCTGGGCGGAGTTGAGCGCGATCACGATGCTCCCCTGCAGATCGCGTTCGGGCAGCAGCGGCAGAGCGATGAAGCCGCTGACCGCGCCGCTGAGGGCGATCATCGCGGCGAGGAGCGGGGTGCGGTGTCGTGCGCCGAGCGTCCACTCGGCGGTCGGCTGCGCGCCGAGGCCGAGCAGGAGTGGGTACAGGCTTGCGAGGTAGTAGGCGTGCCCGTTGCCAGCGAAGTACAGGATCGCCATCACGCCGTACGTGATCGGGAGGAACCGCAACTGGTGCCATCCCGGACGACGGAATGGGGCGAGCAGGCCGGCCACCCAGACCGGCACCAGAAACGGGCTGACCATGACGAGCTGGAACGGGAAGAAGCCGGCGCGGCCTCCCTCCTGACTGCCGGCGATGTTCCCCGCGACGGTCAGCTGCGGCCACCCGTGCTGCTGTTGCCAGACGATGTACGGGGCGGCCAGCACAACGGCGGCGATCGCGCCCCCGGCGGCCCACGGGG
>Ga0307373_10011803_pt1 | contig 12589 bp, 10 predicted proteins | sample OX2MG_FD_202534 | JGI IMG/M metagenome (GOLD analysis project Ga0307373, IMG submission 202534) | Soil microbial communities from Risofladan, Vaasa, Finland - OX-2 | ecosystem: Environmental > Terrestrial > Soil > Coastal area > Acid sulfate soil | place: Finland: Risofladan, Vaasa | collected...
GAGCACGAGGATCAGGTAGAGCGTGAACACGCAGCCGTGGGTGAAGCCGACCACCATCAGGGCGGCGGCCCAGGCGCCGGCGAACCTGTAACCCGTGAGGGATACGACCCAGGCGAGGCACAGCACTACGAAGAAGGTCGCCTCCCAGAACGCGACCTTGCGCAGGAGCTTGATCATCCTCACCGGTCACGGAGGGTACTTCGGGTGAACCCTGCTGTCTTCGCAGCGCAGACACGCATTTGACCGTTTCCGCCTCGTACGCTCCGGTACCGGGCTGAGATCTGGTAGCGTTCCCGGCTGGTAAGGGGAGTAGCCCTTCGCCGGTCGATCGACATGCTGGCGTGATGAGCGCCCGGTCACCGGGTCTGCGCTGAGCGGACGGGCGAGACCTTCCGTCTGTGCCATGTCGTCGTGGCCGGGCGGAGGTTCACGACTCTCGCCCGGCAGAAGGATCGCAACGGGTGAACCCCTACGTCGTGTTGATCGCCTTCCCGGTCGTCTTCTTGGGCGAACTGCCGGACAAGACGATGTTCGCCAGTCTCGTCATGGCCACCCGGGGTAAGCCTGGCCAGGTGTGGCTGGGCGCTGCCGGCGCCTTCGCGCTGCACGTCGCGATCGCCACCACCGTCGGGGCAGTGATCTTCTCCTTCCTGCCAGTCCGGGTGGTCGAGGGGATCGTCGCCGTGTTGTTCTTGGCCGGGGCGGGATACGCGTTGTGGTTGGGCGGCCGGGAGAAGGACTCTCGGACCACCGGAGAACCCCCCCGCCACGGAGCTTTGGTCACCGCGTTCGTGGTCATCTTCCTGGCCGAATGGGGTGACCTCACCCAGATGCTCACGGCGAACCTGGCAGCGCACTACCGCTCGACGCTGGCGGTGGCGGTCGGGGCGACGCTGGCCCTGTGGGCGGTCGCAGCTCTGGCGGTTACCGGCGGGCAGGTGCTGCTGCGGTGGGTAAAGGTGGGGACCGTCCGTAAAGTCACCGCGGTCGTGCTGATCGGCCTGGCCGCCTACAGCGCCGGGTCGGCGCTGCGTTGACGAATGCCGAGACGCTTACCACCCGATCCGGACAAAGGGAGACCCATTCCGCTGGTCCCTCATAATCTTCCTGTCTAGACCCTTGCCACCTTGTCCACTTACGGTTACCATCAGCCGCGCCCGGCACCCGCCGGGAGTGACAAGAAAACGGGGGGAGTGGCGACGACGAATCGCCACCATATCGGGAGGGTAGATGTCCATGTTGTCACGACGTAGGCTTATTGGGACCGTCGCGTGCGTCGTCACCATCGCCCTCGGGCTGGCCGGCTGCGGATCGAGCTCGAAGAACACGGCCGGAGGTACGACCAACACCACGACCGGTAACAAGGCGACCGGATCGCCCCTTGTTGTCGGATTGATTTGCTCCTGCAGCGGGAACCCACTCGCGAACAACCTCTCAGAGCGTGTCTACCAGGCCTTCGTCAGCTGGGCGAACGACAACGGCGGGATCGAGGGACATCCGATCCAGCTGATCACAGAAAACGACAACTTCGTTCCGGCCACATCAATCAGCGAGGTGCACACTCTCGTGGCCGACCACATCGTGGCCCTTGTCGACGAGTCGCAGTTCGACATCACCTGGGCGTCGTACATCCAGTCGACCGGAATCCCGGTGATCGGCGCACAGACGGCATCCGAGCCGTTCTTCCAGAACCCGGACTTCTTTGCCGAGGCCATGACCGAGGACGCGCTGTTCACCGCGGTCATCTCGACAGGGAAATCGCAGGGCGCCAAGACCATCGGTGAGCTCTACTGCGCCGAGTCGGTGATCTGCCAGCAGGGGATCGCCCCGTTCAAGGCGGCCGGCCAGGCTTTGGGCGTATCGGTGCCCCTCTTCGCATCGATCTCGGCTACTGCGCCGAGCTACGCCTCGCAGTGCATCGCCGCACAGCAGGCTCACGTAGACGCGCTGTACGTCGCCGACGCGTCGACGGTCATAGCCAGGGTGGCGCAGAACTGCACCCAGCAGGGCTACAAGCCGATGTACCTGATCGACGGTGAGAGCCTGTCCCCGTTCCTGCCGACAACACCGGGGATCAGCGAGAACCTCGCGGCTCCGGTGCCCGGTCTTCCCTACTTCGCGACCGACCAGCCGGTTGTCAAGACGATGGTCGACGCGCTGAACAAGTACGCACCGGGCCTGCAGTCCGACCCCAACTACAACGAGGTGGTGTCCGAGGCTTGGCCGGCGGGGATCATGCTCCAGGCGGCAGCCAAGGCGGGCGGGCTGACATCGAGCACCACTCCCACGGCAACGCTGCTCCAGAACGGGCTGCACTCGTTCAACGGGGAAACCCTCGGCGGCTGGGCGCCGCCGCTGACCTTCAAGGCGGGCCAGGCCAACCCGGTGCACTGCTGGTTCGTCTCGGCGTTGAAGAACGGGGTGTACAGCATGCCTCAGGGCCAAACCCCACAGTGCATGAAATAGCTCGAGTCAGTTGCACTCGCCTCAGTTGACCCGGCCGGCCGTGATCGTTCGCTCTAGCCGACGTTCACGGCCGGAGCTACCGGCCGGCCCATAGAGGAGTTCTTGTCGTGCACGGCTTCTTGCCCTTCATTGTCATCGGGCTGGCGACCGGAGCCGTCTACGGCCTCGGCGGCATGGGCCTGGTCCTCACCTACAAGACGTCGGGGATATTCAACGTCGGCTACGGGGCGGTTGCAGCCGCCGACGTCTTCGTCTTCTATTTCCTTCGCGTCAACGAGGGCCTCTCTTGGCCGCTCACCGCCGCCATCTGCCTGCTGGTGGTGGCTCCGGTACTCGGCTTGCTGCTGGAAGTCCTGGCCCGGTCGCTTCACAACGCGACGGAAACGGTGAAGGTGGTCGCGACAGTCGGCCTCATACTGATCGTGGAGGCGATCGGTTATCTCTGGAATCCGTACCAGGCGCCCACGTTCCCCTACATCCTCCCTCAGTCGACGGTGAGGATGCTCGGGGTCAACGTCACCTGGGCCAACATCATCATCTTCCTCTTCTCGGTGGTCTCCGCAGCCGTCTTGTACTGGTTCTTCCGGTCGGTCCGGCTGGGCGTCGTCATGCGCGGGGTGGTCGACAATCCCGACCTGGTCTCGATGAGCGGCGACGACCCGGTGCTGGTCCGGCGGTGGGCGTGGGTGATCGGAACCGTCTTCGCGGCCGTTGCCGGGCTCATGCTGGCGCCGGCGTTGCCCGTCGACGGCGTGACGCTTCCTACGGCGATCTTCGCCACGTTCGGAGCCGCCGCCATCGGCTATTTCACCAGCCTTCCGTGGACCTTCGTCGGCGGCCTCGTGGTCGGTATCGCCACGGCGATCCTGGACAAGTACTCGGCGAGGGCGGTTTGGATCGGGGGCTTCGCACCGGCCCTGCCGTTCGTAATCCTTTTCCTCGTGCTGATTGTCACCCCCCGCGCCCGGCTCGCGACAAGGCGATTCAGCGCCCAGAGGCGGACCCGGGTCTCGTACCACGCTCCGCTGAGGGTCCGCCTCGTTACCGGCGCTGTGGCGGTAGCGCTGCTGGCCATGGTGCCATCGATGCAGGCCGGGAAGATCGCCATGTGGTCGAACGCTCTGATCACGATGATCCTCTTTCTCTCGCTCGGGCTGCTGGTGCGCCGTTCCGGGCAGATCTCGCTTTGCCAGTTCGCCTTCGCTGCGGTCGGGGCCGCGGCCTTCGGCCACATCGCCTCAGCTCACGTCCCATGGCTGTTCGCCCTGATCCTCGCCACCCTGGTCGCTGTGCCCGTCGGCGCGTTGATCGCCATCCCCGCCATCCGAGTGTCCGGCGTGTTCCTGGCACTCGCCACGCTCGGATTCGGGATCCTGATGGAGCAGGCTCTCTACACCAGGTCCTTCCTGTTCGGCGACACGACCCTCGGCACCAACGACCCCCGCCCACACATTTCCGTCTTCGGGCTCGACCTGTCGAGCGACAAGGGCTTCTACTACCTCCTGCTGCTCATCGTCGTGCTCGTCGTGCTCGTCTACTCGGCCATCGGCAGCGGACGGCTCGGACGGCTCCTCGAGGGCATGGCTGACTCCGAGCTTGCCCTCGAGACCAACGGAGCGAGCTCGAGCACGTTGAAGGTGATCGTCTTCTGCATCTCGGCGGCCATCGCGTCGCTGGCCGGTGCCCTGACCGGGATGCTCTACCAGTACGCGGTCGGGACCTACTTCCCGTCGTTCGGCTCGTTGAGCCTCGTGGCTCTGGTGGTCATCATCACCGTCGGCGACCCGTGGTTCGCCGTGATGGGTTCCATCGGCTACGCGGTGATCCCCGGTTACATATCCGGGAACACGGTCACCTACGTCCTGACCATGCTCTTCGGAGTCGGCGCCATCACCGCCGCGCACGGGACCACAAGGGCGGCGACGATGCCGATGCGAATCCGGGCGGCACTCGACCGGCTCGGGGGCCGGACGACCCCGGAGGCGCTGACTCCGCTGACGGTCGAGGCACCGCCCGGGCCGCGCATTGCCGTCCAGCGCGCCGAGCGGCCCGAGGCCGTTCGAACCGGCTCGGCTCAACCGGGCTCGGCGCCAGAGGGGCTCGAGGTGCGCGACCTCTCCGTCCACTTCGGCGGCGTGAAGGCCGTCAACGGTGTCAGCTTGAGCGCGCCCATGGGCAGGATCACCGGTCTCGTGGGCCCGAACGGGGCCGGCAAGACGACGATCTTCAACGCGTGCAGCGGGCTCAACCGGCCGACCGCCGGCCGAATCTTCCTGCACGGCGCCGAGGTCACCGGGGAGGGACCGGCGGCGCGGGCGCGCAGAGGTCTCGGCCGAACCTTCCAGCGCACCGAGCTCTTCAACAGCCTCACCGTTCGCCAGAACATCGCTCTCGGCCGCGAAGCCCCGATGGCGGGCGTCAACCCGCTGGCCATGGTGTTCGCCTCGCGGGCCGGCGGCCGGCTCGTCGCGGACGCCACCGATGATGCCCTCACCCTGACCGGTACGCGATGGCTCGCCGATGTCCAGGTCGGGCTGCTACCGATCGGGCAGCGCCGGCTGGTCGAGCTTGCGAGAACGCTGGCCGGACCGTTCGACGTGCTCCTGCTGGACGAGCCCTCCTCCGGTCTGGACGGCCGGGAAACCCACCAGTTCGGCCAGGTCCTCCAGACGGTGATAGCGGAGCGGGGCTGCGGCATCCTGCTCGTCGAACACGACATGACACTGGTGCGCGAGGTCTGCGACTACGTCCACGTTCTCGACTTCGGCATCCAGATCTTCGAGGGGACGCCGGAGGAGATGCACGCTTCGGGGGCGGTTCGCGCCGCCTATCTCGGTGACACCGCGGCGGTAGGCGCAGGAAGGGACGCCTACGAGGATGGGCTGCAGTCCATCCCTTCGATGGAGTAGAGGGTCGTGTTGCAACTCGAGTCGGTCAGCGCCGGGTACGGGGATTCGATCGTCCTTCGCGACGTCAACTTCAGCGTGGGCGACGGTGAGGTCGTCGCGCTCCTCGGCCCCAACGGTGCAGGTAAGACGACGCTCCTGCGGACCGCCTCCGGGTTCGTGCGCCCCCGTTCCGGCCGGATCGAGTTCTGCGGCGAGGACCTGACCGGGCGACCCCCGCACGTCTACACACGTCGAGGCGTGTGCCACCTTCCGGAGGGACGCGGCATCTTCCCGACGCTCACCGTGCGGGAGAACCTGGTGATCCAGAGCCGCAAGAAGCTGAGCGAATCGATCGCCGCGGCGGCCGCGCTGTTCCCAGTCCTCGCCAATAGGCTCAGCCAGACCGCCGGAAGCCTCTCCGGCGGCGAACAGCAGATGCTCGCGCTCACCCGCGCGTACCTCGCCGAGCCGAAGCTCGTCGTCGTCGACGAAGCCTCCCTCGGGTTGGCCCCACTGGTGGTGGACAAGATCTACGAGGCCCTCGCCCATCTCGTCGCCGAGGGCATGTCGGTCGTGGTCGTAGAGCAGTACGTGCACCGGGCGTTGGAGCTGGCAACGACGTTGTACATCCTCAGCCGCGGCGAGATCATCCACGTCGGTCCGGCGAAAGAGATCGGCCCGGAGCAGATATACGAGAAATACCTCGGCCTCGAGTAACTGCTGTGCGGATGGGGATTGCACGTGTGATCGTCGCGGCACGCGACGTGCCGGAAGAAGCCTTTTGGAGAGGACGGGCCGAGCTTGCCGACATGGGCTACGAGCTTCTGCCCCAATCGCCGGCGTCTGTCTGGGCCGACCGCGAGATAGCGTTCGTCCTCGAGGGCGATGACCGCGCCGAGCTGACAGCAGAAGCCTTAGCTGCCGCCCGAAGGGCCTACGGCGACGGAGTACGGCCCGGGGTGGCCACCTTCTTGAGCCGGGGCACCGACGCCGACGTTCAAGGCGTGGCGGCCGCGTTCGGGGTGCACGTAGACGTGACCCGCATAGAAGAGGCTGGCGCCGAGGTCGTGCTGGTGGAAGTTTCCGCTGCCGACCTGCAGCGCGTCCCGGAAGGCAAGCTGCACACGGCGCTCGAAGCCGCCCTCAACGCCGAGGTGAGGATCACCAGGCGTGCACCGGGACCGCACGAGTAGTCCCCTTACGGCATCGGGTCGAGCGCGCTACTGGGCGCCGGCACCCAGTCCCACGGTCTGGCGGAGGAAACGGTGCGCCTGCTCGGGCGGCAGCTCCACCTGGAACGGGAGCCACAGCAGGTCGCGGACGCACACGGCCAGCAGGTCGAGGTCGGGGTAGGGACGGAAGGTGCCCTCCGAGACTCCTGACGCGAGAATCGATCGGAGAAGGCTGAACCGCCTCCGGTTCTCCTCGAGGGCGGCGTCGGGCTTGTCCGGAGTCAGGCTCCGCCACCATGTCTTCACGATGTCGTACTCGCTGTGGAACTGCACGCCGGCGAGCGCCATCATCCCGAACAGGCCGTCGAGGCCGTCCGCCGGCGTCTCCGCGCTTGCGACGACCCGCTCGGTGGCGGCCAGCAGCGCCGAGGAGAACCGGTTGACGATGTTGGCGAACAGAGCGTCCTTCGACGGGAAATGTCGGTAGAGGCTCGCCGGCCGCATGCCTGCGGCGTCGGCGACGTCCCGCATGGTCGTGGCGTCGAAACCGCGCCGGGCGAACTCCGCGCGTGCCGCCGCGAGGATCTCCTGCTGACGGCCTTCCGCTCCGCCGTCCGGCATCGCCGACCATTCGCGCGCGATCTCGTCCAGAGCCAGGGCGACGCGACCGGCCTGTTCGCCTCGCGGGTCGGCACCCTCCAGCCAAAGGCCGTCGACCAGCACGGACGTCAGCGTGTCGGCCACCTGCTCCGACGAGGCGTGGGCGGCGAGCTCGCCGGCGATCAACACGCCGTGGTGCAGCGCGAGCGCAAGCAGCCGGAGGTCTACCTCGGGCACGCGCAGCGCGCCCGACTTCGCCGCCCGCTCCACCAGGGCCGTCCATGTGCGCTCGAGCCCGGCGGGCTGCAGCTTGACGAGTTCGCGCAGAAGGCTGGTCGCACTCGACGGTGCGTCGTAAAGGCAGAGCTTTACCGCAGCACGGTGATCCTGGGAGAAAGTCGCCACCTCTCGCGCGAAGGACCGCAGGACGCGGAGAGGCTCGTCCGTCGATGCCAGGCTGCGGGCGGTGATGGCCCGGAGGTCGGGCTCCATGGCCTCGATGAGCTCCACCGCGATGGCCTCTTTGGATTCGAAGTGGTGGTAGAGGCTGCCGGGCAGGATGTGGGCGCCTTCCGCGATCTCGCGCAGGGATGTCGAGACATAGCCGGACTTCGCGAACTGCTCGGCCGCCACCGCCAGGATCTCATCGCGACGGGACTCACCCCGGGCGCTAGCGCTTCGAGCGGTCGAGTTGGGCACGGCGACGAGTATCCCTCACCAGGGCGAACAGAGGTGGGGCCTCGCCCGGCTTCAGCGTGTGCGGGGGAAACCGAGGTCGACCGTGGAACTCGCCGGGTCGGGCCAGCGGCTCGTGACGACCTTGGCTCGTGTGTAGAAGCGGACGCCATCCGGTCCGTACATGTGGGTGTCGCCGAACAGCGAGTCCTTCCAGCCTCCGAAGCTGTAGGAGGCTACGGGCACGGGAATGGGAACGTTGATGCCCACCATTCCGACCTGGCAGTCGAACTGGAACTGGCGGGCGGCGCCGCCGTCACGGGTGAAGATGGCGGTTCCGTTTCCGTATGGGTTGGCGTTGACCAGCTGCAAGGCTTCGTCGTAGGTCTCGACGCGTACGACCGAGACGATCGGCCCGAAGATCTCATCGCGATACACCTGCATGTCTGGCTGGACCCCGTCGACGAGGCTCGGCCCGAGGAAGAAGCCCGATGTCGGCACGTCGTGGTGGCGGCCGTCGACGACCACCTCGGCGCCGGCGGCGCGCCCGGCATCGAGGTAGGAGGCGACGCGCTCGCGGTGCTCGGCGGTGATCAGCGGGCCCATGTCGCTGTCAGGGTCGGATCCCGGACCGACACGCAACTTGGGCAGGCGGGCGGCGATCGCGCCCACCAGCAGGTCTGCGGCGGCGCCGACCGCGACGACGACGGATATGGCCATGCAGCGCTCTCCAGCCGATCCGTAGCCGGCGGACACGGCAGCATCGGCCGCCAGGTCGATATCGGCGTCGGGGAGGACGACCATGTGGTTCTTGGCGCCTCCCAGGGCTTGCACCCGCTTGCCGGCATGGGTGCCGACCTCATAGATGTGCCTGGCTATCGGGGTCGACCCCACAAAGGAGACGGCGGCCACGTCTGGCGCTGCGAGAAGAGCTTCCACCGCCTCGCGGTCACCGTTGACGACGTTGAACACGCCGGCGGGGACGCCCGAGTCTTTCAGCAAATGCGCCAGCAGCAGCGATGTCGAAGGGTCTTTCTCCGACGGCTTCAGCACGAAGGTGTTGCCGCAGGCGAGGGCGTTGGCAAGCATCCACAGCGGCACCATGGCGGGGAAGTTGAACGGAGTGATACCGGCCACCACCCCGAGGGGCTGGCGGATCGAGTAGACGTCCACACCGGTCGACACCTGCTCTGAGTACTCACCCTTGAGCAGCTGCTGGGCCCCGCAGGCGAACTCGACGTTCTCGATGCCCCGTGCCACCTCTCCGAGCGCGTCCGCAGCGGTCTTGCCGTGCTCGGAAGTGATGAGGGCCGCCAGCTCCTTGCGGTTGGCGTCCAGCAGCTCCCTGAAGCGGAAGAGAATGTCACTGCGGCGCGACGACGGCATCGCCCGCCACCCCGGGAACGCCTGGCGTGCGACCTGGACCGCACGGTTCACCTCCTCCTCCGACGCCAGTGAGACCTGTGCCTGCTGTACGCCCGTGGCCGGGTCCCACACCGGTCCGGTCCTGCCGTTACCACCCTCGACCGCCTCGCCCCCGACCCAATGCTCGATACGTCGCATGACCATGAGAGTAGCCACAGCGATGGAAGCGGGCCCGGCGTGTCGTGTCCTTGTACAGCGAGGTGACGCATGGTACGATCACGCGAACAAACATTTGGTTGCGATCCCGCCGAGGGGGTCTTGTGACTTCGCACCCTGACGACAGCATCCCCGTGATCGACGCCAGCGTCCACATATTCTTCGACGGGGCCGCCGATATGCGCTCCTACCTGCAGGAGCCGTTCAAGAGCCGCGGGATTCCCGACTACGAGATGAGCATGTACGGCGCGCCCGGTGGGGAATACGCGCCGGGCACCCAGCACCCGGATGGCCGGTATCCGGGCTCGGATCCGGAGTTCGTCGGCCGCCACCTCTTCGAGGAGCTGGGCGTGGCCGCCGCCGTCCTGCACCCGATGAGCAAGGGCATTCTTCCCGACCGCCATCTGAACAGCGCGGTGCTTGCCGCCCACAACGACATGATGGTGAGTCGCTGGCTCGAGAGCGGGACGTACCGCGACCGCTTCTACGGCACCCTGCGGGTGAACCCCGACGACATCGACGGGGCATTGAAGGAGATGGCGCGCTGGCGGGGGCACCCCCGAATCGTCCAGCTAGGCGTTCCTCTCCAGTCGCGGGACCTGTACGGAAAGCCGCAGTACCGGCCGCTCTGGCGCGCGGCCGCCGAGGCCGGGCTGCCGGTCGCCGTGCACATCGAGGTGGGCTCCAGCGTGACGACGGCGCCGACGCCGTCAGGTCACACCCGCACGTACGCCCAGTACGTCGGGTTCATGGCCCTCAACTACATCTACCACCAGATGAACATGATCGCGGAGGGCGTGTTCGAGGAGCTGCCCGATTTCAAGGTGGTCTGGGCGGACGGTGCCGCGGACATGCTGACGCCGTTCATCTGGCGCATGGACACATTCGGCCGGCCCCACCTGGAGCAGACACCGTGGGCGCCGGAGATGCCGAGTCACTACCTGCCAGACCACGTCTACTTCGTGCAGAGCAGCGTCGACGGCCCCGCCGACGCCGATTTCGCCGGCGAGTGGCTGCGTATGACCGGCAAGGAGAACATGGTCATGTTCGGGTCCAGCTATCCCCACTGGCAGCTGGCCACGGTCGACGCCTTCCCGCCTGCGTGGAGTCCCGAGCAGCGGGAGCGGGTGCTTTGGCGCAACGCGGCTTCCCTCTACGGCATCGACATCGCAGCGCACGCCGGCGGAGTCGGCGTCTCAGGTTCCTGAATCGCAGTTTCAAGAGAGTTTGCAGCAGTTTCGAAAGAAAGGATGAACCGAGATGGCCATCACCGAGATCCATGAGCGGACCGCACCACCGGCGTTGAAGCCCATCCGGGTCGTCGACTCGGACGTCCACCCGGTGCCCCGTCGCGGGGCCACCCTCGAATACTTCCCGGAGCCGTTCCGCAGCAAGTACCTCCTGTCGCACCCGATCGGCGAGACGATCACCTACGACGCTCCCGACTACTTCTACGCCCAGGCCATGCGTGTCGACTCGTTCCCCACAGACGGCGAGTTCCCGGGGAGTGATCCCGACCTCGCCTTCCGCCAGGCGATCCTCGAGGCTGGCTGCGATATCGGCATTCTCGAACCGCTGGCCGGAGGTTGGTACAACGATCCCGACGCGCTGCACGCCGCGGCCATCGCCATGAACCGCTGGCAGGACGCCGTCTGGCTGAGCAGCGAGGGCAACTGGCACCAGCGCTGGCGGGGGTCTGTCAGCGTCTCCATCGAGGCGCCCGAAGCCGCCGCCCGGGAGATCGAGCACTGGGCCGGTCACCCGTATATCGCCCAGATCCTGATCAAGGCCGAGCCGCGGCCATCGTGGGGGGACCCGAAGTACAACCCCATCTGGGAGGCGGCCGTCCGCCACGACCTGCCGGTGACCTGCCACCTCGGCCGGGGTCAGTACGACAACCTGCCCATCCCTCCGGTCGGCCTGCCGAGCTACAACCACGATTTCATGGTCACGTACTCGCTTCTGGCTGCCAACCAGGTGATGAGCCTCGTCTTCGACGGGGTCTTCGACCGATTCCCGGCACTGCGCATCGTGCTCGTCGAGCACGCCTTCACCTGGATCCTGCCTCTCATGTGGCGGATGGACGCCATTTACAGTGCCCGCGGGTCGGAAACCGGTCTGCGCCGCAAGCCTTCCGAGTACGTGAAGGACCATATCCGCTTCACGACCCAGCCGCTGGACTACCCGGAGGACAGGCTGGAGCTGGCGCGGGCGATCGAGTGGATGGAGGGCGGGAAGATCCTGCTGTACTCGTCGGACTACCCGCACTGGACCTTCGACGACCCCCGCTGGCTCGTCAAGCATCTGCCCGAGAGCGTCCGCGACAACGTGATGTACAGGAACGGGATCGAGACGTACCACCTTCCCGAGACCGTCCCGGCACTCGAGGGCCAGACACAGGTGGTCTTCTGACCTCCCGATCCACTTCCGGAACCGACATCCCGGCATTGGGGGCAGGGTGAGCATCGTCAGAGACGCTCGTCCGGCAGGGCGCGAGCAGGTCGTCTGTCACGTCGACGAGATCCCCGTTGGGTCGCACAAGGTCGTTCCCATCGGCCGGCACGGCGTGGGCATTTACAACGTCGCGGGTACGTTCTACGCGATCGCCAACTACTGCCCGCATGAGGGCGGCCCGCTGTGCAGCGGCCGGGTTCGTGGAAAGACGGTCGTGGATTCCGAGAGGCCCGGGGACTCGGCGACGGTGCGCGAAGGAGAGTTCATCCACTGCCCCTGGCACCAGTGGGGCTTCGAGCTCGCCACCGGCACCACAACCGTCAAGCCCGAGTGGAGCATCAGGACCTACCCGGTCAGGGTGATGGACCAGCACGTGGTGATCACGGCGTAGAACCACAGCGAGAAGAAGCCCGGGGCGGTCTCCCGGGGAGAGTTCTTCGGATCGCACGGCGGTTGCGGGTGCTGGAGCTCTCCGCGGCACCGGATAGGGGGAGGTAGAGCGAGGATGGGCATGGAGTTCGCGAAGATCAACGGGGGAAGGGTCGCCTACGACCTCCTCGGTCCCGAGGACGGTGAGCCTCTGGTGCTGACACCCGGGGGTCGGTTCAGCATGGATTTCCCGGGTGTCCGGCCGCTTGGCGAGGCTCTGGCGGAGGGTGGGATGCGGGTTCTGTTGTGGGATCGGCCGAACTGTGGTCACTCGGACGTGCAGTTCTATGGCAGGACCGAGTCGCATATGCGGGCCGAGACGCT
>Ga0307373_10011805_pt1 | contig 12588 bp, 10 predicted proteins | sample OX2MG_FD_202534 | JGI IMG/M metagenome (GOLD analysis project Ga0307373, IMG submission 202534) | Soil microbial communities from Risofladan, Vaasa, Finland - OX-2 | ecosystem: Environmental > Terrestrial > Soil > Coastal area > Acid sulfate soil | place: Finland: Risofladan, Vaasa | collected...
TCCTCCGACCGGAACGAAGATAGCGTGCAGGTCGTCGCCGGCGTGCTGGCGGAGGATCTCCATCGCCACCGTACCCTGGCCCGCGATCACCTCCTCGTCGTCGTAGGGATGGATAAAGGTCCGACCCTCGCTCTCGGCGCGCTCGATTGCGTGCGTGTAGGCCTCGTCGTAGGTGCTTCCTTTGAGCTCTATGGTCGCACCGAGCTCCCGAACGGCATGCACCTTGATGCGGGGAGTGGTTTCCGGCATCACGATCACGGCGTCGATCCCCAGGCGGCGGGCCGAGAGCGCGACGCCCTGAGCGTGGTTGCCGGCAGAGGCGGCGATGACTCCGCGGGAGCGCACCTCCACATCCAGCGAGGCCATCTTGTTATAGGCACCGCGGATCTTGAAGGAGAAGACCGGTTGGAGGTCTTCGCGCTTCAAGAAGATGCGGTTCGACAGGCGGCGTGAGAGGTTGGGCGCAGCATCAAGCGGTGTTTCTCGGGCAACCTCGTAGACGCGCCGGGCCTGAAGGATCTTTTTCACGTAGCGATCGAGCATCTGCTAACGGTAGCAGAAAGGAGCATCTCTGTCAGGCTTCGTCGCTCCCGTCCGCGACCGGGGACACGATGGGCAGCCGTCCAGATGCCCTGAGCTCCTTCGTCCGTGCTTCCAGATGATCTTCTCGACCCCGGCCTCGCACCTCTTCGCTGTCGCCTTCAGGATGACGGCGCACTACGTGCGCGTCTTGGCGATCATCTCTCTCCACCTGTCATCCGCAGATCCCCCTTTTGGGTGTCGGCGGTTCACGGGGCAACCTATCACGAGGGTCACCACGGGGCAGGGGCGGCCCGATCGAGGGCGCGCCTGCCCCGCAGTCGCCTCCGCTGCTTGCCGGTGTGCCGAGAAATCGCTATATTGCTGAGATAAATATTAAGGAACACACGAGATGCAGAGAGCTCTGACGAGTTTCCGAGACCGCCTTGTCGAGACTACGCCGGCGCTGACCCCCGGGAACGCCGTCTACCCCTGGCTGGTGCTTATCGCGACCAGCATCGGCACCTTCATGGCAGTTCTCGACGGTACGATCGTGAACATCGCCCTCGCGAAGCTGGAAACGGTGTTCGGAGTCTCCACCGATGAGGTTCAGTGGGTGATCACCGGCTACATGCTGGTCTTCGGGGTGATGCTTGCAGCCTCCGGATGGCTCTCCGATCGTTTCGGCCAGAAGACCATCTTTCTGCTGTCGCTCGTTTTGTTCACCCTGGGCTCCTTTCTCTGCAGCTTGTCGTGGAACATCACCTCCCTCATTTTCTTCCGAGTTGTGCAGGGGGCGGGCGGAGGGCTGATCCAGCCGGTCGGAATGGCGATCATCACGCGAGAGTTCCCCAAGGAAAAGCGGGGGCTCGCGCTCGGGATCTGGGCCATCTCCTCTTCGGCCTCGATCTCCCTCGGTCCTACTGCGGGAGGATGGCTCATCGACAACTTCAGCTGGCACACGATTTTCGACGTGAACGTTCCAATCGGCATCGTCGGTGTCGCGGTATCCTACCTGATTCTCCGGGAGCGCCGGGCGGAGGAAAGCCGGGAGTTCGATCTCCTGGGGTTCGTCAGCATGTCGGTCTTCTTGATAAGTCTTCTCCTTGGACTCTCGGACGGAAATGCGAGCTGGAACGCCGACGGATGGCACTCGCCCTTTATCCTCGGCTGCTTCGTCCTCTCGGGCGCAGCGCTCGTGGTTTTTCTCGTCACCGAGTTCACGACCGACCATCCCCTCGTCGATCTGTCGCTATTCAAGAATTACGACTTCGCCTTGAGCAACATCGTGCTCTTTCTCTTCGGCCTGGGGATGTTCGGAAGCATCTTCCTCCAGCCGCTCTACCTCCAGGAGGCCCTCGGCTACACACCGCTCCAGGCCGGGCTGGTTACCCTTCCCATGGGCCTCCTGGTGGCGATGACGTCGCCCCTGGCGGGAACTCTCACCGACCGCTTCGGCGGAAAGGTCCCCGTCGCCCTCGGCCTCCTGCTCATGGCGGCCAGCCTCTATGAGTACCGCTTTCTCTCCCTCCTGTCCGAGCGGGCGCAGATCCTTATTCCGGTCTACATTCGGGGGCTCGGGATGGGGTTGATTTTTTCGCCGATTTCCGCGGTCGCCATCTCGGAGATTCCGGGCAACAAGATGGCGCAGGCCTCAGGCCTCATCAACGTGCTGCGGCAAATCGGAGGAAGCTTCGGTGTTGCTATCTTAAGCACCCTTTTCACGCGCCGGGTCATCTTTCACGCCGACACCTTCGGGCAGGCGATGAGCTCGTCCTCCCCCACTTTCCGGGAGGTCGCCTCCCACCTCGCAACCTTTGCGACGCAGGCGACCGGCGGAACGGTGGCGGCCGGCCTCAGCAAGGGGGAGTCGCTCATCGTCAACTATGTCGAGAAGCAGGCCTTCGTCGCGGCGATCGACGATGTTTTCCTCGTAGCGGCCGCGGTCGTCGCCGTCTCGATCATTCCGGTCCTGCTGCTGCGGAACCATCGCAGACCGGCGCGCGGAGCCCTGGGCGCCGCCGAGGGAAGCTCGGGAAGGGAGCGGGCCGTAGCTACGGTTATCGACTAGCGCGGATCGGATCGGCGCCAATCGAAAGGTGGCTCGAGGTTTCCGGAGGGCTACTTCTCGTCGCGCGTCTCGCCCAACTCGGGGAAAAGCTCGAGGTTCGGCTCCTCCTCGGGGCTCTCCGGCTGATTGACGAGGAGCTCTATCTTTCGCTCGACCTTCGCGAGGTCCCTCTCGAGCCCCTTCGCGAGCTTGATTCCCTCCTCGAAGAGGGCGACCGCCTCTTCGAGCGGGATGTTTCCCTCGGTGATCTTGGCGTTCAAATCCTCAAGGCGCGCGAGGCGCTCCTCAAAACTCTTCATGGCACTGTCTCCTCCACTAAAGCCTCGAGACGCCCGGCATGGAGGCGTACGCGAACGGCCCTCCCCTTGGCGGTCTGCGCCGCCGAGGTGATGAGCTTGCCGCTCTCCCCGTCGGTGACGACCGAGTAGCCCCGCTTCAGTATTTCGAGCGGCGAGTTGGCTGAAAGCTCGCTCGTGAGGAGCTCTATCCGGTGGCGAGAGCCGACGAGCCTCTCCGAGAGCGCCCGCACGAGCCCCTCCTTTGCATCGTCAAGGCCGAGCAGAAAGGGTTGGACGATGATCCGGAAGTTGCGCTCGAGGCTCTCCGGCGTAAATCCCTTGAGGAGGAGACGCACGCGCTGCGCCCACTGCCGCACGGCGCGCCCCATCGAGAGCTCAAGCGATCGGACCTCCTCGAGCAGCTCGTCGCGCCGGGCGCTCACGAGCTCGGCCGCCGCCGAGGGGGTCGGGGCCCGCACGTCGGCAGCGAGGTCCGCCAGCGAGATGTCGATCTCGTGTCCGACCGCCGATATGACCGGGATGCGCGAGGCGGCAATCGCGCGAACCACAAGCTCGTCGGAAAAGGGGAGGAGATCCTCGAGCGAGCCGCCGCCGCGTGCCACGATGATCACCTCACCCAAGGCATACCAGTTGGCCCGCTCGATCTGACGGGCGATCTTGGCGGCCGCCTCTTCGCCCTGGACGGGGGCCGGAAGGATCACGATGTTGATTCCGGCGTTACGCCGCCGGGTGACGTTGAGGATGTCTTGCAGGGCAGCCCCCGTCGGCGAGGTGACCACCGCTACCGTGGTCGGGAAAGCGGGCAGGGGAAGTTTTCGGTCAGCGTCGAAGAGACCTTCGGCGGCGAGCCTTCGCTTGCGCTCCTCGAGCATCGCAAGAAGGTCTCCCTCGCCGGACTTCTCCATTCGCTCGACAATGATCTGGTAGCTTCCTCGCTTTGCGTAGACCGAGACGTTGCCTGAGGCGACTACCATCTGTCCGTCGGCGGGGGTGAAGGAGAGCGACGAGATTCTGTTGCGGAACATCACGGCCGAAATGACCGCTTCGTTGTCTTTGAGGGTGAAGTAGTAGTGGCCCGTGCTCGAGGGGCGGAAGTTGGAGATCTCTCCTTCTACGGTGATATCGTAGAACTGGGACTCGAGGGTCATCCGGATCAGCTCGGTGATCTCCGATACTTTGAAGCGTTTGCCCGCCGAATCATCCATACGCGACGCAAGAGTACACTTTTCGGATGGGATTGGCAATTGAAAGCACAAAATGCGATCTTGCAGTCTTGAACGCTCTTTTGATTTGTCGATAATCAGCCTATGGGGAACATCGTCGCGATCAACGCCTGCGGCCTCTCGCGATATGCCTTTGCCCCGCTTCCCGGAGGGAGCCATGCCTTCGGGAGGGCACTCTCCTTCGCGGCCAACCTCCCGGGCGCAGAACGAATCTTTCTCCTCGGAGCCTCGAGCCTTCCCGAGGGAGAACGGCGCGAAACCGTTCGTGCGGCCGACGGCTCGGCCGTGGCGGTGATCGGGATCGATCGGCAGGCGTGGAGCCTGCGCGAGCTCGTCGGCGAGCTCGTGGAGATGGCCGCTTCCGACGACCTCTTCTATCTTTTCGGCGATTGTCCTCTCTATGATCCTTCCCTTGCCAGGCGCATGTACGAGAATCACCTGCGCTACTACGCCGAGTACACCTTTGCAGACGCCTATCCGCTAGGGCTCTCCCCCGAGATCCTGAAAGGGAGTCTCGTCCGGGAGCTTCCCCGGCTCCTCGCGAAAGGCGATGCGGGGGTCGAGCGCGGCAGTCTCTTCACCCTCATCCAGCGGGACATCAACGCCTTTGACATCGAGACGGTTATCTCGCCAGTCGATTTGCGCCTCCTCAGAGTCCAGCTCTCCTGCGACACCCGCCGCAACTACGAGCTCACCCGACGCGTCATGGAGGCCGGCGCGCTCGACGAGGCCGCCATCCTCGATACCGTGAAGCGCAGGGGCGATCTCCTGCGCACCCTGCCGGCCTTCGTCGAGGTGCAGATCACGGACGGGGTCACGCAGACCGTCTCCTACTCCCCCTATACGAAGCTCGTTCCCGACTGCGCGACGCGCCGCAACGAAATGGCGCCCGCCCACTTTCGGCGGATCGTCGAGCAGCTCTCCGCCTTCTGCGGGGACGCCACGGTGAGCCTGTCCCTCTGGGGAGAGCCGGCATTGCACTCGGAGCTTCCCGCGCTTCTCGGCGAGCTGTACCGCCACGAAGGGCTTTCCGCACTTATCGAAACCTCCGGGGTCGGATGGAGGGCGGGAGTCCTCGAGGAGATAGCCCGCTCGGTCGGCAACCGTATCACGTGGATTGTGGATCTCGATGCGGCCACGCCTGAGCTCTACCTGAAGCTTCGCGGTGAGGGGTGGGAGGAGGCGCACGCAACCTGCGAGCGGCTCCTTGCGCTCTTTCCCGGCAAGGTCCATGTCCAGGCGGTTCGAATGACCTCGAACGAGTCCGATCTCGAGGCCTTCTATCAGAGATGGAAGGAGCGGGTGCCGAACGTCATCATCCAGAAGTACGACTGGTTTGCCGGTTACCTGCCGCAACGGAAGGTAACCGATCTCTCGCCGATCAAGCGGCTGCCTTGCTGGCATCTGAAGCGCGACCTTGTCGTGCTCATCGACGGAACCGTGCCGATGTGCCGCGAGGATCTCTCTCGCGAGCACCCGCTGGGGAACCTCTTTAATGAAGAGCTTTCCGCCGTGTGGGAGCGCGGCCAGGCTTTTCATGTCAGGCACGTTGCTGAAGACTATCCCGCGATCTGCAGGGCATGTGATGAGTACTATACCTTCAACTTCTAAGAGACATTCGGTCCCCTACACGGTGGTCGGCGGGGGCCGCTCGGGACGCGCCCGGCGCTTCCCGACGCCCCTCACGCTCCTGCTCCTAAACCGCGGGGGGCGATTCTTCAAGCATGCCTTCTTCGAGGAGCTGACACGTCTCGGACCCGAGGAGATCATCTCGATCGAAGGGCCGACCGCCTCCTACGAGATCGAGAATCTCTCGCGGGATTTCCCGAGCGTCAAGTTCATGGTCCTCCACGAGCCGACTTCTCGAGGCGAGCAGATCAATCTGGGAGTGGAGGAGGCCAAGGGGGAGTTGGTCTTTGTAATATGGAACGACATGAAGCTCTCCCCGTCGTCGATCGCGACACGGATCCTCGAACGAGTCCGCGAAAGCGACAGTCTCTGTACGGTGCCTCTCGTGCAAAACGCGCGGCTTGAGACCGTTCCAACCATCATGGCTCCCGCCTTTTACAACAAGCTCCTGAAGGTACTTGCCCTTCAGCCCTCCTCGGACGGGATAATGAGCCTCTTTCCCTTCGACTACTGCGGGGTCTACAACAAGGAGCGCTTCATCCTCGTCGGCGGGTACGACTCGAGTCTCGAGAATCCCTACTGGCAGAAGATGGATTTCGGCTTCCGCAGCTACATGTGGGGCGAAAAGATCCTCTGCAGCACCGCGCTTCATGTGAGCTACTCAGGCGAGCTTCCCTCCGAGGATGCCACGCCGGATGAGGGTTATGAGGTATTTTTCCTCAAGAACCTCTCCGTTCGATTCACGGGTGACTCAGGTGTTCTTCCGCGCTCGCGCCTTTTTCCCTACATCTTTCGCTCAGGCGGCGCAGTGAGCGCCTTGCGGGCCTTTAGCCGGGCGCGCGCCTGGGTCGAGGTGAACCGGTTTCGCTTCAAGCAGGACGCGCGCAGCGTCACCGAGCTGTGGGAGGTGCCCGAGGTATGAGCGAGCAGGTGCAAGGTCGCGCCACCAAAAAGGTCGCAAAGGCACGGCTCCAGACCGAGCAGGTGCGTGCACCCGTGACGGATCCAGCGGGCCGAGGGCTCGGCATCTTTCTGCAGGCTCGCATGGACTCGAGCCGCCTTCCTCGCAAGGCGCTTCTTCCGCTCGCAGGACGCACGGTGATCGAGCACGTCATGACCTCGCTGCGCAGGGTGAGCGCGGAGGTTCACCTCCTCGTCACCGACGAGGCCAGTTACCCTGAGCTCGAGCCCTACGCGAAGGGCTGCGGCTTCCTCGCCTTCGCAGGTCCAAAGGAGGACGTCCTCGCCCGCTTTGCCCTCGCGGTGGGCCGTCATCCTGTCGATCGAATAGTGCGGGCCACCGGCGACAATCCGCTTGTCTCGATCGCGCTGATCGAGCTCCTCCTCCCGCTTCACGGGGAGGCGCACGCGGACTACAGCGCCTTCGCCGGGCCGCCGATAGGTACCGGGGTCGAGATAATCGAGACCCGCGCGCTCTTCGAGGCCGCCAAACGCTCAGTCGACCCCTACGAGCGGGAGCACGTCTGTCCCTACCTCTATCGGAGAGGAGAGGTGTACCGGATTCATCGCCCGACGGCACCGGAGTATTTCTGTCTGTCTGACGCCTCGGTGACACTGGACACCGAGGCCGACTATCGCTTTCTCGACCGGCTCTACGAAGAGCTGTATCGCGGGGATCCGATCGACACGCGCAGGCTTGTCGAGTGGCTGTCCGCCAACACAGAACGCGCAAGCTCGCGCGACGAGGGTTACACATCTGGAAAAGAAGGAACCCCCAACACCTTCGCAGCTCAGGGTGCTGCTCGTCCCAACCGTGCGTCCCGGTGACGGGATCGGCCATCTCAGGCGCTGTATCGAGCTCGCGCACGCCTTTCCCGGTGGAGCGATCCTGATGCCGGAGCAGGGTGAGTGGCAGGAACGGGTGAGAGAGGTCCTCTCGGCCGCCAGACCTCCGCTGCCCGAGGAGAAGCTGTGCTTCGATGTCGCGGCGGCGGCTCCTTGGGATCTTATCGTTCTCGACCGCCGGGCGACGACTCGGGAGGAGTACGTCGCCTATGAGAGCCACGCCCCCGTTGTCGGCATTGACGAGGGGGGAAGCGCACGCGAGTGGATACCCTATCTGATCGACACGCTTCCCCTTCCTTCCGAAATGAGCAAGGCGAATGTCTTTTCCCCCGCCTTCCTCTCGCTCCCACGCCGCAAGCGTCTTGCAGGGGATGCGACCGGAAAGGTCCTGGTCGCCTTCGGCGGCGAGGATCCCGAGGGGCTCTCGGCGAAGGTGGCGACGACGCTAATCACGGAGGAGTTGTTCGCCCCTTCACAGGTTACGGTGGTCCGCGGGCCCCTTGCGCGTCCCTTCTCTCTGCCCGCCGGAGTCGAGCTCGTACCGTCCCCTCCGGATCTGAAGGAAGAGCTCTTCCGCTACGACATCGTCTTTACTTCCTTTGGCCTTACTGCCTACGAGGCGGTGAATGCAGGGGTCGCTGCGATTCTCGTCAATCCCACTCCCTACCATCGGCGCCTCGCCCGAATCGCGGGTTTTCCCGAGGCCGGCCTCAAAGAGCTGGACCTGCACAGCCTGGAGAGCCTCCTCGCCGACCGGCAGGCGCTGCGCGAGCAGTGCGCGGCGATCGCCTGGGAGGCGCAGCGCTCAATCGCAGCCCATATCGAGGGACTCGACTTCTCCGGCTTTCACGGCTGTCCTGTCTGCGCCTCCTTCTCCAATCCCGCCGTAGAGCGGATGGTCGACCGGAGCTTCTTCCGCTGCGCCACCTGCAACATGGTCTACGAGGCGGACTTCGAGCGCAGGCGCACGACATACGGGGAGAGCTATTTCGTGGATGACTACCGCGAGCACTACGGAAAGACCTATCTCGAGGATTTCGAGAACATCCACAAGATGGGAGAATCGCGGCTGGAGAAGATACGCGGGGTCCTCGGCCCCTTCGACGGCAAACGCCTGGTCGATGTCGGGTGCGCCTACGGTCCCTTCCTAGCGGCGGCGCGCGAGGCGGGGCTCGCAGTGCACGGCATCGATGTTTCGGAAGAGGCCGCGCGCTACGTCCGCGAGACTCTGAAGCTTCCCTGCGCACGCGAGCGCTTCGAGGAGATCGACATCGAGAGGGCCTTCGGCATCAGCCAGGCTGATCTTCTCACCATGTGGTACGTCATCGAGCACTTTCCGCGTTTGGGCGAGGTTCTCGCGAAGGTAAACCGCCTCGTCAGGCTCGGCGGGGTTTTCGCCTTCTCGACCCCGAATCTCTCGGGGGTGAGCGGCTATAGTGATCTCGAGCGATTCCTGGCCGCTAGTCCGCGCGACCATTTTACGATCTGGGATCCGAAGATCGCGCGAAGTGTCCTCCGCCGTTTCGGCTTCCGGATCGCAGCCGTCAACATCACCGGCCATCACCCCGAGCGGTTTCCCGTCCCCGGTGCGGAGCGCGGGTGGCGCTACCGGGTTCTCAAGCATTACAGCCGGGCAGTGGGACTCGGGGATACCTTCGAGGTCTACGCCGTGAAAGACCGAGAGGTAGACGCCGTCAATGCCACGCAGGAGTTGCCATGAGCGCGCGGTCCGACCGTCCCGAAGGGAGTCCCCGCCGCTCGATCCTCATCCTCGGCGGTGGAGTCATGCAGCTTCCGGCGATTCGCCTAGCGAAGGAGAAGGGATGGCGGGTGACGGTCGCCGACGGCAACCCGCAGGCGGCGGGTGCGCAGGAGGCCCACCGCTTCCTTCCGATCGACCTCAAGGACAGGGAGGCTCTCGAGCGCGCGGCGCGGCAGGTATCGGCCGAGGATGGGCTTGACGGCGTTTTCACGGCCGGGACCGACTTCTCGGTGACCGTAGCCTGGGTTGCTGAGCGGCTCGGCCTCCCAGGAGTTCCGTTCGAGGCGGCGCTGCGGGCGACGGACAAGACGCTTATGCGGGCGGCCTTCCGCGCGGCCGGGGTTCCCTCGCCCGAGTTCGTAGGCGTGAGCGAGGAGGAGGATCCGCTTCGAGCCTCCGCCTCCCTGCGCTATCCTCTGGTCGTGAAGCCGGTCGACAACATGGGGGCTCGTGGGATCCGCCGGGTCGACCGCCCCCAAGAGCTTCCCGAAGCGGTTGCCCTCGCCCGCGACCACTCGCGATCGCGAAGGGTCATCCTCGAAGAGTTTATCCCGGGCCCGGAGTTCAGCCTGGATGCGATAGTCGACAGGGGGAGAATCACGGTTACGGGCATCGCCGACCGGATCATCCGCTTCGCCCCCTACTTCGTCGAAACCGGGCACACTATTCCCACCTCCGCGGATCGGCCGACCGTCGAGCGGGTGTGCGCGGCCTTCGAAGCGGGGATCCGCGCGCTGGGGATCGAGCGCGGAGCGGCGAAGGGCGACGTCAAGCTCTCGCCGGCGGGGCCGGTGATCGGAGAGATTGCCGCCCGACTTTCCGGGGGCTATATGTCGGGGTGGACCTATCCCTACGCGAGCGGCTCGCTCGTGACCGGCGCGGCGCTCAACGTCGCGGTCGGGCTCCCCGCGGGCGACCTGTCGCCGCGCTGGGAGATGGTTTCCGCCGAGCGCGCCTTCATTTCGATCCCCGGAAAGGTCGCACGGGTGGTGGGCGTCGAGGAGGCCGAGCGCACACCGTTCGTGAAGGAGCTCTTCCTGCGCGTTGGGCCCGGCGATCCGGTGACCTTTCCGACGAACAACGTCGAGAAGTGCGGAAACGTGATCTCGCAGGCCCCCACCCGGGAGGATGCCGTCAAAGCCGCCGAGACCGCCGCCGCCCGAATCGTGATCCTCCTCGAGCCGACGGTTGCCGAGACCGCCGCTTTTCTCTTCGGCAGCGAGAAGGGGTGGGCGCCTCCGGCCTTCGATCTCCAGAGGAAGGACCGGGAGCTCGATGCGCGCGCGGCCGAGGTCGGCGCCCGTCTCGACGAGCTTCCCCTCTACCTCTTGGGCGGAGGGCGAAGGGGCATCGGAGTGCTCCCACTCCCCGGCATCGAGGAGCTCGGCCTTCGCGACTGGCAGGGGCGCGAGCTGCGCGAAGCGCTCGCCACCGTCTACGAGCTTGCCCCGGTGGCCCCGTCCGGGACTCCCGAGGAAGGCGACTTCCGCCTGCTTCTTGGCCGGCTCTTCTGGCAGCCCTTTCTTCGCGGAACCATCCAGGGGGCAGTCTGGCTCGCGCAGAGCGTTGCGGAGCTGTTCCGCTTCGCCGCCCCCGAGGAGCCACATGCGCTCGAAGAGGGGCTCTTCTCCCTGCTCAAGGCATGGGAGGTAGATCGGTGACCGCCGCGCGCCGACAGCTTTTCGTGGCCTTCGCGGCCGGTTTGGCTCTCTTCGTGTCCGGGAGACTCTTCGCCGACGTGAATCTTGACTCCCTTCTCGCGGCCTCGCGCAGCACGCTCGAATGGGAACCGGCCCTAGGTCTCGGCGTGATCTCCAACGGCCAAAATCTCATCGTCTTCAAGCCGGGTATGGACTGGGTGCTCCTCAACTACCACGAGAAGATCCCGACCGGCGAGATACGGCGCGGCTCCGATGGGGCCATTCTTTTCTCCGATCTGGCCGCGAAGGGTATCGAGGCCGCCCTCGGGCGCCAACCCGATCGCTCGCCGTCGCTTTCCAGCGCCGCTCCAACGGCCGAAAAGGGCGTCCTTTCCCGCATTGGCGCCGTCGTCATCGACCCTGGCCACGGCGGTATCGATCCGGGCACCAACCATTGGGAGGTCATCGACGGCAAAAGGGTCGATGTGGTCGAGAAGAACATCACCCTGAAGGTGGGGCTCGATCTCTACAAGGATCTGACCGAGCGCCTCCCCCGCATCCGAGTCATTCTGACGCGCAAGAACGACACCTACGTGAGTCTCGAGCAGCGCACGCAGATTGCCAACAAGGTGCCGCTTGCACCCAACGAGGCCATGATCTTCGTGTCCATCCACGCAAACGCCTCGTTTGATCCGAAGGCGAGCGGCTACGAGGCCTGGTATCTTCCGCCCACCTACCAGAGGAATGTCCTCGATCCGAACACCCTCCCGGAGAGGGCCAAGGAGCTGTACCCCATTCTGAACTCCATGCGCGAAGAGGAGTACACGATCGAGAGCGTTCTCCTCGGAAAGAAGATCCTCGCGGGCATTCATGCCCAGGTGGGGAGCACGATGGTCGATCGGGGTCTTAAGGAGCAGTCATGGTTCGTCGTCCGCAATGCCAAGATGCCGGCGGTGCTGATTGAGCTGGGCTTCGTGACCAACCGGGATGAGGCAAGGCTCCTCCTTCGCGACCAGCACTTGAAGAAGATGGCTGAGGGCATCTATAATGGAATTCGTGATTTTATCACCTTTTTCGATAGCACCAGCGGATTCACGGAGTGACGCTTGATTCCCGTCAGTATTCTCTTCGACCGCAACCGAACGGCCTTCGTCTGGGGAAGTGTCTTTCTCTTTGTCCTGCTCCTCTCCCTGCTCCTATTCCTGTTTGTAGACAATCGGCAGTCCCAGATTGTTCTCTTTTTCCCGAACTACGCTAACCACCGTCTCACCGGCGAGGAGCGCTTTGTGCCGCGGCACTCCACCGAGAGCCAGGGCATTGAAACGGTGGTGAACGAGCTGATTCTGGGGCCGGAGCAACTTCGTCACGACCGGGCCCTTGCCCGGGAGACGACTGTACGCTCCCTCCTTGTCAAGGGAAACACAGCCTACGTCGATCTGTCGGCCGGCATTCTATTCCCGACCGAGGCAGTCGCTTTGAGCTTCGAGGAGTCTCTCCAGGCGATAAAGCGCTCTATCCGCTTCGATTTCCCGTCCATAAAACAGGTGATCATCACCGTGGAGGGACAGGAACCCCAATCGGAAGTTTCTGCTAATAATTAAGCCCTTTTTTGCCGATAGTTCAAATACCATATTCTATA
>Ga0307373_10011806_pt1 | contig 12588 bp, 9 predicted proteins | sample OX2MG_FD_202534 | JGI IMG/M metagenome (GOLD analysis project Ga0307373, IMG submission 202534) | Soil microbial communities from Risofladan, Vaasa, Finland - OX-2 | ecosystem: Environmental > Terrestrial > Soil > Coastal area > Acid sulfate soil | place: Finland: Risofladan, Vaasa | collected...
AGCAGGAGCGCGTAGTACGCGGCTCCGGCAGTCGTATCGGCGCGCACCATGAGGCCGGCCTTGGTCCACGCGTTGGTGTTGCTCAGCGACACCAGTCGTGCGCTGACGGTGCCGTCTCCGGGAAGCGCCTGCTCGACGAAGCGGAACTGGTCGCTCGTTCCCGCGATGTCACCGCCACCCCCCTGGATCGTCCATCCCGTGGGCGTCTGTGTCTGCGTGCCGGCAGGCGTTGTGGGCCCGACGTCGACGCAGGTGTATGCAGCGCTGCAGACCCCGGGCGGTTCCGTCGACGTCGTGCCGATCTTCACCGCTGCGAGCCCGACGCTGCTCATCTGGGTGGTGTCGTGCGAGGTCACCGCGAGGCCGTCGAGGTAGTTCGTCTGCAGGGTCATGGCGACGGCGGAGCCCGGGACGACCGTCCACGTGACGCCGTCAGGTGACGTGAGCGCGGAATAGTAGGTCACCGGTGTCGCGCCACTCGTGTCGGTCCATCGCGACACCTCGAGGTAGAGCGGCGCGGTGCCCGGAGCCGCGAGCTGGCTGGTCGCCCCGCCCTGCGCGGTGCGCCACTGCACGACGACTCCGTTGGCGGGCGTGGCCAGCACCGCGTAATACGGGGACGCGGGATCGACGCTGCTGCGCATCATCACGCCGGCTTTCGCCCATGGGTTCGTCGCCTGCTGAGACGTGATCTCGGCACTGACCGTGCCGTCACCGCTTGCCGGCGTATCGATGAGGCGGAATTGGTCGCTCACGCCCCAGATGTCGCCACCGCCTCCGGAGACGGTCCACGCACCGCCGGAGAGGTTCTGGCCTCCGACAGGCGTTGCACCCCCGAGGTCCGCGCAGCTCCAGCCGGATGGGCAGAGTCCGGGAGGCGCGGATGCGCCCGCCGTCACTGCCAGGGTGTCGAAGACGATCTCGCTGGCTGTGGTCTGGCTTGTCGCATCGCCACCCCAGCCGGCGAGCAACGTGCCCGGCATCGCCAGCGCCACCGTGGACCCGGCAACTGCGGTCCACGTGGTGCCGTCTGCGGATGTGTACGCCGTGTACCAGGTGGTGCCGGAACCGTCGGTGAAGCGACCCACCTCCAGGTATGCGGGGGTCGAGCCGGGTATCACGATCTGTGCGGTGTTCGCGCCGGCCGTGGCGCGGTACTGGACGGCGATACCGTTGCTCGGCGTGACGAACACCGCGTAATACGGCGATCCAGAGTCGGTGGTGGCCCGCATCATCACGCCCGCCTTGGCCCATGCGCCGGTGTTCTGCTGCGAGACGACTCGCGCGCTGACCACGCCGTCGCCGGCAAGGTTCTGCCAGACCAGATGCATCTGATCGGCCCCCATCCAGATGTCGCCGCCGCCGGCGCTCATCGTGAGGGTGCCGTTGGCGAGCGTCTGGACGCCGGCCGGTGCTGCGCCACCGATGTCAGCACACCCGGCGACGGTCGCCGGGCAGGCGCCCGGGGGCACCGGCTCGGTGTTGCTGAAGATCGCGAAGGCGTTGAAGACGACCGGGTAAGTGGTCTTCTCGTTGTTTGAGTCCGCCGCCATTCCCGCCAGCACCGTCGCAGGCAGGGTCAGCGCGATGGTCGAACCGGGGATCGCTGTGAAGGTGACGTTGTCGGTCGACCAGTAGGCGGTGTAGTACGTCTGACCACCGGCGTGGGGGTCGGTCCACCGTCCGATCATCACGTACACCGGGTACTCCGACGACGGGCCGGGCACGAGCACCTGACTTGTCAAACCGGCTTGCGTCGTGCGCCACTGCACCGCCAATCCGTGCTGCGGTGTCACGAACACGCCGTAATACGGCGACTGGGGATCACTCGATCCGCGCAGCATCACACCGGATTTCTGCCACTCGGCATCGTAGTTCGCAGGACCGGCCGACAACACCTCCGCGCTCACCGTGCCGTCCCCGGTGAGCGTCTGCGACACGAAATGGAAGAAGTCGAACACGTCCCAGATGTCCGGCCCGCCGGCTGAGAACGTCCAGGTGCCGCCACCGCTGTATTCCTGGCTTCCGGACTGGTATCCGTTGCCGACGTCCTGACACGTGTAGCCCTGCGGGCACACGCCCGGCGGCTTCGTGCTGACGGTGGAGATGCTGACGTTGTCCCACGTCGACTTGTTCAGCGCGCGCGGGTTGGCCTGTGAACCACCGATCCCGGCCAGGGGATGCGCACCGAGATTGAGTGCCACGGTGGATCCGTTGACCTCCGTCCAGGCTGTCCCGTTCGTCGACGTGAGCAGGCTGTAATAGGTCACCGCGGGCGACTGCGTCGTATCGGTGTAACGGTTGATCTGGAACCACGTGGGCAGCGTGAGGGTGCCGACCGGAATCGTGACCCGCTGCTGGATCAGGTTGTTCGTCCGCCACTCGATGGTCGCCGCGAGATTGGGAGTCACCACCACGCCGTAGAACGGTGAGCCGATGGAGGTGTCGGCGCGTATCATCAGCGTCGTCTGTGCCGTCGCGCTGCCGTTTGCTATCGCCGTGAGCCTTCCGATGATCGCACCGTCACCGGTCATCGTCTTGTACACGTAGTGGAACTGATCGGCGATTCGGTTATTGCCGAGTCCGTCCCCGGTGAGGTTGATGCCCTCGCCGCCGCCGGATATCGTCCAGACTCCGTTCACCAGCGTCTCGTCGCCGATCGGAGAGCCCGCGCCGACATCCGTGCAGGACCATCCTGCCGGGCATGCGTGCGTTTCGTTCTGCTCGACGTAGGTCTGCGTCGGAGGCGCGATGACGAGCTTCTGGTACACGGCCGTCGTCGTCGCAGTCGGGGTCCCGGATGCAACCCCGACGCCGGCCAGAAGGGTCGTCGGCATCACCATCGTGTGCACCGTTGCACTGATGAGCGTGTAGTTCGTGCCGTTGGAGCTGAAGAGCGTCTGGAAGGTGTCGCCGTGGCGCTGCACCATCAGGTATCGCGGGAAGGCGAGCGGGTAGTTCTGCGTCAACTCCACCACGGGGCCGCCCCATGAATCGCGGTAATACATGATGACGTTGGCGACGTTCTCGCCCTCGGCCGGATATGTCGGATCCTGGAGCGCCGTGTAGAAGGGTGCGCCGGCCGCGGCACTCTGCCGGATGACGATGCCGAGCTGCGGCTGGTTGTAGCCCGTCAGGTTGCCCGCGGTTTCCGACATGTCCTGGACGGAGATCTGAAAGTCACCGCTGGCAGGCTCGGTGATGATGCGCATCTGGTCGCCCTGGCTGCGTCCGTTTCCAGATGCGGTGACGGTGACGCTTCCGTCGCTGTTGACGATCTCACTCCCGGCGATCCCGGGCTTGCCGAGGTCCTGGCAGGTGAAACCGGTGGGGCAGTTGGGGTCCGGAGGCGGTGACGCGGGGAGCGTCGCCGGCAGCGCGAATCCGTAGAACGTGCCGTTGACCGCACCCAGGTAGAGCATGCCGTTCGCGACGGCCGGCGCGGCATACGTGCCGACGCGGAGGTTGTACGTCCAGAGCGATGCGCCGGTGGCGGCGTTCAGCGCCTCGATGACCGGGCCCTGGCCGTCGAAGATCAGACCGTTGTCGTAGATGATGGAGCCGAGAATCGGCGAATTCGTCTCGTGCTTCCAGAGCACGGCGCCCGTGCCCGCGTTGAAGGCCGTGACCGACCCTCCATGACCGACGCCGCCGGCATCGCTGTTGCTCCCACCCGCGTAGTACAGGACACCGTTGGCAAATGCACCCGAGGCGATCGAGCCGTCACCGCACGTGGGACAGTCACCACCGTACGCGATCTGGCTCTGCCACACCGGCCCTGCCGCCATGTTGTTGCGGTTGAGCGTGTAGAGAATGCCGTTCTTGTTCGCGAGGCTCACCAGCTGATCGCCGCTCGCGTCCGTTGTGAGCGTCGGCGTGGTGCCCCAGTCGGAGTCGCTCACCGCCGCCTCGAAGGGCAACTGCCAGTGGTCGACGACGGCCATCGTCGTGGCGTTGATGGCGACGACCGCCTGCGAGAGCGTCTGCGAATAGAGGTTGAGCGTCCCCGTGGAGACGAAGATCTTGTTGGTCGTGGCGTCGTATGTCGGTGACGTCCAGATGCCGCCGCCGACCTGTCCGGTGGGAACCATCGGCGTGGTGCCGACCACCTGATGCGTGATCAACGACACCTTCAGGAGCTGGCCTTGAGCGAGCGGCGCATCGCAGACACTCGCCGTGCCGATGTACGCATACGGGAGTCCATCCGCTGGATCGATGGCGATGAGCGGGCTCGACCAGTTGTAGTACGGGCCTGCCACCGGACCAAGGCCCGTCGGAACATTCCAGAGGATGGCGCCGCTCGAGGCGGAGAGTGCGTACCACTGCTCCACGCCGTTCGTGTCGTTGCCGCCTCCGACGTAGACCACGCCGTTGTACACCGTGGCGGACGACGTGACGCCCATGTTCGGCGGCGCACATGGCGGATCCGCGATGGTCCCGAGGAATGTCTTCCAGATGACCGCGCCCGTATTCGCGTTGAATGCGTACTCGTAGCCGTCCCACGAGCCGACGTAGGCAACGCCATTCACGATCGCTGGTTCGGCAGCGATCACCCCGCCCGTGACCGCGGCGAACTTCTTCTGCAGGAACTGCACGTTCGCCGCACTCATCGTGGTGTCGCCGCTGGCACCCGTGCGCGCCGCATCATGCAGATACGCCGGCCAGTCCTGCGTCGTGGCCGCCGCGGCTTTGACGGTGGTGGCTGCGCGGGTCGCGGCCGGAGCCTTGGGCGCGGCGAGCGCCGCGGTGGCTCCTGTGGCGGACCAGAGCCCGGCAAACGAGCTGAGTCCAGCCAGCGCGACGGCTACCCGGCGCGTTCCGAAGGCGCGGCCTTTGGAATGAATTCCCCCAGACACCATTTCCCCTGGTCCCCTCGAGTCCCCGCCAGCTTCCACCCTCACTCGGCGGCGTGGCTCGCCATAGTATAGAGAAAACAGAGCAACCGCAGCGAGCGCGTCGACTGCGTTGATACCCTATCGATGAAGAGATCGTCGACCAGCCTCGAGAGTCGGGTGGCGAGGACGCAGGCTGTAGTAACCGCCTCCAGCCTCATTCGAGCAGCCCTGGGTCCGCGTCCATCGCAGCCCACGCGCCCTCTGGTGGCCTACTCGAGCACAGCTATTGACACCGCGTGATGCCGTGCAAACAGGAGAATGCGGAGGCTTCCGCGTCGCATCGTCGGCTCTGGGGCGGAGGATTTGGTGGGCAGCGCCGAGGTGCTGAGACAGCAGCCAGATTCACGGCACCTTCGCGAGTGAATGCCGTGGGGCATCTGCTGAAGCTGGGCGAAGGTGCCAACGCACGAGCAGCTTATTCGCCCGCTCCAGCAGGTCCTGTGCGTGCGAGGTCGCCCACCACATGACCGCACCACACGCGAGGCCCAACGCGAAACCACCAACGACATCTGAGACGAAGTGCACGCCGACGTAGACACGGGCGAACGCGACCACCAGGGCGATGAGGCCGACCATGAAGCCGAGTCGTCGTGAAGCGAACCAGACGCAGATGGTCACCGCTCCAAGTGCGGCCAGATGGTCCGAGGGAAATGACGCGTCGGCTGCATGACTGATGAGCGGGGTGAAGTGTTCGGCGACGAATGGGCGGGGCCGATCCCAGAGCATTCCGATGCCTGCGGTGAGGGCGACTGCCAGGAACGCTCCGAGAGCGGCTGCCACCACGGCCCTCAAGCCATCGCTGCGCAGCCACAGCGGGATCATCATGAGCGCAGCCGCGACGATCAGATAGACGGCTGCGAAGCGCATCGCGCCATCGAGCAGGCCTGAGTGACCTGAGAGGGAGCGGATCGAACCACTCAGATCGAGGGTGGAGGCCGGCACGAGCGCTGAAACGTGGGCAAGTGAGCCCACGTTACTGTCGGCAGCGGGGTCCAGCAGCCGGATCACTTACGCACCACCTGACCAATCCGACCGCATCATCGCCTGCTGGGAGGCCGGGATCGCCTGCTTCGGCAGTTATCACCGCCGGCCGGACACGTGTGGAGACGAGTGCTACGGGTGCAAGCGTCGGGGAGGCACGGTGGACCGCGCCGGCATCGCCGATCGAGCGCGGCTGAGACGCGAGCTCACTGCCCCGCTTCTGCGCACATCCGACACGGCGTTACGCCACCCCAATCAAAAGGCGGAGGGCCAGCGCGGCGAGCGCAACCGCGAGGAGGCGTTGGATCATCACACCTTGAATTCGCTGCGAGATCCAGGCACCGAGTTGCGCTCCACCAACCACGCCGACAGAAAGCGCAACCGCCCGATGGACGCCTGTGCCGCTTGCGAAGCCGCCGGTCACGATGTGCGTCACGGTGCCGACGGCTGCCATGTTGGCCAGGACGAAATGGGATGTCGCAGTTGCGATGTGAGTCGGAAACCCCAGAGCTCTCACCAGCAGGGGGACGTGGATGACGCCGCCGCCGATGCCGAGAAAACTCGACACAAACCCAACGCCCAGGCTGAAGAGCACTCCGCGGCGGACCGAAACCGTGTATCGGTGGGTATTCCCCTGGCGGTCGGTGATGGTTCGCGGGCTGCCGGTGTGAAGCGTCGGGAGCTTTCCCCGGCGGTCGCGGTTGATGATCAGCCAGACCGCCAACCCGCCGAGGAGCAGGCCCATCAGCGCGTCGAAGAGACGCCGAGGCGAGAACGCGACGACCAGAACACCGAGGACGGAGCCCGGAAACGTGGCCAGGGCGAAGGCGATGCCACTCCGGTAGTCGATCCGGCGCTGACGCGCGTATGCCAGCGAACCGGAGAGGGCGTTGAAGAAAACGACGAATAGGCTGATCGCCGTAATGGTGGTCGGACTGGCGGTCGGATAGAGAACCAACAGGACTGGCGTGAGGATGAAGCCCCCTCCCGCTCCGACGAGGGTGCCGAAGACCCCGACCAAAGCACCCAAAAGGGCAAGCAAGAGCAGGTCTTCAACCGACACTTCGCAGGAAGCATTGCACTCAGACCCAGCGGAGACGGTTGAAGATGTGGTTAACGCCGTTGCTGGATCGGGCTGTTGGTGCGCTGGGCATGCGGTGTGTCAGACCGTCTGACCTGCCTCGGAGCTCGTCGTCCGACGTGCGGAGCGCCCGGTGCGTCGTGACGATGCGTGAGCGGTGACGTCAACGGTTGAACGAAGCAGGTCGTCGCGGCGGTCGGATCGACGGGAGCCGGCCTGCGTCGACAAGCGCTCGACGCAACACGAATTCGATCTGGGCGTTGGTGCTGCGGAACTCGTCCCCCGCCCATCGCGACAAAGCGCCGTGCATGTCGGGATCGAGGCGGAGCAGCACTGACTTCCGCCGGATCGGAAGCACCCTGGCCGTATCGGCAACCTCGCTCATCAATACAAAGAACCGGCGTTCACCACGGGCTGCAGGTCGTGGTCGCTGCACAGCACAACGAGCAGGTTGCCCACCATGGTTGCCTTGCGCTCCTCGTCGAGTTCGACGACCGCATCCGCCGACAGCCGATCCAGCGCGAGTTCGACCATACCCACCGCGCCCTCGACAATTCGGTGGCGCGCAGCGACCACAGCGTTGGCCTGCTGGACTCTCAGCATCGCCTGGGCGATCTCGGGCGCGTAGGCGAGCCGGGTCAGCCGCGATTCGATGACCCGCACGCCGGCGGCCGTGACGCGCACCGCGATCTCAGAGGAAAGTTCCTCGTTGATCTCATCGGCGTTTTCGCGCAGTGAAGGGATGTCGCTCCCGCGTGTGTCATAGGCATAGCCACTCGCGATATGCCGCACCCCAGCCTCGGCTTGCACGCGCACGAACTCGACGTAGTTGTCGACCGCAAAGAGCGCTCGCGCTGTGTCCTCCACAACCCAGACAACGGCGGCGGCGATCTCGATCGGGTTGCCGTCGCCATCGTTGACCTTGAGCATGCCCGTCTCGTGGTTGCGGATTCTGGTGGAGACCTGATCACGTCGAGATGCGGGGTGAACCCACCAGAGGCCGGGCCGGCGCACCGTGCCCTGGTAGCTGCCGGCAAGCCGGAGCACCACGGCCTCGCCGGGTGTGACCGATACCAGCCCTCGCAAGCCGGCAACGGCAAGCACGACGAGCGGCACACCGGTACCAATCAGAGCGCCGGATGAACCGGCCCCGTGGAATCGCTCAATCAGGCCGCGGCTGAGCAGTCCGGCCCCCGCGATGAGCAGCATCCCCGACGCGACCAAGGCTGACCAGCCAGGCAGCGCACGCGGCTGCTGCTCAGTGACGAGGGCGGGGGTGTCGGCGAGCGAGATCCTGCCTTTGGGTATCCCCGAACTCATGGCTGTCCTCGTGAGGTTGACGCGGAGGCTATTGAGATGATATCACTGAGCTATGGCAGCTGACACGGCCTTCGCTGCCCCTGGGAAGCAACGATCCGATAAGCCGCCCGCGCTGGTGGTCGATCACCTCACCAAGCGCTTCGGCGAGCGCACCGCGTTCGAGGACGTTTCGTTCACCGTCGCGGCAGGCGAGGTATTCGGCTTCCTCGGACCCAACGGCGCGGGGAAGACGACGACGGTGCGGACGTTAGGGACACTGATAGCACCAACTTCGGGCTCGGCATTCGTCGCCGGGATTCCACTGACCTCGAACAACGGCCCGGAGATCCGACAGCGGATCGCGATCATGCCGGAGAACCCTGGGCTGTACCGGCGCCTGACGGTGACGGAGAACCTGCAACTCTTCGCGGGGCTCTACCAGCAGCACCACGCAGCTGCCCGGATCGGCGAGGCGCTCGAGGCGGTCAACCTCACAGCCCGCGCACACGACCTCTGTGGGAGTCTGTCCAAAGGACTCTTGCAACGTGTGGGACTGGCGCGCGCATTGCTCAACGACCCCGCAGTCATGTTCCTCGACGAGCCGACCTCCGGGCTGGATCCCGTCGCCGCGCACGAGGTGAACGACCTCATCAACGGGCTGCGCCAGCGCGGGGTCACCGTGTTCCTCACGACCCACCGCCTCGAGGAGGCGGAGCGTCTGTGTGACCGCGTCGCCATCCTGAGCACGACGCTCCGCTTGGTGGGCCGGCCTGACGAGCTCCGTGAGCGGCTCTTCAGGAGTTCCCTGATCGTCGAGACCTTGACACCGCTCGTCGCGCCAGACGATGTCTTCAACAGCACCGACGGCGTCGAGAGCTGGCGACCCGAGGGCGCGAGCAGTTACGTGCTGAGTGTCACCGATCCGAGGAATATCGCTCCGCATGTGACCCGAGCTCTCGTGGCTGCAGGTGCCGACGTGGTCTCCATCAGTGAGTCCCGACACTCCCTCGAAGACGTCTACCTGCAGTTGATCAACGAGGACCCGGAGGCATCGCAGCGATGAGCTTCAGCGTCCGACGCCTGGGCGCGATGCTTCGTAAGGAGCTCCGTGAATACCGCCGCAGCCCCTTCATCGTTGTGACCATGGCGTTGCTCCCGCTCGTCTTCCTCATCGAACCCATGATCACCATCTTTCGCATCGGCCCGTCGGTCGCGGCCAATGTTGCGGATAAGGCCGTCGGCGCCACCTTTCTTGTGCTGTTGATCGCGCCCGCCATGCTGCCCGCTGTCATTGCGGCGTACTCCGTGGTCGGCGAGCGCGAGCAGGGCACGCTGGAACCACTGTTGACCACCCCGCTGCGCCGCGAGGAACTGCTCCTCGGCAAGGCGCTCGGTGTCGTTGTTCCCGCGGTGGGCATCGCCTACCTTCTCTTCGCCGTTATCCAGATCTGTGCCCGTCTCTTTGCCAGCAATGCGGCTGTGGTGTCAGCCCTGGGGCAAGGCCCCCACATCCTGGCGGAGATTCTTTTCGCGCCACTCCTCGCAGGCTGGTCGATCTGGGTGGGCATCGGCATCTCCACGCGAGCGAGCGACGTCCGTGTTGCGCAACAGTTGGGGACGCTCTCGAGCATTCCACCTCTCGCGGTTGTGGCCCTGGTGTCCTTCAACGTTTTCACGCCGAGCGTGACGCTCGCAGTGGTGTTCGCGCTCGTCCTGCTCGTCGCCGACATCATTCTGTTTCGAGTCGTCGTGGCGCTCTTCGACCGCGAGCGGCTCATCACAGGCGCTCGGCCTCTGCGAGCGCCGAGCGGTGGCGGTCAGATCCCACCCGCCGGTGCGGTTCGACAGATACGCCGTATAGAGCGCACAGGAGGTAGCGGCGATGGGTGACGGAACTCTCAGACTGGAACGCCGGTGACCGCTCAGGCTGGAACAGGGGCGCCGCTGCTGGCAGGCATCCTGGGTGGTTCTGGCACCCACGTCGTCCAGATCATCATCGGCATCGTGGTGGTGGCGGCTGCGCTCTCCGCGCTCGTCAGCTTCTTTGTGGCCCGTCGGGGAGTCGAGGCGGCGGCGGTGACACCCGCGTCGCTCCACAGCAGTAGTGACGGAACACTCAGGCTGGAACGGCGGTGGACCTCCCTGGCCGGGACAGGGGGCAACGCTCTGGCGGGAGGGAACAAGCCATTTACCATCGCCATCGACGGCGTTGCCGTCGGGACCCTCGCGCCCAAGGAGACGGTCGACGTGGCCGTGGAGCCCGGCCATCACACCTTGCGGCTCAGCCAGGGCAGACACCTGAGTCCGGAGCGGTCCTTCGACGTTGCTCAGGACGAGGTCGTCAGCTTTTATTGCCACGGCCCCAGGTACGGCTGGCCGCAACTCCTGGCCGCACTCGTCAAACCAGATGTGTGGATCACGCTCAGACAGATTTGAGTCTCGTGAAGGTGTTGCCACACGACCGGTGACGGGAACGCCATCCTCGAGCACCTCCGGGGGAGGCGCTGGAGGAGCCCGATCGTGTCCGGCATCACGCGGACGGACGACACCCTTGGAGCGGCTCGCTCCCGCAAGCGCGCCCACTCAAGCGTCGGTCAGCAGCGTCTGGTCGCGAGGCCCGCGGCCGCAATGCTGCTCGATGAAGTCACCGTCGAATCCGGCCGCTTTCGCTCTCCTCCGAAGGCGTGGGGGAACCTGCTCGTCGTCGCGCCTGACGAGGTGACTTCAGTCCGACGCGTCAGAATCGTCCGATGAGCGTCCAACCCGACCGGACCCGCGATCACCTTGCCAACGAACGCACCCTGCTGGCGTGGATACGGACGGGAGTGACCCTGATTGGCCTCGGCTTCGTGGTCGCCCGTTTCAGCTATCTGCTGCGGACACTCGCCGCCGAGGCGCATAACCCGGCGCCCGCCCAATCGAGCGGTGGCACTGCACTCGGTATCGTCATGGTGGCCGCCGGAGCCGCCACGATCCTCTTGGCGCTGGTACGTTTCATGAAGGCGCGCGCAGAAATCGACAGCGGAAACTATCGCGCCGGAATCGGAGCGTTGCTCGCGCTCAGCCTGCTCTCGGTGGCCGCGGCCATCGCCCTCGCGATTTACATCGGTCTCAGTAGTCAATCGCTTTAGGCAGTGCCAATGCACCGTCCCAAGCGTTTCGGCGCCCCCCACGTTCTATTGCATCCAGGAGCCACTCAGCCTCGGTCAGCTGTTCGCGCGGCGTGGGAGCTCAACGTCCCGATCCGGCGTTGACCCTCGGACCGGGTGCCACACCGTTGGCGTCACCGGACGCCGGCACGTCGTTGCAGTCGACCATTGACGCTCTCTCGCGACTACTACTTCACGTGCTTCACGTGCTTCACGTGCTTCGCGGCGGCGGTGCTCAGACTGCCCAGATCAGTGCTGATGTTCGAGAAGACATTACCGACGTGCTTGCCGGTCACGGAGATAACGACGATGACGACAACTGCGATCAGCGCCATAACCAGCGAGTATTCGACCATACCCTGGCCGCGTTGGGGGCGGTGCATGACACGGTGCAACGCGCTGACCAAAAGCTCTCGACAACGGAGATAACCACAGTTCATTTTTCGCTCCTCACGGTCTGGTTCTCACCCCAGGATGGAGGTGCGACGTGAACGCCGTCGGAACTCTGGGCAACAAGCGCTCTCACCGCTTCTCACGCCTCCATGACAGAGTCGTGACCGACAGGATCGAATCTTTGGTCCACACCGCACCACCGCCCGTGTGAACTGAACCCGGAGTTCCACAATCTGGGCCGCCGTCGAGGCGTGCTTTCGGCGCCGACAGCTTTCGGAAGACTGTGATTGGCTCATGGCGCAGCGAGGCGCCTGGATGCTTGGCGGGAATGGTCGCCGTGGCACCCGGCGGTCAGCCGACGGGCCGGGGTGGCTCCATCAGGTAATGGCGAGTGAGTCCGTGAGCGTCACCGTCGACGTGGCGAGGGTCCCACGATCGATACGCAGGATGGTCATGTTGGCAAGCCGCTGCCACCCCTCGGAGACCGGCTGGGGAAACCCCGACGACGCCACCACAACCGAGTTCGCATCGGCGCGGTACGACAGCTCGTAGAAGGCCGTATCCGGTTCCATCGACGAGGTCGCGCCTCCCGAGGACGCGCGCATCATCGGTACCCGGGCGCGATCGTGCGCGCTGATGACGTGCAGGGCGTCGGGGGTCAGCAGCATCGCGTTCAGACTGGTGGGGCTGAAGGACTCGAAGATGCGGCGCACCACCGAGCCGACCGCCTGCGGCAGCACCTCACCCTTGCTGACACGTGCCACGATCGAGAGGAAGTAGCGCTCGCTGT
>Ga0307373_10011807_pt1 | contig 12581 bp, 13 predicted proteins | sample OX2MG_FD_202534 | JGI IMG/M metagenome (GOLD analysis project Ga0307373, IMG submission 202534) | Soil microbial communities from Risofladan, Vaasa, Finland - OX-2 | ecosystem: Environmental > Terrestrial > Soil > Coastal area > Acid sulfate soil | place: Finland: Risofladan, Vaasa | collected...
AACGATCTCGTCGTCCCGGTGGCGAACGCAGAGCCGCGTCGCCGCCACGTGCAGGCCGGCGCGCTTGGCGACGACGACGGCCATGATTGACTCGCTGAGGACGTCGCCGACGGCCAGGGGGTGTCGAAGTTTGCGCAGGCGTTCGTCACCGCCGACGATGAGACAGACGGCCTTGGCGCCGCGGGTCTCGAGCTCGCTGCTGATCACGGCCGCCGTATCGAAGTCCGTCGAAACGCCGGGCTTCCAGGCGTCGACGCCGGCGCCCAGCGCTTCGCCGACGAGGGAGCCGAGCTCTCGCAGGTCTTCCTGCTCCGCGTCCGAAAGCGCCAGTCGCGCCGCCACGAGATCATCACGGACGTTGTCACCGAAGGTGTCACCGTCGCTCAAGAGTTCACCTGGCGCGACGTCGGCGTACGAGCAGGCCAACGCGAGCGGCGCACCCGCGTCGTACCACGGCGCGCGCAGAACGTCCCACCCCAACGCGCGCACGTCGTAATCACTCTCAAAGCGTGGTGCTTCGATCTCACTGGTGATGAGCGCGGACCCTTGCGCGCAGTCGAGAGTCCACAGCGGATCGCTACTGGCCGTCAGGTCAACGGGATCGGACATGCCTCCGCTTCGCCAGTTGACCGATCCGGGCGACGTCAAGAGGAGTGGGCGATCGTTGAAGGTCTCGCGTAGCGTGTCAGCCGCGCGTTTTGCCGCTTGCGCTCTTCGACCCATGCGGGTGAGCCTGTTCGGCAGTACAAAACGCGTGTCGGAATTGATAAGTGCATCCAAGCACGTTGAGCGGTTGTGGTCAAGTTATTGGACATTGTTACCGCAGTATTTCCGTATAGTGTTTTGTCATGCCGAACACGAGTAAGACCGTCGACGAGAATCGCTACCAAGTTCAGTCCGTGGCACGCGCCGCGAATCTCTTGAATGAGATAGCGAACCACGGCGCGAGTGGGCTCAGTGTCACCGAGATCGCCGATCGACTCGGGGTGGCCAAGAGCACCGCGTTGGCGCTGGCGCGCACGTTGTCCGCGGCGGGACTGCTGCGCGGCGTGGACCCGGGCCCGCGCTACGTGTTGGGACTGAACCTCCTTCGACTCGGCGACCTCGTCGGTCAGCAGACCTCGATCGCGGAGTTGGGACTACCGACGTTGCGCAACCTCTCGACGGTGACGGGCATGACGGCGCGGCTGGCAATGAACGAGAATGGTTATCCCGTTTTCTTGGAGCGCATCGACGGTGAAGGGTCGATTCGTTTTCACGCGCCTCTCGGTCAGCGCGAGGAACCGCACGCCACCGCCGCCGGAAAAGCCATCCTTGCGCACCTTCACGACGTTGATGTACGGCTCTTGATCGGCGAAGCCGGCATGGCGCGCTACACGCCCAAGACCCTGACGGACGTTGAGTCGCTCATGGGTGAACTCGAGCGCGTACGAAGTGAGGGCTACGCGCTCGACGACGAGGAAGAGGCCGAAGGCGTGTTCTGCGTGGGATCCGCGTTCTTCGATCATCAGGGGCAGTGCAAGGGAGCACTGAGCGTGACCGGATTGAAGGTTGACGTGCCACTTCGCGAAGTTCGCCAGCTCGGCGTCACCGTGCGCGAGCACGCCGACCGGCTCAGCTCGATGCTCGGAGGCGTTCGACCACGGGTCACGCAATGAGGGCCTTCGTCGTCAGTGAGCCGGGTGACGTCGCGCTTCGCGAGTGGCCCGAGCCCGTCGTCCTCGAGGGCGAGGTTCTCGTCGCCCCGCTCCTCGCTGGCGTCTGCGGAACGGACCTCGAACTCATCGACGGCTCCATCGATCTCGCGTACGTGCGCTACCCCCTCGTACTCGGGCACGAATGGGTGGGCCGCCTTGAGGCTGACGTGGCGGACGTGGGACCAGCGGGCACGCACGTCGTCGTCGAGGGAGTCATCCCTTGTGGTGTCTGTGTCGCGTGCGTTCGCGGCGCGAGCAACCTGTGCGAGGTCTACGACGAAATCGGCTTTACGCGGCCGGGCGCTCTCGCCGAACGAGTGAGTGTCCCTCGTCAACTCGTGCACCGGCTATCCGACACGGTGGCGATCGAAGACGCCGTGCTCGTTGAACCCATGGCGGTGGTCTGGCGCGCGTTGACGCGCGTACCGCTTCGACGCGGCTTGCGCGTGGGGATAGTGGGCGACGGCACGATCGCCCTCCTGGCCGCGCACCTCGTACGGCTCTTCGGGCCTTCGAGCACGACCGTCATCGGTCGCCGTGAAGAGCAGCGTGGGCTCGCCGCGAGCGCGGGCGCGGACGAGTTCTTCGTTGCGACACCGCGCGAGACGTTCGATCTCGTCATTGAGGCCGCCGGTTCGGGCGCGGCGGTGGCGTCGGCGATCGAACGCTGCGCCCGAGGGGGCACGGTGATACTGCTCGGCCTTCCGCCTCACGGGACCACCGTCGCCCTCGCGCCGGACGAACTCGTGAACAACGACGTGATCATCCAAGGGAGCTTCTCCTACACGCGAGGCGCCTTCGCCGAGGTGGTGAGTCGCGTCAACGGCGGCGACCTACGGCCCTCGTTCCTCATCACCCACCGCTTTACGCTCGACGACGCGCCCGCCGCCGTCGTCGCGCTTCGCGGGCTCGTGGCGACGAGCGGGGCCCGAGGCAAGGTCGTCATCGACTTCACGCGGGCCTAACGGAATCGTTGGCCCACGCCCACACGGGTCTCGACGATCTCACCGTCACGCAGTTCTACGCGGTAGGCGGCAGGACCGGTCGCTTCGTCGACGGCCATGTCGGACACGACCGAGGTAGGCTCGATCCCTTCGTACCACAGACCCACGTGATCGTCGGTGGCGTAGGCGAGGGGCGACAAGGTTCCGTCGAGCAGAAGTTGGTGCAGGAGCGGGCGTCGCTGCGCCTCGGCGTCGTAGTGCACGCCGTTGGCGTAGGGCAAGAAACCCAGCCCGTTCGTGACGGGCCGCAACGTGGGGCCGAAGGAGTCCGTCGTGCCGCCCTGGTGCCAACAGAGGCTGCCCGCCGAGACGCCGCCCAAGATGACGCCGCTCTGCCACGCCTCGCGCATCGCCACGTCGACGCCGTGCAGTCGCCACAGCACGAGGAGGTTCGCGACCGACCCTCCGCCGACCCAGACGAAGTCACTGCCACCGAGTCGTTCAGTGGGATCGGCCGAGGGTTGGGGAAAGAGTTTCAATTCGGTGACGTCACAGCCCGCCGCGTTGAAGGCCTCGTACAGCAACGCGTAGTAGAGACTCGGATCACCACTGGCGGTCTCGACGAGGCACACGCGTGGACGCTCCTTCTTCGTAAGCGCGAGTCCGTCGAGGACCATCTGGCCAAGTCGCCATGACATTTGAACGGGGCCGGCGACCACACCGCCGGACGTCGCGAGGATGCGAGGTGTTTTCATGACACCGTTTTACTTCACCCGACGCCGGTGACGCGCAGGGAGTCCTCTGCGTAGTATTCGCTACACGCCTCCATCGCCAAAGGAGAATCATGAGCACGAGTGAAGCGGACCTTGACGCGCTGATCGAAGAACTCGTCACCGCCTTCCCTCCAGCGACCACGAACCCGATCGAGTTCCTGGGTGAGCAGTTCGATCGGGGCCTCGCGTGGACGCACTTTCCACTCGGTCACGGGGGGCTCGGGCTCGCGCCGGCGGACCAGGTGTACGCGATTCGGCGACTGTCGAAGTTCGGCGCGCCGAACGCGTTGGGCCGCAACGTCATTGGCTACGGCATGGTGGCGCCGACCCTCGTCGCGCACGGCACCGACGAACAAAAGGAGCGTTTCTTGAGGCCGCTCTTCACGGGTGAGGAGATCTGGTGCCAGCTCTTCTCCGAGCCGGGAGCCGGGTCCGACATCGCCACGCTCGCTACGCGCGCCGAACGAGACGGCGACGAGTGGGTCGTCACGGGCCAAAAGGTGTGGACCACGCTCGCGCACGAATCGGCGTTCGGCCTCTTGATCGCACGGACCAATCCCGACGTGCCAAAGCACAAGGGCATTACCGCGTTCCTGGTGGACATGCGCGCCCCCGGTGTCGAGGTGCTGCCGCTCTACCAGGCGACGGGCGAGGCCGAGTTCAACGAGTGTTTCTTCAACGAGACTCGCGTTCCCGACAGTCGTCGACTGGGTGGCGTCGGGCAAGGGTGGAACGTGTCGATCACCACGCTCATGAATGAGCGCGTGTCCATCGGTGGAGCGGTGCCACCTCGAAGTTCGGGTCTTATCGGTGAAGCGCTCAAGATATGGCGCCGGCGTTGGTCGACGCGAGGTGACGCGCACGCCATGGCCGTTCGAAGCGACCTGATGCAGGCCTGGGTGAGAAACGAGGTCGCCCGACTCACGAACTGGCGTGCGAGCGATCTTCGACGAGCCGGCACGCCCGGACCGGAGGGATCCGTAGCGAAATTGGTCTTCGCCGAGGAGAATCAACGAACGAGTGAGCTCTGCGTCAATCTCATGGGCGCCGACGGCATGCTCTACGGCTCGAACTACCCCCAGGTGCGCCCGAGCGAGTCGGCGATGACGGGTGGCGACATGCGCAAGGCCTTCATCCGGATGCGCGCGAACTCCATCGAGGGCGGCACCAGCGAAGTGATGCGCAACATCATCGGCGAGCGCGTGCTGGGACTGCCCGGCGAACCACGTAGTGACAAGGACGTCGCGTGGAAGGACGTAGCACGAAGTTAGTGACGACTCATCTGTCGCTCAACTGCTCAGCGAAGAAGTCGAGCGTTCGACGGTAGGCGTCGCGCGCGGCGCCTTCGTTGTAGGCGGACGGTCGCGCGTCACAGTGAAAGCCGTGCTGTGCGTCGGGGTAACGAACGATGTCCGTCGTGAGCGGGAGCTTCGCGGTGACCACCCGCAGGGCTTCGACGTCGTCGCTCGGAATACTCGTGTCGAGATCGCCGAAGAGTCCGAGCCACGGCGCTCTCAAGGTAGGCGCGAGTTCGAGGAGCGGTGAAAGACCGAAGCGTCCTTTGGTCAGTCCGCCTCCGTAGAAGGTAACCGCTGCCCCGACGCCCGCCAGTGTCGCGGCGTAGAAGGCGACCGAGCCACCCATGCAGAAGCCAACGACGCCGATGGACGAGGACCCGAAGCCCAGCGAGTTGAGAAAATCGATCGTGGCGTTCAAGTCGTTCGTCAGTCCCTCCACGGTGAGCTCGGCCATCAACGGCATTGCGCGATCGAACTCGTCGTAGGGAATCTCCGGCGCGCCGCTTCGGTGGAAGAGATGCGGCGCCACCGCGAAGAAACCCGCGTCGGCGAAACGATCGGCGACGTTGCGAATGTGGTGGTTGACCCCGAAGGCCTCCTGGAGCACGATGAGTGCACGCGGTGACCCCGTCGAGCCGGTGACGTAGACGGGAAAGCCCGGCGAACTCGCGGTGGTGCTCACGCGAAGTTCGGCTCTTCGGTCCTCGTGCGCTTGAGCTCGTAAAAGCCCGGCGTACTCGCGACCAGCAGCACGCCGTCGTACAACTTCCCGGCGGCTTCACCCTTCGGTGCGGGCGTGACGACGGGGCCGAAGAAGGCGACGTCACCGACGCGGATGACGGGCGTGCCGACGTCGTAACCCACGGGGTCCATGCCCCGGTGGTGACTCACCCGAAGGGCCTCGTCGTACTCGGAGCTCGTGGCGGCCCCGGCGAGGTCGGCCTCGAGTCCGACGTCACTCAGTGACTCGGCGATGACCTTGTCGAAGTCCTTCTCTCCCTGCACGTGGCGGCGAGTACCCATGGCGCCGTAGAGCGGTTCGACGACCTTGTTGCCGTGGCGCTCTTCGGCAGCGATGAGCACGCGTACGGGTCCCCACGCCTTCGAGAGTAGTTCGGCGTACTCGGGGGAGAGGTCGCGTCCTTCGTTGAGCACCGCGAGACTCATGACGTGAAAGTTCACTTCGAACTCACGGACCGTCGCGGCTTCGAGGAGCCAGCGCGACGTGATCCAGGCCCAGGGGCAGAGGGGATCAACCCACAGATCGACGTGCTCGGTCATAGGGGGTCCTTACTTTTCGCCGTGTGCGGTTAACACTGTAATGACAGCGTTCGTGACGCCAACCGCCGTGGGAAGGTCCAACATTTCGTCAATGGCGTGCGCGTTGGAGTGTGGACCACCGACACCCGTCGCCACGAACTGCACGCCGGGATAACGTTTGGCGAGCGACGCGAGGAAGGGGATTGAACCCCCCTCGCCGGTGAAACCAGCCGATCGACCGAAGGCGTCAAGGGATGCCCGCTCGAGAGCCGACGCCAGCCAGGGCGCGAGCGTGGGCGCGACCCAACCATCGCCCGAGGAGTCCACTTTGACGGAGACTTTCGCGTTGGACGGAGGGTCGAGCGTGAGCATGCGCTCGACGGCGGCTGCGGCCGCACCGGCGTCGACGCTCGGTGGGAGTCGAAACGACAAGACCGCCGTCGTGAAGGGTCGCAGCACGTTGCCGGCGATGTCGGGCGAGGGGAGCCCCCCCATGCCGATGATCGAGAGCGTCGGGTACCACGTACGTCGAAGGAGACGCTCTTCGGCGCTCGCGCCCATCAGCGTCACGCCCTGCACCAGCGGGAGCTCTTGAGCGATGACGTCACCGAACTCTTGGGCGATGTCGTGGGCGGACTTCGTGTCGGCGGCGGGGATCGTGGCCCACATCTCTTCGATGAGGACCTCACCCGTCGTGGCGTCCTCGACGCGGTCGAGGAGTTGGCGCAGCACACGAAACGACGAGGGAACGACGCCACTGACCGAGCCGCTGTGCTGACCGTGCTCGAGTACCTGGACAGTCAACTCGATGTTCACCATGCCGCGAAGTGACGTCGTCACCCACAGCCGGTCGTAGGTGAGCGCGCCAGAGTCGAGGCAGATCAAAAGTTCGACGTCGCCTAGATGGTCGGCCAGGTCATCCAGGTAGGCCTCGAGATCCGGGCTGCCGCTCTCCTCGCTCGCCTCGATGAGCACGACGCAGCGGCCGTGGGGAATGTCGTGGGCTTCCATCGCCTCCAGAGCACTGAGGGCCGAAAAGAGGGCGTAGCCGTCGTCCGACACGCCGCGCGCGTAGAGCCGATCCCCTCGGCGAACGGGGACGAAGGGATGAAGTCCTTCGGACCAGTCACCGAGAGGCGGCTGCTTATCGAGGTGACCGTAGAGCACCACCGTGGCGCCGTCACCGGCCGATGAATCAACGGTGACCACGAGGGTTGGCGTTCGGCCCTCGAGACGGTGAATCGTCACGTCGAAACTGGCGAGGCGGCGCGCTCGCGCCCACGAGGCCAGCAACTCCGCGGCCGCGTCGAGATTTCCGTGATCGGCCCAGTGGGCGTCGAACATCGGCGAGAGCGACGGGATCGCGGCGAAGGCCGTGAGCGAGTCGAGCGCGGTTCGTTCGAAGTCAGGTAGTGAAAGTAGGGGCATCCCAGCGAGATTACTGTGCGCGTTCGAGACGGATGACCTGCCAGCAGTACCACGCGACGTCGGAGCGAACGCCCTCGAAACGTTCACCCTTCTGTCGCAGTTCCGCTTCACTCACCATGACGTCGAGACGGTGGATTCGCGACCAACCGTTTCGCACGCCGAAGTCGCCCGCCGGCCAGACATCGTGTCGGGCCAGGGTGTGCATGAGGTACATCTGCGCAGTCCACGGTCCGATGCCGCGAACCGCGACGACGTCACGCAGGACGTCGTGGTCGGACATCCGGCCGTGGTGGGCGAGACGAACGCGACCGTCCAACGTTCGTTCCGCGAGATCGAGCATGGCGGCGGCCTTCGCGTTCGAGAGTCCCGCGTTTCGTAGGCTGGCGTGGCCCGCGCGCTGGATCGATTGGGCACTCACGTCGCCCCCGCAGAGATCGACGATCCGCTGGTGGATCGTCGTAGCGGCCTTCGTCGCGAGGAGTTGACCCGTGATCGCGCGCGCCAACGTGGGGAATCGCTGGGCCACCGGTGCCCGACGGCGAGGCGGTGGGGGACCGACGTCCGCGACGACCCGCCGGAAAGCGCGGTCACGTCGGGCGATGACGACGGCGATCTCTTGAGCAGTGAGTGGCGAGGACACGCTTCGACTATTGCAGAGTTGACGTTGGCAGATAGACGCCGTCGGGGACGTTCGTCGCGTGCGTGACGACGTCGACGAGGAGCGCGTGGATCGCTCGCACCGGCGCGGCGGGAAAGCCGAAGCGTCGGCTCGCAAGGACCACGCGGCGTTTGGCGATGTTCTCAATGGGCAACGCGACGAAGTTGGTGCGTAGGTGCGGTGAAAGCATGGTCGCGGGCAGAATCGAAGGTCCGTGGCCGTCGAAGGTCATGGAGGCAATCGTTCGAAGACCGTCGAGTTCGATGAGCGCGTTCATCTCGACGCCCGCTTGACGCGCCGCCTCGTCGATCTCACGACGTATCGGGGTTCCGCGCATGGGTAGGAGAATGTCGTGGTCGATGAGCGTCGCGAAGGGCAGGGGACCCTTGATCTTGGCGAGCGGGTGATCGCGCGGCGCGATCACGACGAGGTCTTCGGTAAAGAGGTCGACTTCAGTCAGATCGTCGGCCATCACCGGCCACGCCAGTACCGCGAGGTCGAGCTGGCTGTTGACGAGACGAGGTTCAAGGGCGGAGTTCGTGCCCTCGCTGATGCGCAGGTTGATCTTGGTGTAGCGAAGACGGAGATTCTCAAGCAGTAACGGCACGATCCAACGTCCCGCGGTGCCGATCATGCCGAGGGTGACTTGGCCACGAATATCGGCGTTGAGTTCGGAGACGTCCGACGCGATGGCTCGGAGCTCTCGGAGTATTCTTCGGGCGCGTTCGACGACGATGACACCCGATTCGGTGAGGTTACCCGTCGAGCGATTGACGAGTTCCGTGCCGAGGTCGCTCTCGAGACGCGCGACGCGATTCGAGATGTTCGACTGCACGGTTCCCAGTGCGTTGGCGGCACTCGAGAAGGTGCCGTTCTCGGCGATGCTGACCAGGGCTTCCAGTTGGCGTATTTCCACGTATCTAGTATAGAGATGGAAAGTATCTCTACTATTCGCTTGCGAGATACCTGGCGAAACGCCATACTCGTGTCAGCCTGTTTTACTCAAACCCCCCCTTGAGTGATCAGAATGCTTTGCAAAAGGACCAGCCACCCCCCGGTTGGTCCTTTTGCGTTTTCTGGGTTGTTAGCGTTGGTTCAATGCCAGGTGAAACCTCCTTTCGCGATGACGTCGCCCGAGGAGCCGTTCGAACGGTCAATCTCCTTTCGCGCCTCGCGTCTCGAGGCTCGGGCACCGTCATTGGTGGGCGCGTGGGTCTCGCCATCGCGCCCGGCCTCCTCGCGAATCTCGCGCGCGGTCGCGACGTCGTGCTCGTAAGCGGCACGAACGGAAAAACGACCACCACGGCCATGATCGCGGCCGGCTGGGGTCAGAAGGTCGCCACCAACGACACGGGTTCGAACATGCCCGAAGGGCTCGTCGCGGCGCTCGTGTCGTCCAAGAGTACCGCGGTGGTACTCGAGGTCGACGAGGCGTGGTTGAGTGACGTGGCGTCCGCGACGCGTCCGCGAGTCATCACCCTTTTGAATCTCTCGCGCGATCAACTCGATCGTGCCAACGAAGTGCGCCAGATCGCCGAGCGCTGGCGGGCGTTGCTCGCGGACTTGGGCGAGGTGACGGTCGTGGCGAACGCCAACGACCCTCTGGTCGTCTACGCCGCTGAGCTCGCGGCCAACGTCGACTGGTGCGACGTGCCGACACCGTGGACCACCGACGCCGTCTCGTGTCCGCGTTGCACGAAGCCCTTGGAGTTCGCCCACGGGTCGTGGTGGAGCGAGTGTGGATTCGCGAAACCCCAAGTACTCGTCACCACGGTTGGCGGCACGTTGATCGTACGGGGTACGCCCCTCGAGATCGATCTCCAACTTCCCGGTGCCTTCAACGAAGCCAACGCGGCCATGGCCCTGACGGCGCTCGCGTACGTGGGGGTCGATTTGGGGGGCGCTCTGGATAGAGTGAACGCCCTGTCCAGCGTGGCCGGACGGTTCAGCCTTCGCCGGTGGCGCGGTCACCAGCTGCGACTGTTGCTCGCGAAGAATCCGGCAGGCTTCACGTCGATGCTCTTGACGCTCAAGAGCGATGGCGCGGACGTGTGGGTGGCGATCAACGCGCGCGTCGCCGACGGGCGTGACCCGTCGTGGCTCTACGACGTACCCTTTGAGTTACTTCGCGGACACAAGGTGTACTGCTTCGGCGACCGGCGCCTCGACTTGGCGACTCGTCTCGACTACGCGAACGTCGCGTACGTTCTCGTGGCCGACGGGTCGGTACCGCCCGCGTCGAGCGGCGTGATCAACGTGTTGGCGAACTACACCGCATTCCAAGAGTGGCGAACGAGGTCGAAGGCGTGCTGACGATCGGGTTGATCTATCCCGAGCTCCTCGGCACGTACGGCGACGGCGGCAACGCGCTGGTCCTCGCCGAACGCGCTCGTCGAAGGGGCTTTGACTCGGAGATCGTCAACGTGGGGATCGCCGACGAGGTGCCCGACGCGGCGATCTATCTGTTAGGTGGGGGAGAGGACGGGCCCCAACGACTCGGCGCTGATCTGCTGCGCGCCTCGTCCTTCGTTGCTCGCGTGCGCGACGGCAACTTCGTCTTCGCCGTCTGCGCGGGATTGCAACTCCTCGGAACCACGTTTTGCGTCGAAGGGGACGACGAGTATCAAGGTCTCGGTCTCGTCGACGCGACAACCACGAGAGGCGAGACGCGCTCGGTGGGCGAGCTCGTGGTGCGCGTCGACGGTAGGGCGCTGGTGGGATTTGAAAATCACGGCGGTCGAACGGCGCTGGGAGTCGAAGTGGAAGCGCTTGGCGCGGTGGAGATTGGCCAAGGGAACGACGGCACGGTCGACGGGTTTCGTACGCCGTCGATATGGGCCAGTTACGCGCACGGTCCGGTGCTCGCGATGAATCCCTGGTTCGCGGACAAGGTGCTCGGGCGTGCCCTCGGTCGCGAACTCGAGCCTCTGGTCACGGTGGCCGACCAGCTCTATGACGAACGCGTCGCGGCGCTCGCGCGTTAGTCGTCTGTCGTCGTACTGCCGTACGAGGGATCACCGCTGACTTCTCGGCCGATCTCTTCGACGGCAGCTTCGATGCGCGCACCGAAGCGGCGCATGTTCTCACCCTCTTCACACCGCAGGGGCTTGCCGAAGGCCACGATGACGTGGTGTCGGCGTTCGTTGGGCGCGTCGACGTAGATCGGGGCCTTGGCGTACTTGGGGCCCTTCAGCATTCCCGATTCGTGGATGTAGGTCGGAATGACCGTGGCCCTAGACCGCTCGGCGAGATACGCGGCACCTCCCTTGAACTCTTGGAGATGGCCATCGGGCGTACGACCGCCCTCCGGGTAGATTACGAGGTTCCATTTGTCCTCGACGAGTTCGAGCGCCAGCTGCGCACTTCGGCGATTGACCTTCAAGCGATCGACGGGAATGGCGTTGAAGATCAGCACCGTCTTGAAGGCCTGTCGCGCGTCCATGAAGAAGCTGTCCATCGCCGCCGCGACGATCGTTCGCTTACGTTCCCTGGCGGGTATTGCCGACAGGAGGATGATGGTGTCGACGTGGCTCGCGTGATTAGCGACGAAGATAAATGGTCGCTCGCCCTCCACGTTCTCGACTCCTCGAACCTCAAGGGTTGAGAGGTAGCGAACGTACGGGCCCATGAGGTAGTTCTGAATGACGTGGCGGGCGAAACGTGCGATGTAGCCACGGCCCCACTTCGTTGGATAGTCCATGCCGAGTTTGGTCATGAGTTAGCGACGGCGCGGCGGCTTCTTTGGGGTGTAACGCTTCGAAGCTTCAGGCTTCGAGAGTGTCTTCGCTGCGGTGTCCTTTGTGCTGGCGACCGACGAGTTCTTCGCCGATCGACCTTCTCGTTTCGCTTGGCCCCTCTCTTTCGCTACACGATTTGAACTCGCGAAGCCCGCCTCACCGTACTTCTGAAGTCGATACGCGCGAAGTATCAACCACGAACCGAGTAGCACGAACAGCAGGCCAGCACCGTAGACGGGTCCAAACCCGAGGAAGATGGCGAAACACGCAACGCCCGCTCGCTTCCTTCGAACGGTGAAGTACAAAATACAGAGCGCGACCACAACGATGAAGAGGAGTCGTATCTCCCACGCTCCGGCGGTCGACGTGACCGATTCTTGGCAGACTGACTTTGCGCTGACCGTTGCTGCGTGAAAGCCACTTGGACACGTGTTGTTCTTCAACGGATTGACCGTCGTGGTGGTCTTAACGTTGCGAGCCCACTCGACCGCCGTAACGACGGCGAGGAGCAGAGCGGCGCCGACGCCAATGAAACTTACTCGTCGCTCTAACTGGTCAAGTCCTAGAACAACTTCGCGTGGGGCGAGAGAAGGGCGTCGTCCTCGCCGCGTCTTCGTCGACGGCGTCGAGTTCTCGTTCTCTGGCACGGATGAAGGCTACAACGCCGCACCACTGAACTGGTCTGCTCGAGCCAGTAGCATTGGTGCCTCGGGCGCTTAGCTCAGTTGGTTAGAGCGCAGCCTTCACACGGCTGAGGTCACAGGTTCGAGTCCTGTAGCGCCCACC
>Ga0307373_10011811_pt1 | contig 12579 bp, 11 predicted proteins | sample OX2MG_FD_202534 | JGI IMG/M metagenome (GOLD analysis project Ga0307373, IMG submission 202534) | Soil microbial communities from Risofladan, Vaasa, Finland - OX-2 | ecosystem: Environmental > Terrestrial > Soil > Coastal area > Acid sulfate soil | place: Finland: Risofladan, Vaasa | collected...
GCAGAAGAGGGCGATTTTCGATTTCAGGTCCTTGGGCAGGCGGCGATCGCTGCGGCAGAGGAGGATATCCGGCTGAACGCCGATGCTCAGCAGTTCCTTGACGCTGTGCTGGGTCGGCTTGGTTTTCAGCTCGCCGGCGCTGGGAATGAAGGGAATCAGGGTTACGTGGCAGTAGAGCGTGTTTTCCGGCCCCAATTCCAGGCGCATCTGGCGCATCGCTTCCAGAAACGGGAGCGATTCGATGTCGCCCACCGTGCCGCCGATTTCGATGATGACGACGTCAACCCCGTCCGCGACGCGCCGGAACGCCGCCTTGATCTCATCGGTGACGTGCGGGATCACCTGCACCGTCTTGCCCAGGTAATCGCCGCGGCGCTCCTTGGCGAGAATCGATTCGTAGATGCGGCCGCTGGTCCAGTTGTTTTCGCGCCGGAGCCGCGCATTGGTGAACCGCTCGTAGTGGCCCAGATCGAGATCGGTTTCCGCGCCGTCCTCGGTGACGTAGACCTCGCCGTGCTGATAGGGAGACATCGTTCCCGGATCGACGTTCAGGTAGGGATCGCACTTCTGGAGGGTGACACGGAGACCACGACTTTCGAGCAGGCAGCCGATCGACGCCGCGGCGACTCCTTTTCCGAGAGAGGAAACCACGCCACCGGTTACAAAGATATATTTGGCCGCCATCCGCTGGATTCCGAACTGACCTCCACGCCCGCCGCGAACTGCAGGGTGCTCGCTGCGCGCCATTTTACCGGAAGCGGCGTGGCCTCACAAGTTGGGATCACTGGCCGGTGGACGAGAGGCGGGCGGTGACGCGAGCGATGTCTTCGGGAACGTCGACGGCGATGGAATCGTAGTTGGTGATGGCGACGCGAATGCGGTAGCCGTTTTCGAGCCAGCGCAACTGCTCGAGCTGCTCGACGCGCTCGAGCTCGCCCGGCGGAAGGGTGGGAAATTCCAGAAGAGCTTCGCGGCGAAAGACGTAAAGGCCGATGTGCTTGAAATAGCGAGGGGTTTCCTCGGAGGTGTCGCGCAGCCAGGGAATCGGCGCGCGGGAAAAATAGAGCGCGTCGGATTCGAAATCCATGACCACTTTTACGACGTTCGGGTCGGCCAGCGGGCCGGGCTCGAGAATGGGCGTGGCGAGGGTGGCGATGGCGACGGTGGGATCAGCGGCAAGCGTTTCGACCGCCGTATCGATGGCCGCCGGCTCGATCAGCGGCTCGTCGCCCTGCACGTTGACGAAAATCGGCGCATCGACTTTCGTGGCGACTTCGGCCAGGCGCCCGGTGCCGGAACGATGATCGGGCCGCGTCATCACCGCTTCGCCTCCGAATGCGGCCACCGCGCCGGCGACGCGCTCATCGTCGGTGGCCACCAGGACCCTTTCCACCGCGCGAGCCTGGCGGGCGCGCTCGACGACGCGCTCGATCATCGGCTTGCCATTCAGATCGGCGAGCACCTTGCCGGGGAATCGCGTGGAATTGTAGCGCGCGGGGATGACCACGAGCGCCCGAGGCAGTGGAGTTGCGTTCATTCTTGCCGTTCCGAAGGGAAATGGTAGCACGCGGAGATGCGGAACGGGACCGGTGAATGGAAAAGCGGTGAGATTCTCCGATTCATGCGATGCCCCTCCTTGCGCCCCTGTTTGGCGGCTTCCCCCCGTCTGTACGATCGCCTGCTCGAACACCCGCTCGAACACCCGTGTGAACACCCGTGTGAACAGGTGCTCAGTGTTGCCGTGGCGGAGGCCCGGAGCCGTCCGGAAACGGCGTGAGTAACTGGATGCCCTTCGCGTTGTTGGCGGCCATCGTCGCCGGCACGTCGAGCTGTTCGAGCGGAACCACCATTTTGTCGCCCGAAGAGGCCACGAAATGCAGCTTGCCTTCATTGCCCAGCCAATATTGCGTCGCGCGCATGGTCGACCCGTTGGCAAAAACCAGGGTAACCGGCTCGTCCGGGGCCGGTTGGTTCATGGTGAATGCCGATGATCTCAAAGTGAATGAGGAAGAGGCATCGGGTGGCGCCGCAGCCGACGAAAATGCCGCGCCGTTCGAAGGGGAAGCGGAAGACTGGGGCAGGATCGAGGACGCGTCCGGGAAGCCGGTGTTGTTCCCTCCGGGCGCGAATGAGTCGAACCAGGTGGTGTTGCAGAGCGGGCAGGAAGGCGCGAAGAACGCGGGCGCCCATGGATCACCGCAAAAGAGGCTCGGGCCATAAAACGGATTCGCAAAGGGCTGCAGAGCGAACTGCGCGCCAAACGGGTCAAAGGCCCAATTGTTGAATGAAGTGAAACCGAAGCAGCCCGCCCCGGAAAAGCCGGAAAAGGCGGGAGAGAATGCGTAGTCGAACGGGTCGATGAAGAACCCGCTGCCGAAAAAGAACGGATTCCAGCCGGTGCCGCCCCAGAATCCCGGCCAGGAATAGAGCGAAACGGCGTACTGATTTTGAAGGGACCTGATGGCGGCGACTCGCGCGCGATAGGAGCTGGAAGTCATCGGCGTGTAAACGGGAAAGCGAGCGCCTTCTGCGTGCGCCGGGCTGTAGCCGCGTGGCGGCACAACCGTCCTGGCGCCCAACCCGAATTTCCCCTGGCGGCCGCCGTTATCTTGTCTGCGACCTGGCACCGGGACAGAGATGGATCCACTCGGTGGCATCTGTTTGGGGGGCCGCGCATGGGAAATGGGACGAACGGGATGGAAGGTGGAATTATGGCGCGGCATGTTCTCGGGGGGACGCATGGGAGGCGACGGCCGTGGCATCGGAGCCGGCCGCGGCGGCGGGGACATACGGGGCATGGACATGGGAGGCATGCGCATCGGTGGGCCCCCAAAATGGCCGCCGCGCTGGGCCCACGCGGGAGCCGCCAGCAAAGCCGCCAGGGCCAGCAAAGCTGTCACAGAAAGGCCCGAGGCTGTCCGGGCAGCCTTGCGAAGAAGAACCCTTCGAGTCAATCGATCGCTCAGGGTGCCTCCCTCCGCGCCGCGTCCAGTGGGCATCCACCCTGTTTCGCCAGATGCAGCCTGCGCCCATTGCTTGGTTGGTTGCGGGGTCCGGGGTGAGCGCTGGTATCCGGCAGCGCAATCTTCTATCATCATCGCGCAATCGCAGAGGCAGTACAATCGCATTCCGAAAGGGCCTTTGCGAGGGCTTTTCACGGCGGGCGATGCCCTAGCGGTGACGCCTGGCCTGTTTGAATTTGCGGCAGCGGAAGCGGCGCGTTGCCTGCTGGCCGGCGCGCGGCCACTGCGTCCACTGCGTCCACTGCGAGGGAGACGACTATGGCTGAGACTCTGACAGCGCCGCCGACCGAAATGCCAGCGCCTCATTCGGTCAACGACACGAATATCCGGCGAAGCCTGCTCGAAGATCTGGCGCTGAAGACGCTATTCACGGCGGGCGAGCTGTCGCTGCGCGAGCTGGGCGAGCACATGCAGCTGAGCCTGCCCATCATCGAGGAACTGTTTCAGTCGATGCGCCGCGAGCAGCTTTGCGAGGTGAAAGGGATGATCGCCGGTATTCACCGGATCGCCGCCACGCAGGGCGGCAAGCGGCGCGCGCTCGATATGCTGGAGCTGAATCAATACGTCGGCCCGGCCCCGGTTTCGCTCGAAGAGTACCTGAAGGTGGTCCGGTTGCAGACCGTGCAGGGCGTCAACATTCACGACGAGGATATCCGCAAGGTGTTTTCGCATCTGGTGTTGAGCGACGAGGTCCTCGAGCGGGTCGGCACGGCCGTGGTTTCGGGAACGTCGATTTTCGTGTACGGTCCGACCGGCGGCGGAAAAACCTCGATCGCGGAAACCATCCCGAATATCTATCCCGACACCGTGTGGATTCCCTACGCGGTCGAAGTGGATAGCCAGTTCATCGTCACCTACGATGCGACGACGCACCGGCCCGTCGAGCAGCCGTCCTGGGGCGAAGCCGACACCCGGTGGGTGCGCTGCCGGCGGCCGCGCGTGTTCGTCGGCGGCGAACTGACGTCGGAAATGCTCGACCTGCAGATGAATCCGATCAGCAAGTTCTACTCGGCGCCGCTGCAGATGAAAGCCAACAACGGCGTGCTGATCATCGACGACTTCGGGCGGCAGCGAATCCGGCCGGAAGACCTGCTCAACCGCTGGATCGTTCCGCTCGACCGGCGCGTCGATTTCCTTACCTTGCGCGGCGGCAAGAAATTCGAGATTCCCTTCGACCTGTTCGTCGTCTTCGCGACGAACCTGAATCCGATGGAGCTGGCCGACGAGGCGTTCATGCGGCGCATCCAGAACAAAATCCGCATGGGCTATCCGGCGGTGCCGCAATTCAAGGAGATGTTCCGCCGCTTGTGCGACCGGTTCAAGCTCGAATACACCGAAGAAATGGTGGAATATTTCATTCGGGTGCTCGATGCCCGCTACCATCAGCCGCTTCGTCCCTGCTACCCGATGGATATCGTTCATCAGATCACCTGGACGGCCCGCTACGAGGGGCACGGCGCGGTGCTGAACCGGGAATCGATCGACCGGGCTTGCCGCAACTATTTCGTCAGCCCGGAAGACGCCGAGAAAGAGGCCCAGCAGGCGGCCAAGGGAATCCGTTCGTTCTAAGGCGAAAACAGGGCGGCCGCGCCGCCCGCCGCGAGGACGGAAAAGCGGCGGGTTCCGAACGGCGTTTAGTGCCGCTTTTGGCCGAAAACGGTGATGGAAACCGCCTGCGGGTAGGTTTGATCGAGGTGGATTTCCAACTGCTGCTTTTTCCCCGGGACAATGTCGATATCACGATCGGCGTGTTCCTGCCGCGGACCCGTCAGGCTCAGGTGGTGTTTGCCCGGTGACAGCGTGACGGTGAGCGGCGACTGACCGACGAATTTCCCGTCAACCCAGACCCTCGCTTGCGGTGGAACCGCGTCGATGGAAATCTGGGCGCCGTTATTGCCTGCCTGCTTGGCAAACCACGCCCGGTTGACTTTGTCCGGAGACGGCCCCACGGGCTTGGCCAGAGTGAGGGAGTTATTCACTTTTGCGGAACCGCCTGAAGCGAAGCCCCTCGGTTGCGAGGTGACCGTGCCGGCGCTCACGCCGGTGGCCCCGGCGTATTCGCCGGCCGCCTGCGCGCGGGCCGGCGGCGCTGCGGCAAAACCCGCCGCGAGACAAAGAACAGCCGCCATGCCCAGCCATCCGAGCGGCAGGCAGGCCGATTTCCGCAAACCACACCGCCGAGCAAACTTTTCATATGCCATTCTGACCTCCATGACCGCAGTGAATCGGCCGGACGCTCTGTCCACCAGGCCAATCGCGCCACAGTATAACGCCGCCATTGCATCGCCAGCGCTGCCGGCCCGGAGGGTAGGCGAAAAGGATAATGGGTTGCGAAGGCGTAGGACATCCGTGGCCGCAGGCTGGGCGCGAAGAGGGGAAAAGCATTGTCGATGTCGAGGTCCCGCGGCGTAGAAGCGTCTGTGATCGGCTACAGGTGTTGCTTAAGGAGTTAACAGAGCGGCCCGAAGCAAATTTCCCCCATTGCAAAGAGCCGTACAGCGCGCCAAAGTGAAACAATATTCTGAATTCCGACGCAGGTGGTCCATGGATTTTCTGGTTCGCCACGAGCCTCGCTATCGTAATTGGATCGGCGCCCTAAAGGTGCTGCTCGGCAGGCGTGTGCCCGGGATGGGCCGGTGGATCGCGCTGTTCGACAAGCGGCCGATGCAGCTTCAGCATCCGCGCCGGCCGCGGATGGTTCTGGGCTCGCTTTTGTTTCATTTCTCGTTCTGCCTGCTCATCTTGCTGGTTCCGTGGGCGGCCTTGCTCCCACCGCCAAGCCATCTTCCCTTGCCGGTGATTACCGCCGACTATCCGCTTTTCTATCCCCTTCCCAAACAGAAGGTCGAAATTCATTCCCAGCCGAAATCGGCCGCGAAAGGCGAACACAAGGCAGCCAAGCCGGCTCCCAGCCGCGGCGCCGAAAGAGCTGCCGGTTCGGGCTTGAAGACGCCCCAGCCAACGCCCCAGTTCACTCTGGTTCTCAAGCCCCCGCGTCCCGATAACGCCGACCAGACGATCATCCAGACGACTACGGCTCCCGATCTGCGCCTCAAACATGACGTGCCTCTGCCGAATGTGCTGCTTTCCGGGCTAACGCAGGAAAATCCCAAGGTGCCGCTGACCGGATCGGCGCCGAAGGCCCAGGTGATTCCGACGGCCGGCGCGCCGGCCATGAACGTTCCAGCCCCGGTGCTCCCGAACATGGCTCTGGCCGTTCAGATTCCCAGCCAGAAACCTCCCTTATTGGCCGCTCCCGAAGTCGCCTTGCCGCTGCCGGCCGATCAGCAGTCGCTCGGCTCGATTTATGCGGCGAAACGGCAAAGTGCGGCGTCCAAGAGCGGCCGCGGGCTGCTGGTGCTCGGGGCCAATCCCGTTCCGCCGGGGACTCTGATGCGCCTGCCGCCGGGCAACCGCTATGGGGAATTTTCCGTTGCGCTGCTGGGCGGAAAGTCGGGCGTGCCGAGCGGTCCGGGCGGGCCGGCCATGGGCGGTGGTGGAAATGCCAGCGCCGGAGCGGCGAAGGCGGTCGGCAAGGGAGCCGGCCGGGGCTCCGTCTCGCTCTCCGGGGACGTGGGCGGCGCGGGAAAAGGATCGTCGGCCTTCGCGGCCTTCGGTCCGGCGAGCAACGGATCGGGCAATTCGGAAGGGATTCTGCCACCGTGGGCGGTGGCCAATATGGTTTATCCGGTGAACCGGGACCCGAAACTTCCCGCCATCAATCTGATTGTGACGGCCGGGCCGATTGGCGGCGGGGGGCTTGGGGCATTCGGCGTGCTGAGCTGTTCGACGATTTACACGATCTATCTTGCCATGCCCGGCAAGCCCTGGGTTCTTCAGTATTGCCAGCGCCATGCCGCCGCGCCAAAGGCTCCGGCGCCGGACGGGGGCAGCGTTCACCTCGGGGCGGGCCTCAGTCCGCCGTGGCCGGTGGAAAAGTACGATTTCCATCGGCCGCCGATCGCCGTATACAAGCGTGACCGCACGATCGTTCTGGAAGGCTTGATCGCGAAGAACGGAACGGTGGAGAACCTGAAGCTCTATCAGGGAGTCGGGCCGGTCGCCGATCAGGCTGCGCTCGCGGCTTTTGGGAAATGGAAATTCCATCCGGCCAGCGGGCCCGACGGCAAACCGCTCGCGGTTGAAATGCTCGTGGGAATCCCGGCAATGACGCAAAATTAAGTTGCGCGAGGGGCAGTGCCTACCTCGGGCAATTTCGTGCCATAGTTCAGGGCTGAAACAGTATATTTTCTATATTGTAGCCTACGGGTTAATACCATGGGCAGTAAGATATTGCTCTGCAGAAGGTTACCTGATAGGGTTCTTCCTACGCGACGCTCCAACGGTATTTACTGAATATGCAAAATAGTTGCTAAATTAGGCAATATCGTGATAGCGTGTCGCGGTATTCTCGCAGGCTGCACATAGAAGTTCGCGAGAGCCGATCTAGGGTTCAAGTTCGCTGCTGGAGGGAGATGCCTCGCCGTGATGGGCACTGTCTGCATTTACTTTTTCGGTCTTGATTCCAACCTGGCAAAAACCATGGGCCGCGAGCTCGGCGATGAGTTTGAGTTCCGCCAATGCGATAGCCTGGAGTTGCCGAAAGATACCGGGGAAGTGGATCGCTGGGCGGACGTGATTCTGGTGGATCTGACCGAGGTGGGATGCGACGGCAATCTGGATGCCGGTTTCGCGCTGATGGGGCAGGTCAATAAGCTGCAGCAGCCGCCGCCGATCGTGGGAATCCTGGGTGGCGAGAACCGGCGTTTGGAGGTGCGGGCGATCGAGCATGGCGCCTTCGACACGATTTCCGGTCCGCCGAACCTGAATGAGCTGCGCGTCGTGCTGCGGCGGGCGAATAAGTTCCGGCAGGCCGAACTCGAGCTGGCGCGCCTGCGCGGCGAGCAGACGGGGCCGCGGCAGGTATGCGACCTGATCGGCGCCTCCCGCCCGATGCAGGAAGTATTCGGCATGGCCGAGAAGGTGGCCGGGTACGACATCAACGTGCTGATTACGGGCGAGACCGGCACGGGCAAAGAGTTGCTGGCGCGCGCGATTCACCGGATGAGCCCGCGGCGCAACGCGGCCTTCGTGGCTTTCAGCTGCGTGAACCTGCCCGAGACACTGATCGAGGATGAACTCTTCGGTCACGAGCGCGGGGCATTCACCGGCGCGGTGACCGTGCGTCGCGGCCGCGTGGAAGCGGCCGACGGCGGCACGCTGTTTTTGGACGAGATCGGGGACGTGGGCGTGGGGCTGCAGCCGAAACTATTGCGGGTGCTGCAGGAGCGGACCTTCGAGCGTCTCGGCAACAACCGCACGCAGACCGTGAATATCCGCGTGCTCAGCGCGACGAATCAGGATTTGCAGTCGCTCGTACAGCAGAGCAAATTCCGCGAGGACCTCTATTACCGGCTGAACGTGGTGGAAATCCATTTGCCGCCGCTGCGCGAACGAAAGGACGATATTCAGTACCTCGCGCAGCACTTCCTCGAACGCTTTGCCAAGCAATTCGGCAAGGACGTCCGGCGGTTTTCGCCCTGGGCGCTCCATGCGCTCGAGGAATACGATTGGCCCGGAAACGTGCGGGAACTCTCGAATACCATCGAGCGCGCCGTGGCCCTGACGCAAGGCGCCAGCATCGATGTGTGGCACCTGACCCGCTCGGCTCGCGACGTTTCCAAGGCGGCCGTGCTGGCGCGCACCTACGAAGGGGAAGTCCGGGAATTCAAGCGGCGCCTCATCCTGCGCACCCTCCGGGAATGCGGCTGGCGCAAGGCGGAAAGCGCCCGCATGCTCGGGGTGGCGCGCACCTACCTCCATCGCCTCATCAACCAGCTCGATATCCACGAAGAACAGCCGATCGATGGCGAAGAGCCCGAACTGTCGGAAACCCCGCAGCACCTGATTTGAATCCGAAGGCGGCACCGCCAAAATGGTCCTGCGCGGCACGACAGGGAACGTGTTGAAACCAACCGGCGAATCCGGCCATGGCTTTCGGGAACGTGTGTGCCTGCCGTTTCTCCGAAAGGCGCAGAATGCCGATGGCGGCTGGGGCTACCGCTCGGGCACGGGCAGCGCCGTCGAAGCCACGGCCTGGTGCCTGCTGGCGTTCGCACAAGACGATCCCGGGGGCGAGGAGGCCGGGCGCGGCCGCCGGTGGCTGGCCGGCGCGCAGGACGCGGACGGTTCCTGGCCGACGCGGCCCGAGACGCAGCAGGGAAATTGGGTGACAGCGCTGGCGGGACTCGGGCTGCTGGCCGCGGGCGCGCCACCGGCGGAGGTTGCCGGCGCCGCCCGCTGGATCGGCCAGAACCGCTCGGTGGAGGGGGGATTCCGCTCGCGGCTGCTGCGCTTGCTGCCGGGAAAGAAGGCCGTCGAGCAAAGCCTCACGCTGCGGGGATGGAGCTGGACGCCGGACACGGCCAGCTGGGTCGAGCCGACCGCTGTCGCGCTGATTTTTCTACACGCTTTGCCGGATGAGATCCTTCCCGCTAACGCCGCCGAGCGCCGGCAAATGGGCGAGGCGATGCTCTACGATCGAATGTGCCCGGGCGGGGGTTGGAACTCCGGCAATCCGAAGGTGTATGGCGTGGCCGGGATTCCACTGATCGGGCCGACGGCCTGGGCGCTGCTCGCCTTGCAATCCCATCCGGCGAGGGAGGAAAATCGGCTCAGTCTCGACTGGCTCGGCTCCCGGTTCGATTCGATCGACGGGACAACGTCGCTGGCGCTGGCCTCTCTTGCGCTCGATGCCGCCGGCCGGCCCGCGCCGGGCTTTGAGCGGAAACTCTGCGAACACGCCGAAGCTGGCGATTTCCGGAGCAGCGTGATGGCTTTCGCGCAAGCCGCTTTCGCGCTGGGCCCGGGCCCAGATTTGCTCCGCTGGACGCCGCGCCAGGATTGAGGATTCAGAGATCATGGCCATCTCGACTCACCCCTTGATTCCGCCTTCGAACCGGCCGCCCTCCCGCGTGGCGATCCGCAAGGCCACGGACTACGACGGCAAATTGGTGGAAATCATCCATGAGAGCTTGCGGGAGTTCCAGCTTCCCGTCGCCGGTAAGAGCGTTCTGCTGAAACCCAACCTGGTGCAGGCCGATCCGGGACACGTCATCAATACCCACCCGGCGGTGATCGCCGCGGCCCGGGAGAGTTTTTTGCGCCTCGGCGCCTCTCGCGTCATGGTCGGCGAGGGGCCGGGACTCGAGCGCGACGTGGAAGGGATACTCGAAACGATCCGGATGCGCGACTGGATGGGACGGCTGGATGACCAGTTCGTGGATCTGAATCTGGATGAGGTTCGGGCCGTCGATTTGAGGACGCGCGCATCGAAATTGCGCCGCCTCTTTCTGCCCGTTTCAGTGCTGGAAGCGGATATGGTGGTGTCGATTCCGAAACTGAAAACGCATCACTGGGCCGGCGTGACGCTTTCGATGAAGAACCTGTTCGGCATCGTGCCCGGCAGCTGCTACGGATGGCCGAAGAACCTGCTGCACTGGGCGGGAATCGGGAACTCGATCCTCGATCTGGCCACAACGGTGCGCCCGGATTTCTCCATCATCGACGGCATCATCGCCATGGAAGGGAACGGGCCGACGCAGGGAACGCCAAAAGCGGCCGGCGTGCTGGTGATGGGAGACGATCCGGTGGCCGTGGATGCGACGGCGACGCGCCTGATGGGCTTGGCGCCCGAGCGGATCGGATACCTGCAGAAAGCCGGTTACGTGCTCGGAAACCTTCGCGCGGAAAAGATCGTGCAGATCGGCGAGAGCCTGGAAGAGACGCGCACGCCCTTCGTAGTACTAGAACAATTCTGTAGACTAGTTGAGCACAGTGCCCGAGTGAACCATTAGTGCTATAGGCGTTGCATAATGTAGCAATACATCATGCGTAACAGCCTTCATGCCGCTTCCGGCTACCGATCCCCAGGCCGCCGCGGCGAGCGGGGCGCCGACGTCTTCGAGGCAGCGCTCGTTTTGCCAATTGTCCTGACGCTATTTCTCGGGATGATTGTCCTGGCCCGCGGTTGGGATATCTACCAGTCGATGACGCGGGCGGCGCGCGAGGGCGTGCGGCAGGCCGTTACCACGAGCTGCGCGACCTGCGGCAACAGTTACGAACCCGACAGCAACATCCAAAACGACATCGTTTTCCCCGCGCTGAAGGCCGTCGGCATCAATACGTCCGACCCGACGCTGACCAGCAGCTATGCGCAGGGCTACGCTTGGCTCGATACGTCCCAGCAGGTTTGCGGGGCCTATATCACCTTTCAGTATCCCTACACGATCAAGCTGCCCTTTATACCCATAAATCTGGGAACGGTCGATCTGACAACGCGTGTGCAGATGCGACTGGAGAACGAGGACGGATCGTGTCCTCCATAGGGAGTGAGCCGATGAGAGCGTTCGCAGGCGTCCCAAAAGACTTGTCCGAGCGCGGCTCGCAACTGGTCGAGCTGGCCTTTGTGCTGCCCCTCTTGCTGGTGCTGATTGCCGGCGCGGCGGACTTCGCCCAGGCATGGAACGCGCGGCAAATCCTGGCCAATGCCGCGCGAGACGGCGCCCGGCTGGCCTCGGGCCAATCCAAGCTTGATCTGACGGATACGAATCCGCCGAATATCCAGCAAATCTGCGAACAGGTTGCCGAATACCTGATCGAGGAAAACATCAACCCGGCGTTCATGGGGATTAGCGGAACATCCAGCAGCAGCGTGACCACCGGATGTTCGAGCCCGGGGACGGTCGCCAGCACCAACGGGACCCTGACGCCCGAGGCGTTTACGTACTACGAAAGCGGGACGACCTACGGTTTGACAATCGAACGCAGCGTGGACGTGGCGCCCAGCGGCCAGACGTGCAGCTCGACGGTGAGTTGCGTTGATTCGACGCGCGTTACTCTGAATTACCCCTATAGCTGGTCCTTTGGGTTCAACCACATCATCAATTTGTTCGGGGTATCGTCCAGCTATGCTTCGACGATACCGATTCAGGTCTACTCCATCATGCCGAATATCGCCAATTGAGGAGCGCAGATGAGCCGGCAAAGCAATAGCGGCCAGCGGTGGCCGGAGCGAGGCATTAGCCTGGTTCTGGTCGCGTTGGGGTTGGTGATGCTTTTGGCGCTGGCGGGATTGGCCATCGATTTGGCCACGCTCTACGTTGCCCGCAACGAGGCGCAGCGGTCGGCCGATGCGGCCGCTCTGGCCGGCGCCGAGGAGTTTCTGAACACCGGAGCCACGATGGGGCTGACCGGCAATTCGGCGGTAGCAACCGATGCCGCCCAGCAGGCCGTCCAGGTGGGCAACGCGAACCTGATTGTTGGATTGAGCCCGAATCTGGATACGAATAATTTCAATTCCAGTTGTCCGTCGCCGACGGGCGTTTCCGGAGGATGCTTCAATTTTTCCACCCAGAACGACCCGCAGATTACCGTCGTGGTGCAGCAAAATCTCCCGACGTATTTCATGAAAATATTCGGGATTACCACCGTGCCCGTATCGGCCACGGCAACGGCGGAAGCCTATAACCCCATTGGGACGAGCGGGCCGTCGAGC